>JAEEGJ010023584.1_pt1 | contig 12894 bp, 10 predicted proteins | sample 8958761 | NCBI WGS metagenome assembly JAEEGJ01 (sample SAMN16246546, study PRJNA631951) | gut metagenome | biome: gut microbiome; feature: rumen; material: RS-attached | host: Bos | place: Iran: Karaj | collected 2018-10
AGGTCAAGCGCAATGGATATGCCGTCATGGTAGTCGCTGTCGCAGCAAGCCATTTCGCAAGGCTTTTCTTCACAATCAGCGCCGTTGCCATAAACTGAGTCGATGTCAGAAAAGGAATTGCCATACTGCAATCTCCTCTTGTTTACCCCGAACACATACCTTTTCGTGACGATATGGAGCCATGTCTTCAGGTCTCGGCTCTCGTCGTATGTCTCGATGTAGATGTAGAGATTAAGCAAGACTTCATTGAAATTCTCGTCGACATCCTGCCGTGAGGCGGTGTAACGCTCACACAATTTCCTGATGAAATCGTAGTTGGGCATCACATATTTGTCGAAAAGTTCTTTCTTCTTGTCGGAATTTGGCCTGATGGGATTCTCATGGCCACATTTGTTCATTAAGTTTTCATTGCCTATTCAACATAAAAACTATACGAATCAAATTGTAGGGCAAAAGTACAATTTTATTCGATTATCTGCAACTTTACGAAAACTTTTCTGTATCAATGCTTTAGCTTATGCGTAACGCACCATGCCTTCTTGCTTCTCAGGCCGTTTTTCCGATAGTCCATCAACGCTCTCCTGAAGCATACGGTCTTGAAGAAATTATTCCCAGAGAGGTATCCCAACTTTTCGATAAGGTCGGCTGACGGCGCTTCCTTTGCACCGCATGAGTCGACTATCAGCGCAAACTCGATTGGCGCATGATAGCGCATGAGATAGCCGAGCCTGATTTCCTCAAACTTCTTCCTTCCTGGCTTTCTTCCTTTTCTTGACCGGCTCTTCGGTTTCGCTGGTTGCGACAGGTTCTTCTGTTGCGACGGTTTCGCTTTCACTCTTGACTTCATGAGTCTCGTTTTTCACTTCCATGCCTTTCGGTTGGGCATCGTAGAGGTTTCTGTGTACTTTGAACATTATACCATGTAATTGAAAGATACTATTAAATTGTTTGTCACCACGTTTTCCGAAACAAACCTGTTCAGCACTTGTGCCACTTTTGTCCCGGCAGTGATTTTAATGACAACCACATTCTGCCTGGATGCGTTGCTCCCTGTGTAACACAATGTAACAATTACATCATACACTGGCGCTTCAACTTCAATCGGGAGTTGGAACACCTGTGATCCATCGGTTCCTGGCGATACGGTTCCATATACACTGACAATCCTTCCCCATTGACGGGCGTGCATCGTTCCTCCGTTGAAGTCTATCCATCCGGTGTCAACTAATGAAAAAGAATGAGTGTGATCAACTGCTGCGGCTCCGATGTTTTCCCTTACCTTCCGCTTGTTATCATCAGTTGTCGCCATGTCGGCAAGGAATTGCGACAGACGAGCATAGCGGTTATCGGCTGTCGTCTGGTGCATCGCTCCAATCTGGCCACACAACACCTGTGCGGTATTGCCTCCTGTGATGAACTGTGACAATCCGTTCGTCAGTCGGGCGTATCTGGCATCGCATTGCGATTGAGTCATACCGCCTGTGGGTGCGTCGCCATATACCCAATCGGGCAACGAAGATTTCAAGACATACTTTTCCGACAACAAAACACCACCCTCTTTGATCGCAGGCCCAATATCAACGAAACTCTGCCCGGTGATATTAATATTGCCGTTGCCGTTCGCCAGCGACAATGTGTTACCTGAGCTGATTCCGAATGTCGCGACAACACTGTTGCTTGCGTTCTTGAAATTCAATGTCTTGAGCGCTACGGCATTGGCATTGACCGTACCGGTTGCCGAAAAATCCCCCGTAAGGCTCAAATTGCCAAGAATGGATTGGTTTGACTTCGAGAGCAACACACAGTTGGCACCGAAGAAAGCGTCTTTGAGACGGAGGCCGCCAGAACTGGTCAGCCTGATGGACTGTCTGGCCGCGTTGGTCAATGGATCGTTGCCGGAAGGAACGGAAGTACCCAAGGCACATCCGTATATGTTCCTGCCGACTTTGTTGCCGCCGGTGACGTACTCAATCGACTCGGAGTAGTTATTCTCATAGATATAGCAAGGGAAACTGACACCAGTCGCACCGTTGAAACGGCGTATCTTTTTGTTGATATAGACATATCCTTCCGAAACCGTCGAGCCAGAGACTTCGCAACCTGATATGATGAAGTTCTCGCAGCCGTCATAGATACTCACAAACGAAAGCGCGAGGTCCTGAAGGTTGATGAGGTCGTCAGCGTATGTGTAACGCCCGCCGTTTTGTGCGCTAAATTCTTTCATTGTCCTTGATAGATTATATTGTATGTCTTGCTTGCAAGCCTGTATCTTTCAATCCAGTACCGAAGCTGCCTGTCGTACTCCGAATGTGATATCAACGATTCGTCCGTCGAAGGGGCGTGAACGACGAAACTGTAAGCCACCGGGACGATGGTCTCGTTGCTGAAATAGAAAGCAGGGTTGTCGTTGATGCTTCCTTGGCTGTCGCCGTTTTGGTTGTACAAAGATGTGTCATTGACATTATCCGACTGCAAATACAGAGGAACGCCCGTTGTCGTTTCGTGGCTTATGACGATTCTGTCGTTGGGGTCGACAAAATACCTTCCGAATTTCCTGTTGAGGAACCATTCGAACTTGAATATCTGTGAGGTCATTGAGGCTTCTATGCGCGTTTCCTTGGCCCATTCCACAAAGGCATCGTTCAATGCCTGCAAAGGGCTTACAAGGGCTTGCAGATACAGAATCAACCTTCTTCCGCCGATGTAGTGCGGCACAAGTTGGTTCACGAGCCTGTCGAATCCTATGCTGTACCTCATATCTCTTCCTCTTCAAGTGTTATCGAATCGGCCCATAGCGGGAACTGTTCCTCCAACCCCTGACCGTTGCTTTGCTTCACATACCCCGCTTGTGGGATGAAATACCTTTCAACTTTCTTCATGTAGACAGGTTCCTCGCGTTCGTCAAGGTCCTGCACGACAAGCTGGTTCTCGTTGTCGTACTGCGCTATGTAGATGCCTTCACCTTCGGCCTCGTCAATCCTGACATCCTTCACATGCTCTGCCTTCTGTATGGCATCGACGATTTTCTGCACATACACAACGCCGTCGAATGGCAGGTTGGTAACAAATTCGTTGATTGACGCGACAATGCCTTCGCGTACCGCATCGGCGCTTTCAAGGCCGTCATAGTAGACCGTCAACCGTGGAATCAGTATGTCGCCCTCTCTGCTCTCCACGATGGCATGTGTCCCGGCAAACGAGATCTGCCTGATGTACGACTTGATGGCCATCAGTTCCGCATTGTCGACCGGTCTGTATGCGCCCGGCTCTCCTGTCGCAATCTTCAGATGCAGTTTCTTGTCGAGGAAGTTCTCTTCCTCCACCTCGGAATAGCTCGCCCTTGTGACCACACGCTTCGACTCGTCAGTGTTAGCGTATGAGAACTGCGTCCCTTCCTCATTCATCTGCAACGTGTCGCCACTCTGGTATTTCAACAGCGCGTTCACATAATAGGCTCCTGTCCCGTTGATGCGGTACTGCATGTCCTTGGCCAAGTCGACCTTGAACACGTCAATCAGGCATTCGAAAGTCCAGATGCAGGCCGCAACCACCCAGGTAAATGCGTCCATAACCGACATTTTCGAGCTGTTGTGGAACTCGGTCAGCTCAAGATACTCGTCGCGCTTCTCTTTTGCCTCGTTGTATATTGCTGTCAGTGTCCTTGCCATATCAGTCTTCGATGTATGTAATTGTCGTCAAGTTTTCAAATAACAATAGTCCGTCAAGCGGGTATTTGTTTTTGTGGCAGCGAAACTCATTGACCTCAACAGGGCGCAGCGTATAGATGGCGCCTGGTATGCCTTCCGCGTCAAACATGCCGAGTTGGAAGTCGCCATGCACCTTCACGCGCCGCTTCTCCACCTTGTTGTCGAACCAATGTTCAAGACGCACATCGGAGGTGAGTGCCACCTCTTCCAACGGCGAATTGTCGCCCCAGTCCACAATCATCGTCCCCGTGCCGGAAACGGCAAACGAAATGCTGTCGGCCTCATTGTCGGCAATGGCAAAGACAAACACAACAGGCTGGTCGGTGCTCTTGTGATAGACGTGACGCTCACCGTTAGCGGCAAGATAGCCGCGCCTTTCAATCACCGACACAATGCCTTCGTTGGTCTTATAGAAATCATGGTATTCAAGCTCCATGCCTGGCTTCAGTTCGGTTCTCAAGGTGAGCCAGTCGTTGCTGATAAGCAGGTCAAACAGACCTTCGATGCTGCCGTACAGCATGATTGCCACATCTAAGATGTTCTGGTTCGTCTTAACTTTATATTTCGCCATGATTATTCGGAATCTACAAAGGTTGTGTCAAGGTCAAGGTAAAGGTCTTTCGTGTTGTAGTCGTATGAGGCGTTCATCACCGTCACGCCGTCGGCCACAAACTCGCGCTGTAGTATCTCCGTGAGATTCGTGTATTCAATGTTCGAGTTGGTCCACCTGACCAATCCGACACCTGTCACCGGATAACGGTAGTTGTTGGTTGGCACACACGCCAGCAGCATCTTTCCGTTCTGCGTGTTGGCCTTTGCGATATGGAAATCCAAGTCGTCCGCATCATACAACATCGCGTCGCCATCCGTCAGCCTGACAAACAAGGCTCCTTCCGACACAAGCATGAGTTGCGATGCGTAAGCGTCAGCCGCTTCGCCGCCATACAATCCGACCTTTGCAGCGAACCAATAACTTCCGTCTGATTGGTTGTCGAGATAGGATTCCGATTCTCCAGTCCTGATGCGGACTTTGAACTTCTTGTATTCAGGCGTGTAGGGAATGGCAACGCACAGTCCTTCCCTCCTCAGCGTTTCACCTGGGATGTATGAAGGAACTAAGATCTCGCCATAGATGCAATCTTGCTCCCCGTCCTGGTTCTCAACCCATTGGAACGGATAAACTGCATACTTCCGTGTGCTTCCAAGCACCACGTCGCATGTCGACTGTCTTACTTCAATATCCTCTCTCATTTATTGAAAATAGATGTTTTGCCTCCAAACATATATTGTGTATATTGCGATTATTTTGCCATAATCCGAATAATTACACTGAAACAATATTCTCAACACCAATATATTGTACCGTCAACTTGCCTTTTGTAGGGGAAGAAGCCGACGCGCATGTCCATACATACCCGTTAGGAATGATTGTCAGCGACGACACAAGATTGCCAGAACTTAGGTAAACGTAACCTTCAAAATAACACGGTACGTCTGGACTTGCATTTCTGACTTGCGGCAACGAAACCCAAGTGTTGACCAATGTTGTAGGATTTTCAGCCCCGTTCGCGGTCGCTTGCAACAACACTTGCGCTTGCGACGCATAATCGCCAGTGTTCCCTGTGGCAAGCGTGAACATGGCTGATATTTTGTAAAGTCCGACTGCGGATATTTGATTCGGAGAAGTCGGATCCATAGTCTCAGTACGTTGAGTGCTAAAAGAGACATCGTTTAACTCCTTAATCCACACCTGTTTTGCTGACGATACCATATTGTGTTCGGCGATGTAAGTAGCCCAATCCACAAGTTTCGTGCCGTCATAGTAATACAGCGTGTGGTTCTCCTCCAACTGTATCGTATAATCACTGGTTCCGTTTGTCTTACCTAAGTAGATGTAAAAGTCTCCTGCCTCCAAGTCATCCGAAGTCACTATGATCTCCGTATCGTTACCTTCCTTGTAGAATGGCGACCAATACCCGTCGTTGTCCAATGTCACCCTGAGAAACACACTACTTCTTTCTCCACCTTCAAGATGAATATTTGAGCCTGTAACGGCCGTATATCTCACATCCACAGATTCGTGCCTCACATAGTACTTTTTATTAGTATAAGTGCCGTTCCCTGACCAAGCCTGACTATCAGAGTGATAGTAGATTGGGCAACCGATTGGGAACTTCGCATTATAATTAGGTAACTTTCCTTCTAAGCCTCCTGTTTGTGCAAGAGGTTCCATCAGAAATTTCTTTCCTGATTCCTGAACCGCGCAAGCAACTAATGCTTTCGCAGGAAGGCTTAATGATCCAGTCGATCCGTTGAGGCCAACCACACCGCTCGATAGTCTATCGTTAAAGTTGCTTAGCCCCGATCCTACATTAAGCAGACTGTTTGCAGTATTCCACGTCTTGTCGCCTGTGATGATTTTTTTCATCGCTCCAATTGGAGGGGCAGGCATAAGCCCTTGACGGCCTTGCGATTGCTCCGTGCATACCGCAAACTCAATATAGTTATTGATGAGAATCCAACGGCCATTGCCAAGTGAAGAATAGACGAGACAATGCACGCTGCCTGCTTCCCACGACGGTTTCTCTGTTGCATTCAGGAACCGCGTAATAGGTTTCGCTCCAGTGTTATTGACATTGAGAGTCGGGTTCTCCGCTTCGTTGGAGTTCATAAACATAACGAATATAACCAAGCCGTCTACCAATTGGATTTGCGACTGAATGTTGACAACCTTATTCGCAAGGGCCGATTCGGCATTGCAATAGCCATAATTCATTTCCGGATAAGCCCATGTGCCGTCGCCACGGAGGAACTTATTTGACTCACTGAAAGTCGGCGAAGGCACGAGCCCGTCGTTCCCAGGACCCGGTGTGATGTCAGTCCCGGTGGTGAACACGCCGCCGACATCGCCATTTGCCTTAAGATACTGGCTCGCCGTCCCTCCGTCCACCATGAATCCGGGTGCTTCCACTTTTTTCGTGAAAAGAGCTTTCTTAATTGACGACGAATTGATGAGTTTCATCTGCACTTCGGTGGATGTAGTTCTTGAGGAAATTTCTAACTGACCGTTATCGTTGGCTCGAATCAGCCAGTCTATGTAAGCATCGTTACCATCTTTCCTTTGGAAAACCAAGTAAGGCGTTGCGTTGGTTGCACTTCCGGTGTTCATCAATGTCAGGTCTGCGGTCATAGCCTTGGCTCCACTTATTGTCTCTATTCCTTCTTTGTGTACAAACCCTGCATCACTGACAATGACAGATTGCCATGTGCCGTCGCCACGGAGGAACTTATTTGACTCATTGAAAGTCGGTGCAGGCACGAATCCGTCGGTGCCTGGGACCATAGCATCATTGCCTGCTATGAACACACCAGGCTTGTTTAGTATGGCACCAGCTGTGCCGGGTTGAGCGTTCCAGTCAGCTGCGGATATTGGAATCGTGGCAGTTGTGCCCTGGTCGGTCGTAAACGAACCAATATCCACACCGTTCTGAGTGAATCTTATTGTCGCGTCGTTTGCCTGTCCACCAACATCGTGCCTATCCAGACTGATGAGATGGTAGTAGGTGCTATAGATGAAGGTGGCCGTGTCTCCTGCTTCAATGACACCAGCAGTTATAGCAGCACCCCTGTGATAGATATGCTTCGCGCCTTTTTCGTTGACGTTCATTGTTGCGTTGGCTGGCACGGCATTGGTGAATTTCACGACTACAATGCCGCCTGTGGACAACGTGTAGTTGGATAGCGAGACGGCTTTCTCCAATGTCGCCTCATCAGTTGCACACGTTCCGTAGCCTTGGCCAAGCGAGTAGTTTGCGTATGTCGTGTTAAGCCAGTTCGTCATCTGCCAATATGTTCCATCATACACAAGGCATACGACAGAACCCGCGTTCCAAGACATGGATGCTGAAGTCGATGGTGAAGTCGTGCTATACCGCTTAATCGCCTTCGGCCCGGTGCCGTTTATGTTGAGGGTCGGGTTTTGTGCCGTATTCGAGCTGCTGAACTTGACGTACACCACAGCACCTTTCACAAGGCTGAAAGGTAGATTGTTGCCATTTTCATCAACAACATTCGCAGTCTTGGCGACAACGTTGCCAGGTTGCGTACAGGTCGCGTAATGGATTATGCTTCTGCTCCCGTCAAATCCAACACCGTCTATCAGCTTTTCAGTCTTCAACTTAGCCGCCGCAATCTCCTTCACATTGCCTTCCGAGTCCTCAATCTGGCTGTAGTAGGACGCCGACATCACTCACCTCCTTCCTCTCCCTGTCTGAAAAACACAGGACGGGCTATCGCCTTGCACCATTCGCAGTAACTATTGTACTCCTCGAATTCGGCTGTCTTGGTGTACATCTGTCGTTGTATGGCAAGCTCATCACTCACGTTGTACATCTCCCTTATCAGGGCTTCCACAACCTTCGGATAGGTTGGCTCTCCGTCAACCTTCACAAGGTCGCACTTGTATTCAGTCTCTGTTTGTGTGCCGCCAAAGCCGGGCTCTTCGTGCTCAACCTTTTCGACGTTCATACTCACATAGTATTGTCCTCTTCCGATATACCTTATCGGAATAGGGTTCTCTTGCAGTGTCACTTTCATTGCGTTCAATTTTGTTGTTTGTCCTATTCCAAGTGTCAAGGCTGCTTGCAATAGCATAGCCTTGATGCTACCGTTTTATAATCATTACTTGTACCCACGCTAATATACCCAACACCAGCTTTTCCCCCATCATACCCGCATCCTGAGAGTACTACGCATTTAATATTAGACATAAATTTGTACATATCGCAGTAGTAGTCGATGTTATGGCTACCTCCTATTCCCATCGGAAAGATGTCGCCATCGTTACCAATGAGAATACTCTTGATGTTGCCATTTGATAGAAGAACACCATCGAACGTACTATTATAGCTTGCATCTTCCCCAAAATGTCTCTGGTCATCACAGCGATACATATTTCCTCTATTGCAATAAATGCCATCAACAACCTGATACATATAGCCAAAGAAGTGCTCTATCCCCCTGTAGCATGCCACCTGACTATCGGGCATCGAAGATCCTTGTTGGATGTAATCAGCATGCGTGACCGCCTTCGAGCACGACTTGTTTCCGTTGTTGTTGGTGACTCCACTTGCTATGAATGGCAAGAAATCAATGTCTCCCCAGGTGCCAATATCTGTGAGTCCAGGGCCAAGTCCACCTTTTTTGAACCCCTCAGACGTAAGGGAATCGTCGAACGCATCCTGTGAGTTGGTGTTGGCATACTCTATCATATAGAGCCAGTACAAAGCAAGATAGATATTGTAAGGGCACACATTCCAATTGGTGTCTGGCACAGTCGTCTCCCCGTCATCAATGCTGTGCCGATTCCTCGCAAGGTTGCGAAGCTCATTCAATGATTTATTTTGCAATGGGGTCTCTCCCGACACGGAAGCCAACTTCGAGTTTTTTAATGACGACAAGTACGCACCGACATAAAACTTGGGCACTTCGACCCAACCCGCCTGCTTGTAAGGTGAGACCTGCGCGGTAACAATGCCTTCACTGTCCCTTGTGACATTCCTCCAATGTTTCGGCACCTCAACCATCACCTGGCCGTCATTGCCTGTAAGAACCGCTTCTGTCCCGTCTGACTTCTTGGTGGAGTCGTCCTTGTCGAGGTAATAGTTCACTGTTCCGTCGTCCAACAGTAGGCAACGACGCATCCTGCTTTGTATTGGAAGGGTCTTGTGCATTGTCATGTTTCCGACACGAGTCTTCTCCGGATTCGCTTCGCTCTCGTCGAAAGATATGCCGTACCAATCATTGTTGTGAACCCCCTCGTCGAAATCGTCCGGGCCTGTGTAGACACGCGGATTGTGGACTTCATGTTCAAGCGTCTTCTCTTCGCCTGTGAATATCGTGTTTTCATCATCAACAACAGTCGCCGGTGTGGTCCCAGTGGCCTGGGTAGTTGTTCCTTCGAACGTAGACTTGAAATAAGCGGTGTCGCCTTCGAATTCCATATCAAGTGTGTGTTTGTGCTCTCCAGCCTCTTCTGTCGACAAATCAATATTGTCGTAGAACGGTACGGCATCCGGATGGGCCAGTTCCTCCTCATCTCCACTTTCGAACATAGGTTTGAATGTGTCGCCAACATTGTCGTACAACCCGTAATTAGTTGTGTTCTTTGCAGGTATGCCCTCATAAGCCAACGCACCGGTAACAATGTCGTGAAGACTGATTCCGTAAACCTCTCCTTTGAAGTTGGTTCTCAGCGTGATGCCACTGTACAAGCCGCTTGTCGTTCCCACAGTGCGTACCACATCGCTCCACTCCATCCATTCGTCATTGCCCATATACCTGACCCTGAAATACATCACAGGGGCATTGTCCTCTTCCTTGAATGTCAACTCCACTTGGCATAGTTCGGTTGCGGTTAAATCCGTCCCTTTCCATTTGCCGTCCTGCACTGACAGATTGCACGACCCACTGCTTCCATAGCCGATGAAATCGCAGTTTGTGCCTGTTGCCTTGACTGTCGCAATCACGCGCTTGTTATTTCTGCCATAAGGTAATGTCCAATATGTATTTGTGTTCGTTACCTTGCTACATTTCGTATATCCGTCAGGAAGCTCGCCCGTATAGGACAGGATGTTGATCAACGATGTCGTGTTGTCCGTCACGCTGGTGACGACAGAAGCTCCATTGCCTTCGTTAGATACAAGACCGGTGGCGAAACTCTTCGTCGGATTGGTTGAGTCGATTTTGGGGACCTGGATACCGTTTCCGAAATTTTTCCACGAAAACACCTTGTCTACTTGTGACTGATCTTTGTAGTTCTCGACCGTAGGTATTTTTTCCTCGCCGAAAGCGGAAGATCCGAGAGGTGTGCCGTTGCTTCCCCAGTTCGGTTGTCCAACCGATGTGACGGCGCGATCTGTGTCAAAGTTCTTCCCAACAAACGAAAGCCTATAGTATCCGTTAGGGTCGCCGTCTATCACACTTGCAACGGCTCCTGCTACCACTTCCGCATTTTCACCGCTGCCTGGTGTTTTGAGCCCTTTGACAAAACTATCAGTTGTCGGGGTTGGGAATGACAAATGCACTTCTTTTCTTACGTCTATGGTAGGTAACGTTGTCCCTTCCGGGTCAGTCACATGTGCGATGTTGATATTTTGCGATGAAGTTATATGTGCCGCTTTATGACCATCGTCTGTCGTTTCAACAAAGTTGTTCACCGTGTCTGTCACCAGCTTTTCATTGGTCGTGTTTGTACCGGTTGACACACTATGTGAACTGCGTTTCATATATTTCTTTTTCTTCCCTATGCCGTGAGCATGCTTGCCAGCATCGCTCGACGAGCCAGAGATTTCTCCCGATGGAGTGTAGGAGAGGATCTTGTGTTCTCCAGACTCGCCGTTATACTCTGTGTAGTCCGTCTCTTCCATCTTCACGGTTCCTTCAGGGTCGAAATAGACCGTCACTGCCTGCGTTCCTGATTGCGTAAGCACAACATGCACGGATCCTTCTGGAGTGAATTTGTGTCTTTCGACGCCAACCTGCGTGTCCACTGGATGCACATGACCTTTCGCCGAAAATCCAGCCATATTGATGTCGGTTGTGCCTATCTTCTCCCAATCGTAGGTGTAAAAGCTGTCGCCTGCATTCATCCACCTCCTGATGAGGTACTCATCATAGGAGTTGCTTGTGCCTGAGCTGGCTTGGTTTGTCAGCACAATCTTTCCGTAATAGAACTCTCCATACTTCTCGCCCGCATGTTCCTGCCCTTGAGGTATGGTCCCATTCGGGTCAGGTAGGTTAGGGAGCGTCACTATCTCAAGCCTTCCTCCCATCTGCTGTATGAATGCCCAAGCCTCTGCGTCTCGGATGACCAGCACAACTCCGCTTGAGTCCTCAATCTGACTTAAGTATTTCGTTTCGTTTGACATTTGTTTGTGTTTATGTTAGTATTGTCTGTAGAATAGTCTCATTTGATAGTTCGTGTGGCCAGGTATCCGTTCCATACTTATGTCAAGGATTTCAGGCTTGTCTTCCATGTTGTTCCACGAATGCACTCCTTCACCAAAGGCCACATTGCCTTCATCGTCCCACGATATGTTTCCCTGCGCTATGTGCCCACTGCCGTCCGGCCTTATCTCCACGGCATCGCCAATCGTCCCGATGCTCCCTTCGCCGTCATAGTTCAGCTTCAACAACGGGTGCTGTATGGTCCCGCCAAGGCCACCGCGATTGAACCACGCGCCAAACTCTTCTGTGTAGTCCAACGTGTCGTCCGTTGGCTGGTATTGCGTCACCGTGTCTCCAACCTCAAGTTGCGGAGCGACAACGTACAGCACTTCAATGCTCCTTTCGTTCACCTGCACATAGTCGAACGACGGGTCTATCTCCAGCAGAAGGCCATCGCATCCAGACACCAAATTGAACGTAACTCCAATCCGCAGCCACTTGTCTATGTCCGACTCTCCTATCTGAACCGTTCCTACAAGCGTGCCGTTTTGTTTTATTGCTATCTCGCACGCTTTGTTAGCGTATGCCCAGAAAGAGAAACTGTATTCAAGCCCGACCCTGTTGGCCAGCCACAACGCGCTTTGTGCAACCATCGTGGCAGCCCCGGTCAGTTTGTTCACAAGGCTCGTTCCCGTAGGGTCCGAAACTTCGTCTGATGTTGGAACATTGCCTACAAAGGTCGGCTCAATCGAGTTGACGAAGGCATTGCGGTGTATCCTGCCAGCATAGAAGGTCGATCCGAATCCGTTGGCGTCGCCTGGTGTCAGCGTCCCCGACACATGCGATGCGCCGGTGGCGAACATCCTCCTGAAATGGCCTCCATAGCCTTTGGATTGACCGAACACTATGTCTCTGGTCCCTTCAAGGCGACCCATCCTGACAAGGCTTTTGTCGGAGAAGGAAGATAGGCTTGAAAGCCGGATGATGTTAAGCCCGGCTATCATCACCTCATCGCTTCCCACGAATCCGTCAAACGACAGCCCGAACGTCCTAAGCATACGGCCTGGATTCTCCACACTGACAACATGCAGATGGTATGTCCAGTCGTCGGTTACGGTATAACTCTCCGAAAGAGGTTCGCCAACCGAATCAAAGGCACCAAATGTCGCATGTGCTTCCAAGTTCCTTACGGCCTTAACATTGTACGAAACAAGTATCTTTTCTCCCTCAGCCAGGTTTT
>JAEEGJ010023586.1_pt1 | contig 12893 bp, 10 predicted proteins | sample 8958761 | NCBI WGS metagenome assembly JAEEGJ01 (sample SAMN16246546, study PRJNA631951) | gut metagenome | biome: gut microbiome; feature: rumen; material: RS-attached | host: Bos | place: Iran: Karaj | collected 2018-10
AATCTGTCAGACCATGAACAAAATGGGAATGCTGGCGTACATCACGGTCGCGGGATATGAACGGGTGGCACCTCCCGTGGATGAATACAATATATGGGTCAATCTGAAGAAGGGAAAATCATTTGCGGACTTCAAAGAGGAATTCGAAGATGTATATCCCGATGTGGAAGTGACCGACTACAGGGAAGCGGCCAGAGGGACTACAGGCGTTGTATCCGCGGGAATGAAAGCGGTTGCGGTATTCATCGCAGCCCTGACGGTAATGATCGTGGCATTTGTAGAATCGCTCATAGTGCGTGCACAGATCACGCGTGAGTGGAGAAACCTCGGTGTATCGAAAGCCCTCGGGTTCACCTCGGGCCAGCTTATCCGTCAGACGATGCTTTCCAATATGCCTGCCATAGTCATCGGTGTTACGATAGGACTCATCCTGTCCCCGATATCCGGGGCGAACATGATGAAATCGGCATTTTCGATATTCGGGTTCAGGAAGGCTATATTTACGGTTCTTCCGACGTCATATTTGTTGACGGCGATCATCATAATAGGAATCGCTATGGCGACGGCGGCGCTTCTCGGGCGCAGGATCAAGACGCTCGAGCCCGTGAAGATGATCACAGAGGAATAGCGAACGAATTCAGTTCGTTCGCTGTGCGCCGATTGCGAGGCATCGAAGATGCCCTTCCTATCGCAATCGTGTGCATCAAATCTATCGTAAACGAAATAGTATTATTTCGTTTATGATAATCTCGCTTCTCGGGGACGGAATTAAAGTTTAATCCGTCCCCGATTTATGGTATCATAAAGAGCGATTTTGTTAGGAACGAAAAGGAGCAGTAATCATGAAGAATTCATTTTTTCGCGATCTTTTCAATAAGAAGAGCGATGTAGTGGAGGAGGCAAAGAATCCTTCACAGATCTTCAAGGCACTGAAGATAATAGTGATCGTGATAATCGCGATCGTTGTGATAAGCGGCGGATTCTATAACGTTTCCGAGCAGGAGAATGCCGTTGTCACGATGTTCGGTCAGGTGGTCAGGACCGATACGGCGGGACTGTATTTTAAGATTCCGCTTATCCAGAAGGTTCACTATGTCGATATCACTACTCACGGAACGGGTGTAGGTTATTCGATAGACAATAACGGACAGAACATTACCGATGAGACGAACGGCATAATGATCACGTCGGATTTTAACCTGCTGGATATCGATTTTTACCTTGAGTACCGCGTGTCCGATCCGGTCGCATACCTTTATGCGTCGGATAATCCGGAGGAGATACTCAAAAACATAGCACTCTCGAGCATCAGAGCTGTAGTTGCCGATTTCACGGTTGACGAAGCTATGACGACCGCAAAGGGACAGATCCAGTCGATCGTCAAGGAAGATATGACAAGAGAGCTCAACGAGCACGACATAGGTCTTGCTGTCGTGAACATCACGGTTCAGGACTCGGAGCCTCCCACGAACGAGATCAAGCAGGCGTTTAAAGCGGTCGAGACCGCAAAACAGGGTGCCGACACGGCCAAGAACAATGCGCTCGCTTATCAGAACGAGCAGCTTCCGAGAGCCGAGGCGAATGCCGATAAGATCATCCAGTCTGCAGAAGGTGACAAGGCATCAAGAATAGCGGAGGCCGAAGGACAGGTCGTAAGGTTCAACGAGATGTACGAGCAGTACAAACAGTATCCTTACATAACGAAGAAGAGGATGTTCTACGAGACGATGGAGGAACTTCTTCCGTCGCTCAAGGTCATAATATCGGACGGAGGCACGCAGACTCTCATGCCTCTTGACAGTTTCAACAAGACAGAAGAAATTGTTACACCGGCACCGGCAGCCGAAGAAGCCGAAAACGTACAGGAGGAGGAATAAGATCATGAAGAAAGCACTTATCTGGATCATAGTGATCGCAGCGATCGTTGTATTTTCCTCATCGCTGTACACGGTAAATTACAAGGATGTCGTACTGATACAGCAGTTCGGACGAGTTGTTGCCATTCAGAACGAACCCGGGCTTCATCTAAAGACACCGTTCGTTCAGAGCACGATCGCCATCTACGACGGAAACAGGATATACGATATTCCGCAGAGTGATGTCATCACAAGGGACAAGAAGTCAATGATAGCCGACGATTACGTTATATGGACGGTCAAGGATGTCATGAAGTATTACCAGACGCTCGGCGGCGTGTCCGCAAGGGCGGAAGAGAGAATAGATGCGGCCGTTTACAATGCGACCAAGAACACTATCTCATCGATGACCCAGGACGAAGTCATCGCCGCAAGAGGAATAGAGCTGACAAACCTTATCACGGCCGAGTCCAACACGGATATGGCTGGTTACGGTATCGAGATACTGACGGCCGAGATCAAGGCACTCGATCTTCCCGACGACAACAAGGAAGCGGTCTATGAACGTATGATCTCGGAGCGCGGAAACATCGCGGCCGGCTACAAGGCAAAAGGTGAGGCCGAAGCGCAGAAGATCAGAAACGAGACCGACAAGAACGTCAAGATCACGATCGCCGATGCGAACAAAAAGGCCGAAACGCTTCTTGCCGAGGGTGAGTCCGAATACATGAAGATTCTGTCGGATGCCTACAACAACGAAGAAAAATCGGAATTCTACAATTACCTAAGAAGCCTCGATGCCATAAAGGCTTCACTCGGGGACAACAATAACAACACCCTGATCCTTGACAAGGATTCGGAACTGGCTTCGATACTTTACGGAAGAGAATGAGCAAAGCACTTATCGCAATGAGCGGCGGCGTCGATTCAAGCGTCGCCGCTTATCTGATGAAAGAAAAAGGATATGAATGCATCGGCTGTACGATGAAGCTATACTCGTCCGAAGATACGGGGGAGACGTCGAAGAAAACGTGTTGCACGGCCGATGACGCATATGATGCCAGAGGCGTGGCGAACAGGCTCGGCATGCCTTTTTATGTGTTCAATTTCACGGATCTTTTCCGGGAAAAAGTGATCGGGAAGTTCGCCTCATGCTACGAGTGCGGCATAACGCCCAATCCGTGCATGGACTGCAACAGATATCTGAAGTTTGAAAAACTTCGCGAGCGGGCCGATATCCTCGGATGCGACTGTGTCGCGACCGGCCACTATGCCGTGATCGAGGATACATCGGACGGATATATACTCAAAAAAGCCGCGGATCCGGCCAAGGATCAGAGCTATTTTCTCTATATGCTGACGCAGGATCAGCTCGCGCACACGGCTTTTCCGCTCGGGGGAATGCACAAGGACGTGACAAGGGCCGTTGCGGCAAAGCTCGGCTTTAAAAATGCCGACAAGCCGGACAGTCAGGACATCTGCTTTGCCCCCGACGGCGACTATGTCAGCGCGATAAAGCGCTTTACGCGAAAATCATACCCGCCGGGTGATATCAAAGATACAAAAGGAAACGTTCTCGGGCATCACAACGGGATAATAGGATGTACGATAGGTCAGAGAAAAGGGCTCGGGATCTCATCGGACAGACCTCTTTACGTGCTTGATATAAGGCCCGATACAAATGAAGTCATACTCGGGGACAATGAAGAACTGTTCTCAACCGTTGTGAACGTTTCGGAAGTCAACCGTATCGTTCCTTATCATACGGGCGATAAAGTGCGCTGCAGGGCGAAGATCAGATACCGCCACAAAGAGCAGGATGCGTTCGTGGAATTTCTTGAAAACGAAAGGGCCCGCCTTGTGTTTGACGAGCCCCAGCGTGCCGTGACCAAAGGTCAGGTTGCTGTATTTTATGATGATGATATAGTGATCGGCGGAGGAATCATCTGCTGATCGTTATTTTACTTCAAATCTTGTGTAAGTACCTTCTATATCTATAACGTAAGCTCCCTCGGGAAGTTCAAGCGATGACAGGTCGAGTACAAGCTTGTCGTCCTTCAGGGACTCCTCGTTTGCTATATCGGAAAGAGGAGCACCGAGGATATCTTCACGTTTTGACGTCTGATCCTCTGCTGTAAGATAATATTCCATTTCGAGAAGATTTGCGGGCACCTGTCCGGAAAGAGTCAGAGTCAGTTTTCCGTCCTTATATTCCGAATCAGCTATCTGCCATGCGGTTGTCGTTTCTGCTTCGGCAGCCTCGGCCATCGCCTCTTCGGGGTGTTCCGCTGTCTTGGCGGCATTATCTTCCGGTCCGAAAGTCTGTATCGCGTTCGTATCAAGCGCAGGAGACTCGTCGGATGGTTCTGCCTCTTCGGCCATTGCGGGTGCTTCTTCAGTCATTGCGGGAGCTTCGTCGGCCATTGCCGCGTCTTCGGCAGGTGCAGCAGCCTCGGATGCCGCTGCGGGCGCCTCTGCCATAGATGCGGATTCGCTCTTTGAGACACTCAGTACCGCGGGAAGAGCAACCGCAACGATCAGGAGTATTGCTGCTACAGACGGAAGTGCCACATACAGGAACTTACGTATGTTACGGCGACGCGGGGAAGTTATGTCAACCGCTTTTTCACTTTCCCGAAGTTCGTATGCCGCTTCATCTATGTATTTGGGATCAAGCCCTGACAGGGCTTCAAACAGATCCTGTCCGTTCACAGTTCATATCCCTCCTTCTCGAGGAATTCCTTCAATCTCTGACGGAGTCTGTAGAGAAGTGATTTTACCGCAGGTTCCGACATCCGGCTCTGTTTTGCGATGTCCGCGAGGGAGTCAACGTAGAAATACCGCCTTACGAACACTATGCGCTGCTCCTTGTCGAGCCCTTCGAGAAAACCGTTTATGTGTCCGGCAAGAATGGAGGTGTCGACCGCATCTTCCGTAGATTCCGTTCCCGCGACTTCGGTCAGTTCGTCAAGAACAACGGTTATCTGTCCGCCGCCGCGCTTTTGGGAGTGAGCTTTTCTGTAAAGGTCCAGTGCATGATTGCGGGTGATCGCGGCCAGGAACGGGGCCAGGAGACCGGGGCGCTCTTCAGGCATGGAATCCCAGGCCGACATATACGTATCGTTAACGCATTCCTCGGAATCCTCCTCGCTTGCCACAATGTTCATAGCGATCCTGCGGCAGTAGCGCCCGTATTTGATACCTGTCTGAGTTATGGCATCCTCGTTTCTGGCCCAGTAAAGGTCCACGATCTCGTAATCCTGCATCCTGTCCTGTGATTACAGCTGCTTGATGAGCTGTGCGAACTCCTCCTTGTATTCGTCGTCGAGAGAGAGCTTTGAAAGCTGTCTGTTAACGTCCCTGATATCAAGGTCGCCGACATATTCGCTTTCGTTTAAGATCATTCCGCACTCGGCAACATATGCTGCAAAAAGTGTATCACAATTCGGGCGGCTCGTGTAGCATTCTTTGCTTACGGGGAAAGTCATGAGCTTTGACTCGTCCTCATCGGGCTCTTTGTAGCGAAGAGATAACATCATCCATTCGTCGCTGTCCTGTGCAAGTTCCGAAAGGTTGGCCTTCTGATAGCGGAGAGTTTCCTTGTCGTCTGTCTCGTTGTCGTTAAGCTTGATCTCGTACATAACGGTCACTTCATGTCCGCTTCCGATCTCGCCGCCGTCCTTTGTATCGTCGTTAAAATCCTTTGATGCCATCTGACGGTTCTCATAACCTATCTGGCGGTATTCTGACACGTATTTAGGGTTGAACTCTATCTGGAACTTGACGTCCTTGGCTACCGTGAAGAGTGTTGAGTTGAATTCGTCAATTAGGACCTTTTTAGCCTCTGCAAGGCAGTCGATGTATGAATAGTTGCCGTTACCCTTGTCAGCGAGTGTTTCGAGAGTTGCTTCGTTATAATTGCCTGTTCCGAAGCCGAGTACGGAGAGGAATACTCCGCTTTCCTTCTTCCGTGAGATCAGCTCTTCAAGTTCATCTTCGGATGTTATTCCGACATTGAGATCGCCGTCCGTTGCCATTATCACGCGGTTGTTGCCGCCTTCGATGAAATATTTCTCCGCGAGCTTATATGCGGTCTTGATTCCCTGTCCGCCGTTGGTCGAACCTGATGCCGAAAGGCTGTTGATGGCTCTTTTGATCGTGGAATGGTCGTTTCCGGGTACGCCGGAGATAACAACCTGTGAGTCTGATGCGTATGTAACTATCGATACGCGATCGTTCCTGTCGAGATCGTCGACGAGCATGTCAAATCCCATCTGAAGGAGAGGAAGCTTGTCATAATCGTTCATTGATCCCGATACATCTATAAGAAATACCACGTTTGACGGAATATCAGCACAGTCACGCTGCTCTCTTGCTTTGATACCGAGCTTTACGAGCATTGTCTCATCATTCCAGGGGCAGTCGATGATGGAGGCGTTTACAGCGAACATGTCACCGCGTCCCGGAGCCTTATAGTTGTAATCGAAGTAGTTTACGAGTTCCTCGGTGCGGATCGATCCGAAGGGGATGTCGCGAAGGCCGTATCCGTCGTTTATCATCCTTCGAAGATTAGCGTAGCTTGCGGTGTCAACGTCTGCGGCGAATGTGGAAAGGGGAGCCGTAAGAACATCCGAGAATGTATTTTCGGAAACCGTTTTGTAATTCTCACGATTGTTGCAGTAAACACCGGGGCAGAGGGTTGTGGTGTCATATGAGTAGTTATACTGAGCGCAGTTTCCGGCTGTTTTGGCGCATTCTTCAGCGGACTCTGCCGCAGGGGCCGCACTGTATGAGCAGTAATCTTCACATTCGTCGTCGGATGCGATGTATTCGCTCGCGGCAGCACACGATTCGGAAGCGGTTTCGTTATACTCCGGAAGTATGTTGACCGGGCTCTCTGCCATGTCGGACGGTGCTGCGGTCGAAAATGATACGCCGCAGCCCGTAAGTGTTGATGTTACCATTGCAGTTGCAAGTAATGCTGAGATGATCTGTTTCTTCATAATTGATTCCTCCGTTTGTTGTTTTGTTCTGTTAATCCGATCTTTTGTTTCCGGCCTTCTTTTATGGGCCTTCACTTATAGAAACGCAAAAAGTCCGGAAAGGTTTCGCAAAAAATAAAAAAAATATTTGTGATATAATGATTTCATATTAAATGTTGCATTTAATACGGAACGGAGAGGGTAAAATGATCAGAACTGCAGTTACCGAATATGGAACGGTAAAGGGTCTTCCCGCGGATGATCCGAGAGTTACCGTATTTAAAGGGATACCGTTTGCAAAGCCTCCGGTGGGTGATCTTCGTTGGCGTGCTCCCGAGCCGCCCGATAAATGGGAGGGCGTAAGGGAGTGTTACAGTTTTGCTCCGGCATGTATGCAGGATGCCCCGAGTACGGATCCCAATGATCTATATGCAAGGGAATTTCATGTCGATCCGGATATAGATATAAGCGAAGACAGCCTGTATTTGAATGTCTGGACAGGTGCAAAGAGCACTTCCGAGAAGTTACCGGTACTTGTATGGATATACGGAGGCGTTTTTCAGTGGGGATACACGTCTGAAATGGAGTTTAACGGAGAGCGTCTCGCACGCCACGGAATAGTTGTAGTGTCCGTTGCATACCGGCTTGGGGCGTTTGGTTTCCTGGCTCACCCTGAGCTTACGAAAGAGAACCCCGCATCTCCGACCAATTTCGGTTTTCTTGACCAACAGGCGGGACTCGAATGGGTATACAGGAACATTGCCGCTTTCGGCGGAGACCCGGATAATATCACTCTGGGCGGACAGTCTGCCGGAGGAGCGAGCGTCATGAGTCAGCTCGCCAATCCGAAGAGTGCCTCGATGATCGGAAAAGTTTCGATAATGTCGGGCCTTATCAGGAATCCTTTCGCAAAAGACGACATCATTCAGCCGAAGAACATAGATACAGTGTATAAGAACGGAGAGGATTTCATAACATTCCTCGGATGTTCGTCAGTAAATGAGGCCAGGAAGATCGATGCGTGCAGTATAAGGGACGCTTATGCAAAGTATGCAAAAGACCATCCGAGGTTTGTACCTTGCATCGATAATGTGTTTATCAAAAAAGACCCTTATGAGATGCTCGTGAGCGGAGAACTTCCGGATATTCCGATCTTTACCGGGTATACAAAAGATGAATTTCCGGCCCACCTTCCCACAAGTGCAGATAATAATGATGTCAAGGCGATGGCAGACATATATGAAAAGGATGGGGCAAAGATGTTCAACATCGTGTGCGAGACGGTAAGGCGCACCTCGGCCCGCCTTGTGGAAAATGGTATGAAATCTCCCGTATTTACGTACAGATTCGAGCCGTCCGTTCCCGGAGATGACGGCGCGGGAGCGTGCCATTCATTTGATCTGTGGTTCTTCTTTGAGACTTTGCAGAAATGCTGGAGACCGTACAACGGGATGCATTATGCACTTGCGAGAAGAATGTGCGACTATTGGTCTAACTTTATCAAGAACGGCGACCCGAACGGGGAGGGATATGACGGAAAGAAACTCCCGGTATGGGATCCGGTATCGTCATCAGATTCGCCACGATATGAGATGATCTTCAGGGAATAGGTAGACATAACTTCATATTGAAATAATGCCACAACAGGTATATAATTGAATTTACAGTCGCTTCTAACTGAACATATTAACATAATCTTACATTATTATAATATGGGAGAGATTATCATGAAGAGAAGATCATTACTTATGAACATAATGTGTGCTGCAGTGGCTTTTGCCCTTGTTACCGGCGCACTGACAACGGATGTATACGCCGTTGCAAGAAGCAAGTCAAATGATACGGCATCGGAGTCAAGCGGTAGCGAGACAACCAATTCCACCGATAAGACCGAAGTTACATCGGGCGATTCCAATTCCGAGAGCAGCTCTTCCGATGCTCAGGCTGCGGATTCTTCATCAAAGAGCAGCAAAAGTTCAAAAAGCAGCAAGAGTTCGGGCGGAGGAAGCGTGAAGAAGGTCGATGAAAAGGGAAACACGATCCTTATGACGCAGAGCCAGCGTGAGAGGAGATTTAAATCCAAGACAAACCCGAAGCGCGGCGAGAGGATCCCGAACGTTATATACAAGCCGAACTATCTCGGATTTACATACGCTGATTTTTCAACATGTAATTCCTATAATTCGGAGAACGGACTTGGCGGACGTCCCATTTATCTTCTCGGAACGATCATGGACATAGAGAAGGTATATGAGAACAATATTTTCTACGGTGTTGCGATAATGGTCAACGACTGTGACGGATATCAGTGGTACATGAGAGCGGACATCGCCAAGAATAAGTATGAGATATTCAAAAATGCGTTCCTCGGAAAGGCCGGTTACATATACGGATTCTATTCGGGATACTCGGGAGTGACGAACCGTCCTATGATGGATGTGACCGTTATACACTTAAACGGACTCACACCGATCAATCTTGCTTACTATCAGCAGTAATGCGATAAGAAAACATATTGTTACATATGATAAGAGACTTCTCCGTTTCGGGGAAGTCTCTTATATATTGTTCGTACTATGTTCAGTCCCTGTTCAGCGAAGTTATTATGCCGAGATCATCATCCGCCTCGCCTTCATCCTCATCGCTCTCCGTGATGTACGAATCCAGGATCCTCTGCAGATCGCCGCGTTTAACGGGTCTCGGTATGATATCGGAAACGTCTTCGGGAAGTTTTCCTTCGATCGCAGCCTTTTCCGACGGCTCCGCCAGATAAATGATCGGAACGTTTGCCAGTTCCCGGTACGATCTGATTATCTCAAGAACACGCCTTGTGGACATGACATCCAGGTAGCAGTCGATGAATATGATATCGGGTACAGTGGAATTAAGATAGAAAATCGCATTCTTGGGATTATCGAACAATGCGACCTCATAATCACGCTGGAGATAGATCTTCATCAGATCAAGTGTCGAAAAATCATCGTCCAGTATCACGATCGTATGCCTGTCAGAGACAGCCTTCTTCGGCTTGATATCGGGAGAGATCATATGGTCCGTCGAGAACATCGTTGAATCCGGAGCGCCGTACGGCGTGGCCGGCCCGGACGAAAACGACGGTGACTTTCCCGAATTACCGTCTATTAAGTTGGAAAGCTGTAAGAAAATATCGTCTTCCATAATCGGTTTCCTTATAAAATAGTATCATAATAGGTATAAAAAGTGAAATATAAAAATTTTTTCCAAAAACCTATTGACATACTAGGTGAAACGAGTTATCATTCACTCAATCCAACATTGAAGATGAGAAAGGAGAGAATATTATGAAAAAGTATAGCATTAAAAAAGTGTTGGTAAGCGCAGCAGCATTGATACTCAGTCTCGGAGCGCTTACAGGATGCACGGGCGTGCAGCCTGCCGCCGGTTCGGGAGAAGCGGAAGCATCAAAAGGAGATGCAGTCTACAGAACACTTGATGAGATCAAGGAAAGCGGCAAGATAAACATCGGTGTATTTTCCGATAAGAACCCGTTCGGTTATGTGGATGAGAACGGTGCATATCAGGGATACGATGTTTACTTTGCAGAGAGGATAGGTAAGGATCTCGGAGTCGAGATCAATTACGTATCAACGGAAGCGGCAAGCAGGGTTGAATATCTTGAGACAGGTAAAGTCGATATCATCCTTGCAAACTTCACCGTAACGGATGAGAGAGCGGAGAAGGTTGATTTTGCACTTCCTTATATGAATGTTGCACTCGGTGTTGTTTCACATGAGGACAACGTGATCGAGAGCCTCGATCAGGTAAAAGGTGACGATCAGATCATCGTTATCTCCGGTACTACAGCAGAGACATACCTTGAGAAGAACTATCCCGACATCAAGCTTCAGAAGTTTGACACATATGCAACAGCAAAGACATCATTTGAGAACGGTACGGGCGTTGCATGGGCGAACGATAACACAGAGGTTATCGCATACTCACTCGAGAATCCCGGTTATGTTGTAGGTATACCTTCACTCGGAAGCCAGGATACGATCGCTCCCGCTGTTTCAAAGGGTAACAGCACACTTCTCGATTGGCTTAACGAAGAGATCAAGACACTTGGCAAAGAGAACTTCTTCCATGCCGATTATGAAGCAACACTCATTGACACATACGGAAAAGACTACGAAGACACACTTGTTGTGGAAGGCGGCCAGGCGGCGGTAGAGGCGTCTGCTGAGAATACAGGCGATGCTTCGGCCCTTGACATCAAGCCCGGTAACGGCGAGACGATCAAGATCGCGGCTTCACCCGTTCCCCATGCGGAGATCCTTGCAAAGGCAGCCGAGATCCTCAAGGATTACGGATACAATCTCGACATCGTGGAATTCGAGGACTACGTTCAGCCCAACCTCGTAGTTGAATCCGGCGAGTTCGATGCAAACTACATGGAGCACATTCCTTATCTTAACAGCTTCAACGAAGAGCAGGGAACACACATCGTAGATGCGGGCGACATCCACTATGAGCCGTTCGGTATCTATCCCGGCAAGAAGAAGAGCCTTGACGAGATCGCTGACGGCGACAGCATCGCGGTTCCCAACGATACCACAAACGAGGCAAGAGCGCTTCTGCTCCTGCAGGATAACGGACTCTTAAAGCTCAAGGACGGCGCTGACCTTACGGCTACAGTAAACGATATCGCCGAGAATCCTCACAACATCAAGTTTGTAGAACTTGAGGCGGCTCAGGTCGCAAGAGTCGTAAACGAAGTCGAATATGTCGTACTTAACGGTAACTACGCACTTGAAGCCGGTTACTCGGTAGGAAAGGATTCGATCGCATACGAGAAGAGCGATTCCGTTGCAGCCAAGACATACGTTAACATCATCGGCGTATACCAGGGAAATGAGAATACTGACAAGATCAAAGCTCTCGTTTCGGTACTTCGTTCCGATGACATCAAGAAGTTCATCACGGACAAATACGATGGCGCCGTTATCTTCTTTGAAAAATAAGAAAAATGTATTAAAATGTGCGGGAGGGCATTTCGCTCTCCCGCAATTTTTTTAAGTGAACATTTCAGACGGAGATACACGGAATGAGCATTATTGAGATCAAAAACCTTACGAAAAAGTTCGAAATGGAAGGCCACACGATCACGGCACTTGACGGTGTCAGCCTTTCGATCGAGAAAGGAGACGTCTTCGGCATCATAGGAATGAGCGGTGCCGGCAAGAGTACGCTGGTCAGATCCATCAACTATCTGGAAAAGCCTTCGGAAGGTGTTGTCCTGATCGACGGCGTCAATATGGAAGAGCTGTCCGAGAAGGAGCTTCGCAAAAAGAGAAGCCAGATCGGCATGATCTTCCAGAACTTCAACCTCCTTGAACAGAAGAACGTCATAGACAATATCTGTTTCCCGCTGGAGATCGCCGGGAAAAAGAAGAAAGAGGCCAGAGAGCGGGCCAGGGAACTGCTTAAGCTCGTCAATCTTGAAGAGAAGGAAAAATCATATCCTTCGCAGCTTTCGGGAGGACAGAAGCAGAGAGTCGCTATAGCCCGTGCTCTTGCATCCAACCCTCAGATCCTTCTGTGCGACGAGGCAACGAGCGCCCTCGATCCGCAGACAACGGAGTCGATCCTGAGTCTTCTTCGCGAGATCAACGAAAAGTTTGGCATCACGATAGTGATCATAACTCACCAGATGTCGGTCGTTACGGATGTGTGCAAAAAGGTCGCCATAATCGACAGCGGACGCCTTGTAGAGTCGGGTGATGTCGAGCAGATATTCAAGGATCCCAGATCGGATGCCGCCAAGGAGCTCATATCGGGCAGGGAGATCCGCTACACGCCGCTTTCAAGCCTTCATGCCGAGAGAAAGATAAGGATTGTGTTCCAGGAGAACTCGGCATACGAGCCTGTTATAGCGAACACGATCCTAAAGCTTCAGGTGCCGATGAACATTCTGCGTGCGGATACGAGAAATGTTAACGGCAAGGCGGTCGGAGAGATGATCCTCGGCCTTCCCGAAGGCGAGGATATAACGGAGAGTATCATAGATCATTTCCAA
>JAEEGJ010023588.1_pt1 | contig 12892 bp, 11 predicted proteins | sample 8958761 | NCBI WGS metagenome assembly JAEEGJ01 (sample SAMN16246546, study PRJNA631951) | gut metagenome | biome: gut microbiome; feature: rumen; material: RS-attached | host: Bos | place: Iran: Karaj | collected 2018-10
AGGGTCTTGAACCTTTCATTGTTTTTTTGGCCCCTCCATCTCCACTACGTTACAATGAAGGGTCTCGAACCTTTCATTGTTTTTTTGGCCCCTCCATCTCCACTACAAAAAGAAAAGGCTCAACCACGGTTGAGTCTTTTTCTTTGGAGGTGCGTACCCGATTCGAACGGGTGTACACGGTTTTGCAGACCGTTGACTAAGCCACTCATCCAACGCACCATGTGGGGGCTTGTTCCCAATTGCGGGTGCAAAGGTAGGGCAAATTTTAGACAATACAAAATAAAATGAGGGATTTTTTTGCAGAGGTGTGTTTTTTTGCCTAATTTTGTCACGGATTATGAGAGAAGTACTGGAAAAAGTGAAGAATTTCATCCGCCAGCACCATCTTTTGCAGGAAGGTGAACGGGTGGTGGTCGGTCTGAGTGGCGGACCCGACTCCGTGTGCCTTGCCCGTCTGTTGGACACGCTGGGTTATCAGGTGGTGGCTGCACATTGCAATTTCCATCTGAGAGGCGATGAAAGCATGAGGGACGAGCAGTTTGTAGTGTCACTTTGTGAAGAAAGGGGGTGGAAACTGCACCAGACTCACCTCGATACAACCGCATACGCCCGTCAGCAGGGCATCAGCATTGAGATGGCCGCACGTGACTATCGGTACGATTGGTTCCGCAAGCTAAAGGAGGAAGTGAAAGCAGTCGCCATTGCCGTAGGGCATCATCAGGATGACAACGTGGAGACCCTGCTGCTGAATCTGACGAGGGGAACGGGTATCAAGGGTTTGTGTGGCATGCAACCCAAAAACGGGGATGTGGTGCGCCCCTTGCTCTGTCTGACCAGAAAGGACATCCTTACCTATCTGGAGGACATCCATCAGACCTATGTGACAGACCACACAAATTTGGAAGATGATTTTGCCCGCAACAAGGTGCGACTCGATGTACTGCCCCCTCTAGAGACCATCAACCAGGGAGCAATGAAGAACCTGGCATCCACGCAAGAGAATCTGACAGAGGTGATGAAGGTGTATCAGCAAGCGATGCAAGATGCCATCGCCAAATGTGTAGAGCAGAAAGAGAACGGAGAAATCCACATCGACATCCAGAAACTGCAAACCCTTCCCTCCCCCATTTCCCTACTGCACGAGGTTCTATCTCCCTTGGGGTTCAACAAAGCCCAACTGAAAGACCTCCTATCGGCCTTAAATGAAAGCGGCAAAATATTCAAGGCAGGCGATAGACGCGTGTTGGTTGACAGGCAACATATCATCGTGGAGGGAAACCAAACACTCAACGCTCAACTCCCTAACTTCAACTTTACCATCGTTCCCATTGAAGAACTCCACATCGAGAAAGACCCCAACTTCGCCTACCTCGATGCAGACAAACTCTCCATCAGCTTCGTTAGTCAACTCTTAACTGATAACTCTCAACGCTCAACTGATATAACCATCCGTACCCCAAAAGAAGGTGACACATTCGCTCCCTTCGGCATGGGTGGCAAGCGGAAACTCCTCAGCGACTTCCTGACCGACCTGAAACTCAGTCTCTTCGAAAAGGAGCGTCAACCTCTCCTCATCGTCGGCAACGAAATTGCCTGGGTCATCGGCAGAAGGAGTTCAGAACTGTATCGGGTGGATGAAACGACAAAATGGGTGCTTATCCTATCCCTAAAGTCATCGCAAAGATGATGACGCAAATATAGTTGAAGAAGACGATGCCCATAAAGGTGTCCATATCGCTCTGCATGTAGCCAGTGGCGGTGAACTGCTCTGAGATGAAGCCTTTCTTGCCAATATGGGGGTGAACGAATCGTTCCATCAGCCAATAGAACAGGATGCCGAGAATGGCACCAACGGTGAAGCCTACGCAGACATCACCTAAGTAGTGAACACCCAGGTAGAGGCGTGTGAAGGTGGTGGTGAGTGACCAGAAGAAAAGTGTGATGGTCACTTTCGCGCTACGGAACAGCCATGCCAAGAACATTGCGACACACATGGTGTTGCAGGCATGACCGGAAAAGAAGCCGAAACGTCCACCTCGATAGTCTCTCACCACATCCACAAGATACATGAGCTGTGGGTCTTGGGTGGGTCGCCAACGCTCCACCATCGGTTTGACGAGTCCTGAACAGATGCGGTCTGCCACAAAGATGAGCAGAGCAATGGTGACATAGACCATCACAGCCTCTTTCCAAGTGTTGTTCTTGAAAATGATGATGAGCAACGCAATGATAACCAACGTCCATGAGAAAGTGTCTGTGACGGTGTACATCAGGTTATCCCAGAAGATGCTGTCGCTGCCATTGATGGCAAGCGTGAGTTGATGGTCTAATTCGTTCAGTTCGTGCATTTGGAGAGGTGACAGTTGAGAGTTGACAATTAGATGATTTCGAGGGTGCTGACAGGTACCCATCCCTGTTTGCCCTCTTCAAATTTCACTTCCAGCCATTCCTTCATCGAGCCATCGAGTATCTGCACCTTTGAACCTTCATGGATGAGGAACAGGTCTGTGCTGGTCTCGCTGGGTGAACTCTTCACGGTGACTGCTGGAGCCATGATGATGGCTGTGTCACGATGGGTCAGATCTGCATGTTGGGAGAGAGCTGCCAAGTTCGCAATCAAGACAATCACCAACATTGTCATCGCACCATACACACCTATCTTGCGAAGGGTCAGCTGAGACATGAACACATAGACAGAGATACCTACCAGCATGAGGATGAATGCTACAACGCCAGTGATCGTCCAAGCGTTGATGCTCATGCAGTTGGTCAGGTCTCGCCACCAAGTGACGAAGAACATCTCAGAAGGAGGAACAACCTTATCGATAGTCTTACCACGAGCCAAAGCGAGGTTAGCACGGATGTCAGCATCACCTGGATCGAGCAGGAAAGCACGTTCGTAGTTAAGGACAGCCAAAGGAATCTCGTCCTGCTTGTAGTAGCAGTTGCCCAAGTTGTAATAGACCTCAGCTGCCACACCCTCATTCTTCAAGACTGCTTCATAAGCAGCCGCAGCCTCCTTGTACTGCTCCTTCTCATACAGGGCATCAGCCTCTGCCTTTGTTGACGCAAAGGAAACTAAAAACGAAAAACTAAAAACTAAAAGTGATAGTATCTTTCTCATAAACAAACTTCAATGCTTTAATTTTTCAATCCTTCTATTCTTACAAGTTGTCCTCCATTTTACTGATGGCAGAGATGGCGCTGTTGTACACATTCTCCATATTCTCGTTCACATCACCTGGTGCATAACGGGCAAACTCACAATCATTCAGCACCTTCATGAACTGCTGAATCTGCTCAGCCGGTACATTGCGTGAGGTGAGTGACTGTTCGATGTTCTCCTTGTTCAGAGACTCCTGTGACATATTGAACTTATCGCCCACATATCCCCAGAGGGCACGCAGCACTTCATCATAGAACTTGCCTGTGTCATGTGCATCAAGAAGCTTCTTGGCAGTCTTCATGCGTTTGAGTGCCACCTTGTTAGCCTTCCTACCACGTGACAAAGCCACATTGGCATGAGCCTTCATCTGCTTACGTCCCAACACCATCACAATGATGAAGAGGAGCAACGGCAAGAGGTAAGCCACCCAACATTTCCATGTACCAAAGAAGGTGTCACCTGGCTGATGCAAGTTCACATCGCCCTTCTTGATGAAGCGGATGTCCTGATTCAGCTGCTGCACATCCTGTTGCTGACCGCTATAGTTGGACACACTCTGACCTGCCCCACCCTTTCCCTTGTTCACTTTCAGGGTGTAAGCCTCAGTCTTGAGGGTCTTGTAGGAGCGGGATTCTATGTCAAAATAGATAAACTCTGCAGCAGGTATCTCGTAAGTGCCTGGATGACGAGGCACAAACAAGTACTCAAAGTCTTTCGTGCCAGACAATCCAGAACGGGTGAGCTGGAAGTTGTCATTCACTTTGGCGTCATAGGTCTCGAAGTCCTTGGGGAACTGCACCTCAGGTGTAGAGATGAGTTTCATGTTACCACTACCCTGCACACTGATCTTCAGCGTGACAGCTTCATTGGCATCTACCTCCTTCGTACTGATGCTGGAGGAGACAGAGAACTTACCCACAGCCCCAGAGAATCCTTCTGGTTTGTTGGGCAGAGGAGACACATTGATGGTCAGGGTTGGTGTAGCTATCTTGCGTTTCACTTCTGTATAGCCACTCTGTCCATTGAAGAAAGCCTCAATGGGGTCAAGGTTGCGGTTACGAGTGAGCACCACACCTTCATAAGTGATGGCAGGAATGGTCAACTTACCCGACTTCTGTGGGAACAAGAGATACTGGCTCCATACCACACTCCGGTAGTTGCGTCCATTGTATTGCTCAATCGAAAACTCTTTGGTGCGTGGCAGAGGTATTTCCTGAATTTGGAAACCATCCAATGTAGGCAGTTTACCATCCAGTTCTCTCAAATCCACCAACGTATAGATCTTGTAAGTCAGCAAGATAGCCTCCTGCTCATGAACAGTTGTACGTGAAGCCGTAGCTGTCATGAAGAGGTCTTTGGCAGAGATGTTGGTAGAGGGAGAAGAAGGTTCAGATGCAGAGGATTGACGTCCAGCACCTGCATTGCCATTACCGCCTCCACCATAATTACCGCCATTGGAGCCAGCACCACCAGACAAGACTCTGATTCGGGTAGGTGACGATTTCACCGTTTTCCCATCTGCCTGCACACTGGCACTTCCGATGGTGAAGTTACCCACACTCTCAGCCATCAACACATAGGTGTAGATGATACTGCTGCTCTGTGAGGTACGTCCATTGATCATCTGGAAACTGCTCTGCGAAGAGGTGGCAGGTCCATAAATCACCTCAAAGCCCTTGAAATCAGGAGCACTGAAATGGGACACATTCTGCGTGTTGACCGTAAACTGCACCCTGAACTTCCCACCTACTTCCACAGTGGAAGGTGCTGACACACGGAGAGACACCTCATCAGCAAAGACGCTGACCGAGATGCATACCAATATAAATATGTGTAATAGTCGTTTCATTGACATCTAATCTATACTCAATAACCTATAACCAATAACCTATAACCTCTATAACCTATAACCCATAACCTATAACCTTTTATAAACCATAACCTTTTTACCAATCCTTTTCAAGGCTACGGCGTCTATTGTTCTGATTCTTATTGACTTTTCGCTGCACACCCTTCTCATCCTGCTGGGCAGAATTGAGCAGCTGTTCGGCAGCCTGATCACTCATATCATCCTTCTTCTGCTGAGGTTGAGGTTGCTGCTGTTGTTGTTGCTGCTGCTTGTCCTCATCCTTCTTCTGCTGGTCTTGCTTTTGCTGCTGCTGTTGTTGCTGTTGCTGCTTGTCCTGATCCTGCTTGTCCTTGTTCTGGTCATTGTTACCGCCATTCTGCTGCTGGTCTTGGTTCTTCTTCAGCTGATGCTGAGCCATTGCCAGGTTGTAGCGGGTTTCATCATCATTTGGATTGCAACGCAAGGAACTCTTGTAGAAGTCAACAGCACGTTGGAAGGCAGCTACAGCATTACCACCCTGTTGGCGTGATGCTGCCATACCCTGAGCGTACCAGATGTTGCCCATATTGTGAAAGTTGCGAGCCTTACGCATAGGATCATTGGTGCCAATGGAATCAGCTTTCATGTAGTTCGCAAAAGCCGTTGAGTCCTTCAACTGCATCACATAGGCATTACCCAGATTGTAGTAGCCCTCGAAAGTGGGGTTTTTGGCAAGGGACTTCAGATACATCGTCTCAGCCTTGTCATACTGCTTCTCACGATAGGCCTTGTTGCCCATGCGGATGAAGTCACGGGCACTCTGAGCTGTTGCTGCTATAAACGGGAAACTAAAAACTAAAAGTAATAATATCTTTCTCATAACCCACTCTACCCTCCTATTGTTACTTGAAAAGTTTGAATTTCGTGAACACATGATTCTGTCTCTCCATGATGCAGAGTTCCACCACCAGCACGATGAACAGCAGCAATGCCACAGCTACAAACTGCTCATCATACTCTGAGTACATCGACTGCGAGATGTCTTCCTTCTGCATCTTCTCTATTTCCTTCTCCAACAAAGACTGTGCCAAGTTGGTCTGATCCACATGCACATACATGCCACCTCCAGCCTGTGCGATGTTCTTACCAATCTGCTCATTCAGTTTGGTGGTCACCACATTGCCTGAGAGGTCACGCTTATAAGTTCCATCACTCATGGGGATGGGTCCACCCTGTTCTGTTCCCACTGAAAGGACGAATATCTGGATGCCCTCCTTACGAGCTTCCTTCGCTGCTTCAATGGCTCCAGCTTCATTGTCTTCAGCATCAGTAATCAAGATGAGGGCTCTTCCCACATTGACATTCTCCTTCTTCGAGAAACCTGCTGCTGCACGAGTGATAGCCTCTGCCACATTGGTTCCCTGAATGGAGATGGTGGCAGGATTGAGCTGGTCAAGGAACATCTTGGCTGATACATAATCGCTGGTCATGGGCAATAAAGTGATGGCACTTCCAGCAAATGCTACCAGACCCACCTTGTCCTCGTCAAACTGCTCAATGAGCTTGCTGACAATCATCTTTGACTTATCCAATCGGCTGGGACTCACATCCTGACACAACATCGAGTTAGACACATCGACAGCTATTGCCACCTCAATGCCTGAACGCTTCACCTCTTCATTTCTCGTACCAAACTGAGGACGAGCTAACACCACTGCCAGCAATCCCAAAGCCAGCATCATCAGGGCAAACTTGATGTGACGGCGCATAGGTGATACATCAGGCATGAGGCTACGCATCAGTTCTGGATCACCAAACACCTTGAGCTGCTTCTTCATCCTGTACTGCACCAGCACATAGATGGCTGTGAACACAGGAATGAGCGTCAGCAGATATAAGTATAATGGACTTGCAAATCGAAACACGTTACTAATTTACTATTTACTAATCACTAATTTACTAATTCACTAATCACGGTAACCTCTTCAACACCACCGTTCTCAACAAGATCTCCAGCAACAGAACAGCCATTGCAGCAAGGGCAAAAGGCTGATACAGTTCTCCACGACGGCTGAACTGCTTGACATTGAACTTGGTGCGTTCCATCTTGTCAATATCCTGATAGATGGCATCCAGTTCTGCATTCTTCTGGGCACGGAAATACTGACCACCTGTCTCAGTGGAGATTTTTGTCATGGTCTGTTCATCTATCTCCACAGGCAACATGGCAGTTCCACCAGTTGGCAGTGGATAAGGAGCCATACCATTCCTACCAATACCAATTGTATAGATGCGGATGCCGTATTTCTTGGCTATCTCAGCCGCTGTCTGGGGAGAGATGTTACCCGAGTTGTTCACACCATCTGTCAACAGGATAATCACCTTCGACTTTGCCTGACTCTCCTTCAGTCTGAGGATAGCGTTCATGATACCATCACCAATGGCTGTACCATCATCTATGACTCCACGCATGGCCATATTGCAATCCACACTGTTGTAGAGGTTCATCAACACCGTATGGTCTGTGGTCAGAGGACATTGTGTGTAGGCTTCTCCTGCAAACATGGTCAGACCCATATTGTCGTTAGGACGTTTCTCAATAAACCGTTGTGCTATCTCCTTCAATGCCTCCACACGGTTGGGCTTGAAATCCTGTGCTAACATCGAAGTGGATACATCGACAGCCAACATGATATCTATACCTTCCACATCGGTGTTGCTCCATGAGTGTCTGCTCTGTGGACGTGCCAAGATGCACACCACCAACGAAATCAAGATGATTCTCAGCAGGAAAGGCAAGTGCATCAGGTAGAGACGGAATGTCTTGGGCACCTTCACATATTTTGTGGTATCAGGCACCTTCAGCGATGGCAAACTCTGCTTAAACCGCATGACATACCACACGATGTAAGGCACCAGCACCAACAGCAACAGGAAGAATAACGGATTCTTAAATTCCATATCTCTTATCTCTATTCTCTAAACGCTAACCTTTAACCATTAACCTTTAACCGTTATAAGGTAAGCATATAAATTCTATAACCTACAAAGATCAACACTCCAATCAACACCATACTTGCCACCACAATGGAGCCAATGAGCGTCCACTTGGCTATCTTCGAGCGTCTTTCCTCCACCACAATCACTTCTGGCTGTGGTTTCTGCTCAGGCTCTTCCAGCTTCGTCTGGTTGATATACTCAATGGCACTCACCAGGTTGCGGTCATTCTCATTGATGAGGGTGCTGTACTTCGCAAACTTCACCAGGTCAGCTGTCTGGAAGAGTTCACGCAGTTCATTGATGGCTTCCTCATCATTCACCTCCTGCAACTTCTGGATAATCTCATAGGAGGTCATCTCCATTGCATTGAAGCCATAACGCTCCTTGATGTAAGTACGCAGGGTATCCGTCAGTTGGGTGTAGTACTCCTTCGAGTCCTCACTCTGCCAAATCTTCTCCTCCTTGATTTGCTCAATCTTCTGCATGGCCACCTTGTGAGGAGGTTGACGCTTCTTATTGCGGATGCGTCTGATGATAGGCTTGTTGGTCTTCAAGCGATAAATCACATAACCCAGCAGACCACCAATCAACAGAGCCAGCACAAAAAACCAGATGACCTCACGCCATTCAGCCCAGTCAAATGGGGGTGCCAGTTCCTCCTTGATGCCAAAGATGCTGTCTCCATGCAGGGTGTCAACTTCAAAGGTCAAGACCTTCAGAGCCAACCGCTTTGAGTGATAGTTCTTCCCATCCACCTTCACATCCATCTCAGGAATCAGATAGAGGGCCGAGTCAAAGGAAGTGAAGAAGTAACGACGGGAAAGCATCATGCGCTGTCCATCATTCAACAGACTGGTGTCAGCCTTCTCTGCTCTGACAAACTCTATGCCTGGAGCTACCTGCTGAAGGGAGTCCCATTCAGGCAGTTCCACATTCGATTTGGCATCAGCACTCACCTCCAAGGTCAACCCAATTCGCTGACCTATAAAGATGTCTGCCGAGTCCAGTTTAGCATCAACTGTCACCTGAGCGCCTGCTTTCACAAAGCACATCAAGCAACAGATTGCCAACAATATATAATTCTTCAAGTGTTTCATCATTCTCAATTCACTAACCGCTAACTTCTCCTCCTGAACAGATTCATCAATGCCTTCACATAGTCCTCATCTGTCCTCACAGAGATGTGGTCGATGTTCGACTTGGTGAAGGCATTCTTCAACCAGCCCTGATGACTCACCCACCATTCATGATGAGCTCTTCTGACAGCACTGGAAGAGGTGTCAATGAAGGTTTCCCCACCAGTTTCTGCGTCCATCATCTTCACAATGCCCACATCAGGCAGTTCAACCATTCTGCGGTCATATATCTGCAAAGCCACCACATCATGACGGCTGTTGGCAATAGTCAACTGGCTGGTATAATCCTTCTGGTCAAAGAAGTCACTTAACAGGAAGACGGTACAGCGCTTCTTGATGGCGTTGGTCATGAACTCCACAGCCTGCCCCACATCCGTCTTCTGACTTTCAGGTTGGAAGGTCAACAGTTCCCTGATGATGAAGAGGATGTGCTTCCTACCCTTCTTCGGAGGGATGAACTTCTCCACCTTGTCAGAGAAAAAGATGACGCCAATCTTATCGTTGTTCTGGATGGCTGAGAAAGCCAAGGTGGCTGCAATCTCCGTGAGCAAGTCACGTTTGGATTGCTTCTGTGTACCAAAATCCAAGGAGCCAGATACATCCACCAACAATATCACCGTCAGCTCACGTTCCTCCTCAAAGACCTTCACAAAGGGCTTGCCGAATCTGGCAGTCACATTCCAGTCAATGTCACGGACATCATCACCATACTGGTATTCCCTGACCTCACTGAATGCCATACCACGACCTTTGAAGGCGGAGTGATACTCGCCTGCAAAGATATTATTCGAGAGTCCCTTGGTCTTGATCTCGATTTTCCTGACCTTCTGTAACAGTTCTTCGGTTTCCATTCTCAACTGTCAACTATCAACTGTCAACTCTTTATGGCACTTCAACCTTATTCAAAATCTTACTGATAATTTCTTCGCTGGTCACATTGCTTGCCTCAGCCTCATAGGTGAGACCAATGCGGTGACGGAGTACATCCTGAGCCACTGCACGGACATCCTCTGGAATCACATAGCCACGATGCTTGATGAAGGCAAAACTGCGAGCAGCCAAAGCCAAATTGATGCTGGCACGTGGAGAACCACCAAAGCCAATCAAACCCTTGAGCTCCTTCAAGTTATACTTATCAGGATAACGGGTGGCAAACACAATGTCGGCAATGTACTGCTCAATCTTCTCATCGAGATAGACCTCACGCACCACCTTGCGGGCATCTTCAATCTCCTGAGTGCCCATCACTGGACGGATGTCCAGCTTCTCCTGCTTGATGTTCTGACGGATGATGGCCTTCTCCTCCTCCAGCTTCGGATAGTCAATCACCACCTTCAGCATGAAGCGGTCCACCTGAGCCTCAGGCAGTGGATAAGTACCCTCCTGCTCAATGGGGTTCTGGGTAGCCAACACCAGGAAAGGCTTCGGAAGCTCATAAGTCTGAGTGGAAATGGTCACCTGACGCTCCTGCATGGCTTCAAGCAAAGCACTCTGCACCTTGGCAGGAGCACGGTTAATCTCATCAGCCAAGATGAAGTTAGCGAAGATAGGACCCTTCTTTGCCTTGAACTCACCATCCTTCTGCGAATAAATCATTGTACCGATGACATCGGCAGGCAGCAAGTCAGGAGTGAACTGAATACGGCTGAACTGAGCATCAATCAGCGATGCCAGTGTCTTGATAGCCTTTGTCTTAGCCAAACCAGGTACACCCTCAAGGAGTACATGACCATCTGAAAGAAGTCCCAACAAGAGGGACTCCACCAGATGCTTCTGTCCGATGATGGCTTGGTCCATGCCCGTCATCAGGTTAGTAACAAACGCCGAGTGGCGTTCAATCTTCTCATTTAATTCTCTAATATCAATCGATTCCATTGTGATTAAATATGTCAAGTTCAACTACACGGAATGGTGGGAAACCCCCAAAACCAAATGCAAAGTTACAGCATTTTCCCCACACCACCCACCTCCGATATATTAAAAAACTTGAAATTCACACGAAAACCCCTGAAATTAAGAATCCTTAACCGATAAACTTTTTCAGAGTGATAATTAAGGCCAATTCAATAACCCTGCCTTAAGGATGATAAGCATGCGTTTTTAGAAAATAAGCATGCGCTATGGATTTTCCGCCCCAATTATTCTCATTAAAATTTTGTTTTGCAGAGTTTTTTGATTACATTTGCAACCTGAAATGATGCTCTTATGCCAAAAATTGAACGATGGATAATAGACAGGGTTCTTGATGCGACGAATATCGTTGATGTCATAGGTGATTTTGTGGAGCTTCGCAAGGTCGGCGTGAACTATACCGGCTGTTGTCCGTTTCATGACGATCATCACGATGGGAACTTTATTGTGCGACCAGAAGGTGCCAGGTCTGGTGGTGGAACGTATCGCTGCTTCGTCTGTGATGCAAAGGGCGGAGCCGTTCAATTCCTGATGAATCATGAGCACATGTCCTTTCCCGACGCTATTCGCTGGCTGGGGAAAAAATACAACATTGATGTGGACGATGCACCAATAAACTACACACCCCAGCCACGTCCGAAACCCTTGCCACTTGAAACACTAAGTATTCCACGTGATATTGTCGGTAAGTCTATGCGCTATAGTTTGCGCGACCGTTTCTGCAATTGGTTACGTGATTTACCTTGGCAAACAAAAGAAGAACGAGACAGAATTGAGAATACGTTATGGAGGTATTGTGTAGGTCATTGGCGGGATGGACGTGTGATATTTTGGCAGATAGATGAAAAGGGGGTCGTTCGTAGTGGCAAGTTAATGAGATATTTACCAGATGGCCATAGAGACAAAAAGCGTAACCCTGGATGGATGCATAATCAGAAGAGTGTTCGAGAACAAATTGACTTCGAGCATACGGAGTTCCGCTCGACGCTCTTTGGCATGCATCTCGTCAACAAATACCCTCAAGCCACCATTCACCTCGTGGAGAGTGAGAAAACGGCATTGATATGTGCCATTCACTTTGGCGACATCGAACAAAATCTGTTTTTGGCATGTGGGGGATTGAGGAATCTGAGAGAAGATGCGCTGCGCCCTCTTTTCGAGATGAAACGTGACATCTGCCTGTGGCCAGACAAAGATGGCATAGAGGAATGGAGAAAACAGCTCGAAAAATACAGCTACAGCAAGATGGTGCTTAACACCAGCTTCCTTGATCAAAATTGGTGCGAAGAGGATGGGGAAAAGGCGGATGCTGCAGACATCATTATCCGTCGCATGACACTAGAGATCTAAGGGAGTGGCAATGATATGGCTATTTTCCTATAAATATGTTGTATTGTTGCCTCATTTACCTCACGGCCGTCGAGCTAAACCTTCTCTGATCCACATCAACATTAATCACGACCTCTTTCTGAGGTCGTGTTTTTTTGTGTAATGGGAAAGATGTAAGATGGAAGAGGGCTGAAGGCTGATGGATGAGGGAAGAAGGAAGAGGGAAACAAGATTGCCCCGTTGGATTGTGAATCCGTAACGGGGCATTTCTTAATGTTTCACTTTTTCAACCAGCCCATGCGCTGGGCGATTGTCCAATTTTCAACTTTCAATTTTCACTTTTCAATTAAGCTTAAGCAACTCGTAGTTCCCAGAGCAGTCAGTGCTGCCGTGAGGATGGACACCACCACCTGGATGATGGTTCTCCAGAGATCTTTGTTCTTCATAAATAGCAGACCCTCTCTGTCCTTCGGACATCTCCCCCGTGGAGGGGGAGAGCCGTCCGGCTTGTAGGGCATTTTG
>JAEEGJ010023589.1_pt1 | contig 12892 bp, 9 predicted proteins | sample 8958761 | NCBI WGS metagenome assembly JAEEGJ01 (sample SAMN16246546, study PRJNA631951) | gut metagenome | biome: gut microbiome; feature: rumen; material: RS-attached | host: Bos | place: Iran: Karaj | collected 2018-10
GGCCCGGTGCTGTTTTGAAGAAACGCATGAGTTCCTTTCGCTGCTTCTCGTTGCGCAGCGATTCCATATATGAGATGATATCTTTGGCTGTTGGCATATTAACTTTTATGTTTCTGTCCACAAAGGTATGAAAAATACGCATATTTTTATGAGAGGTGTGGAGAAAAATCGTATTTTTGCAGTTGCATTATCTATAAGAAAGACAAATGGCTAAGAAAGTTTTTGTATCAGGTTGCTATGATTTGCTGCATAGCGGTCATGTGGAATTCTTCAGACAAGCAGCCCAGTATGGAGATTTATATGTAGGGATAGGATCCGACAAAACCATAGAGGGCTATAAACACCATAAAACCATCTATAGCGAACAGGAACGCCTGTTCATGGTGAAGAGCATCCGCTATGTCAAGGATGCTTACATTAATGCCGGCAGTGGGGTGATGGATTTCGTTCCTACCGTAGAAGCCTTGAGACCGGATGTGCTGGTGGTAAATGAGGATGGCGGGAATGATGAAAAGAAGAGATTCTGCGAGGAACACGGTATAGAGTATGTGGTGCTGAAACGCGTGCCACAGGAGGGATTGCAAGCCAGATCGAGTACCGACCTGAAGAAAACGGAGAGCCAGATACCTGTACGCCTGGACCTTGCCGGCACATGGATAGACCAGACGTATGTGTCGTGCTATGCTCCAGGATGGGCCATCACCATCAGTCTGGAACCTACATTCGAAGTACGGGAACGCTGCGGTCTGAGTACCAGTACGCGCAACATGATCAAGAAGATTTGGCCTTACCAGTTGCCCAATATGGAACCCGAGATGCTGGCGAAGCTGGTGTTCTGCTTCGAGAACGATCCGGAACGTTCGGACGGTATCATCTCAGGGGCACAGGACAGCATTGGCATCTGCATCCCGGGACTTTGCCGACACTACTACAACAATCGCTTCTGGCCTGAGAAGATAGAGACCTGCAACGATGAGGCTGTGCTCCGTTGGTTGGAAAGCCATTTAGTGATGATACCTATGGAGCCGCGTCAGCCTGGCTGTTCTGTATTGGAGGGCAAGGATATCACAGAGCCCAAGGTGAAAGCGCTGACCCAAGCTGCAGACGATTGCTGGGAGGCTATCATGAGGCAGGACCTGCAAGCGTTTGCAAAGGCCTATGCGGACAGCTTCAACGCACAAGTGGCTATGTTCCCGGGGATGGTTAATCCAGTTGAGAGTGTAGAGTGTAGAGTTGAGAGTTTAGAGACAGTTGGAAAAGTTGAGAGTATCCAAGATGTTATTGATAAGTGGTCAAAGGTGCCCGGAGTATTGGCATGGAAGATGCCGGGAGCAGGTGGTGGAGGATACTTGGCCTGCGTGGTGAGCGATAGCGAACAATTTGCTGCGGCACATCCTGAAGCCATCCGGCTTACGATTCGAAGAGCGGGCTTTTAGGTTAACGGAAAACAAATCTCCCAGACAACTAAACAAAATATGAAACGTTATTGTCAGACGCTTACTCTGGTAGATAACCCAGAGATGATAGAAAAGTATGTGGAGGCTCATGCACATGTGTGGCCCGAGATTATTCAAGGTCAGCGTGAGGTGGGTATCGTGGATATGCAGATCTTCCGTCGTGAGCGTAATCTGTTTATGATCATGGATACGGTGGACGATTTTGACTTTAAGCGTGATATGGCTCGTCTGGCGACGCTGCCACGACAAGCAGAATGGGAAGCATACGTAAGTCAGTTCCAAGGATGTGCTGCAAATGCCAGAAGCAATGAGAAGTGGCAACTGATGGACCGGATATTCGAAAATAAAAAAAAGAGTGTGCCGCATTTGCAGCACACTCTTTTTGAAAAGTACCCAGAGCCGGGGTCGAACCGGCACGGGTTGCCCCACTGGTGTTTGAGACCAGCGCGTCTACCGATTCCGCCATCTGGGCTTTTGCGGGTGCAAAGGTATGACATTTCTCTGAATCCGCAAAACTTTTAGCTTGTTTTTTTAATAATAACCTTTATTCCTCCTTTGTTTCTATCAGTTTCCATAGGCCTGCAGCTACTATGGCACCAACAAATGGACCAACAATAAATATCCATACATTAGCCAATGCATCGCCACAAACAAAGACGGCGGGACCTATGGAACGTGCAGGATTGACACTCGTACCTGTGAAGTAAATACCCACCAAATGGATGAGAATGAGCGACAAGCCGATAGCCAGACCGGCAAAGTTGCCTGTAATACCATTGGTCTTGTGAGTTGCACCCAGTACCACCAGCACAAAGAGGGCTGTGAGGACAATCTCAACGTTGAGCGCTGTTATGGCTGCGCCATTGCAACCAGCTCCAATGCCATTGGCACCAAGGCCACTCTCTACTCCGTAGATAGCTGCCAAGGCTGCACCTGCAATGATTGCACCAACAACCTGTCCCACGATGTAGCCAATGCTATCCTTGCAACTGATACGACCTGTAATCAGGCAGCCCAGTGTGATAGCAGGATTGATGTGGCAACCGGAAATACCGCCGATGGTATAAGCCATAGCTACGACAGAGAGGCCAAAGGCGATAGCTGTTCCTACGACTGCAGCGATGCCACCTTCAGGAGTTCCACAACCAAGACTGACGGCTGCTCCGCAGCCCAAGAATGTCAGTACAAACGTACCGATACATTCAGCAATGTACTTTTTCATGATGTTTTAGTTTGGCCCCCTCCCTCTCCCTCCGTCACGAATGGGGATTCGTTCCCCTTTGTGGGGTCGGAGCCGCATTCAGTGGCTCCTCTAATACCCCAGTCGCCCCTTTGGGGGAGAGATGAAAGGGTGGGTTAATGGATAGTTTATAGTTTAAAGTTTAGAAGCCTCACCCCAACCCTCTCCGAGGAGAGGGAGCTAGAGTCTAATTAAGATTCTTCACTTTTCACTCTTCACTCATTAGTCGTTTGAGCCTCCCCTCTCCTCGGAGAGGGGCCGGGGGTGAGGCTGATTCTTCACTTTTTCCCTGTCAGGAACCAGCCGATGAATGCTACGCCAATGGCGAACTCGTTCTCTGATTTGTACTGGCCGTTTCCAATACGACGGCTGGTGTAATCTGCCTTTATCACGATGTTGGGCAAGGGACGATAGTTCAGACCGGCTACCCACATCTGTGTTTTCAGACGCATATCTGCATCTTTCAGGTTGTTGGCATCCATAATCACCTTCTCCTGCGGATTGTAGTATTCATAGCGGAAGAACGGGGTGATATCAAGGTACTTGGGGTTTTTCATGAAAGCCTTCAGGTTCAAGCCGGCTTCCACTCCGTAGCTTACAGCACGCTCGGCTATAGGAGCCAGACGACTGTATGGCGACTTGCTGCTCAACTTGTTGTTCTTGGCTGTCAGCAGGCTGCTGTTGCCAATGTTTCCACTCAGCAGATTACCTCGTACCGTGAAATAGCGATGTCTGTACTGTGCATCCACCGACCATATTGTTACAGGAACATCAAAGGTGTATGTCTGTGGTTTGTCGCTGTTTGCTGCAGCATTATGAATATGATAAACAGAAGCACCCAGACGCAGGCCGGGAACACCTCTGTAATTAATGCGCGCTACGTAGGCAGGAGAGGTGAAGTTGTCGGCTTCAAAGAACCCCTGTTTGCCACCAGCTACCCATTTGTTGCGATCAAAACCATTGGCGTTCAGACCTGCTACAATCATTGCCTGATAGTCGAAAGAAGCCCATTTTCTTCCCAATTCACCGAGGAAACTGATACCTGTCTCGTGCCAGGTGCTGGGTAGGATGGTAGTCTCGCCTTCTGGTCTGACGGTTCCAAAGAAGTTGATGGGTTCGTGGTGTGTGTTGGTCAGGCCAACGGGAACTATCTGATGTCCCACGCGTACCATAAAACTATTATTCAGCCTGTAGGTCAGATGAAACTGCTCCAAGGCTACCTCACCGCCTTTCTCAACCTCTGTCTCGTATTCGCCGTTCTCTGTGTTCTCTATCTCGTAGGCTGTCCCTGTTCCGCCTGCTTCAAATTCCATCTCCACGCCCAAGTTCCAGTGCTTGTTGAACTTGTAGTCGCCAGCTATTACAAAGCGGGGGATAGAAATGGTGTTGCGCTTGAAGTCGCTGTTGCCTTGTGCTGTTCCGTTAAAGCGGTTGATGCCATAGTTCTTAAACTGAGCCAGCATCTCACCATAGCCGCCTACGCGATAGTGTTTGTAACTGTCCATCTCTGTAGAATCGTTGTTCCACTGGGCGTAGGCTACGCCTCCCATTGAACATTGAACATTGAACATTGAACATTGGAAGGTACCGATTATCAATGTTAATGTAAGTAGTAATCTCTTCATCATTCAATCATTTTTGTTTCCGGCTGCAAAGTTACGGCGTGTTTCTGAGGCATGCAATACACAAATTCTATGAAATCGCAACCCTTGTGAGGCTTCTGCCTTACCTATTTTTGGTGAAAGAATGATTTTTCAATGTTCAATTGATTTTTACTCCCTAACTAGGGAGAAAAAATTTCCTAACTAGGGAGTTCGTTTTTCTCAGTCAAACAAAATCGGCGACCTTTATAAGTCGCCTCTGGATTTGCCAAGAGTCTTACCGTTTTCATTTTATGGATGAATATTCCTCTACCTACTTTTGATGATTTTTACTCCCCCTCAGGCAGACAACTCATAAAAAATGGTGGTTGGTTGTGAACTTTGTTGTACCTTTGCAGCAGAAAAAATAAACAGCAAATGACAGAGAAGTATCATGAATTAGACCCTATGAGCGATGTCATCAGCGATGATTACCGCATGTTGCAGATGATAGGTCGCTTTGGCATTACCTTGGGATTTGGCAATAAGACAGTGGGAGAGACTTGTAAGGAAGCCGGAGTGGATGTGACAACCTTCCTTACTGTCGTTAACTACGTGAAGGATGCTGCTCACGCACATATCAATGAGATGGTGGAGCAGATAGACTTACCTTGCTTGATGCGCTACCTGAAGAATTCTCACACGTACTTCGTGGATTTCCGTCTGCCTAATATTCGTAGGAAACTTCTGGAAGCCATCGACTGCTCTTCTTCCAACCAGATAGCTATGCTGATACTCAAATTCTATGATGAGTATGCTGCCGAGGTTGGGCGTCACATGAAATATGAGGACTCACACGTTCATCCCTTTGTAGAGAATCTGCTGAACGGAAAGGTGGGAGCTGATTCCTTTGATATGGTTGCCCGTCAGCATGACGACAATCATGCCTCTCTGGAGAAGAGTATAGCGGAGCTGAAAAGCATCATTATTAAATACTATCCCAATGATAATGCTGCCCAGCTGATGGGCGAGGTGTTGATGGATATCTTCATGACCGAAGAAGACCTGCTTACACACTGCCACATGGAGGACACCCTGTTTGCCGAGTGTGTACGCCGATTGGAGTTCAAGGTTCGTCAGTCTGGTGGAACAGAAGTTGAAAGTGAAGAGGATGAGGACGATAGGAATGCTTCTGCCTCAAACGATCTGAGCGATCGTGAGAAGGATATTGTTGTGCAGGTAGCCAAGGGACTTTCCAACAAGGAGATTGCCGATGCGCTCTTCATATCTGTGAATACAGTTATGACGCACAGGCGCAATATCAGTCGCAAACTACAGATTCACAGTCCTGCCGCTCTTACCATCTACGCCCTTGTGAACGGGTTGGTAAATCTCGATGAAATCGCCATCTAGCCCCCTCCCCATCCCTCCCCCGAGGAGGAGGGTATTTGGCTGTCAGCTATTTAACTATCTATGAGTTCCTCCCTCCTCGGGGGGAGGTTAGGAGGGGGGCTTTGAATCCCTCGCAAACGTAGTTTTCTTTACTCTGACAGGCATTGCCTGCAAATTGGCAGGCTATATTGATAATTTTTTTCCACTGCTCCTCAGTTAAGCTGGGGAGCATTTTTTTTGTTATCCCCATCCAGATGAGGGCGCAGGAGAAGCCGGCATTAAAGCTGTCGCCCGCCCCAACAGTACTTACCACATTTTCTATTCGTGGGGCTTCGAAGGTATAGCTCTTTTCTGGTGTGCAGACCTCTATCTTTCCTGCTCCGGCTGTGCAGATAAAGATAGGGCAATGGGCCTGTATGTGTTTCTGGTAGATAAGGCTGGCATCGCGTGTGCCATACATCACCTCGAAGTCATCAGCGCTGCCCCTTACTATGCTGCTCTGGCTGAAGTTGCTCAGTATGTTGGGCATCAGGGTGTCCAACTCTGGGGCATGACTCTTGCGGAAGTTCAGATCGTAATAAACGATGGCTCCCACCTTGTTGGCTTCTTCCAGCAGTTGGGTAATCATAGGCCTTGTCCCTCGGCATACAGCATAGTAGGAACTGAGCAACAGCACATCGTTGGCTTGAAGGCTTGGTGCTTTCCAACCGTCAGGCGTAAAAGGAGGCTGTTTGTAGAACACATAATTGGCATCGCCCCTGCCGTTCAGGAAGGCCAGGCTTACGGCACTCTTCTCTTTCTCCAATACCAAAAAATATTCGGTGGATACGCCATTTTTTTGCATAAAGTCTGTGGTTTGCTGCCCTACCACATCAGCTCCGGTATAACCGACAAAGGCACAGGGTACCCCGGCGCGTCCCACGCTGATGATACTATTAAAGCTGCTACCACCTGCCACGGCAGCTACAGGCTGATTATTCTTAAAGAGAATATCAAGGATGGTTTCTCCTACTCCAACTACTTTTCTTAGTTTACAATTCATAATTCTCCTTTTTTATGTCACACAGATCCCGCAGATCCACACAGATATTTCACAAAAACCTTAAAAACCCTTTTTGAAAGCTTTGGCACTTTGTGCCTTTGTTCTGCTATTGTCATGAATCTTTGTAAAAGCAAGCTTCCACCAGCTTCCTGCCAATATCATAACATATCCTATCAGATATCAATGCTTTCAAAAAGAAAAACCGAGAAAACCCGTTTCAATGATAAAGCAAACGTAAACTATATTCTCTAATCCCTAATCCTTCCCCTTTAGGGAAATGTTTTCAAGCCCGAAGGGCGGGGTTTTTCTTGACTGGGCTGCTAAGCCGTAGGCTATCTATGTGTGTTAGTTAAAGAAATGTTTAAACTTGCTTAAAACAGAGCTTTGGCTAATACCTATAGATTATTGCTTGTAGAGCAAGCAGCACAGGCAAGGGTTTTATCGGTTTTTGTTAAAAACTCTTTGATTCTTTTCAAATTATCCTCAGCGCACTTCCTCCCCATTTGGTAAACTTTGCGCATTTTCTCTTCATTCTGTTCCGTACGTCCGATGGGGAGAGTATCTTCTGGGTAGATAAGCAGGACGTTACCCTTCTTCTCCTGTTCTGCTAAGTAACGGAGCTGCTCGTTGTACATCAGATGACGTCGTCCCATCGCCTTTATGATGGCAGGGTACTTGCGCATGGTCAGGTGGAAGAGCGGCATCAGCTTGGTACGTTTCTTGAAGAAACCCTTGGGTTGGGTCAGTACCACAATGTTACGCTCGTATCCCAACTCCTGAAAATGCTTCAAGGGAATGGAATTGACGATTCCACCGTCCAAAAGCTTCCTGCCTTGCAAGGGAACAGGCCTTGAGACAATGGGCATGGAAGCAGAAGCACGAATCCAGTCGAGCCCTTCGCTATCCATATCATTCAACAGCTTATAGACGGGTTCGCCTGTTTCTGCATCGGTGCATACAATATGGAACTCCATGGGGTTCTGGCGGAAAGCCTCGTTATCAAAGATATCCAGCTCTGCGGGCAGGATGTGATAGCTGAACTCAGCGCCAACTAGATCGCCTGTTTTCCAGAACGAACGCCAGCTCATATACCTGGGGTCATCCTTAAAGGTAATATTGTAACGCAGGGCCCGACCTATCTGTCCTGATTTGTAGTTACACCCGAATGTTGCTCCAGCAGAAACACCAATCAGTCCGTCAAACTGGATGTTGTTCTCCATCATCACATCGGTAACGCCTGCGCTGAAAAGTGCCCGCAATCCCCCGCCTTCTAATACCAATCCTTTTTTCATGATGGCAAAATTATAAAAAACATTGAACATTGAACATTGAACATTGAACATTTTTTTGTCAATTCTCAATTATCTATGTTCATGCTTAACGGTTAGTGGTAAGCGAAGACTCTCAATTTTCAATTTTCAATTAGAAGAAAATTCTCAATTCTCAATTTTCAATTCTCAATTTTTTTTGTAACTTTGGCTTCGCCGAACTTACTTCCGTTCGGATAAAGAAATAAAAAAGGTGTTTTTATTTCGTTTATCTCTCACTTAGTCGTAACTTTGCCCCCGATTATGAGTACATTTAAAGAATTGGGGCTCTGCGCAGAGCTCCTACAAGCTATTGAGGAACAGGGATATGAGCATCCTATGCCTGTTCAGGAGGCCGTGATTCCCTTTTTGCTGAACAAGGAGGAGAGTGCTGATTTGGTTGCCCTTGCCCAAACAGGAACGGGTAAGACAGCCGCATACGGATTGCCTATCCTGGAACTGATGAATATTTCTGTTGAGAAGGATAAAGCTTTACCCAAGGCAGTTATCCTTTCTCCAACACGTGAACTTTGTATACAAATCTCCGATGATATGGAGGGTTTTGGCAAGTTTCTGCCTAACCTTACCATCCTGCCCGTGTATGGCGGAGCCAACATAGAACCACAGATTCGTGCCTTGAAGGCAGGTGTGGATATTATTGTGGCTACGCCTGGCCGTCTGGTTGATCTGATGAAACGCGGGGCTGCTGACCTCTCGCAGATTCAGTATGTAGTATTGGATGAGGCTGACGAGATGCTCTCCATGGGATTCCAGGAAGAATTGGACGCTATCCTTGAGGGTATTCCCGAGGGACACAGAACTCTGCTTTTCAGTGCTACTATGAGTCAGGAGATAGAGCGAATAGCCCAGAACTACCTGAAGGAGAAGCGTGAGATTCAGGTGGGCAGTCGTAATGAAGGTGCCGAGCATGTGAACCACATCTATTATATGGTGCATGCCAAAGATAAGTATCTGGCTCTGAAGCGAGTGGTGGACTTCTACCCTCGTATCTATGCTATTATCTTCTGTCGTACCCGTATGGAGACGCAGGAGGTGGCAGACAACCTGATTCGTGACGGTTATAATGCTGATGCCTTGCATGGCGACCTCTCTCAGCAGCAGCGCGACCTTACCATGCAGAAGTTTCGCAAGCATCGTACCCAGTTGCTGGTGGCTACTGATGTGGCAGCCAGAGGTTTGGATGTGGACGACCTGACGCATGTCATCAATTACGGTATGCCCGATGATGTAGAGAACTACACCCATCGTAGCGGTCGTACGGGTCGTGCCGGCAAGAAAGGAACCAGTATCTGTATTGTCAACCTGCGCGAGAAGAGTCGTATCCGTCAGGTGGAGAAGGTGATTCAGAAACAGTTCGAGAAAGGAACGTTGCCCGAGCCTCGCGAGATATGCAGCAAGCAGCTCTATCATGTGATAGACGATATTGAACGTGTAGAGGTGGATGAGGAAGAGATTGCTCCCTTCATGGACGAGGTGCAGAAACGTTGGGCATGGTTGGATAAGGACGACCTTATCAAACGTGTCCTGAGTCGTGAGTTCGGTCGTTTCCTGCAATATTATGCCAATGCACCGGAGATAGAGGCTCCCTCAGGTTCTGAGAAGAGCGGAGGGAAAGGCTCTCGTCGTAAGGATGATCACACCCCAGAGGAGGGTTATACACGCCTTTTCCTGAATGTGGGTAAGATAGATAAAATGTACGCGCGAGAGATCATGGGCCTCATCAACAATAATGTCAAAGGCGATAAGGTCGAGATTGGTCGTATCGACCTGATGAAGAGCTTTGCTTTTGTTGAGGTGAAAAACGAGGATGCCGACCGTGTTATCAAATCCATGAAGCATGGTGTAACCATCAAGGGTCGCAGTGTGGTAGTGGATAGAAGTGAACCTGCTCCAAAGGGGCAAGGAGCAAGGGGCAAGAGAAAAGCCTCCCCCAACCCCTCCGAGAGAGGGGAGAAAAGGAGCAAGGAGCAAGGGGGAAGGAGCAAAAGAAAAGATGCCCCCTCTAGCACCAAGAAGTTTGAAAAGGCTGACTGGATGCAGTTCCTCCACCCAGAAGAAGGATGGGCGAGACGAAGACCCAAAAAGAAATAAATAAAATTGAAATAATATGAAAATGTTCAATGTTCAATGTTCAACGCCGAAGGGGTCGCGAGCTAAAAGCGAGAACGAAGTGGCAATGTTCAATAAAAGCAAGATTTTCGCAATAATCTTGCTGCTTTTGTGCACAAAAGCAAACGCAGACGAGGGCATGTGGATGCTCAACAAAATAGATGAGAAGACCGCTCAGGCTATGAAGGAACTGGGTTTGCAACTCACGCCACGTGAACTGTATAACCCTGATGGCGTAAGCCTAAAGGATGCTGTGGTGGACTTTGGGGACTTCTGTTCCGGTGTAGTGGTCAGTCCCAACGGACTGGTGTTCACCAATCATCATTGCGGTTATGGAGCCATCCAGAAGCTTTCCACTCCCGAGGATGATATCCTTGCCAACGGCTTTGTGGCTCATTCCTATGCTGAGGAGCGTCCTGCAGAAGGACTCTTTGTGCGTTTCTTACAGCGCACTGAAGAGTGTAGCACCCGTGTTATGCAGGCGCTTGACAGTATCTATCGTGCCAACCCAACAGTTGAGTCTCGCATATTGGACAAGAACAATATAGACAGTATCTGCAATGCCATAGAGCGTGATTACGAGAAGGCTAACCCTGGTATGGACTGTCAGGTAAAGAGCTTCTACGGAGGCAATGCATACTATGTAAGTATATATAAGGTGTACCGTGATATCCGATTGGTCTTCACCGCCACCAATACCTTAGGTAAGTTCGGAGGCGACACAGATAACTGGATGTGGCCCCGTCAGACCTGTGATTTCAGTGTGTTCCGTATCTATACTGATGAGAACGGTGAGCCTGCAGATTACAGTCCCAATAACAAGCCTTACCATCCCAAGCGTTATGCCAAGATAAGTCTGGACGGCTATCAGCCCGGCGACTATTGTATGACAGTGGGTTATCCTGGCAGCACCAGTAGGTACCTCAGTTCCTGGGGTATTGACGAGCGTGTAAATGCACGTAACGTAAGTACTATTCAGGTTCGTGGCAAGAAGCAGGAGGTGTGGAAGAAGTTCATGGATGCCGACCGTGCGGTAGCTATCAAGTATGCCAGTAAGTGGGCCGGCAGTAGTAACTACTGGAAGAACTCCATAGGTATGAACAAGGCCATTGCCAATCTGGGTGTCATTGCCCAGAAGCAACAGCTGGAGGATCAGATTCGTCAGTGGTATAGCGGCAGAGAGGACTTGAAGGCTCGCTTCGGTTCTGTTTTCGAGAAACTGCAACAGGCGTATGCCGACCGCAGGAACGATATCTATGCCCAGGGCTTCTATAACGAGACGTTCAATAGAGGTATCGAGATAGGTCTTGTTGGCAGCAGACTTTGTCGCATGTCTCAGGATGCAGATTCTGCTCAGATTGCTGTTGTCCGTGAGGATCTTCAGTCTTTCTTCAAGGACTACGATGCTGCCCTTGATGAGGCTACTACAGCAGCCCTCCTGCAGAACTATCGCGAGCAGGTAACAGACAAGAAGTACTGGCCTTCCTGCTATAAGGAGATTGACAGCCTCTATAACGGTGACTGCAAAGCTTTTGCTCACGACATCTTCGGCAAGACCATCTGTAAGGATATCTCTTGTATCGACAAGCTGCTGGCAGACAGCACGCTTCGTGAGAAGGATCCTGTCCTGAGGCTTTCCGAGGAGGTTCCGGAAATATCACAGATGCTTTATAGTAAGCAACGCGAAAACAATAACATCATAAAGCACAACGAGCGTATGCTGACCCAGGCCCTGCTTGAGATGGATCAGGAGAATCCTCATTACAGTGATGCCAACTTCACCATGCGTTTGTCCTACGGATTCATTCAGGATTACACGGCTCAGGGCCAGCAATTCCAGTACTATACCAACGCCCAGAGCCTTTTGGATAAGGCTGCCAAGCAGAATGAGATAGAGGATTATAAACTGGAGGATGATATTGTTAAACTGATGCAGACGGGCAAATGGGGTAGGTATGCTGATAAGAACACCCATGATATGCACCTCTGCTTTATCTCCAATAACGATATCACTGGCGGAAATTCTGGCAGTCCCATGTTCAATGGCAAGGGTGAGTTGATTGGCTTGGCCTTCGATGGTAACTGGGAAGCTATGTCGGGCGATATCAGTTTCAACAGTTCTTTGCAGCGATGCATAGGTGTTGATATCCGCTTTGTCCTCTTCATTATTGACAAATGGGGCAAAGCTGATAACCTTATTAAGGAAATCTTTTAGAATGGTTATTGAGTAATGGTTATTGAGGACCCCTCCCTGCTCCCCTCTAGGGGAGTGGTAATGGTTATGGGGTTGTTTTAGGAGCAAGGAGCAAGGGGCAAGGAGCAAGAGGATTGTTCTACTATCAACTCTACACTTTAAACCGTAAACCGTAAACGGTAAACTCTCAACTTTAAAAGCGGCCTCTAAACTCTACACTTTCTTCCCCTCTAACAGAGGGAATGGTTTTTTCCGCTCTGCGGTTTAAATATATTTTTTCTCTTTTAAAGGGTGAAAGTTCACACAGTGAATGGCATTGTGGTTTGGCATTGGACGTTAAAAGCTCGCGTTTATAAGTCCAATGATAAAGCATAGTGCCAAGGGATTACGCAGTAAGCCCCCAGCCTTTGAAAGAGAAAACATTCTGCGAATTTCTGCGATATCTGCGTGAGATAAAAAAATAATGGTCAAGGCTGCGTTTAAGTGAGAGCAATAACAAGCTCGCTTGATTATTGCCGAACGATAGCAGGCTCGAAACGAAGTTTCAATG
>JAEEGJ010023590.1_pt1 | contig 12892 bp, 6 predicted proteins | sample 8958761 | NCBI WGS metagenome assembly JAEEGJ01 (sample SAMN16246546, study PRJNA631951) | gut metagenome | biome: gut microbiome; feature: rumen; material: RS-attached | host: Bos | place: Iran: Karaj | collected 2018-10
GCGCTGACCTTCGATTTTGAGAAGCTGGAGTACATCTCCTCCGCCGGTTTGCGGGTGCTCCTGTCCGCCCAGAAGACCATGAACAAGCAGGGAACCATGAAGGTGATCCATGCCAACGAGATGATCATGGAGATCTTCGAGGTCACCGGTTTCGCGGACATTCTGAACATCGAATAAACCGCCTCTGCTGGAGATTTCATCATGAAAAAACTGTTGACAATCCTGCTGGCGCTGCTGCTGCTCCTCAGCGCGGCCGCCTGCACCAAGAAGGAAGAGGAAAAGCCCGCCGCGGCCGACCCGGTCCAGTTCAAGACCATCGGCGACGTGCTGGATTACGAATCCCCCGCCTCCAGCTGCTATGAGGATCTGTATGTCCACGTCTTCGAGAAGGACGGCGTGTTCTACCGGGTGGAGGCCGACCTTACGGAGGATCTCTTCCAAAAGGTGTTCGATATCGACTTCTTCGATCCGGACAAGGAGCAGAAGACCAAGGCCCTGCTGGGGGATCTGCCCGTCAAGCAGACCTTCGTCCTGTCGGACGTCCTGCTCTCCCAGGCGGAACTGGACGCCCTGGCGGGCAAGACCGGTCAGGATCTGCTGAATATGGGCTTCGTGCCCCAGGGCAGCTACGGCTTCAGCGAGGATATGTCCTGGGCCTCCCTGGACAAGGGACCCTTCGACTATCAGTTCAACTTCGTGGAGCACGTGCCCGTGGAGGAAGACGATCCCAACGTGGCGGAGGTCATCCGGACCCTCACGGTGAAGGACGCCGCCTATAGCGCGGTCTCCGACTACAGCACGGAGCACGACTTCGATCTCAAGGGCGGGCGGACCCTGGCGGAGTACGAGGGGCAGTTCGACGACGAGGACGAGACGGTCTTCTATTCGATCCCCGAGATCCCCCTGGCAGAAAGCCCCTTCAAGACCATCGGCGACGCCTTCGCCTGCCAGTCGGAGACGTATCAGGCCACCGCCGCCGAGGATAAGTATATCTACGTCTTCGCCAAGGACGGCGCCTACTATCGGGTGGAAGCGGCCATCACCCAGGAGCTCCTCGATAAGATCGACGCCCTGGATTTCCTGGACGAGAACTACAGCCAGAATCTGACGGATCTGATCGGGCCTCTGCCCATCACCCGGGTGGCGGACCTGTCCGCCTGCATCCCGCCCCAGGAGGAGCTGGACGCCCTGGTGGGCGCCACCGGCCAGGAGCTGCTGGACATGGGCTTCGAGTACGGCAGCGGCTACTCCTTCTTCGACAAGGCGGAGATGTATCTCGTGAAGGATCTGTGCGAATATCACTTCTATTTCAACGAGACCGTGCCGGAACGGGAGAACTACGACGAGGCCCTGGACGAGATCATGCAGGGTCTGACCGTGGCCAAGGTGGAGTTCTTCCAGATGTCGGATATCTGCTCCGATCCGTACCTGGCCTATTGACAAGGGAGGTCCCCCATGAAGGATAAAACCCGGCTCTTCAAACCCTGGCTCATCCTGCCCCCCAAGGTGCTGGCAGCCCTGCTGATCCTGGTGGCGCTGGTGGTGATGGGCGTGGGCGTGTACGTCGGCTTCTTCGAGAGCCGAGGCTTCGAAAGCGCCACGGCCACCATCGTCCGCATCGACGAGGAGGACGACGTGACCAGCGCCGAGGCCAACGCCAAGACCTATACCACCACCGTGACCTATACCGTGGACGGCAAGGCGTACACGGAGATCTTGGACACCTACACCTCCAGCTACAAGGTAGGCAAGGAGGTCAAGATCAAGTACGATCCCGAAAACCCCGCCACCATCCACGCGGACAGCCCCGGCATCACCCTCTACCTCATCGGCCTGGGCGCGGCGCTGCTCCTGGGCTCCATCTTCACCATCGTCAAGAACAGCCGGCAGCGCAGTGAGGTGAAGGCGGACAAGGCCGTGGGCGGCGAGCCTCAGCCCCTGTTTGGGCCCTCCCGGCAGCTCCCGGAGGAGCGGGAGGTCTACTTCCTCACCGACCTGGGCACGGCCAAGGGCACCTGCCATTTGGAGGACGGGGACAGGAACCTGCTCTATGAGGCGCAGTGCGACAAGTTCTCCCTGGTGGGCGACTCCCTCTACACCTTCGTGGACCGGGAGCACGGCGCCGAGAAGCAGTATTCCGTGGGCAAGACCCTGACCCAGAGCTCCGACGGCCTCTTCGCCCTGGACAACCACTCCTCCTTCCCCCTGGACGGCAAGGACGTGTGGAAGACCCTCCACAGGAACGGCATCCGGATCGAGACGGGTCTCGACGGCCTCAAGTGGGCCTACACCCTCTATCGGGACGAGGAGGAGATCGCCCGGATCGTCAGCACCGGCCGGAAGGTCCACGAGGAGGACGAAGGCGGCGTCCTCACCAAGATGCCCGCCCCCGGGTTCTTCCGCATCTGGACCCGGGAAAAGTATCTGGACGCCATCTTTTTGACCGCCTTCGCCATCGGGCGGACGGACATGATGCTGTACAACTGAGGCACGGGAAGGGACTATGAAGACAGGAAAACGGATAGGCCTGCTGATCCTGGCCGTCGCCCTGGTGGCGGCCATCGGCGTCAGCGTATATCGAGAGCATCAGGGCAAGGCGGCTGTGGCCGCCGTTCCCGCCGCCCCTGCGGCGACCGCCGAGCCGCCCAAGACAGCGGAACCGACCTTCGCGCCCACGGCCGCGCCTACGCCCGCGCCCACGGCGGAACCGGCGGGGCCCGACTACGGCGACCCCGCGTCCTGGGCCTACTTCGCCCTGGGCGAGGACAAGGACGTGGACGTGTTCCTCGTCTGCCCCCTGGTGGACACCCGGAGCGAGCGAAACGCCTACGACCTGAACGACAAGCTCAAGGGCCGGTTCGTCAGTGCCCTGGACATGGAGAAGGGCATCTATGAGGACGTGGGGCGGCTCTACTCCCCCTACTATCGCCAGATGTCCGCCGGCGCCTACCGGCTCCCCGAGGCGGAGCGGGAGAAGACCAAGGCCGTGGCCTACGCCGACGTTTCCGCCGCCTTCCGCTGGTATCTCGATCACGAGAACGGCGGCAGGCCCCTGGTCCTGGCCGGGTTCTCCCAGGGCTCCGAGATGTGTTTGGAGCTGCTGAAGGAGTTCTTCGGGGACACGGCGGAGGGCGAGGCCCTTCGGGCGCGGCTCGTCACCGTGTTCGCCATCGGCTGGCGGGTGACGAAAGCGGATACCCAAGCCTATCCCCAGATCGTGCCCGCCCAGGGAGAAAAGGACCTGGGCACGGTGGTGAGCTTCGACTGCGAGGACGGGTCCCTGACCGAGACCATCATCCTCCCGGCGGGGGTGAAGACCCTGTCCATCAACCCCCTGAACTGGAAAACGGACGGGACGCCGGCGGACCGCTCAGAAAACTTGGGCGCGGTCATGAGCACCGGGGCAGAGCCCATCCCGGCCCTGTGCGGCGCGTACATCGGCGACCGGGGCCAGCTGGTGGTGACGGACGTGGCGGCGGGGGACTATCCTCCGGGCCTGGACCTGTTCCCGGCGGGGGCCTACCATGTGTACGACTACCTGTTCTTCTTCATGAACCTGAAACAAAACCTTTCCGACCGGGTGGCGGCCTACTTTGAGGCCCGGCGGGGGGAAGTCCTCTGCCAGCTGTTGGCGGACCTGCTGACGGCCTACGAGCAGCCCGGGTCGGAGGACAAGGCCCATATAGAGGCGGATCTCTCCGCCGTCCAGGCGGTCAGCGAAGGGGACTACCCCGTGGCCAAGGCCATCGCGGACCACTGGCGGCAGGTCTATCTGGACCCGGCCTACGCCCTGTGCTGCCACGGGGAGGGGGATCTCGCCCCAGAGCTCGCTGAGGCGGGCATCCCCGACGAAAGGACCCACGCCTTCGTGGTCCTGGGCTACGAGCTTCAGGACGGGGAGATGACCGACGAGCTCAAGGGGCGGTGCGAAGCGGCGGCCGCGGCGGCCCGGTCCTTCCCCAACACCATCCTGGTCTGCTCCGGCGGCGCCACGGGCCCCAACAACCCGGAGAAGCACACGGAGGCCGGGCTCATGAAGCAGTACCTGGTGGAGGTCTGCGGCATCGAGGAAAGCCGCATCTTCACGGACGAGCGGGCCATGACCACGGCAGAGAACGCCGTGAACACCTTCGCCATCATGAAGGATCAGGGGGTGGAGTCCATGACCATCGTCACCTCCTCCTACCATCAGCGGTGGGGCCAGGCCCTCTACAACGCCCTGGCCGCCATCTACGAGCAGCAGCAGGGCTACCACGCCCGGCTCATCGGCAACTATTGCTTCGATACCCAGCCATCGATGGACGCCTTTTTGCAGCACGACCGGTTCGCCATCTTTCAGCTGGGGGAGATCTTGGGCCTGCCCCGGGCGCAGATGAAGGAGCTGCCCAACGTATACGCCCTGCTCGGGCAGTGACCCCGAGGAACGAACAAAGTATTTTGACCCATAAGGAGACGTGAAACCATGGCAGAGGAAAAACGATTCGCCAAAGCGACCTGGCAGATCATGGAACAGCTTTTGGAGGTGGAAAGTCTGGACGACGCCCTCTCCGGGAGCTTGGAGATCATCGTCAACACCCTGAACAGCGAGGCCGGGGCCATCTGGCTCCTGGACCCCAAGACGGACCGGCTGAGCCCCCTCTTTCATATCGGGCCGGCGGACGTGTCCAACATCACGGTGGAGAACGGCCTGGGCATCGAGGGGATCGTGACCAAGACGGGCAAGTCCGTCATGGTCACGGACGCGGCCTCGGACGCTCGATTCGACGGCACCGTCTTCGACGACAACGGTCTCGTCACCAAGACCATGATCTGCGTGCCCCTCAACAACCTTCACGACGTGATCGGCTGCGTCCAGATCGTCAACAAGAAGGACGGGAGCCTGTACGACGAGGAGGAGCTCCAGCTCTGCGAGCGCATGGCCGCCCTGGCCGCCATCACCATCGACGAGAAGGGGCTCATCGTGGACCTGGGGGAGCAGAAGGAGATCCTGGCCACGCTGAAGAACGTGACCAAGGAGTTCCCCTCCGGCGACGGCGTGCTGAAGGTGTTGAAGGGCATCAACCTGGACATCTACAAGAACGAGTTCGTGGTGGTCCTGGGCGAGTCCGGCTGCGGCAAATCCACCATGATGAACATCGTGGGCGGCATGGACTTCCTCACCGACGGCACCTTGACCATCGAAGGGAAGGACTTCTCCCATCCCACGGACGCGGAGCTCACCAAGTATCGGCGGGAGTACATCGGCTTCATCTTCCAGGCCTACAACCTGATGCCCAATCTGACGGCCCTCGAGAACGTGCAGTTCATCGCGGAGCTGGTGAAGGACCCCATGGACGCCGCGGAGGCCATCGACAAGGTGGGATTATCGGCCCGGGCCAACAACTACCCCGGCCAGATGTCCGGCGGCCAGCAGCAGCGGGTGTCCATCGCCCGGGCCATCGTGAAGAAGCCCAAGCTGATCCTGGCGGACGAGCCCACGGCGGCCCTGGACTACACCACCAGCATCGAGGTGTTGAGCGTCATCGAGGACATCGTGAAGAACCAGGGGGCCACGGTCATGATGGTCACCCATAACGTGGAGATCGCCAAGATGGCGGATCGGGTGGTGAAGGTCCGGGGGGGCCGGATCGCCAGCATCAAGAAGAACCTGCACCCGGTCCATGCCCAAGAGCTGGTCTGGTAAACCGTGATGAAGAGGACCCAGCGCAAGGATGCGCTCAGAAACATAGGGAGGCAAAAGGTATCCTACCTTTCCATCGTGGTCATCGCCCTGCTGGGGGTGACCATGTTCCTCGGTATGAATTACAGCGCGGCGGCTATCGGTAAAAACGGCACTGGTTTCTACAACGACGTCCATTTCCGCGATATCGAGATCATTTCCACCCGTCTTCTGTCCCCGGAGGATATGGACGTTCTGCGGGGGATAGAGGGCGTGCAGGATGTGGAAGGCATCGTCATGACCCAAGCCAAGGCGGGCAGCGGGACCAGCCGCAAGAGCGTGATCGCCACCACCTACTCCCAACGCATCAACTGCCCCATGATCGTGGAAGGACAGCTGCCTCATGAAGCGGGATCCTGCGCCGTGGAGGAGAACCTGGCCCAGCAAATGGGATGGAAGGTTGGGGACAGGATCGAAATCACCGACCCGGAAGGCAAGCAGGCCCTGTTTCTGAAGGATCGCCAATTCCTCATCACAGGTCTCGTCGATCACCCGGACCACGTTTGCGACAGCGTGCCCGACACCCTGTACGTCCTGCTGACGCCGGAAGCCTTCGATCTGGACATCTTCGCCGGCAGCTATATGAAGGCCGAGCTGATGGTGGACGCGCCGCGGGAGGACGGGCGGTTCGGCGACGGGTATCGCGCTGCCGTGACCGAGGTCAAGCACAGGATCGACGCTGTCAGCGAAGAGCGCGCCGCTATCCGTCAGGAGGAGGTGGACCGCCAGATCGACCAGGCCGCCCAGGAGAATCTGCTCTCCGGCTGGGAGCGGCTGGAGGAAGCGAAGGAAGGGGTCCGCAAGCTCATCCGCGACAAGCTCACGGAGACGCTGGGCGCAGAATACACCGACACCATCCTGTGGGCTTCCAAGCAGGCGGTGGATCTGGACGACCCCCACACGGAGGCCGTGACCTTTTGGCTGACAGAAACGATACAGGCGAATCTGCGGCTGTCCCTGCGGGAGAACGTGGAGAATATGCTTGCGTCGCTGGAACCGCCGGATCTGGTCCTGCAGGGCGCGTTCGTCTATCTGGGGGGCGAAGGGGAGTATGCCCCGGAAGAAGCCATCGCTCTGCTATCAGACAGGATCATGATCGGTCTCGAAGCGTATGACGAAAAATATGTGGAGCTGGCCAGTTCCTGCGTCCTTTGGGATGAGACCCACGAGAGCTATCTGGACGGGACCCTGTGGGAAAAGATCGGCCTGCCCGGCGTCTGCCGATGGATCGTGACCGATACCAGCGGCAACATGAGCTTCGTGCAGCTGGATTCCTCTCGGGACAGCATCGCCCGGCTGGAGATGACCTTCTCCCTCCTGTTCGTGGTGGTAGGCGCCCTGGTGATCTACGCCACGGTCAGCAAGATGATCGACGAGCAGCGCTCGTTGGTGGGCGCCGCCAAGGCCCTGGGATTCTATCCCCGGGAGATATTTGCAAAGTTCCTGCTGTTCGGCGTATCCGGCACCTTGCTGGGCACCCTGCTGGGCGTGCTGATCGCCCGATTCGGGGTGGAGCCTTTCATCCTGCGGGGCTATCAGATGTATTACCGGGCGAACATCTCCCGTTCCATGCTGACCGTCGTCCCCACCCTGATCGTTATCGGCGTGGGCACGCTGCTGTCGGTTTGCGCCGTCTGGTTCGCCTGCCGGCGGTTGCTGAAGATGCCGGCGGTGGCCCTTTTGCAGGCCTCGACGCCCAAGGGCCGGACCAAGGCGTCCGGGAAGAGGTCCCCTTTGCCTCTCTATTCCCGGCTGATCCTGCGGAATATCCGTTCGGACCTTCGGCGGGTGATCGTCACCGTCGTCAGCGTGGCCGGCTGCTGCGCCCTGGTGGTGGTGGGCTTCACCCTCCGCCATGCGGTGAACGGCGCCGTGGAGCACCAGTTCACCGATGTGATCCAATATGACGGCGTCTTTCGGTTCGATCCCTCCGTCAGCTTCACGATCGAGAGCCAGATCGACCGCGCTTTGCAGGAAGCAGGGTGCGAAACCTGCCCGGCCACGACCATGTACGCCACCGTTCAGGTCAGGAACCTGGACGTGGAGGAGCTGTATTGCGGAGATTTGGACAGGATCTGTCAGCTGTTTCGGCTCCGCGATGCCCGAACGGGAGCGCCCATCACGCCTTCTCATCAGGGCATATATATCCCCAAGCGCTTTTCCGAGTATTTCGGCGTCCGGGCGGGCGATCCGCTGACGATCACCATCAACGCCACGGAGACGGTCACGGTGCCTGTGGCGGGCGTGTTCAACAACTACATGAACCGGATCATGTTCATGAGCCGGGAATGCTTCGAGTCCCTGTTCTCCCGGGAACCGGAGACCAACGCCTTTCTGGTGCAGCTTCATGGCGCCGACGCCAACGCCTTGAACCAGAGATTCACCGAGATGATCGGATATGAAGGCTATACGGCTTCCGATGCCTTCCGCAAGCTCTTCCAGACGGCCACGTCCGTCATGAACGCCGTGGTGGCCCTGTTCATCTTCATGGCGGCGGTCATGGCCGGTGTGGTGCTCATGAATCTGACCAGCATCTATATCCTGCAGAAAAAGCGGGAGTTGACCGTCATGCGTGTGAACGGCTTTACCACCAGGGAGACCATCGACTATGTTCTTCGGGAGACGGTAGCCACCACCGCTTTGGGCATCCTGCTGGGGGTCAGCCTGGGCGCCCTGTTGGGATATGCCATTGTGCGCACCATGGAGCAACCGTTCATCCAGTTCGACCGCAGCGTCAGCGTAACTGCCTGGCTTATCGGCGTGGCCATGACCGTGTTCTTCACCGTGGTCGTCAACGCCATCGCCCTGCGCAAGGTGAAGCATTTGAAACTCACAGACGTAACATGACTTAAGGGAACGAAATGAAGAGGACACAACGAAAAGACGCTTTGCGGAACATAGGCAGGCAGAAGGTTTCCTACCTGTCCATCCTGATCATCGCCCTCATGGGGGTGACCGCCTTTTTGGGCATCTGCTACGCCGCCGCGGCCATGAAGCTCAACGGCTCGAAGGCGTACAACGGGCTGGACTTCCGGGACATCGAGGTCGTCTCCACCCACCTGCTGTCGGCGGAGGACCTGGACGCCCTGAGAAACACGGCGGGCGTCGTGGACGTGGAACCCCTGTGGCAGACCGGCGCCAACGCCTATGGGAACGGGGCGCGGGAAAGCGCCGTGGTCATCACCGTGACCGAGCGATTGAATCGGCCCAACGTGCGGGAAGGCCGCCTGCCCCAAAGCGCGTCGGAATGCGCCATCGAGAACCAGCTGGCGGAGAAGATGGGCCTGCAGGTGGGGGATACCATGGAATGGCTGGAGATGACGGACGCTACCGGCCAATATTACCTCAGCCCGTTGGACCTTTTGATCACGGGCATCATAACCAGTCCCGACCACGTCAACCGGAACGTGCCGGACGTCCCCTACGTGCTGGTCACCCGGGACACCTTCGATCACGAGGCTCTGGGCGGCTGCTGCATGAAGGCGCTCGTCGCCGTGGAGGGCGTAACGAACGCCAATCGGTTCAGCGGGGCGTACAACGATGCCGTGACCCTGGTCTTGGACCGGATCGAAGCGCTGGCCCCCACGCAGATCGCCCTTCGGGACGAGCAGCTGAAAGGGCAGGCCCAGGCCCAGATCGACGAGAACAGCGCCACCCTGGAGGAGGCGAAGCAGGAATTGGCTGACGGCCGCCGCCAGCTGGACGACGGCTGGCGGAAGCTCCAGGAAGGCGAGCAGCAGCTTTTGGACGGCGAGCAGGAGCTCCAGGACGCCAAGGCCCAGCTGGACGACAGCGAGCGGCAGCTGGCGGAAGCGGAGCAGCAGCTGAGCGAGGCCCGGGCCCAGCTGGACGACGCCAAGGCCCAGCTGGATCAGGGCGGACAGGCCCTGTCCGAGGGCGAACGGGAGCTCACCTTCGCCGAGATCCAATTGGAAAACGGTTGGAACTCCCTGGAGGAGGCCAAGGGCACCGTCCGCGACGCCGTGCGCGGGGCCGTGGAGACGGCCGTCGGCGAGGACACCTCCGATTGGATCGACTGGGCCCAGCCCCAGCCCCCCAACATATACAGCTCCAACACCGCGGCCAACGAGCTGTGGCTCACCGTCGACGTGAAGGTGGAGCTGGACAAGACGTTGAGCGACGTGGCGAAGCAGGCGATCGACACCGCCGACATCCCCGACAGCGTGCTCCGCACCGTATACGACGCCCTGTATGCGGACGATCCCGACGCGCCGGCATACGACCCGGAGGCCATCCGGGCGTACCTGGCGCAGGAGGCGTCCGCCAAGATGGACGAGCACACTTCCGAATTCGCGCAGCTGGTGGACGGCTGTGCCCAGTGGGACGACGGGCACGACCGGTATATCCGGAGCGCCAACGCCTACTATATCAGCAAGCGGCAGTTCGACGAATCCATGGCCGTTTACCAGGAGAGCGAGCGCCAGTATGCCGAGGCCCTGGCCGCCTACGAGGATGGCCTCGCCCAATTCAACGCCGGGAAGGAAGCCTACGAGCAGGGCCTCCGGGACCTGGAGGCGGGGCGGGCCGAGATCGCCGCCAAGCGCCAGGAGCTGGAGGACGGGGAACAGCAGTACGCAGATGGCCTGGCCCAATACGAATGGGGCGTCCGGATGTTGGACGAGGCCCGGGAGCAGCTGCGGACCATGGAGCCGGGCCGCTGGATCGTCCTGGACGGCCGGGGCAACGCCAGCTTCGTCCAGCTCAAGGCGAGCAGCGACAACCTGTCCAGCCTGCAGATGACCTTCTCCCTCCTGTTCGTGGTCATCGGCGCCCTGGTCATCTACGCCACGGTCAGCAAGATGGTGGACGAGCAGAGGACGCTGGTGGGCGCCACCAAGGCCCTGGGGTTCTTCAATCGGGAGATCTTCGCTAAGTACCTGACCTTCGGCCTGTCCGCCACGGTGCTGGGGGCGGTCCTTGGCATTTTGCTGGCCCGCTTCGGCATCGAGAAATTCATCCTCAGCAGCTATAACCTTTATTTCACCATCGACCTCGGCCGCGCCATCCTGGTGGGCTTGCCCACCCTGATCGTGGTGGGAGGCGGTGTGGCGCTAGCTACGGCGGCGGTGACCTTCGCCTGCCACCGGCTGGTGCGGACCCCGGCCATCCAGCTCATGCAGGCACCGGTGCCCAAGGGCCAGAAGAAGGCGAAGGGCGGCGGAAAGCATCTGCTGTCCCTCTATTCCCGGCTGGTGCTGCTGAATATCCGCACGGATATCAAGCGGGTGCTGGTGACCGTGGTGAGCGTGGCGGGCTGCTGCGCCCTGGTGGTCATCGGCTTCACCCTCAAATATGCCATCGATCATGCCGTGGTGAACCAGTATGACGGCATCGTGCACTACGACGGGCGAGTCCGCTGCGGGTATTCCGGGGATATCGAGCAGCATCTGAAGGAAGCCGGGGTGGATCACATCCTGCTGCACGACGGCAATGTCACCTTCCGCATCCAGGATATGGACGTGGGCGAGCTGTACGTGGGGGACATCGCCGCCATCGAGGGCATGCACCGTCTGGACGACTGGCAGACGGGAGAGCCCCTCGCCCCCACGGACGAGGGCATCCTGATCCAGCGACGGCTGGCGGAAAAATACGATCTGTCCATAGGGAGCACCTTCGATATCACCCTGGGCGGGACCCAGCCCGCCACGGTGCAGGTGGCCGGCATCTTCGAAAACTACATCGGCCGGCTCATGGTCATGAGCCCCGCCTATTTCGAATCCCTGTTCGGAAAGGAGCCCACGTACAACGCCTTCTTCCTGCGCTTCGGCGACAGGGAGGCAGAAAAGCTCCTGACGGAGTTGAAGGAACTGGTCGGATTCGAGGATTACACGCCCTCCGACGAGGGCAATACCATGTTCCGGGCCGCCACCTCCGTCATCAACATCGTGGTGATCCTGTTCATCCTCATGGCGGCGGTCATGGCCGGGGTGGTGCTCATGAACCTGACCAACATCTACATCCTGCAGAAGAAGCGGGAGCTGACCGTCATGCGGATCAACGGCTTCACCACGAAGGAGGTCATCGCCTACGTGACCCGGGAGACGGTGTTCACCACCATCCTGGGCATCCTGCTGGGCCTTGCGGCCGGCTCCTACGTGGGCTATCGGATCGTCCGCGCCATGGAGCAGTCCTTCATCCAGCTGGAGCGGGGCGTGTGCTTCCCCGCCTGGGGGTACGCGGCGGCCATGACCGTGCTCTTCACCGTGATCGTCAACGTCATCGCTCTCAGGAAGGTCAAGAACCTGAAGCTGACGGACGTGGCCTGAAATCATCGCTACAGGAGGAACGCCTATGCTCTTTGAAAGAACCATCCGCCGGAAGGATATGATCCGCTGCGCCCTGTGCGCGGACGCCCCCTGCACCGCCGCCTGCGGGAAGCTGGACGCGGCGGCGCTGCTTCGCAGCCTCTGGTTCGACGACGAGAAGGCGGCCGCGGCCCGGCTGCCGGAGCAGGACCCCTGCCTCCTCTGCCACGCCCCCTGTGAGGACGCCTGCGTCCGGCCCCACCAGGTGCCCATCCGGCGCCTGATCGGGCGGCTGTACGACGAGGTCAGGCCGGAGTTGGAGATACCCTTGCCGGAAAACGAGGACCTCCTGCGGACGGACCTGTGCGGCGTACCCCTCGAGAACCCCTTCCTCCTGTCCTCCTCCGTGGTGGCCAGCACCTACGACATGTGCGCCCGGGCCTTCGAGGCGGGCTGGGCCGGGGCCTGCTTCAAGACCATCTGCTCCTTCGACATCCATGAGGCCTCCCCCCGCTTCTCCGCCATCACCGGGGACAACGGGACCATCCTGGGCTTCAAGAACGTGGAGCAGCTCTCGGACCACAGCGTGGCCGAGAACATGGAGATCTTCCGGCGGCTCAAGCAGAACTACCCCACCAAGTTCATCCTGGCCTCCATCATGGGCCAGAACGAGGGGGAGTGGGAGGAGCTCAGCCGCCTCTGCGAGGAGAACGGGGCCGACGCCATCGAGCTCAACTTCTCCTGCCCCAACATGATGGACGGGGGCCTTGGGTCCGACATCGGCCAGGTGCCGGAGCTGGTGGAGCGGTTCACCGCCGCCGCCCGGCGGGGGGCGAAGATACCGATCCTGGCCAAGCTCACCCCCAACGTGGCCGCCATGTCCCCGGCGGCGGAGGCAGCCCGGCGG
>JAEEGJ010023591.1_pt1 | contig 12892 bp, 11 predicted proteins | sample 8958761 | NCBI WGS metagenome assembly JAEEGJ01 (sample SAMN16246546, study PRJNA631951) | gut metagenome | biome: gut microbiome; feature: rumen; material: RS-attached | host: Bos | place: Iran: Karaj | collected 2018-10
TCCACACCAATAGCCGTCTTGCCCAATGCCCATGTGGTATAGGCGTTGAGATTGGCTCCATAGACATTGGTCTGATGGAAATTCTGGTATGCAGCCGGATTGTCGCGCCACCACACGTAATGGTCGAGGGAACGGTTCCAGTATAACTGTACCGGCACATGGATTTTACCTTTATATTCAGCTTGTGCGGCAATGAGGTAACGACGATCCTGCTCATACTGGGAGTCAGAACCTGTGCCATAGAAGGTGTTGGCACCATAGTTCATGGTGCTCAATCCTGCCTGAAGCGTCGCGTCGAACCGTTGACTCTCATATTTGCCGTTCCAATAAGCATTCCCCTTATTGAAATCATCATTACTTGTACCTCCATCACTTCGAGCATATCCTCCACTGATTCGATTGTTGAAGTGGTTGGTCTTCAAAGACACATGCGCATTGGCTCCGAAAGTGCCATAAGAACCCCCTCGCAAATGGGCACCGACACTGCTTTTCTTCTCTGAGCGTGTCACAATGTTGACTGCTCCGGCAAAGGCTTGACAGCCATACACTCGACTGGCTCCTCCCTCAATCACTTCAATGCGTTCAATGTCATCCACATTGACGGGAAAGTCTGCAGCCAAATGTCCCGTATGGGGATTGCTGATGTTGATGCCGTTGAGCAAGATGGTCAACTGGTCTTCCGTGCCACCATTCACTCCGATGTCCGTTTGGATGCCGAATCCTCCACGTTGACGTACATCGACTCCTGCTGCAAGTTTGAGCAGGTCGTTGACGGAACTGGCACTTGATGCTTCAATCTCTTGTTTGGTAATCACTTGAACGAGACGTACTGCTTTGTCTGCTGGTAACGGAGCGCGTGTGCCTATTACCTCCGTTTCATTCAGATTCATCTCGTATGTTGTCTTGTTTTCTTGTGCATGCAATGCTTCAGCCACATTCCATATGGCTGCTATCAAAATAATCAGTTTTCTCATGTTTTGTCGTTAAAAGAATTTTCCAATGATTTCTATTTTCTCACTTTGGCTGATGCCACCAGGATTTGTGCCGGGCCATCCTTCAGGAACACTCATGTTCCACTGGCGATAGTAGTTTTTCCAAAAGGAGGTGATGTTACCGTTCTTGTCATGAAAAGACATGGGAGTTTGAGGAAAGAGTTCCTTCCCTTCAGCATCAAAATACGAATAGTGGATCAGTTCGCTGCAATAGATGGCAGAATCACTTGGCATGTATTGATGGTCATAAGGTCTGCCAAGATATGTTTTAGCCCTCTCTACAGATGCAGCGACATTGGAGGTGTCCTTCAGCCTGCCGAGCAGCACCATCGGGTTGCCGGTAGGGGTATGGTCACAATGTTCAAAGAAAGATTGGATAGGGTGAAGCCAAACGCCATGTTTGTCGGAGGCTTCGAGCACGTATGTTCCAGATGACTCTTTACATACGATGGCTACATGAGAAACTCGCTGAAGGTCGATGCCTTCAGTCACAGATACGATGGCTTGCGCAATGCCATCACGAGCGGGACTTGCTACACAGAAGAGCAAATCGCCGTGTTGAAGCGCTGTGAGGTCAAGCAGTTCGTCTTCTCCGCCTGAAGAAGATGCACTTGCGCTATTGCTCTGCTCATCCATGGTCGGGTGCTGGCTCATTGCCATCATGGCAGCCGCCGGATTAGGACAGGCAACAGCCAAGGTGGCAACACTGAGCACGCTGATGCGAATCTCCTTCTTCAAACTGAGGAAGATTGCATCGCCACGACGTGAGAAGTGATGCCACTTGATAGCCTCGGGCTTCTTAATTGTTGTTTTTTTCATTCTGTTTTTAATTATTGATTATATGGGCTATATAAGCCTATTGTCGTTTAAGATTTCGTTCCGCATCCATACGGAGGAAAATGAAGAGCAGCAAAGTGAATCCCCACAGAGAAGAACCGCCATAGGAGAAGAAGGGGAGAGGAATACCGATGACAGGAGTCAAGCCAAGCACCATTCCCACATTGATGAACAGGTGGAATAGGAAGATGCAGAGCACACAATAGCCATATACTCGTCCCATGGTGTCCGTTTGTCGTTCTGCAAGTGCTATGAGTCGCCAAATGAAGAGCAGATAGACAATGAGTACACCAGCCGAACCGATGAATCCTTCTTCTTCGCCCACTGTGCAGAAAATAAAGTCCGTATGCTGCTCTGGCACATATCTTAGTTTCGTTTGTGTACCATTGAGAAACCCTTTACCGAACAGACCGCCAGAACCAATCGCAATCTTTGCCTGATTCACATTGTAGCCGGCACCACGAGGGTCATCTTTCATACCTAACAGCACCTCAATACGGATGCGTTGGTGGTCATCCAAATGCTCAAACAGCGTGTCGGTGATATAGAAGAAAGACGTGGACATGATGGCAAAGATGGCTATCAAGGCATAGCGTATCAGTTGGTTGTAGATAGCCAACACGATGAGGTAGCCAATCATCAAGACACATAACCCCAACATCACATAGCAGACGTCGAATGGGATAGCATAAATCGAGAAGAGCATTGCCAGCAATGTGCCGCCAAAACATGTGTATGCCATCAATTTCACTGCACGAAGGTTTTTGCAATACACCCACACCATGACAATTGTAAATATCATGGCCAGCAAGAGTACCGTGAACTCCCCTATGGACACAGGCATGTCGGTAATGTAGTCTTGACTGAATTTCATGCCCACAACAAAATATACGACACAGGCAAATCCTGTAAACAACAAGGAACCTGTCATGCCCTCTCTATAAAGCATCAAGAAAAACGCAAAATAAACAAGGGCAGAACCCGTCTCCTTCTGGGCAATGATGAGGAGCATGGGAAGGAATATCATTGCAATGGCAATACCGATGTCTTTGGTCTTACGAATGCTGAATCCATATTGATCCATCAATTTCCCGAGTGCCAATGCTACAGCGAACTTGGCAAATTCGGCAGGTTGTATCTTGACGGATGAACCGAGTGGCAGCCAAGAACGCGAACCTTTCGTGTCAGGGGCAATGACAATGGTGACAGCTAGTAGAATCATCATGGCTCCATAAATGACATAGGCGGCCGTGTCGTAGAAGCGTTTCTCGATGAGCATCAGAACAGCTGCCAACACCAGCGAGGTGCCTCCCCATACGATTTGCTTGCCAGAATTGGTCTCCCAACTGAAAAGGTCGGGATTGTTGAAATCGTAGCAAGCACCGCACACACTGAACCATCCCCACACGATTAGTATCACGTAGAGCATGATGGTCATCCAGTCAATGCTGAGGAAGATGCCTTTGCTGCCTTGTTCTTGTTCTGTCATGATTGCTGTTTACCTTTCTCTTGTTCCATAATCAATGTGCCTGCTTTGGAAGGATGAGGCTCTTGCTTCACTGGCAGGCGAGAGTTTTCCATTGATGAACTGTTCCATCATCAATGCGCCGATAGGCACACCATATGTGGCACCGAAACCACCATTCTCCACATAGACGGCAATGGCTATCTTGGGGTTATCCTTTGGCGCGAACCCCATGAAAGCAGAATGGTCTTTTCCTCTGTTCTGGGCAGTTCCGGTCTTTCCACACACTTCATACATGGAGGTGTTGGCAGTGCGGCAGGTACCGCCAATGACTGCTTTGCGCATTCCCTCTACCACCAAGTCGTAATATTTCTTTTCCACCTTCGTCTTGTGTTTTACCAGAAGACTGTCGGCAATGTGTCCTCCTTCGATGCGCTTCACAATGTGTGGAGTGATATAGTAGCCACGATTGGCAATGGTGGCACCGAGATTGGCTATCTGAAGCGGTGTAAGCGTCACTTCTCCCTGTCCGATGGCAATGGAGATGACGCCAAGCGCATTCCATTGTCCCAATCGCCGGTCGTAATAATCAGCATTCGGAATCATGCCACGCACTTCACCAGGAAGGTCAACCCCCAACTTATATCCGAAGCCCATTGACACCATATAGTCCTTCCATGTGGTCATGGCTTCTTGTATGTTCTTATAATTCTTACGATTGTTCAGCATGTGATAGAGTCCCCAACAGAAATAGCCGTTACATGAAGTGGCGATGGCAGGAATGAGGGGCAGGGGAGAACCATGCCCGTGACATCCGACCCTCATGCCTTTGGTGACGAATCCTCTGTAGCAAGGATAAGCCGTGGAGGACGTGATGATACCCTCCTGCAAGAACGTCAAGCCCTGCGAGGTCTTGAAAGTGGAGCCTGGAGGGTAAGTGCCGGAGATGGCACGGTTCAGCATGGGCTTCATCGGGTCGCGTTGCATTTCCATCATCTGTGTACTGCGTTGTTTACCTTCCATCCGATGAGGGTCATAACTGGGTGCGCTGACCATGCATAGAATCTCACCTGTTTTGGGTTCAATGGCAACGATGGCACCCATCTTTCCCTCCATCAAGCGTTCACCGAGGGCCTGCAATTTTGCATCAATGGAAAGCGTGAGGTTCTTTCCCGGTATTGGCTTACGATCCAGTGCACCATTGCGGTAGTGCCCTTGAATGCGCCCATGTGCATCGCGCAAAAGAATTTGCACTCCCTTCACGCCTCTCAACTCTGCTTCATAACTGCGTTCAACACCTTGCTTGCCAATATAATCTCCCGGATCATAATAATCGTCACGCTCCACTTCCGTTTGCGACACCTCTGCCACATCTCCTAAAATATGGGCACAATGGTCAGTGGCATAGCGCCGTATAGTGCGTTCACGAATGTAAAAACCATGAAAACGGAACAGCTTTTCTTGAAAAACACCATATTCCTGTGCTGAGATTTGTGGCATGAAAAGCTGTTGGGTGTAAGTGGAATAGCCGGGATTCTTATTGCGGTCCTTGATGAGCGCCATGCGTTCATCAAACTGTTGCTGTGTAATGCCAATCGTTTGACAGAAATCGAGTGTGTCGAGGTTTGTCACCTCGCGCATGATGACCATGATGTCGTAGGCAGGCTGGTTAAACACCAGCAATTCGCCGTTGCGGTCATAGATGACGCCCCGTGCAGGGAAGATGACATTGTTGAAAAAGGCATTGTCATCAGCGCGGCTTTTATATTCCTCATCAGATAGTTGCAGAAAAGCCAGACGAATGATATAGCACAAAACAATCACCAATGCTATACCAGCAAGAACATACTTGCGATTTTCGTAAACATGATTTTTCATGGCTTCTCACTAATGATGCGTTTTCTCTTTCTTCGCTTGTGTCAGTAATTCGATGCAGATGATGATGAATGTGGAGAGCACGGAACCTCCCAAAATGGAGATGAGCGTTAAGGGCAAATCTGTCAAAGTGAACGCATCCAGTAGATAGAAGCAACTGTGCAAAGCCGCCATGTGAAGAAAAACAAAAAAGGCATAATTCCAGAATCCCAATGTGGAGAAGGAAGGAATCAAGTTCTCCGCAGAATCGCGAGGTACTTGCATTTCAAGAAGGACTGGCTGAATCATGGCAATCAAGGTGCATGATGCAGCAGCCATACCTGCTGTATTGCTGAAAATGTCGAAAAGGAATCCCGTCACAAATCCCCATACCAATATCTCTATACGAGAAGTGCCACGATGCATGCGCACCACCATATAGCCCATCACAAGTGGTGTGATATACCCCAGCAGGTGGATGTGATTGAACACCAACACCTGAAAGAGTAACAGGATGAAGAGTCTAAACAGACGTATGAAGAAGATGGAATTCATCTGACAGTATCGGTGTTTGCTATGTTCTCGATTTCAACTTTCTCTTTCTCGGCTTTCTCTTTCTCAGCCTTCATTTTCTCTGCCTTCTCCAGTTCTGCTTGTTTCTGTTTCTCCTGATTGATGAGGACGCTATCTTGTTTGGCGGGGTTTTCTGCCAAGTCTTCCAGCATCCGACGCTCAGGAGAACTGTAATTTGTAATGATGGAAACCTCTCGGAGGGTAGAGAAATTGGCGAACAATTTCACCCGAAGGAAATAAGACATGCCATCAGGCGAATCACCGATTTTCTGCACCACGCCGATAGGGAGTCCTGGCGGAAAGATGTCAGAATAACCATTCGTCTCAACAATGTCTTTCTTTTGCACGGGAGCATGTCTTGGCACACTGGTCACGTAGGCAATGTCTGCATTACCACGTTGCCAGATGAGTGATCCGAAATACTCGGAATTGCGTAATCTGCAACTGATTTTGCTGTTCACGTTGAGCAGCGGCATGACAATGCTGTAATGGCTACTTGTCATATAGACAATGCCGACCACACCTCGAGAGCAGACAACACCCATTTCTGGACGTATGCCATCTGCTTCGCCTTTATTGATGGTGATGAGATTGTTGGCTTTATGCAAAGTCATGTTGACTACCTGCGCCGACACGACATCATACTTTAGAGGCAAGGCTGGTAACCGCTTCACGCTGTCTTGCTGCATCGCCTTCAATTGCTGGCGCATCTCATACAATTCTTTGCGAAGTTGCTCGTTCGTGGCTTCCAGGTCATGATTCTCTTCCTGTAAATGGAGGTATGACGTAATGCCACTAATGACGTTGTAGGTTGAACCTACCACGTCATTAGCCGTTGTGAAATATACACTCTTTTGGTATCCATTGTGACTGAAAAGAAAGACGAGGCTTATCACTTCCAGCAACAGGAACACAAACCAGTGTTTGTTGTGTATGATGAAGTTAATCAGTGCACGCATGATGTGCGTTTATCTCATCAGGAATTGGAAATTGTTGACGTTCTTCAATGCGATACCTGTACCCTTTGCCACTGAGTGCAGTGGGTCATCATCTACATGGAATGGAATTTGAATCTTGTCACTCAAACGCTTGTCAAGACCGCGAAGCAATGCACCACCACCTGTCAGCCAAATGCCATTCTTCACGATGTCGGCATACAATTCTGGTGGAGTAGCCTCAAGTGCCTGAAGTACGGCAGTCTCAATCTTGGCAATGGTCTTGTCGATGCAGTGCGCAATCTCTTGGTAACAAACGGAAATCTCCATCGGCAGGGCTGTGATACGGTTTGGACCATGAACCACGAAATCCTCTGGAGCCTCGTCACCCAAATCTGTCAGAGCAGAGCCCACGTTAATCTTGATACGCTCAGCCATACGCTCAGAAACCTTCACGTTGTGTTGGCGTGCCATATATTCCTGAATATCTGATGTCAGTTCGTCACCTGCCACGCGGATGGAGTTGTTGCTTACGATACCGCCCAATGAGATGACTGCAATCTCAGTGGAACCACCACCTATGTCAACAATCATTTGACCTTCTGGCTCTTCAACGTTGATGCCGCAACCGATAGCCGCAGCCATTGGCTCGAAAATCAGATACACGTCGCGGCCGCCAGAGTGCTCAGCACTGTCGCGCACGGCACGCAGCTCCACTTCTGTCGAACCAGATGGAACACCAATGACCATACGGAGTGAAGGCGTGAAGAGATGGTGTCCAGTGTTGACCATCTTGATGAGTCCACGCATCATCTGCTCACAAGCATAGAAGTCCGCAATCACACCGTCGCGCAGAGGGCGGCAGGTGCGGATGCCTTCATGCTCCTTGCCGTACATCATCTTGGCCTTGTGTCCTACGGCAATCATTTTGTTGTTCTTCTTGTCGAGAGCAACAACCGACGGCTCGTCCACTAACACCTTGTCATTAACGGTGATGATGGTGTTGGCAGTACCGAGGTCCATCGCTATATCTTGTGTCAAAGAGAAAAATCCCATAACCTTTATTTACAATTTGTCAATTTACAATGTACAAATCTTCTCACTTTTATTTTGCAAAATAGGCATGAATGGCTGTGTCGTAATGGCTCGAAGTGGCGAAAGCGCGTTCTGCAAACTGCTTGCGCTGTGCCTTGGTGGTTTCTGCACCCTGTGCCTTCACAATATCAAGCAAAGGCTTGTATTCAGCCTTGCTGGGCACAATCACGACATCGTTGAAGTTCTTGGCTGCTGCACGGATGAGTGAAATGCCACCAATATCAATCTTTTCGATGATGGCTGACTCGTCATTGGTTGATGCCACAGTCTCCTCGAAGGGGTAGAGGTCAACGATGACAAGGTCAATCTCAGGAATCTCGTACTTGGCCATTTCCTGCTGGTCGCTTTCCAGTTCGCGACGGCCCAAGATGCCACCGAACACTTTGGGGTGAAGTGTCTTAACACGTCCGCCCAAGATAGATGGGTATGTTGTCAGGTCTTCCACCTTTTGGCAAGGATAGCCAAGTCCCTCGATGAAAGCTTGTGTACCTCCTGTAGAAAGGAATTTCACTCCGTTTTTGTTCAGTTCTGCAAGCAGCTCGTCAAGTCCATCCTTGTGGAACACCGACACGAGCGCGGTCTTGATCTTCTTTGCGTCAGCCATTGTTCTGTCCTAAATTTTATTGGTTATAAACTTATTGATTCTTGTTGTTGTAGGCTGTTAGAAGCCCCAATCATTCAATTCTCTCTTGCCATGAGTGTGCAAATGTGTGCGCACACAACTGATACATGGCTTTTGTCCTTACGAAATGCAAAGTTAGACATTTCTTCCGACACAAGATGAAAGAAATGGATTTTTTTCTATCTTTCCGAATAATTTTCTTGCCAGATAGAAAACTTTCCACTAATTTTGAACCCGCAAACATCAAAACCGTATTATTATGCGACATTTCATCCTGCTGTTACTTCTTCTTTCGACAGCATCGGCAAAGGCTCAATTTTTCTTTGACTTTCCACCTCGTCAACAAACTGAACAGAGGCGGGAACGCGTTGTTCCACCTTCATACAAGGGTGGGGAAGAAGCTGTCAAAGCTTACCTGATGAAGAATTTCAAGCAACCTCAAGTGAAAGAGAAAGTGGATGGCAGAATTGTTGTCGCTGTGATTGTCAATACCAAGGGAAATGTGGAGGATGCACAAGTCGTTCGTTCATTGACAAAGAGTCTTGATGCAGAAGCAGTTAAGGTGTGCAAAAAGATGAAATTCAAACCTGCCACATCAGGAAAAAAGAAGGTAAGAGGTCGTGTCGACATTACCTTCCCTATTCGTAACGGCAGACTGTCATTCTTCGACTTGCCCACCACGGAGGTCTAAAGTTACTCAACTTTTTATTTCACTCCTAAGAAAAGACTATTGCTGGAGTAAGTCTTTCCTGCATAATCAGTGTTCAGATTGATGCCTAACGACTCAACATTGCGCGTACGGATGCAATGAACACGTCCTGTATAGCGAATCTTCTGACCTGGCTGTAAAGTCGTGGTGAGTGAAGGCGAAACACTGAAAGCTTTATTGTCATTCACGTCCAGATGAATGACGATGTCACGCAAGACAGAATTGGAGGTGTTGGTGATGTATCCTTCCACTTCAATTGTCTCACCCTTAGAGATATAGCCATTGCCATCTGTGTCCATGTAGGTGAGTTCGGAAATGCTCAGTACAGACGAGGCGACAGGCGTGTTACTGCTCTTGCTGATATGGTAACCAGGATTGTCCTGACCACCTTGATAGCCACCACTGGTCTGATAGCCCACATTGTCATTTTCATATCCGTCATACTGGACATTTCCCTCTGAACGGCGATGATCTTCATATCGACGTGACTCAGCACGTTCCTGCTCTTCAATTTGTGATGTAATGCCCACACCAAGAATGGCTCCGATACCCATGCCGATGAGGCTGCCCAAAGCAGCATTTCTGCCATGGAAATGACCATGACCTGCCAAAGCGCCTACAGCACCACCAACATGACTGCCAATCATAGCACCTGTCACTCCGCCAGCAGCTTGATAAGAACTGGTGCAGCTGCTTACCAACAGTGCTGTGGCCAATGTCAAACATGTGATTTGATTCTTCTTCATTTCTTTTAGTTTTTAGTTGATTGTTGAACTTCTTTTTCTTTGTCAGGTCTCTCTTCTTCTATATAGTCGTCAATCAATTTTCTGGCTATCGACATCTTGTCGGGAATGGGGGGCAGATGGTCACGGTTGAACCAACCGGCATTGCTCAGTTCCTCCTCCTGCACATGCACCTCGCCTTTCACATAATCAGCTGTGAAACCAATCATGATGCCACAAGGGTAGGGCCAAGGCTGACTCCCGAAATAGCGTATGTTCGTGATTTCCAATCCCACTTCTTCTGCCACTTCCCGTTTCACGCACTGCTCCAGAGTCTCTCCTGTCTCCACAAATCCAGCCACCAGCCCATACATCTCGCTGCGTCTGAAATTCTTCGCATGCACCAGCAGGATATCATCTCCGCGTCTTATTCTCACAATGATGGCGGGGCTGACTTGTGGCCACACTTCCTTCCCGCAGTTCGTGCATTGCTTGCTGATGGTGGTGGCACGCTTCATCGGAGCGCCACACACGCCACAATATCGTGTGTTGGAATCCCAGTACAGCAGTTCTGATGCCTTGCCTGCCACATTGTAGAACGCTCTCGGAAGCAATGCCCACGACTCTCGGAGTCCCACTGTCACTATGCCCTTCAAGTCGGTTGGTGGTGTGTTCAGACTGTAGGCCATACAGGGGTGGCCGTTCAAGGGTGGCAATTCTTGGCGTGGAGTCCACTCTTTCAAGGGGAATGGTGCTTCCGTCCTACATGGTACATGATAACCGCTGTCGTCATGTTCCAGCAACAACGAGTTGCCGATGAACACAAACCAATATGTTGCTTGCCCTTCCATGCGTTTGTATTACAAATTTGCGCCAAAATTAGTCATTATTTGTGATATGAGTGCCATTTTTAGTCTTTAAAATCATTAAAAAAGTTAAGACTTTCGTGAATAGTTGCGAATTAGAACGAAAAAGACTACATTTGTACTCAAATTTTCATAAGCACATGATAAACGTTAATCGCGCGTACATATATATATTACTGACCATAATCGTATCTTTCTGTGCATGCACACTGTATGCCCAGAAGAAGGACAAACCGAAGAAAACTAAACATGTGGAGACCGTAGTGGTGGATATTCAGCCAGACCCTGTTGCATCGAAAGCTCGTCCTGATCGCCATCCCAAACCATTGGAGATGCCATCGTTCGTCAACCAGCCAGTTGCAACACGAGGAAAAGGCACAGGAGGGAGTGGGGCGCATGGCATTGATGTGAGCCACTATCAAGGGCGCATCAATTGGGACGAAGTGGCGCGCGACACGAAAGTCACTTATGTCTATCTGAAAGCCACAGAAGGTACTGGCAATGTGGATGACACTTACCGCTACAATTTCAATGAGTGCAAGCGTGTGGGGCTCAAAGTGGGCAGCTATCATTTCTTCCGTCCACAACTCTCCGCAAGGGGACAGTTCGACAACTTCATGTCACGTGTTGAAACCCGGCGCCAAGACCTCTTGCCGGTTGTTGATATAGAGACCACCAACGGAGTGTCCGATGCGGTGTTGCAGTCACGCCTCCTTGAATTCTGCGAACTCCTCGAAAAGGAATTCGGCAAGAAGCCCATCATCTATACAGGTAAGAACTTCTACAACAAGCACATTCACGGCAATTCACGACTGCGTGCCTACAAATTCTTCATTGCCGCCTATTCCTTCATCGAGCCAGACCTCTACGACGACAACGATTACGTTCTTTGGCAATATTCTGCTACAGGTTCTGTGCGCGGCATACGAGGCAATGTCGATATGAGCCGGTTTGTCGGACGTCATGACATTCGTGACATTCAGTACCGATAAGCATTCCACACCCATAACCAACAAAGAGAAACCGCTTCCCATGTACCTCACGGACAAGAGAAGCGGTCTTTAAGCCTCTAACATTTTATGGTTTACGTAATTCTGAATAGTAGTGTCTCACGACACGGGTTTATTATTATGAGTAAAGATTCGAAATACAATGCTGTATAACATTTTCAAATCCGGTGCAAAGTTACGCACATTTCCCATACCCCACAATACCTAAAACATGTGATTTCATCACATCAAAAGGGTATCAACTAACAAATTCCGTTAATTGATACCCTTTATTTTATCTTGAATACCTAATTTCAGTTGGCACGAGAGGACTTCTCATTCTTTCATTTTTTCATTCTTTCATTTTTTAAAGTATGCTCTGAAATGACTGAAAATCTTGTCCTTGATGCTGGTGGACGGTTTGATGTTGTCACCACCGGCAAGTGTCTCGATGGCTTGGCGCTCCTCTTTGGTGAGCGTTTCAGGCATATAGACAGAGATGTTGATAATTTCATCGCCACGTTGACCACCATAGCTGTTGATGTCGGGGATGCCCTTGTTCTTCAGCCTCAACACCGTTCCCGGTTGTGTTCCCGCAGGAATGGTGATTTTTGCCTTGCCGTCATGTGTGGGCACTTCAAGTGATGTACCCAACACCGCCTGAGGAATGGTCAACAGGAGATTATACACAAGGTCAACACCATCGCGCATCAGTTCTGGATGTGGTTTCTCATGAACGAGAATCTGCAAGTCGCCATTCACACCATTCCGACGTCCGGCACCACCTTTCCCTTGGAAGTTATATGCATAACCCTCCACAAGTCCGGCAGGCAGTTCCACCTCCACTTGCTTCTCACCCTTCACGATGCCTTCGCCGTTACAGTGCTTACATTTATTCTTGATGACAGTGCCTTCACCATGACAGGTGTCACACACCGTTTGAGTCTGCATGATGCCCAGCATGGTCTGACGGGTCTTATACACCACGCCCTGTCCGTTACAAGTTCCGCACGTCGTTTCCTGTCCATCTTCCGAACCCGAACCGTTGCAGTGAGGGCAAGTGATGTCTGTGCGCACATTGAACTTCTTCGTCACACCATTCACGATGTCGTTCAAATCCAGTTCGATGCGCATGCGCAGGTCCTGACCTTTATAAACAGGCTTTCTGTGCTGGCCGCCACCGCCAAAACCACCACCGAAACCGCTGAAACCACCTCCGAAGCCACCGCCACC
>JAEEGJ010023592.1_pt1 | contig 12891 bp, 13 predicted proteins | sample 8958761 | NCBI WGS metagenome assembly JAEEGJ01 (sample SAMN16246546, study PRJNA631951) | gut metagenome | biome: gut microbiome; feature: rumen; material: RS-attached | host: Bos | place: Iran: Karaj | collected 2018-10
GAAGACAGCGAGAACGAGCGATTCCGTAATAAGAAGCCGGAGGTGCTGAGGATGATTCTGAGGAGTTACGCAAGGAATATATCTTCAGAAGCTGCGGTTTCTACTATTATCAGTGATATCCGTCAGAGCAATGAGCGGACAATGGATACGAAGACGTATGATGACTATATGGAAGCGCTGAAGGACCTCTACATCATTGAGGATTTGGAGGCGTGGAATCCAAATATACGGTCGAAGACTTCAATCAGGAGTACCCCAACGAGGCATTTTGTGGATACATCAATAGCTTGTAGGAGCCTTGGTGTGAGCCCTGGCGATTTGATGAGGGACTTGGATAGCTTTGGGCTGTTCTTTGAAGACTTTGCGGTGAGGGATCTCTCTGTCTATGCTGGCAACATGGGTGGTGTGGTAAAACACTACAGGGACAATGCCGGTCTGGAATGCGACGCTGTGGTTCATCTGGAGGATGGCCGCTGGGGTGGCATTGAGATTAAGCTGGGCGGTGACGACCTGATAGAAGACGGGGCAGACTCTTTGAAGAAGCTGCGTGACAAGATTGTGGAGAAGAGTGACGAGAAGGCGCCATCGTTCTTGCTGGTGCTGACCGCCGTGGGCGGTGCGTACAAGCGAGATGATGGGGTGTTTGTGGCTCCGATTAATTTGTTGAGGCCGTAAGGGTAAATATATTAAGAATAAGATGCGAATTGTATCATTTTGCAGAAACGTTAATAAATAAAAAATATTAGTTTTATGATATCGCTCACAGCAGAACAAAAGACGATTGAGGGTATATTCTGTACAACCACAGAGATGTATGTGATACCTGCTTATCAGCGACCATATTCGTGGGGCTTTGACCAGTTTTATGAGCTTTACAGGGACTTGATAGGCGCATATAACGATAATGAGCCTTACTTCTTGGGCAACATCATCATGGCCCGAAGTAACAGTTATGATAATGACGGGAAGAACTATTTGGTGGACGGACAGCAACGTATCATAACGACATAGGCTTCGTCTCCAAGTGAAGCATGAACGCAGGATATGAAGCAAGGTGTTGTACTTCCGCCGCAGAGTAATCAATTATGGGGAAAGATGTCGGTTTTCACATAGTATCCAGAAAAACTGGTGGTGACTTAAAGTCGGAGAATCTGGCATTTTACCTCGCTATAATATAAATAAGGTGTATGTCCAGACCTCAAAACTGGTCAAAAATGACACAAGATACGATGTTAAGATTTCAAGATATGACTTCTTCTTCCTTATTTTCGGTACAGGTGGCACATTTAGCTGCTGCTGGATGCTGCGTAGGACTTTCCGCATGCAGGGAGAAAGGAATCCATAATGGCGGATCCTGACAAACCTGCTCGGGATATCTGAGTCTACAAACTTCACTTACCCTAAGGGCGCAGTCATAGATGGTGGAGAGCAGTGCCTTGTCATACAAATCACAGAGATGGATAAGTCTAGCGATCTGATCTTGAGAGAGTACCCTTGGAAGCCTCTTTGGCTTGCGGATTTTTGGAAGGACGAGCCCTCCAGGTTCCTTAAGCCCCATGACTTTGTAGTAGGCCTGCAGCCCGAACACGGTGTGCTTAAAGTACGACATACTGTAGCGCTTCTGATCCATCAGCATCGAAAGATAAACCTCAATGTCTGTTTGGGTGAAGTAGTCCGGCAGTTTGTTGTGATACAAAACCGCCTGAGAAATCTTCAGACGGTAATCATAGATAGAACCATCTGCGTACTGTGCCAGGCGGAGTTTTTTGGTGAACAGCGATATACGGTCCCCGAATTTGGGAACAGCTTCAATCGCCTTGTCCAAATAGGTATTGGGCATGGTGTATTGTGGTGCAGGGGATTAATGACGGAGGGGTGAAAAGATTCCATCATCTCCCTGCACCTTTAGAAAAACGGAAATAAATTGAGAATGTTATATGGTGATGGGTTGGAGTCGCAGGGCTTTAGCTTTTTCACCGCAGTGAAAATTAGTACAACAATTTTGGAATGGAAGAAAGGGCATTGGTTATGGAAGTCAGTAAGAAAACATAATAACCGTCGCCTAAGGTTGCATGGGGAGCGGATGGCTCTTTTGGGCAACTCCCAAATGTGCCTGAATCGGAGGAGATGATGGTTTAACGCTGACAGGGGAATAAATGAATTGAGTTAAAGAAGAAATGGAAGAGAAAGATATCTTTGATTTGTCTGTTGCTAAAGAAGAGGGCAAGTTTGTAGAGAAGTCGTTGCTGCTGGAGTCTGAGGTTGTATCTGACATCCTGGAAGAGTTGAAGGAATTCCCATGGCTTGGCTCTCTTATCAAGTTGGGCAAGGTAGGGAAGGACTACTGCAAGCAACTGAGTCTAAGTTTGAAGATTCTGCTTTTGTGGTTGGGGGTAGTTATGTGTTGAATGATATTGGGAAACATTTGCTGAGGATATTAGGAGGAGGCCGGCGGAGAGGATAGAATTTGTGAGGGGGGAGGAATAGGAGAAGACTATGGCTAATTTGTGAATTGGCCGTAGTTTTTTTCGTTAAACGGGGCGAGAAATGTTAGCTTTGCTGACATTTGTTACGATGCGGCCAAACAAGCAAGACTTGATGGCGCTTGCTGCTCCAAATGTTAAAAATATAATCAAGGAACAATTTTGTTCCAAAAATATTTGGAAGTTTGGAACAAAAACGTTACCTTTGCATCGTTATTCACTTAATAAATAGTTAGTAGATTATGAAATTCAGTGAATTTTACAAGCTACTCGAGGAACATGGGTGGCGAAAAGATGGAGGTAGCAGGCACGAGCATTATGTGCATCCTGACTACGATTACTTCATCCCGGTGGGCAGACACCCTTCGAAGGAAGTACCAAAAGGAACCCTCAATAAGATGCTGAAGGATGCCGGTGTTAAGAAACAATGAAAGGACATGGTAAAAGAAGTTTATTCACATTATTAATTTTATTATGGCAAAAATGTTAGTCGGTGTTATAGAAAAGGCAAGTGACGGAGGTTACGGCATCTATGCACTTGAAGACGTGATTCCCGTAACAGGTTATGGGCTCACAGAAGAAGAAGCAAAGAAGGACTTTGTGGAACAGATTAAGGAACAGGCCGACTATTACAAAAACAAAAAGGGTGTTTATCCCGAATGGTACACAGAACATCTGGAAGTGGAGTTCAGGTATGACATGTCGGCTTTCTTTATGAGTTTTCCATTCATCAATGCTTCAGAATTGGCAAAATGTCTAGGCATTAATCCGTCTCTTATGAGAAAGTATAAGAGCGGACTTGCAAAGGCGAGTAACAAACAGAAGGACATGATTCAAGAGAAGTTCAGTGGATTAGTGGAAAAACTTGAATTAGTGAAATTCTAAACTATTATGGCAGAAAAGGAAGAAAAGAGCCGCAGGCAAATTTGCTTGCGGCTTTTTACGTTTTTTGCGTTAAAAAGTATGATTTATTAGACTTTTCTTGGCGGAATTAAAGAAATTGCTTATCTTTGCAGGCAAAAGTTGGTTATATTGTACTTTTATGGATCTAAGAGTGGTTGTTAAGGAGCGTCGAGGTGTGTTGGGAATATCCCAATTGGACTTGGCGGAGATGGCGGGAGTTAGTTTGGCCACAGTGAAGGACATTGAGCGTGGTGCGGGAAACCCGTCGATGAAAACAGTGACACGAATCTTGGAGGTGTTGGGACTGGAAATGGATTTTCGGATTAGGAGGATTAGCTAATGAGACATATTATCAATAGAGCAGTGCTTTTTATAGTAACAATTAATTATCAAATAAGATTATGAAAAAACTGAAAGGAACAAAGACTGAGCAGAACCTCAAGGAGGCTTTTGCTGGTGAGAGTATGGCTAGGAACAAGTACACTTACTTTGCTTCGAAGGCTAAGAAGGACGGTTTCGTGCAGATTGCTGCCATCTTTGAGGAGACTGCTGCCAACGAGAAAGAGCACGCCAAGATGTGGTACAAGTACCTGAACGGTGGTAGCGTGAGTGACACCCAAACGAATTTGGCTGATGCTGCTGGTGGTGAGAACTATGAGTGGACGGATATGTATGCCCGTATGGCCAAGGAGGCTCGTGAAGAGGGCTTTGAAGAGATTGCTGAGAAATTCGAAATGGTGGGTGCGATAGAGAAGCACCATGAGGAGCGTTATCGCAAGTTGTTGAAAAATATTGAAGATGCTGTGGTGTTCAGTCGCGAAGGAGATGTCATCTGGCAATGCTCAAATTGTGGACACATCGTCATTGGCAAGAAGGCACCTGAGGTTTGTCCCGTTTGCGACCACCCGCAGAGCTTCTTCCAGATCAAGGCAGAGAATTATTAAAGCTGGGATATATTGAAAAGCGTTACAACGGGTAAATGCGAGACTATCCCGATAGGATGACGGCGGAGCAGGCGAGGGCGTTTGGGGAGGATGTGCTGAACATCGTCAGTCAGATACCTCGTGGAAAAGTTACGACCTATGGGCATATTGCGGCATTGGCAGGATGGCCGAGTCATGCGAGGATGGTGGGGAGGACGCTCCGTTATATGCCAGGAGCAGAGACATTACCTTGCCATCGGGTGGTGAATATCGTGGGGCGAACGGCTCCTGGATGGTCTCGGCAACGCATACTGTTAGAAGAGGAGGGCGTGACCTTTAAGGCCAATGGGCATGTGGATATGAGTAAACATCTCTGGGAACCGGGAACTAATTGAAAATTTAGAATTGAGAATTAAGAGAATTGAGAGTGACTAAGGCTAAGGAGATTATCGCATATATGGAGTCGTTGCGCAATGAGGAGCAGCGACGGATACTCATGGGGTTCTTTAAGACGGGGCCTGGGGAGTATGGTTATGGCGATGAGTTCCTGGGACTGAAGGTGCCACAGACGCGGGAGATCGTAAAAGCGGCAAAAGATTTACCGCTTGAAGATATTCCTGAATTGGTGATGTCCAAATGGCATGAGGTGAGGCTCTGTGGACTACTGATACTTGTGGCTCAATTTGAGAAGCAGGCAACCAAGAGATTGGAGAACGATCCAGTGGCGATCAAGAAGCGCGATGAGATTGTGACGATGTATTTGAAATATGCTGAGCGGGCGAATAACTGGGATTTGGTGGATTTGTCTGTCCATAAGATATTAGGGCATTGGCTGATGTTGCCTTCGAACTTAGGCGACAGAGATTATAAGTTCAAGGTGATGGATGAACTGGCTGCCAGCGACAACCTGTGGAAGCAACGTATGAGCATCGTATGTTCGTGGAAGACTTCGCAGATGGGGGATCCTTCGTGGTGCTTGCGGTATGCGGAGATCCACTTGCACCATCCGCATGACTTGATGCACAAGGCTGTGGGGTGGATGCTTAGAGAGATGGGCAAACGGGTTTCGATGGACCTCCTTCGTGATTTCCTCCGTCAGCATGCTCACGAGATGCCTCGCACGATGCTGCGCTACGCTATTGAGAAAATGAGCGATGAAGAACGCAAACAGTGGCTGGAAATCCCTATGGAGAAGTGTATGCCTTCAGTCTCAAAGATGAGTCCCTATGCAGGTGTCCCCATTCCTCAGTTTGTGGACATCATATTGCATGATACCAAGAATAGTGATGAGGCCGTGTATTACCTGCGCTCACCTTTATCCGACGCTTCTGACGTTGTATGACCAGACCATTGATTCTTTGAAGTGTGCAGATGCTATCCGTCGGCTACGTCAGGAGCATTATGAAGCGACTGGTACGATGGCTCACGAGCCGGAACCTTCGAATTCAATCGTGTTAACCGTTTCTGGTTTCTGGGAGAGATTGGACAGGATGTTGATCTGTATAACAAGTCCCTTGGGGCGAATGTGAAAAACAAGATCAGGAAGAGTACATAAGAAAGAGAGGGGCCTTCACAGGCGCCTCTCTCGTAGATTTAAGGGAAACAAGGATTGGGGACCAACCCTTTCGTTTAGTATTGTGAGACATTTTTTATTGTTTCACGGTGCAAAGATAAGAAAAATAATTGAATCAGAATGCAATTTTTGTAATTACTTTTGTTAAAAATATCTTACAAAAATTAATTGTATTAATTAACTATAAATCAGGATGTTATATCAAAAATATTTATTATCTTTGTAAGATATTTTGCCTAATTTTTGAGGGTTAAAACGACGATCTCTCCCGTGGCATCGAAGCGGAAGGGAATAAGACCACCGAGGCCGGCTGTGACGAAAAGTGACTGCCGGCCTTCTTCGTACCAACCGTTGACTTCTTTGCTGGTGACAGTCATGGGGCACCAGCCAAAGAGGGAGAACTGCATCTTGTGGGTGTGACCGCTAAGGGTGAGTTGGGCACGACCATCGGGGATGATCTTACGGCGCCAGGCGGAGGGGTCGTGTTCGAGGAGGACGGTGAAAGGGCGATAGTCAGAGCGCTTGTTTAGACCACCCCTGGAAAAAGATAGCGTTTTCTTGATATCGCCCTTCTGGGGGAATTTGATACCGTCGCCATCGTTCTCCATACCGGCAATGACGATGTGGGCACCTTTCCGTTCAATGATGCGATGTTCGTTCTGTAGTACAGTCCAACCCAGTTGTTGCTCCAGACTGACGGTCTCACGGCAGTTGGCTACCTTCCTGGCAGCATCGGCATTGATGTACTCGGCATAGTCGTGATTACCAAGGACGGAGTAGACACCATCCTTCGCCTTGAGCTTGCTCAGCACGTCGATGTGAGGGTAAATGTCTTGTGGCTGGATGTTCTGCAAGTCGCCGGTAAAGACAATCAGGTCGGGGTGCTGGGCGTTGATACTGTCGACAGCACGTTGCAAGACGTCCTTGTTACGATCGGTATACGAACCCACATGGGCATCGGAGAAGAGCACAATCTTATAGCCTTTGAAGGCCTCAGGCAGATCAGGAGAGCTGTAGGTCTGATGATTCACCTCCAGTTTGTTGAAGCCCACAAACGCCCCATAGAACAGGATATACCAGATGACGGGCACACAGAGGAGTCCCACCATATTACCATAGTTCTTGCGACTCCGAAACAACTTGCAGAAGCCCAGTCCTGTGATGGAGCATAACATAAACACCGCCTTGGGAATCGCTATCGCCCCGAGCAACAGCAAGTAAATATATAATATGACGGGTTTGTCGGGGATGAAGTTCTTCTCGTACATCAGTACGATGGTATAGGCGCAGAGCACGACACTCGGCAGCCAGTTCCTGATCCGTTTGCCCTGAGTCAGGCGATGACGCCAATAGTGCTGGTCGAAATACAGGTCTGGAATAAGAATCAGCAATAAAAAGAGATAGGGTGCTCGTGCTATCATTGGTCTGGGTTCTCTACATATCCTTGATACTTCTCGACGAGGCCGCCCATAATCGCGTCATAGGCCTGTTGACGACTGTTTTCTACATTCTCCGGTCCTTTTCCGATGGGATGGATGGGCTCATGGATGGTGAGTCGCAGCGGATGCCAATCGATTAGATTGATGAATCCTCTGGTGCGTGGCAGAATGTCGAAGGAACCGTTGATGGTCAGGGGTACGACAGACAACTGCAGTTCGTCGGCCAGTGCGAAAGCGCCCTTGCGAAACTTGCCCATATGGCCCGTAAACGAACGGGCACCCTCAGGGAACACCGTCACGCTGTAGCCCTCCTGGAGTATCTCCCGGGCGGTATCGTAGGTCTTCTTGATCTTCTTGGGACCGCTCTTGTCGACGAAGATCTGGTGCGACTTCCGGCAGGCATAGCCAATGAAGGGAATACGTCCCAGCTGGTGCTTCATCATCCATTTGAAGTTACGGCCCAGATGACCGTAGACCAGGAAAATGTCGAAGATGCCTTGATGGTTCGCTACAAACACGTAGCTGCGGTCTTTCTCCAATTTCTCACGTCCTTCTACCTTGACGGGTATCAGCAGTGCCCAAAGGATGATTTTCGCCCACCAGCGGCCTGGATAATAGCCCCAGAAGTGGCCGTTGCCGATAGTTGTGCCGATACCCACCTCCAAGGCGGTCACGATGGTCATAATGACCACTACCGGCAGTCCCACAAAAATCTGATATAATCTGTATAACAGTGTAATCATCTGTAAACTGTAAACCGTAAACCGTAAACTATAAACTTACGCCATCAACAGGTTTCGGGTATTCCCTTGTCCAACCGTCCCATCTGAGCTTCATCACCCCGAAGAACGCCTCACCGAAGATGCCACCCGACATCTTGCTCGTGCCCTCCTTGCGGTTCACGAAGATGACACTCACCTCCTTGATCTTGAAGCCGATCTTATGGGCCGTATATTTCATCTCTATCTGGAAAGCATAGCCCTTGAAGCGGATCTTATCGAGTTCAATGGTCTGCAGCACACGACGCTTGTAACAGACGAATCCCGCCGTGGTGTCGTGCACCTTGAAGCCTGTGATGATCCTGACGTACTTCGAGGCGAAATAACTCATCAGCACGCGACCTACAGGCCAGTTGACTACGTTGACACCACACACGTAACGACTGCCTACAGACACATCGTAGCCTTCGTCGTGACAGGCGGCATAGAGTCTTGGCAGGTCCTTGGGGTCGTGACTGAAGTCTGCATCCATCTCGAAGATGTACTCGTAGTCATGTTCCAACGCCCATCTGAAACCAGTGATGTAGGCTGTTCCTAACCCCAGTTTCCCGCTGCGCTCGATGATGAACAAACGGTCGCAGAACTCCATCGCCATCAGTCCTCTGACGATGGCTGCCGTTCCGTCGGGGGAGCCGTCGTCGATCACGAGAATATGGAAGCACTTGTCCAGGGCGAATACCGCACGAATGATCTTCTCGATATTCTCCTTCTCGTTATACGTCGGGATGATGACAATACTGTCGCTTTGGTGCATAATCTTACGAATTATGGTGCAAAAGTAATAAAAATCCGCGATATGTGTACGCTAATCAAAGAATTTTTAGTATTTTTGCACACAATTTCTAATGAATATACAGGAATTAGAGAAGAAATATGCCAAACTGCCGCAGGTGTCGGCACTGGCGAAAGAGCTGGGAAAATCCTCGAAAACGACGATTTTCCTTGAAGGCTTGTTGGGTTCTTCGGCCCCGATGCTCTTTGCCAGCTTGGCTAACATGCCCCCTAAGTTTGGGGGCTTGAGGGCGCTGTTCGTTCTGCAGGATGCCGAGGAAGCGGGCTATTTCTATCACGACCTCACGCAGTTGATGGGAACGGATCAGGTGCTGTTCTTCCCCTCCAGTTACCGTCGGGCGGTGAAATACGCCCAGCGCGATCCTGCCAGTGAGATCCTGCGCACGGAAGTATTGTCTAGGATTAATTCGTGGAAGGATAAAGGTGGAGGGTTAAAGGAGAATACTTTGTACATTGTATCCTACCCAGAGGCACTGGCAGAACTGGTGGTGTCGAAGAAGAATCTCGACGACCGGACGCTGGTGTTGAAGAAAGACCAGACCGTGTCAGTCGCTGAAATCGGGAAGACGCTGCGGACCTTTGGTTTTCGTGAGGTGGACTATGTCTACGAACCCGGACAGTTTGCCCAGCGTGGTTCCATTCTCGACGTCTATTCCTTCAGTTGCGAATATCCCTACCGTATCGACTTCTTTGGCGATGATATCGACTCCATCCGAACCTTTGAGGTGGAGAACCAGCTCTCGCGGGAACAGCGGGAACAGGTGGAGATCGTACCAGAACTGGCGACAGGGGCAGGGGAGAAAGTGCCATTCCTCTCGTTCGTACCTCAGGATGTGCTGTTGGTGACGAAGGACTTCCTCTATGTGCGTGACGCCATCGACCGTACCTATCAGGAGGGTTTCTCTGCTCAGGCCCGTACTGAACAGCTCGAATCTGCCACAGAGATGGAGCGTGCAGAGATAGAACGACAGTTGCACCGTGAGATGCAGTTGGTTACAGGGCCACAGTTCATGCGTGATGCCGTCAACTTCCGTCGCATCGAATTCGGTCATCGCCCCTCCACGGCCCCTGAGCTGTCGCGCTCGGCTTTGCCGCTTGCTACCGAAGGGACGCAAGAAGGACGCTCATCACTCGTCACTCTTCATTTCAACGTTTCCGTCCAGCCGCTGTTCCATAAGAACTTCGAGCTGCTCACGCAGACCTTCGAGGACTATCTACTGCAGGGCTATCAGATCTATATCTGTGCGGACAGTCAGAAACAGAATGAGAGATTAAAAGATATTTTTGCCGAGCAGGCAAAAATATCTTTTAATCCCGTCCAGAATACCCTCCACGAGGGCTTTGCAGACAACGATCTGCGTATCTGCGTCTTTACCGACCACCAGATCTTTGACCGTTTCCATAAGTATAACCTGAAGAGCGATAAGGCCCGCAGTGGAAAGATGGCCCTCACGCTGAAGGAGATCCAACAGTTTGAGATTGGCGACTTTGTGGTGCATGTGGATCATGGTGTGGGTAAGTTTGGTGGGCTGGTACGGCTGCCTCAGGGCGATGGGTATCAGGAGATGATCAAGATCATCTACCAGAACGGCGACTCGATCTACGTATCCATCCACTCTTTATATAAGGTCTCGAAATACAAGTCGCAGGACAATGGCCAGCCACCTCGTCTCTCCACCCTCGGCACAGGCCAGTGGGAGAAACTGAAGGAGCGCACGAAGAAACATATCAAGGACATCGCCCGCGACCTGATCAAACTCTACGCCAAGCGTCGTCGTGAGAAGGGTTTCGCCTTCAGTGCCGACTCCTATCTGCAACACGAACTCGAGGCCAGTTTCCTCTATGAGGATACCCCTGACCAGCTGAAGGCCACGCAGGATGTGAAGGCCGATATGGAGATGGCCAAGCCGATGGACCGTCTGGTGTGTGGTGATGTGGGCTTCGGTAAGACCGAGGTAGCGGTGCGTGCTGCCTTCAAGGCTGCTACCGACGGTAAACAGGTGGCTGTGCTGGTGCCAACGACGGTGCTTGCCTATCAGCATTTCCGTACCTTCTCCTCCCGTCTGAAGGATATGCCCGTGCGGGTGGATTACCTCACGCGCGCCAAATCGGGCAAACAGACCACGGCCTTGTTAAAAGACCTCGCCGAAGGTAAGATTGATATCCTGATAGGTACGCATAAGCTCATCGGTAAGTCGGTGCAGTTCAAGGATCTTGGATTGCTCATCATCGACGAGGAACAGAAGTTCGGTGTCTCTACCAAAGAAAAGCTGCGCCAGATGAAATCGAATGTCGACACCCTCACGATGTCGGCGACACCGATACCACGCACCCTGCAGTTCTCGCTCGTAGGCGCCCGTGACCTCAGCGTCATCCAGACACCGCCGCCCAACCGCTATCCCATCCAGACGGAGATCCATACCTTCGGTGCAGAGATCATTGCCGACGCCATCAATTTCGAGATGTCGCGCAACGGACAGGTGTACTTTGTCAACAACCGCATCAGCGACCTCACGCATATCGCCGAGATGATCCACAACCATATCCCCGATGCCCGTGTGGCTATTGGTCACGGACAGATGAAACCCGAGGAACTGGAGAAGATCATCCTCGACTTCTCGAACTACGACTACGACGTGCTGCTCTCTACTACCATCGTTGAGAACGGTATTGATATCCCCAACGCCAACACCATCATCATCAACGGTGCCCATAACTTCGGACTCTCCGACCTCCACCAGATGCGAGGACGTGTGGGACGCGGCAACCGCAAGGCCTTCTGTTATCTGCTCGCACCGCCTCTGGCCAGTCTAAACCCGGAGTCGCGTCGTCGTCTGGAGGCCCTCGAGAACTTCTCCGATCTCGGTTCTGGCATCAATATCGCCATGCAGGACCTCGATATCCGTGGTGCGGGTAATCTCCTGGGTGCCGAGCAGAGTGGCTTCATCTCCGATCTCGGCTACGAGACCTATCAGAAGATCCTCAACCAGGCGATGGCGGAGTTGAGGAATGAACGGGTAGGGGAGACAAGAAGACAAGGAGTTCAAGGAGTTCAAGACAATAGTTCTGCCGCTCGTGTAAGCGCTTCAGGTAATGTCCTGAACTCCTTGTCTCCCTGTCTCCCTGACTCCTTGTCATTCGTCGACGATTGCACCCTCGAGTCTGATTTGGAGATGTACTTCCCTGATCAGTATGTGCCCAGTGATTCAGAGCGTATGCTGCTCTATCGTGAACTCGACAACCTCGCTGCCAGTCAGCATCTCGATGATGACCTTGCAGCCTATCGTCGTCGCCTTACAGACCGCTTTGGTGCTATCCCCGATGTTGCAGAAGAACTCATTCGCGTCGTGCCACTTCGTGTCTGTGGCAAACAGCTCGGCATCGAGAAGATTATTCTCAAACAGTCCAAGATGCACTTCTATTTCGTCAGCAATCCGGAGAGTCCCTATTTCCAGAGCGAGGCCTTCGGACGCATCCTCGACTATGTGGCCCGTCATCCTCGGCAATGTAACTTCCACGAGACCGCCGGTAAGCGTTCCGTCATCATCTCCGACGTTGCCTCGATTGAAGCTTCTCTGACAATTTGTCGTGAGATTCTGACATCTTGACATATTTGTTCATTCCACATTCCACTTTCCACATTCCTCATCATCTCTGGCACATTGCTTGCCTAAACCATCATGACCGCGAATCATTCGACGGCCAAAAAGTTTTAATATTGTATCACTTTAAAAATATAATTAGGAGGTAAAGATTATGATGCCAATGATGAGAACAAACAACTGGATTCCTGCAGTGTTCAACGATCTGTTTAACACGGAGTTTCTGCAGAAGACCAACTGCACTGCACCTGCGATTAATGTGAAAGAAAGCGACAAAGCCTACATCGTAGAGCTCGCCGCACCGGGCATGAAGAAGGAGGATTTTAATGTACACATCAACGACGAAGGCAACCTCGTCGTGAAGATGGAGAGCAAGACCGAGAAGAAGGATGAGGAC
>JAEEGJ010023596.1_pt1 | contig 12889 bp, 12 predicted proteins | sample 8958761 | NCBI WGS metagenome assembly JAEEGJ01 (sample SAMN16246546, study PRJNA631951) | gut metagenome | biome: gut microbiome; feature: rumen; material: RS-attached | host: Bos | place: Iran: Karaj | collected 2018-10
CTGTGAGTTTTTCTGAGACAACTCCCAGATTCCGCCCTTTTTATCCAGATGAGAATCCTGATACTGGCCCATTCCAAAAAACTTTTCATCATCATAAGCTTCAAAACGGACTGTCGCACGCCAGTTGAAGGAAGCTGGGTTGGATTTTAATTCCCGGGCATTTGTATTGGTCGGCACACAAAAACGGTCTATTCTCCAGCGGTTTCGCCACTGTTCTTCAAAAAGAAGTTTCAGACCGTCTGAAGTAACAACTTCGTCAGAAGAAGCAGCTTCGTCTGACAAAACAGCTTCGTCAGCTTCAATTTTTTTCCAGAAACTAATCCAGCCTTCATGATTTACCCGAACTTCAATTCGCCCGTTTTTTAAAACTGCTTCCTGTCCGCTTGTTTGGGGAACGCCTTCAAAATGTTCTGCCCATGGATAGGTTGTATCAATATCCCGGATTTCAATTGCACTGGCAGTATCAGCAGGTTTCTCTCCTAATGCCCAATCGTTTGAATCCATTTTTCTGTCGGCAGTCATTCTTACGCGGACAGAATCTTTTCCCCAGGCTTCAATCCAAACTGTTCCAAAATTATCTTTGATGATTAAGCGGTTATTTTCCTGAAAAAGCATTTTTCCCTTTTATCCTATTTTTCGTTTTTACTGTTTACGATTTTTTCGGCTGTTATTTTCAATCTCGTTTTTCTATGAAATTTCGAGTACGTTTGTAATTAGAATCCTTTACAATTCCTATTGAACCAATAATCACAAAACCAAAAGCAAGTCCAGCCTTTATGTTTGAAAACATTATTCCAAAAACAAGCCCCATCACCATTCCTATAAAAAGAAAAATTATTGTGTTTATTGGATAGTCAGCCCTAAAAGTGACTGTGCCATCAATATTTTCCTTTTTGTAGGAAAGATAATCAAAAACCTGCTGATACTGTTTGTTTTTTGGGAAGTTTGTCTGGAGTGAATAAACGTCTTTTTGTGAAAAAGCCCAGTGGCAAATGTAATAAAAAATTAGTTCCAACTCGCCTGTGTCGCTTATTTCATCAAAATTGAAAGAAAGATTAACCCGGCCACAATCCTGATTTCCTTCAAAATTAAAACTTGCGATTGCCTGGGTGTCGTTGGAGTTTTCTGTGGTACCATCTGTGGTACTATCTGTGGCATTTTTATCTGCTTTTTTCTTTAGCGGATAAATATTCCAGGGCAAGGTAAATAAGCCTTCTGAATTAGCAGTCGAAGTGATTTCAGGTGATTTGATAAGATAATTTTTAGTCTTAAAGATAACTCTGTTTTCTTTCATTTTACTCCCAATTTACATTTTTGAGTAATTTTACCATATCTTATCTGCACTTTCTACTTTTTTTATTGTTTTCGTCACAAGTCACGATACATGTTTTTGGAATACTAAAATAATTCTGGCTGAAATGGATTTGTGTCTGGAAATTCTTCAATCCACTTAAATATAGAATCTGTTCCAAGCTGAATATGATGCCGGTGACAGAGCTGTGCAAGGTATGTCATAAGTTCATGCTCGTGTGGACTTGAGCACATGTAGGAGTAGCCGAAAGTTTTCTGGTAGCGTTCTTTCATACCTTTAAAGCGTGGGTCCCGGGCAGCGGCTCGGTCAAGGGCGGCATAAAAATATTCGCGGTTGCCTTCCCGCAAGGTAAGTCCAATTCCAAAACAGATGATGGCCTTAACGCCAGCCCGCACGCAATAATCAACAATTCCTTCTATATTTTCGCGGGTATCGTTTATAAAAGGCAGCAGGGGACTAAACCATACAACAGTTGGAATACCGGCATCACGGCAGGCCTGCAAAACTTCAAAACGTCGGCTGGTCGGGCAAACTCCGGGTTCAATTATACGGCAGAGCTCATCATCTGCAGTGGTCAGTGTCATTTGAACAACGGCTTTTGTTTTATTATTTATCCTTGCCAGTATGTCCAGATCCCGCAAAACTAAATCAGATTTAGTTATAAGTGTCGCGCCAAAATTATATTTGTCTATAATTTCAAGACAGCGCCGCATGAGTCCCAGCTCTTTTTCCAGCGGAAGGTATGGGTCACTCATAGAACCGGTTCCAACCATGCAGCGTTTTCGTTTTTTACGGAGAGTCTCTTCCAGAAGCTCAGCCGCATTCTGCTTTACTTCAATATCTTCAAAAGCATGAGTAAACTGATAGCACTTACTGCGGGAATCACAATAAATACAACCGTGACTGCAGCCGCGATATATATTCATACTGTGAGGAGTCAAAATTGTTTTTGCAGTTACAAAATGCATGTCTTTATTATAGCATGAAAATATGACAGTGTAGTGTCATATTTAATTATTTGAAAAGATTTGACATTTGTTTATTATTCTCCTATTCTTAATATAGCTAAATAAGTTATATTTTAGCTAAAGATTGTATTAAGGAGGCTATCATGCTCAGCGTATCTGTGGGAGAAGCAAAAAACCGTCTGCCCTATTTCCTTCATCTTGTTGAAGAAGAAAACGAAGAAATTCAGATTACCCGTCATGGAAAACCTGTTGCTTTTATAAACGGAAAAGACTCCTTACAAAAGCTTGAAAAAAAGCAGAAGTATCTTGATGGGATAAAAGCCTGGCGAAATAAATATTCAGACTGTCTTTTACCGGACACAGAAGCTGCTTCAATTTTTTCGTAACAGGAGTTTCAGATGAAGATTTATTTACTTGATACAAATATTATTTTTGAACCTACAAGACAGAATCCAAATGAAAACGTGCTTCAGAAGCTTGCAGACAATTTGGAACATTCCTGCATAAGCGCTGTAACCTGGGCGGAAATGCTTGCTGGTGTAAAATCCTTACCAGAAGGAAAAAGAAAAGACGGTCTCTTTGATTATTGTATTGAATATGTACAAAAGCAGTATGTGATTCTTTCCTTTGATGCAAGTGCTGCCAATATTTATTCTGATTTGTATGAACGCCTAAAAAATGCTGATGCAAAAACTCAACAACTTGATTTAATGATTGCATCAATCGCCATTTCAAATAATCTGATTTTAGTAACTCAAAATATATCTGACTTTACAGAAATTGCAGAAAACTCAAATCTTATGATTGAAAAATGGTAATGCATAAAAAAACTCCCCGCAAAGGAGAGTTTTTGAGGTTTAAGAGCCAACTGTCGGACTTGAACCAACTACCTGCGCGTTACGAGGGCGCTGCTCTACCAGGTGAGCTAAGTTGGCAAATAAAATGAATAATTAGGAACTAGCGGATTGTGTTGCCACTGCGGGTGTCGTACATTCGTTTCATGTCGACAATGTTGTTTACAATCACGTAGTTTTCGTACATTTCAATCTTTCTCTTTTCTACAAGCTTGTTCATTTCTTCGTGAGTAACTTCAAGAGAAAGACCTGACCAATGTGCCATATCGGAAATTGTAACATTAAAGCGTCTTGCTTTTTCGGCAGGGTTTGCAATAGGGTTCATTTCATCAAGCATAAGGAATACATCAGCCAGACGAGCCTGCAAATCCTTAACAACAAGGATTCTAAAGCGGCGTTTCTGGTCGTAAATACGCTTGCAGAAAAGCTTAAGAAGAACAAGGGCAATCTGAGGGTTTCCGGTAATCAGAAGCTCAAAGTTTTCTTTGTTGAACTCAAGACATTTTACATAACCGCTTGCCATACAGGTAGCAGAACGCGGAGAATTATCAAGAATAGCCATTTCGCCAAAGAACTCGCCCGGTTTAAGAATATCAAGATTCTTTAAAGTACCGTTTACGCTCTTTACAAGCTGAACTTTTCCACTCTGAATCAAATAGAAACAGTCACCCGGTTCATATTCGGCAATAATTACCTGCCCAGGCTCATATTCCTTTGCAAAACGCTCGAAGGCAGGAAGAGAAAAGAGCTTAAGAGATGATGATGAACCTTCAGCAACATCCGGAGTTGGACTAAGCCTGCTCTGAGCCTTTAATCTTTCATTCTTTATTTTTGCTTCTGTATATAATTTTGCAACTTCATCACGTTTTGGAGTATTAGGATAGCGGGTAAGGAACTTAAGATAAACATCACAAGCTGAACGATACTGTTCATCCTCATAAAAGCTCTGCGCTACAGAAAGCATTCCAGACTGCTGGTCAACCGAAACGTTATTAAGGATAGATTCTGTTTTTTTATGAATCTGACGGAGCTGGTTGGAGAAAACACGGAGCATTTTCATTATAAGCTGCTTGTTATTACTTACAAGGATTTCAAACTCCTGTACTGTAAGAGCAACTGCAATAGTAGGAACAAGGGCTGTAGCAGTTTCTTCGCGGGCAAAATGTCCTAAAGCAGATTTTACGCCAAAAAACTCACCGCTTTTTACCTGTTCAGCAACAGCCTGACCCGTTTCAATATCAGTACTTGATAAAAGGACAGCGCCCTGCTGCATGATGAAAACTCTTTCATCACGATCCCCTTCAAAGTAAATGATAGACCCTTTTGTGTATTGCATCGCTTTTGGCATAAATGAATCTTTCTCCTAACTCTAATAAACTATATTATATCATAACTTTAAAAAATATGCTATTCTAAAAGTATGATTGATTTACATGTTCATACGACAGCATCGGACGGACAATACTCCCCTACTGATATTATCGGCAAAGCTGCGGAAAAAAACATAAAAATTATTGCAATTACTGATCATGATACAGTTTCGGGGCTTGAAGAAGGTAAAATTGCGGCAAAAAAGGCTGGAATTACTCTTATTCCGGGCATTGAATTGAACATACAGGGTGCACCACTCAATATAAACGGCGAATTTCATCTTTTAGGGCTGGGCTTAAAACAGATTTCTTCATCTCTCACCGATTTAATAGAAGAAATCATCAATAACAGGCTGGAACGTAATCAGGAAATAATAAAAAAGATTCAGGCAGACGGATTTGACCTTACTCTGGAAGAAATGGAAGCCGATTTTCCGAATACAGTACTTGGTCGTCCTCATTTTGCGGCTGAGCTTGTAAAAAAGAAGATTGTAAAAACACGCCAGGCAGCGTTTGACAAGTATCTTGCTAAGGGTCGTCCCTGGTATGTTACAAGAATTGGAGCAGATTTGGATGATGCAATTGAAGCAATAAAGGATTCTGGTGGGGTTCCGGTGATTGCGCACCCAATGTCTCTTTATCTTTCATGGGGAAAATTGCCCGATGCGCTGCAGGATTTTTATAAACGCGGTGTTCAGGGGCTTGAAGCCTTTCATCCCGGCGCAAGGGTAACAGAATGTCTGCGTCTGGAAGAACTTGGTCGAAAAATCGGCTTTTTCATCACCGCCGGCAGCGATTTCCACGGTGAAAAAATCCGTTCCGACCGCCGCCTGGGCCATACTTGTGGTGGAAAGAAAATTGATGACAAATATTGGGAAGATATAAAAGATATTATTCTATAGGAGTTATATATGACAGTTTTTCAGAGTATTTTACTCGGATTTTTACAGGGAGTTGCAGAGTTCCTGCCAATTTCTTCTTCTGGCCACCTGCAACTTGCTCAATCACTTTTAGGTTTGGATGAAGTTCCCCTTTTGTTCGATGTTTTCCTGCATCTTGCAACACTTTTTGCAGTATGCATTTACTTCTGGCCGCGAATCTGGTCTCTTTTAAAATGCTTTGGAAGGTGGATTGCCCGCAGGGAACGTCCGGCAGAAAGCCTTGATTCTACAGATTTGCTCTGCGGAACAGATGAAGCTGGTCGAAAAACAATTATTGCTGTGATTATTGCAACTGTTATTACCGGTGCAATTGGTGTTGTTACAAGTAAACTGATTCCAGATATGCCTAACAAAGTGATTTGCGGCGGATTTATTGTTACATCAGCTTTGCTCATTACATCTGCACTTCTTGAAAAAAAGCAGAACGCTAAAAAAGCAGCTGAAACTGGTACCGAGGCTGGAGCTGGAGTAACAACTGGTGCTGCAACCGGTACGGACACACCAAAAGGTGTTTCTGTAAAGCAGTCTTTGCTCATTGGTTTTATGCAGGGATTCGGAACACTACCTGGTATAAGCCGAAGTGGTTCAACAATTGCAGGAGCTTTATTTGGCGGTGTAGACAGAGCTGCTGCCGGTGAGTTTTCATTTATAGTTTCAATTCCGGCAATTTTGGGTGCGTTTATTCTTGAGCTTAAGGATTTAGGTGATGTAAGTGCAACAATCGGAGCTGGTGCTGTTATTGCAGGTTGTGTGACTGCAGCAGTTACCGGTTATTTATCATTATTATTATTGATGAAACTTATCCGAAAAGGTAAACTTCAGTGGTTTGCAGCATACCTTATTCCGGTTGGAATCCTTGGAATGATATTGCTGTAATCAAAAAATTGTCATTCCGAACTCGATTCGGAATCTCGGAGGATATTATGAAAAAGACAAAAATAATGGCAGCTGTACTTGCAGTTTTTATGGCTATGAGCTCGGTTGTTTATGCTGATGCAGCCTTGAACAAAGAAATAATTGCTCTGGAACTTGAAATCGTAAAGATGGAAACAAGAACCGGTGATTATTCAAAAATGCCGGAAAAGCAGCTTGAAAAAAAGAAGGCAAAAGCTAAAAAAGATCTTGAAAAGAAAAAGGCTAAGGCTAAAAAAGAAGCCGAAAAAGACAAGGAAGCCTTGAAAAAAGATTTAGATAAAACCGGAAAAGATATCAAAAAAGCTTTTGATTAATAATTGATGTTGTCGGGACTGTCCCGGCAATCAGTAAAATGCAAAGAGTATATAGTAATCCAACAGAAATTGAACGATACGCTAAAAAGGCCTTTGGTATTCCAGATTTTCTGATGATGGAAAATGCCGCTTCCTGTATGTGCGACTTTATTTCGTCCCTGTGGCAGCATAAAGCTACAGAAAGCAGCCAGAAACCAAAAGTGCTTATTGCTTGCGGAAAAGGCAATAATGGTGGAGACGGATATGCTCTTGCAAGAAAGCTTCAGGGCAAAGCAGATGTAAGCTTGTTTTGTCTTGAAGAACCTGGAACTACACCAGCCGGAACAGATGGAACAGATGGAACAGATGGAACAGATGGAACATTTGGAACAACTGAAACTGCAACCGAGGCAGCCGTTCAATTTGAAATGTGCAAAAAACTCGGACTTCCCTTCATACAAATAAAAGAACTCCATCAAAACGTTGATAGCTTCAACTTTATAATCGACTGCCTTTACGGCACTGGTTTCCGTGGCGAGTTAAAACCTCAAGCCGCCGAACTAATCAACCTGCTGAATGCACAAACAGACTGTATTCGAATTGCCTGCGACATTCCAACTGCTTTTGCCTTTAAGGCAGACTACACAATTTCTATGGGTACGCAAAAGTTAGCATTTTATTCTGACGAAGCAAAACAAGCTTGTGGAAAAATAATTGTTGCAGACTTGGGAATTGCGCGCGAAAAGTTTGAATCGGCTGGGGAACAGGTTGGAGCTGAAAAAGAAGCTTCCTGCGAAAGTACAAAGCCTGGTTCCGTGCTGCTTGTAGAAAAGGATGATGTAAAGCTGCCGGTTCGGAAAAACAAGGCTGCACATAAAGGAACTTATGGTCACACAGCAGTTTTTGCCGGAAACAAAAGCGGTGCGGCAATAATTTCGGCAACAGCTGCCATGAACTTCGGAAGCGGACTTACAACGCTTGTAAAACAACCGTCCTCAAATCTTGAGCAGTTTAAGCTTTCACCAGAGCTGATGATTTCTGATACAATCCCGAAAAAAACAACGTGTGTTGTACTTGGTCCTGGAACAGAGTTGCTCACAAAAGAAACAGCTTGTGCAATAGAAGGATGGTTTGACGGTGAAGGAAGAGCTGCCGTTCTTGATGCTGGAATGTTCGGGCAGGAAGAGTTTATCCCTCTGCTCACAAAGCTTTGTTCTTACTCAAATGCACGAATTGTATTAACGCCACACCTTCTGGAGCTTGTGCGTTTTTGCAAGCTCTGTGGAATTACCGCCGAACCTTCTATGCAGCGCGATGGAACAGGTGCAAATGTTACAGTTCAAGCCTTATCATCATCACCAGAAACAAAAATTAAAATTGCCGAACAAATATGCAAACGCTTCCCGGGAATTGTGCTCGTAATTAAAAGTGCAAACACCTTTATCTGCGACGGCGAAAAAACTTACATTGTTGCAGACGGAGCCCAGAGCCTTGCCAAGGGTGGCAGCGGCGATGTTCTTTCCGGAATGCTAGGCGCCTTACTTGCACAAGGTTATTCTGCTTTAGATGCCGCCATAACTGCTTGCGAATCCCACGCCCTTGCCGCCACACAATACGGTCCAGAAGCCTTTGACCTCACTCCTGAAAAACTCATTGCAACCCTGCGTGAGTGGTAAAGTCAGCTATAATCCGTCTCATTGACTTCATAAAAAAAACTGTTATAATGCAATTATAATGTTGACTAAAAAGTGTGACGTAATTAGTTTTAAGATTCACAGATTCACAGATTCAGTTAGTATTCTTTAATAAATTTTTTGGAATAAGAAGGACACCTTTCTCGTTGTAAGAAAACTGTGTCCTTTTTTTTATATTTTTTTTCAAGTTTAAGGAGGAATAATATGAAAAAAATTATCTTAATCAGTTTTTTGATTGTGACTTTTACATTAGTTGGATGTAATCACAATACAGCAGAACCGCCAAAGTCGGATCCAAATCCTGAAAAGACTGTGGACAAACCGGAAGAAAAGCCTGAGGATAAACAGAATGAGGATCCAGCTGACAAACCAACAGAGGATCCAGTTGAAACAAATGATTTTACGTTGGAAGTTCCGGAAAGTAAAGGAACAGATGTATTTGCTGGAAAAACATTAATGCAGGATGAATATTTGAAATATGTTTTTTCTGATGATGGAACAGTAATTGAATATTCACAGACTTATGAAGTTGATAAAGAAAGTGGTAAATTGATTGCAATCGATACAAAACAAACAAAATTTGCTTATTCTTATAATTCAGAAGATAAAACATTAATCCTTATACCAAGAGGATTTTATTACAAAGATGAGCTCTTTACAAATGTAGATAAATTTCTTGAGACCTGGACTAATCCAGGAGATGGAAATACTTTTTCAAAAGAATATGTAGAGCTTTACAGGGTAATTGATAATTTATACACAAAGCATAAGTCTGTATATTTTTATGAGGAAGATGAAGATACAATAACCTTAAAATCAAAATTAGAAGATAATCTTGAAAATATAACAGGTAGCTTTGGAGGTTCTTTGTTTGACAGCTGGGAAAAGAAATTTGTTTCTGAAGATGGTACAAAGACTGTAAAAAATTCTTCCCATTTTGTATGGTTTGATTTTACTAGCGGTGGTGGAATGGGACAATTTTCTGCAGATAAAAGCTTCAAGAATAATAATGTAATCTTTAACTTTAGATATACAGATATAACAGATTCTACAGCGGTTGTTACGTATACATTTGCAGAACCGAATAATACAACAAATGGTGGAAATTCAACTTCAAATAATTATGTAATTGGTAAGGCAAAACTAACTTATAAAATTACAAAAGAGTCTGATACAGAAGGAAGTATTAAGCTTTCAATTACAGATTTTGATGAAGATTTAACAAAGTTCTTAAAGGATTATTATTCTGGAGAAGGTTCAATTTCTGAATATTTAGGAAGAGATTTTTCTTTAGACAAAATGGAGCTTTTAAAAGATATTGAACTTCCATACACAACAGGTACCGGAACTAAATATACAACGAAATAAAAAAACTTTTTTCTTCAATTTCCTTATATTATTGTATAATTAAAATAGCTTTTATATTCGGAGGCTATCTATGGCAAACCATAAAGAAATTGAAGAATTACGGACTAAGTCTTTTGAAGCTGCAAAAAAACGTTTTGAGAAAGTAAACGAAAAATCTCAGGACATAATTGAAGAGTACATAATTGAAGGATATCAGAAAACGCTGGCAAACCTAATTGTGTATCTTGGGGCGGAGAAGTCTAAGTCTGTAATGGAAAAGCTTCCGGAGCCGGTAAAAAACGGAATAGAAAAATATCTTGCCGAAGAAAAAGATGCCGGGAAATCCTCCACACGAACAGCCCCTGAAGTAATGATTGATGCAGGCTATGTATTTAAAAAAGCAGGCTGGTACGGAGAAAAGATGGCCGAGGATTTTCTGGAAAATCTTACGTCAATGGAAAGCACAGATTTTAGAATGAATTATAAAACATTCTTCAAGCTCAACCCTATTCTTGCCTTGAACATTGACTATTACCAATTTACTTTTGATGATCTTGTTTCTCTTGATAATCGCGCAATCCAAAAGATTTTACGGGAGGTCGATCAGCAGGAACTTGCCTTGGCATTAAAAGGCGCAGATACCGAGGTTCAGGATAAAATCTTTAGTAATATGTCGCGACGGGCAGCAGGCATGCTGAAAGAAGATATGGAGTTTATGGGCCCGGCTCGTCTTTGTGATGTTGAAGCTGCGCAACAAAATATAATCAGAATAGCTAAACGTCTTGAAGAAGATGGTGATATTGTTATTGTCAGAGATATTTAAGGGTTGATATGATAGAGTATTATTACAGAAAAATTGGTACGGTAGATTTTGAAAAATCTTCTGAACCAAAAACAGTCCTTCCTATCCGCTTAAAAAATATGTATGAAAAAGAACAGCAATATTTTTGCAGCGAAACACAACAATGGAAGACTTTTTCTGGTGATTATGATTCTCTTATTGCTGATTCTCCACAGCTTGTTCCTGCCGAGTTTATACAAACCCTGATATATCCGAAGTTGCCGGAGTTTCACTATGATCCAATAATTGAGACAGAAGTAATAGATAGTGTATATCCTAGTAATTTTTACCTGGAATCTTTAAATGCTTCACAATTGTCGGAATATATGGATTATGTAGAAAAAAAACACCGCTATAATTTTTATCTACAAAATTGTAAAGATTCTGAGAATATGGAAAAGAATAATTTTTCTATATTCCTGGAAACAGATGAAGAAAACCTATCCTTAAGAATCACAATAAAGAGCTTTGGATACGACTATATTCCGGCTTCAATTCCGGATGGAGAGCCAAATATAATTCCAATCGTAGAAGATAATTCGGTTTGCTTTGATTTGAAAAATGGCACAATCGAAGGCTGCCTGTCAGATATTAGTGTTCTAAAACGCTTTGAAAGTGAGAAAATACCAAAGGCTCTTAGAAAGCATATTTTCCAAATTTTTTTAGAGCTTGTTCAACGCTTTACAAAAATCCCATATGAAAGTCTGCTTGAAAGATACTGTGAAGTTTTGGACAAATACAATTTTGAAGAAATATTTAAGCTTACAAAGCTTCCGTATGAGCCGGACTTATATATTGTTCTTTCGAGCGGAGAGTTTGAAAAACGTAAAACTCGTTTTAACTATACCAGAGAAGATCCGAACATTTATGCAAAGTTCTGCGAAAAGCTTGGAATCCAAAATACTAAAACTGTCCGCCGCTGCTTTAATAAACGTCCGCAATCTCTCCTGACTTATTTGCAGCTTAAAGATTGCGGCTTTACCGACATCAACCTTTATAACCGCGTACTTGGAAATAAAAAGTACTATAGCTTTATTGATGGCACAAAGCTTAAACCGCTTAAGTTTTTTACTCTTTACAGCATTAAGGAACGAGGCGAAATAGCAACTATGAATACGCTCTTAAAGTGTAGAGAAGAAACCAGCGAGTTTGACTTATTTGATGAACGCGATAGCCTGGAAATGTTTGAAAGATTTTTTGAGCATATCCCGGAAACTCTTCGGAATGATATTTTAAGGGATGGCTTTACAAGATTTAATCACGATGCGCTTTCAAATATTTCTTACCGCTGCCTGCACAAAAACAGAACCTTTAATTATTCTGCTGAACAAAGAGCCTTGTGCGACAACATTGACGGTTACGAGTTTTGTCTGCCAGAAAATACATATCATCTTTTGGAAATTGGAACAGCCTTGCATAACTGTGTTGCTACTTATGATGATAGTGTTTTGAAAAAGTATTGCACAATTGTCTATGCCAAAAAAGACGGTGAATATAAAATCTGTATAGAAGTGCACGGAAACATAATTATTCAGGAGCGCACTAACCATAATGAAAAGCCTTCCGACTCAGAGCAGAAAGTTTTGGATGAGTGGCATTTAAGGCACAAGCTGTTGAAGCAGTAATAAAATTGACAGTAACAAAATAGTGCCTTAAAATTAAATTACTCCAAAAAACAAAACTATCAACTTTGAGGTAAAAAAATGGCAAAAACAGCAAAAGATGTCATTCAAATGATCAAAGAAAATGACATCAAAATGGTTGACTTTAAGATGGTAGACATCAATGGTCAATTCCGTCACGTAACAATTCCAGCACAGAACTTCAATGAAGACACAATGAAAGATGGTGTTGGTTTTGATGCTTCCAATTATGGTTATGCAGTTATTGAAAAATCGGATATGGTATTTATTCCAGATCCAGACACTGCACTTATCGATCCTTTCTGTGATATTCCGACTCTTTCTATGACCGGAAACGCAATGATTATTGATTACCCGGAAAACAGACCGCTCGCTCAGTATCCGCGAAACATTGTTCTGGCTGCAGAAGAATATATGAAGAAAACCGGCATCGCAGACGAAATGCTTATTCTGCCAGAGTTTGAGTTCTATCTTTTTGATGATGTAGCCTGGGATGTTAGCCACAATCGAATCGCTGCAGAAATTGATGCAGACCAGGCTCCATGGAACACTTACAACGAAGGCTACGGAAACGTAATCGGTTCGCAGAAAGCTTACCATGTTGCAAAGCCGCTCGACACAAGCTTTGAGTGCCGCAGCGAAATGTGTATGGAAATTGAAAAGGCTGGTATTCCTGTTAAGTACCACCATCCTGAAGTTGGAGCTGCAGGC
>JAEEGJ010023598.1_pt1 | contig 12888 bp, 10 predicted proteins | sample 8958761 | NCBI WGS metagenome assembly JAEEGJ01 (sample SAMN16246546, study PRJNA631951) | gut metagenome | biome: gut microbiome; feature: rumen; material: RS-attached | host: Bos | place: Iran: Karaj | collected 2018-10
CGCCGGGTGATATCCCCGCAATTATAAAAAAAAAGACGATCGCGAAGACCGTCTTTGTGGAGCATAGGGGATTCGAACCCCTGACCTATAGATTGCGAACCTATCGCTCTACCAACTGAGCTAATACCCCGTGAATCGGACCGCAAAGATAGGGAAAAATTCCCAAGGTGCAAACTATTCCGTAACCTTTTCCAGGAATTTGCGCGGAATGTAGGATGTGGCTACGGCAATGACGCCTTCGATTAATACCAGAAGGCGGCGATCCTTGCCGATTCGCTTCACGTAGCCTTCCGCGCCTTTCATGGGGCCGTCGACGACGCGCACTTTGTCGCCTTTGTCGATGGGAATATCGGCCTCCAATATCTCCCAGCCGTTGCTCCAGGCCGTTATGGCAAGGCGGAACGATTCCATCTGAGCGTCCGGAATAACCGAATAGCCATCCCCGCTGGCATTCTTATAGATGAAGCCGTGGGCTTTCCGGAGTTCGCGGTCGTAGAGGCGGTCGGCCACCAGGGCGAGCTGGTCGGAATCGGCATGGATGAACATCAGCGAAGCGACGAGGGGATTGCGGCGGTAGATCATCGGCCCTTCCTGGATGAATTTCCTTTTGCCGATGCGGTCTTTATCCCCGGCAAGCTTCCGTGCCGCCAGCGAATGGGCCCGGCCTTTCTGCTCCTCTCGGCTCTCTGGAATGTACGACTCGATATTGTATGCCTCCAGCAGGTCTTCCAACTCGAAAACCTTGTTGTAGAACACCTTTACGGCATACCAGTGGAGCTCTTTTTCCATACTCATTGTCATTTCGACCAAAGCCATTGGCCGCGTGGAGAAATCTCCTCGCAACACGAAGGTACTGCTTTTTTTGCGCGTAAGCAAATGGGCGGGGCGACAATTTGTCAGTTTTAGTGCCAATTTGGCAAGGCTAAGTGTCTTTTTGTCAGATAGTTAGCCCTTTTATGCCGCTGGCCCCGGCTTTGATATACACATCGGCGGAAACGATAAAAACCAAACAAAAAATGTATAACTTTAATATAGGAGATTTAACCATGTTACCCGTCAGAAGAAACAACCAGAACTGGATGCCCGACATTTTCAACGATTTCTTCGACAACACCTGGATGGAACGCCCGAAGGCAACCGCGCCGGCAATCAACGTAATCGAACACCCGGACAAGTACGAGCTTGAGCTCGCCGCTCCCGGAATGACAAAGGCCGATTTCAACGTCCAACTGGACGAAGACGGCGACCTTGTGATCAACATGGAGAAAAAGGCCGAGAACAAGGCCGAGAACAAGGAAGAATGCCGCAAGGGAGGCCATTACCTCCGCCGCGAGTTCTCCTACACCAAGTTCCAGCAGACCATGCTGCTTCCGGACGACGCTAACCGCGACGGAATCGGCGCCAAGGTGGAGAACGGTGTTCTCACCGTGAGCATCCCCAAGGTGAAGAAAGTGGAACCTGAGAAGACTCACAAGCAAATTGAAGTTCAGTAACTATTTCAGCCCGGCCTTCGAGACCGGGCAATTTTTTTTTCAAAGGTATTGCAGATTCAAAAAATGTTTGTACCTTTGCAATCCCAACTGAAAATGGTGCGGTAGTTCAGTCGGTTTAGAATACCGGCCTGTCACGCCGGGGGTCGCGAGTTCGAGCCTCGTCCGCACCGCAGAAAGTCGCTGAATTTTCAGCGACTTTCTTTGTTCAATGGTATGACTTAAAACGCAGACTAATTCAGCCGTACCATTGTAGTAACCACCATACCGGCGTTGTTTTCGCTGCCCACGGTGGTTTTGATTATGCCGCGGTCGGCTCCCACTACGGAGGTGTAGAAGTTCAGTTGGGTGCCGTTTGTGAGTGAGGCTTTGAACTGCAGGGTAAGAGAGGCGGCCTCGAAGCGCTCCATGCGCAGTGTGCCGGGAACGATCTTGCTCTGATATTCGGCAGCGCTGCTCCAGTCGAGTGCCACATACTCGGCCGCATCCTTGGACAGGTCGCACTCCCAGAAGCCGGAGGTGCCGTCCACGGTATAGCCAACGCCGTTCACATAATCTCCTTGATTGCTAGGATAATGCTCCGGCAACTTATGGGAGCTCACGGTGCCGGCCTTGGGGTCAAATACGTTTATCTGGCTACCGCCTTCCCCGTTGCCGCCCCACCAGGTGAGCTTATCGGCACTGGAAATCAAAGATCTGGGATCATTGTCAATCCAGCCTTCCCAGGTGCAGATCTGGCTTCCGCGGCTAATGGAGCTTCCGCTTACATTCAGATTATAGAATGTCACGACGCTTTTTTCTCCGTTGGGATATCTTTCTTTCCCGTCATCGTAATATTGGGTTTCCGTTGTGTTTACGGCAAGGTAGAGTTTCTTTGCTATGGAAATCAAAGCCAAATTCTTATCCCCGAAATCTGACTCTTGCTGCAGAAGGATGGGCTCAAAGGACGGCGGGGCGATGATTCCAAAAGGCCATACACCTTCATACTGGAACTGTACCCCCAGACATTCCTCGGCCGGCCATATTCCGCCGCAGCCGATATTGTCGCCAAGAAGGTTCACGGCGTCCAGTGTACTGCCCTTGTCTTCAAGCCTGAAGAGACTTGGCCTGGAGGGAGTCGCACCAGCGTCATAAAGCCATCCCCAGGTCTTTACATACAGATCCTTTCCGAACTGATGGAACCAGCCGTTGAGGAACGTGGGCTGCTTGAAACCGTCGTCCATTCCGTCCGGGGCGCCGGCCTCTAACGTCCATTCGAACATTGCTCCGTCGCTCTTGCGGATGAGGTAATGTGCGCCGTGCCGATCGTGATAAGTGGCGCTGAACTCATTAATCAGCTTGCTTAGTGCGTGCCTGGCGGGGCCTTCCGGTATGGTACCGTTGGACCATCCCTCCTTCACGTCCAGTGAGCAGTTTGCCAGCCACAGCCAGCCGTCCCCAACCGGGAAAATGAAATTCGGGGAAATAATGAGGTTGGCCTGGATAGTCTCCGCCACTTCTCCGTCCACGCCCTCCACATCTACGTTATAGCTAACCTGAACCATGGTGCCGTCTTCAGAAACGGTATAGAGAGCTTTGGGGCCCACTGTTACGTCGCCCTCCGCCTTTGTGGCGGCGCTTCCCTGAGCTAACGCCAGCATATTCGCGCCGGCAATATCGGCCCTACGGAACTTTGCTTTCACCTTTGAAGAAGGACCGTCCTTGTTGCAGGCCGATGCCACCATCATCAGGGCCATCGCGGCCAGAAGAATACTCTTGGTTTTCATAATAGTGCGTATTTTTTTGCAAAACTAATTAAGGCCGATAATCTTTTTGTGGCGGAATCCTCCACAAGTGCCGCATAAACAATGCTTTTTACGCCAAGAATTGATAACTTTGCCATACGATGCGCCGAATTGCGGTAATATTATTTCTCCTTATGTCGATGGCCGGGCTCATGCCCGGCATGGCCGCCCGCTTTGTGAACTACAGCGCGGCCGACGGTCTTCCGTCCAACACCGTCTACGCCATCACTCAAACAGGCGACGGCAATCTCTGGATCGGCACCCGCGGCGGCCTGAGCTGTTTCGACGGCCTTCATTTTCAAACCGTGATCCAGGGCAGACGCATCACATCCCTGGCGGCGGACCACGAAGACCGCCTGTGGATAGGAACCACGGACGGGCTCCAAGTTCTGGAGGAAAACACCCTCCATTCCAGCCTCCCGGGAGAGCACGTCCGCGCCCTTCTCACCGACTCCGACGGCCATGTGTGGGCCGCCACCATCGACAGTCTGCTCGTCAAATATTCCTGGAAGGACGGGATAAACGAACTTGCACGCACGAAGTACGACATCCGCCATTTCGAGGGCGATTATCCCTATCAGCAGCTCTATGAGTCCCCGGACGGGCGTATATGGACTGCAGGTCGCCTGGTGCACAGCCAATGGATAGAGGACAAGGACAACCCGGTGCTGCAAAGCTTCGAGGGAATAGGCTCCATCGGCAGTTATGCCTATGCCGGAGGCATCCTTTACGCCTTCGACGACTACCAGAATTACCTATGCGCCGCCTCTCCCGGAAAGATGCAGGTTATCGGCCGTCTTCCCCTTGCCCACTCCCGACTTCTGGGCGACAGCAAGGGACGCCTCTGGGCTGCAGGCTCTTATGGGATAGCACTTGTGAACACCGTCAGACCTGAAGACACCGTCATCTATAAGCATCAGGCCGATGAACCCTCCTCACCCTCCTCCGCCGAACTGTACTGCATCTTTGAAGACCGTCAGGGCAACGTTTGGGCTGGCGGTGACAACGGCCTGTCCGTCCTGTGTCCCGCGCTTCAGCAGGTCCAGGCCCTTGACGTACCCAGCAAACAGGTAACCGCCCTGATGGAAGCCTCGGACGGTCGTCTGTGGATCGGCACTGCCGATGCCGGAGCGTTCGTGGACGGCCTCCAGGTGGACTACCGCCCTGCGGGAAGGCCGAACGAGGGCCACGTCTCCTGCCTTTACGAGGACAGCAACGGCGTCGTATACATCGGCCTCTACGCCGGTTGCGGCTTCAACATCTGGGAGAACGGCCGCGTACGAAGGGGTGTCGTAAAGGGGCCCGTACCCGTGGAGCAATATCCCGTGGCCGGTGGCGACCGCAGCGAATCCAACTGGATAACCGACTTCCTGGAAGGGCGCGACGGCCGCTTCTGGGTAGTTACCTGGGAAGGCGTGGGCCTCAACGAATGGGACAGGTCCACGGGCGCAACCCTCCCTGCCGAATGGCTGAGCCCTTTCCTTTATCCCACCCCGCAGGTGGACTCCAACATCTACCTGAGCTCCCGCCTTGGCAGCCGCCTTATCGAGGACACGGACGGCAACCTGGTCTTCGGCACCACCGAGGCCGGCCTCAACATAATCGACAAGGACACCCGCCTGGTAACCAAATACTTACCCAACCCGCAGGACAGCCTCTCCATCCCGGACAATTACGTCACCGACCTGTGCCTCGCGCCCGACGGCACGCTATGGGCCGCCACCCGTTCAGGCCTGTGGAGCCCTTCCGGCAAGAGGTATCTCTCCGGCAAAATGGTTCAGTCGGTACTGGCCGATGCGAAAGGCCGCCTCTGGGCCGGAACTGAGGACGGTCTGTACTTTGTGGATACCGACGGAAGCATAGGCGTCGCGCGGAAAGCCCTGGGCTTCCCTTCCGACATCTATCTGGAGCGCTCCGCCTGCACCCTTTCCGACGGCCGCCTTGCCTTCGGAGGCCCTGAAGGCGCCGCCGTTTTCCACCCGGACAGCCTTCTGTCCATCAGGACTCCGGGTAACCTGCCCCTGTCGCCCCTGGTCCGGCACCGGTATCGCCTGAACAAGGGCGAATGGGTGTACGGACGCTTCTCCGGCCTGCCGGACAACATCATGCCGGGCCGGTATACCCTTGAGCAGCAGAGCACCGATGTATTCGGCCGATGGGAGAAAGGAGAATCCGGCCTGCAGCAGATCCGTGTCCCGCTGCCCCTGCTGCTCCGCTGGCCTTTCCTTATATTATATGTGCTTCTACTGCTGGCCCTTATATGGATGATCATCCGCTTAAGGGAACGGAAAATCCTGATTCAGGAACTGGACACCCGCAACCGATTCTTCTCCATAATCTCACACGACCTCAGGAATCCCATCACCGGAAACCGCATGCTTATCCGGCAGCTTCTGGACAAAGCCGACAACCTCTCCCCCCAGCAGATCAAAGAGGGGCTGCAGGCCCTTTCCGCATCGGCCGACAGGACATCGGCCCTGCTGGAAAACCTTCTCCTGTGGTCGCTCAACCAGAAAGGAATGCTGGAGCCCGTTATGCGCGAAGAGAATCTGGCGGGGCTTGCAGCGGAGGCTGTCGGCAGCGTACAGGGCAACGAAGTGATTGAAATCGACGTGCCCGACAACATGGTGATCCGCACCGACAGGAACATGCTCCTCACCTGCATGAGGAATATCCTTGACAACGCCGTAAAATATACTCCCAAGGGAGGAAAAGTGGTTCTGAAGGCATCAGGACGCACGATATCGATTAAAGACGAAGGCCCCGGAATGAAGGAAGGCGACACCAAATGGAGCCACGGGCTGGGCCTAGTCATCACCCGTGAACTGTTGGAAAAGATGGGCGCCAAGATGGACGCACGTAACCGCCCCGAAGGAGGGCTCGAAATAACCATATACCTATGATAAACGTACTGCTGATAGAAGACTCCGCCGTATTTGTGATGGGGCTCAAACTTGCCTTGGGAGATGAGCCTGCCGTGGGCTCCGTAGAATCTGTTTCAACCCCGGGAGCCGCAGTGGCATATCTCAATGCCCATCCGGAAACCGACGTGGCCGTGGTGGACATTTCCCTGGAGGCTGAAACCGACGGCCTCACGCTGCTGGGCATCATCCGAGAGGCATTCCCTGCCGTCCGCCCGCTTGTGCTGTCCCATTACAAGAAGCCAGCGTACATCCTGAAAGCCATCAGCGCCGGAGCCTGCGCGTATCTGGCCAAGGACTCCGAGCCATCGTCCATCGTATCGGCCATTGCCGATGTGGCCGGCGGCAAATGCCTGTTCTTCGGCGACACCATCGACGCAGGCGAAATCACCCGCCTCTTCGGCGGCAAGGACAACCTTCTCTCACGCAAGCCCCAGGGCCTTACCCCGCGCGAGCTGGAAGTGCTGCAACTGGCCACATCCGGCTACAGCAATGCCCAGATTGCATCGGCCCTGGAAATCTCCCTCAATACGGTGGACAGTTACAAGGAACGCATCAAAGTGAAGTTCGGGCTGGACAGCATAGTGGAATGTGTGGCCCACGCCGTCGCCGAAGGGCTTGTGAGCACAAAATAATCACAAAGGCGCTTCTTTTCCTTTGATTGTAACAGGATTATGATTATATTTGTATCCCGGTTAGCTCTTAATCGGGATTTTTTATGTCCACATTATCACAGGATGCGAGCCTTCTGAAAGTCGGCTTGCAGGATGATATAAGTATATATAAACTGGGCGCGAAGGAACTCGTAAACAGGTACTTCGTCATCAGCGCACCGGGAACGCGACGCCTTATGGCATCCCCCGAAGTGGTAGGATATGACTCCTATCTGTCGATGCTTTCGCCCACGGTGGCCGCTCTCCGCTATCTTTATCCCCAGGGCTCAGACGGACTAATAGACATACTCACCATCCTTCGCGGCGGGCTGAACTATCCCGTGGAAGAGGCCTGCTACCAGTGCGGGCTCCGCGTTCAGGACATCCATTTCGTTTCCTGCGAACGCATAATCGAAGACCATATCATCACCGGCCTGGAGATCAAGTACGAGAAACTCCGCGTGAAGAAGGACTGCACGCTGGTCATAGGCGACATCATCGCCACAGGAGACACCCTCAAGTTGTGTCTGGACCAGGTTATCGACCGTTTCCGCCGTCGCGGCGGCAGCATCCGGAAGATCATTTTCTTCACCATCGGCGGCACGAGGGCCATCGACCTGATGGAGAAAAAGACACGCCAGATACGCAAGCTTTTCCCCGATTTCGAAGGCTTTGAGTGCTTCTTCTACGAGGGTATTTTTACGGTGTACGAAGACGCCGGAGTGAGCGGGATAAACATCCCCGACATCGACTTCGGATGGAAGGGAGGAGCTGTGGCCCCGGAATTCCGCCGCTATGTGTTGGAGCATCCCTATTCCATCCTGGAAAAATGCATAATCTACGACGGAGGGGCTCGCCGCTATGAGATCCCCGTCCATTTCCGTGAGGCCCTGGAGTACTGGGAAGGCATTTGGGGAAGGGCCGGTCAGATCGACCCGTACCGGCTTGTTGGCGAAAAATTGGGGTATGACCATCCTTTGAGTTATGAGCAGTGGCTGGATGTGACCCACTTCCGGGAATTGGACGATGACGCTCTCAAGAGCCTTTGGGATCAGGAAGGCCGATTGCTGGAGAATGCATCGGCCCTCTCGCTTGAATCCATAGCACGGCAAAGAATAGACGCAATCACAACAATCCTTCAGCAATATGAGTAGACAAACCAAGACCGACGCCGACTACACCGGTTCCCCGGTGGACAAAAAAGGGCGCAAGAGCAACCTGAGCATGTTCATGGTGATGCTGGGCTTCACCTTCTTCTCCGCCAGTATGTGGGTTGGGCAGCAGCTTGCTGCCGGGCTGGACTGGCGCGGTTTCGTATGGGCCATCATTCTGGGCGGCCTCATCCTGGCTGCATATACCGGCTCCCTGGGCTGGATAGGAGCGGAGAGCGGACTCACGCTCGATATGCTCGCCCGCAGGAGCTTCGGCACCAAGGGCAGCTGGCTTCCCAGCGCAATGATCAGCCTCACCCAGACGGGATGGTTCGGCGTGGGCCTTGCAATGTTCGCAATCCCCGTGGCCAAGGAACTTATGGGGCTTGAGGTTACTCCGGACAGCATGCCCTGGGAGGGATATCTCCTGGTGGCAGTGGCCGGTATCCTGATGACGGCCAGCGCTTATTTCGGCATCAAGAGCCTTACGATAGTGAGTTACATCGCCGTTCCTGCAGTGGCCATACTTGGCACCGTGGCGATGATTCTGGCCGTCAAAAACGGTGACGCAGGGCTTGTTGAGCAGTTTGCAAAGGGCACCAAGGACCTTGGCGTTATTGCCGGAGCGGGCCTTGTTGTGGGCAGTTTCGTTTCGGGAGGAACGGCTACTCCGAACTTCACCCGATTCGCCAAAAGCGGCAAGGTGGGCCTCATCGTCACCGTGATTGCGTTCTTCATCGGCAACAGCCTGATGTTCCTCTTCGGAGCTGTTTCCAGTATCTACGCTGGCGGTAACGACATATTCGAGGTCATGCTCAACCTGAATCTGTTCTACCTCGCAGTAGCTGTGCTTGGCCTCAATATCTGGACCACCAACGACAACGCCCTGTATTCCGCCGGCCTCGGCCTGAGCAACATCTTCGGGGTGTCCAAGAAGACGATGGTCATCATCTCCGGCCTCATCGGCACCGTGGCCGCAGTGTGGCTGTACTGGAATTTCTGCAATTGGCTCAACGTTCTAAACTGCACGCTGCCGCCGGTTGGAATCATCCTTATTCTTCACTACTTTGCAAACAGGAAGAAAGAGGTTAAGGAGCGGGCTGTGGACTGGAGCGCTATTATCGGCGTCGTTGCCGGTGCCGTGGTGGCCAACCTGGTGCACTGGGGCTTCGCTTCCATCAACGGTATGGCCGTGGCTGCCCTGTGCTGGGGCATCGGCCGCCTCATCCCCGCTTCCCGCGCAAAATAGGCTTTATTCCGAAAAATCACTATATTGTACAGATTTTTTCAAGACCACTGGTTTATGAGCACTACTGAATCGTTGGATGCGCACGCACAGGAGCTGATTGCCCAGTACAGGGAACTGCTGCCGGTATTCAAGCAGATGGCGGATATCATTCCCGAAAAGCTCAAAGGGTTTTTCGAGGAGGCGGGGATTATTGTGGCGGCGGTGGAGCACAGGGTGAAGTCGGAGTCGTCCCTGGCCGGGAAGCTTCAGCTCAAGGGCGGAAAGTACGCGAGCATTTTCGACATCACGGACCTTGTGGGTATACGTGTCATCACTTTCTACATAGACGATGTGGACAAGGTGGCATCGGTCCTGGAAAGGCTGTTCGAGATTGACTGGGAGAACTCCATCGACAAGAGAAAGGCTCACGAAATAGACAGTTTCGGCTATCTGTCGCTGCACTATATCTGCAGGATTCCAGAGCAGGCCTACAATAATCCGGAGCATCCGGAGCTGAACAAGATAAGGTTTGAGGTTCAGATGAGAACGGTCCTGCAGCATGCCTGGGCAAACATGAACCACGATACCGGCTACAAGAGCGGGGTGGAGATTCCAAAGGTGTACCTGCGCAACCTTAGCCGTCTGGCGGGCATGCTGGAGCTGGTGGACGACGAGTTCAGCCGCATAAGGCGTGAGCTGTCGGACTACAGGCGCCAGGTGCAGAAACTCGTGGCCTCCGGCAATCTGGACGAAGTGCTGCTGGACGGCGATTCGTTCAAGAGCTATATGCAGATAGGGCCGTTCGACGCCCTGAGCCGTCGCATCGCTTCCATCAACCAGGCGGAGATCCAGCCGGTGGACCTGAGCGCATTCCTTGGCGTTTTCAAGGCTATGGGATTCAAGACTCTTGGCGATATAGCAGCCCTGGTGAAGGATTATTCCGATGCCGCCTACCAGATAGCCTGTTTCCAGATGGGCATCACGGACCTGGACATTCTTTCTTCTTCCGTGGCTCCGCAGAACCTCTGCACCGCCTACATACTCAAGAAAGGCTGGGGCAAGGGAGGCCTTAAGCTTATGCTGGACGCCCTTAACGGCCCGTCGGAGGGCAACGAGTTCATGGCGGATTATCTTCTGGAACAGTCAAACGACCTTCCTTTTATGAATAAATAGCTGACTATGGCAAACAAACCCCTTAATACCGACCTTCTGGACCGCGCCATCATATTCGCGGTGAAGGCCCATGCCGGCACCGAGCGCCGTGGAAAGGGCTATCCCTACATCGTGCATCCCCTGGAGGCTGTGGAAATAGTGTCCACGATGACTGCCGATCAGGAACTTCTTGCCGCGGCGGCCCTTCACGACACTGTGGAAGACACCGACGTTACCGTGGAGCAGATCCGGGAGGAATTCGGCCCCAGGGTGGCTGCTCTGGTTGCCGATGAAAGCGACGAAATGCCTGAAGGCGTGTCGGAGGAAGAGAGCTGGCACTCCCGCAAGCAGGCCGCCATCGACAGGCTCTCACGCTCCAGCCACGACGCAAAGATGGTGGCTTTGGGAGACAAACTCTCCAACATGAGGGCCATCGCGAGGGATTACAAGCTGGTCGGAGACAAGCTCTGGGACCTTTTCCATGCCAAGGATCCGGCAGATCACGAATGGCATTACCGCGGATTGGCGGACTCTCTCCGGGAGCTTGAGTGGACGTTCGCCTTCGAAGAATTCCAGAACCTTATTAACCAAGTATTCGGAAAATGACCATCAAACCTGTACAGATCTCACTGGATGACTATGTCCTGAACGGTGGTGGGTTCAATGGCGAGAGCTACATCCACAAGACCGATCCCTCCGTGATGCTAAAGCTGTACTTCCCCGGGAAGATCCAGCAACCCCTCGACGAGATGATCCTGGCGAAAAAAGTGTACGACCTGGGCATACCCACCCCTGAACCCGGAGAATATGTGGTGACCGAAGATGGACGCTACGGGATCAGGTTCAAAAGGATTGTCGGCAAGACTTCCTACTCCAGGGCTGTTGGAGACAATCCGGAAGAAGTCGGAAAGTACGCTGAGGAGTTTGCGGGAATGTGCCTCCATCTTCACTCCATCCATGTGAACATCAACGAGTTTGAGAATGTGAAGGACAGGTATCTGCGGCTCCTGAAGGAGAATCCTTTCTTCACGCCCGCCCAGAAAGACCGCATCGAAAGGTTTATCCTTGACACTTCAGATGAGGACACCGCGATCCACGGAGACCTCCAGTTTAGCAACGCCATATTCGTCGGAGACAAAAGATATTTCATCGACCTTGGTGACTTCTGCTATGGCAACCACCTGTTTGATGTCGGGATGGTCTACCTCTGCTGCTACCTCAGCAAAGAGGATTTCATTAAGGAGACTTTCCACATGAGCAAGCCAGTCGCCAAAAAGTTCTGGGATGCCTTTGCCCCTATATATTTCGGAAACGATCTATCACTCAAGGAAATAGAAGAGATGATCCTGCCTTACGCAGGGCTCAAGACCTTGATAGTGGAGCGTGATTCCAATTGCCCCATGCCCGAGTTCAGGGCCGCTTTGAAATCCGTGTTATGAAAAAAGCTTTCTCATTAAGAAAGACAGTTCTGCGAAGAGAATTTTGGACTGGCATGTTGCTGCTTGTAGTAGCGGCTTTGACTTTGGAGGCCTCATCCCTTGTCCAGTACTACTTCGCCAAGAAAAGCATCATCGAGATCGCTTCCAAGAGAGCCGATGACAACCTTGAAAACTCCAAGGTGGACATTTTGAATATCCTGAACCAGGTGGAGACCGCCATCCGAAACGACATCTGGATGGTCAGGTCCTGTCTTCCAAACAGGGACACCATCTGGAAAGTCACGGAACATGTGGTACGGGAGAATCCTTCTGTGGTAGGATCGACGGTGGCATTGGTCCCAGGATATTATGAGGACAGGGAATTATTCTCACCATATTCCTTCAGGAGCTCCTCAAATGGGGAGATAATCCACAAGACACTGGCCTCCGAGGAATATGACTACCCCTCCAAGCAATGGTTCTACGAAGGTTTGAAACATGAGGACGGATTCTGGTCCGAGCCTTATCTTGACACTGGTGGCGGTGACATCATGATGACAACCTTCTCAATGCCAGTGAGAGACTACGAAGGGAAACTGGCTGCCGTGATAACGGCTGACGTCTCCCTGGACTGGCTCAAAAACGTATTTGACGACGTGGTAATCTACCCTGGATCTTTCGGAATGCTTTTCAGCCGGGAAGGAAAGATCATGGTCTCCCCTGTCGAGTCACTTGTCATGCACAGGACCCTCCAGGAAATGTCCAAGCAATACGAGGACTCTATCGCCATGAAGCATTTCACCAATTCGGTTTTGTCCGGGGAAAACGGCAACTTGAAGATCAGGGTGCGCAAGAGAGTCCACCATGTCTACTACGCTCCTATCGAGAGGACTGGATGGTCCATGTCTATCGTGATCCCGAACGACCAGATCATGGGAGAAATCAATAGACACACCAGGATGGTCTCTCTTTTCCAGTTCATCGGATTACTGATGCTGATGCTTATCTTGCTCTCGGCCCACAAGAACCAGAAGAAATACAAAAAGCTCTCCGAGAACGAGGAAAGGATGGAGAAAGAGCTCGAGATCGCC
>JAEEGJ010023600.1_pt1 | contig 12887 bp, 11 predicted proteins | sample 8958761 | NCBI WGS metagenome assembly JAEEGJ01 (sample SAMN16246546, study PRJNA631951) | gut metagenome | biome: gut microbiome; feature: rumen; material: RS-attached | host: Bos | place: Iran: Karaj | collected 2018-10
GTGCTGGCGTCGACGACGACGTCAACGATATCGTTTTCCTTCATGAACTTTACGCCAGTGATGTTGTCGCCAGCGATCGGAATCTGGTCGTAGGTCTCGGTGTGCATGAAGATGTAGTCCTCACCTTCCTTGTAGAGGTACTGATAGGGACGGTGTTCGACGCGGACATCCTCCAGCTTCACGCCAATGTCGAAACGCTTTTCCAGAACGTTGCCGCTCATCACATCCTTCAGTTTGATACGCATGATAGTGTTGCCCTTGCCAGGCTTAACATGTTGGAAGTCAATGCAGAAATAAATCTTTCCATCCAGACGGACAGCACTTCCAATCTTTACATCTTGACTTAACATAGTATTTTCAGATTTAAATATTTAAGATTCAAAGATTTAAAATTCAAGATTCAATTCCATACTAGGGAAATGAAGGTGCAAAGGTAGTGTATTTCAGGGAAATGGCAAAGGATTTGTTGAAAAAAAGTGATATTGGCGTTACCAAAACAGGATTTTATCGTAGTTTACAAAACAAAAAAACGGTATTTATCGTAGTTTGGAAGTTTAAAACCATCATTTATTGTACTTTGGAAAGCACAATCATCCTTGACAATAAAAAGATATAGAACAGGAAAGGCATAAAATCCAAATTGTTCCGGAGGCCAATTGGTTGATAACATAATTCAAGTTTCGTAAGTTATGGTGCATCCCGATGGGATGCTGTTATCCCTACGTTTCGTTTTTACCGAACGCGCATCCCGATGGGATGCCTTTCCACTGCGTCCGACTAATCCCGTAGGGATTCACTATCGGTAAAACAAACAACATCAAATGTTTGCATCCTGTAGGGATGTGCGAAACTTGAATATCATAATAACAAACCACCCTCCCACTCCGTTTCCTTTGGAGTTTTCGAGGGTAGATTTGAAATTACTACCCTATTGCCCGTAAACGGAACAAGGGTTAGTGCTCGAGAACGGGCCGCACCGAAAGGCCGTAGTTGCGACCGTTGCTGTCCACGAAGGGGTAGTCCGAAAGGAAATTGAAGTAGAGGTACCACGCGTAGCCCGGGTTGAACGTGTGGAGCGTGTGGAGCGAACTCGACCAGTAGTTGCCGTTCATGCAAGCGCCGTAGAGATCACCGCCCCAACGGTTGCCCGAAGCGGGCAGGAAGAGACTGTTGCCGTTCGAGGCGGTAAACGACCATCCGTTCACCCCGTTCTGGGTCGTCCAAATATGGGTCGTGTTTTGGTAAAGCTCCTGCCATTCCTCCTTGGTGGGCATACGCCAGTCAGAGCCCCAGTTGACCGTGGCCGCGTCGTCACTTGGCTGTAAGATGGTCAAGTTGTCGGTAAAGCCATTGTAACCGTAATGGGAGTTGTTGCAGTACTTGGTCAGCATGTTGTAGCTGCCCTTGCAATACTGATAGGTGCTCCAATCATACCAGTCCTTCGGCTGCGTCTCGCCCCAGGCGAAATAGTCGCCGTAATCCTCGGGGGTATCGGCTCCCACATTGCAAGTTGCCCACAGTGTACCGCTGGGCAAGCCGAGGTTCACGTAATCATGGCTGCCCCAGCTATCGCCGCCACCTCCTCCGCCACCGCTGCTGCCTTCGGTGGTGAAACTCTTGTCTTCGCCGTAGTAACACTCCAAACCACGAAGAGCATAGGCACGTACATGGTATTTGGTGCTTGGTTCAAGGCCAGTAATGGTGCAAACGTATGGTTCGTTCCAGTTGGCGGTAGAAAGGTGTGCATCCTCTACCGTGGGCTTGCTGCTTGTGCTCCAGCACACGCCAAGTTCGTTCAGCGAGAGTCCCTGCGTCACTATCACGTCGCCGCCACACACTGCTGAAGTCTGGGTTATGTCTTGCGGCGTGTAAGTGGTCACGCGCACGTCCGAATCGTTGCATCCCGTGGCGAAAAACAATGTAACTGTTAGCATTATGGCTGCCACTGCCTTCATTACTTTTTTCATATTGGTTAATTTGGGGATTATTACATTTGTTTATACCGCAAAAATAGCACATTTATCCAAACTCAAAAACAAAACATCAGAAACATTTTGTGTTTGCCCGATTAGTTATTCATTTCAAAATTGGAGTCATATACAACGGCAAATAGACAATGTCGTTTTCAACTTTCAGGTCGCCATCGTAGAGAACAAATGCCGTTGAAAGGTAACTGCTTGTAAACCTTTCTTTTCATATATTGAATTTCACGTTTTTGAGGTTAACACACCATTGAATTTTCACGTTTTTGAGTTTAAAACCACTGCAAAAATACACGTTTTTGAGTTTAAAGCAAGGCATAATTTGCACTTTTTTGTTTTTTTCGAAACAACCACCGCTTTTATTTCCTACCTTTACGCCCAAATTTCTAAACCTTATCAATATGAGAAAAACCAAACTATTCCTGTTAGCCATGATCACCTGTTCTATCGTGTCATGTAACACACAGTCACCCCGTGAAAATGGGGCTAAAAATGAAACGAAAACCGAAGCAACGAAAGAAGTCAAGGAGAAAATCGGGCCGACGGAGCTTACTTTGCAATCGGACATCATGACGCCCGAAGTGCTGTGGGCCATGGGCCGCATCGGTGAATACAGCCTCTCGCCCGACCATCAGAAAATCGTCTATGCCGTCACCTACTACAGCGTGCCCGAAAACCGCAGCGGCTCCACCTTGTATATCATGAATGCCGACGGCAGCGACAACAAGGTGCTGGCCGTCAGCAACAACAGCCAATACAGCCCGCAATGGCGTCCCGATGGCAAGAAGATCGGCTTCCTTGCCCCGAAAGACGATGTCATGCAACTCTGGGAAGTGAATCCCGACGGCACCGACCTGCAATGCGTCTCCAGCGAGCCCGACGACATCAACGGATTCCTCTATTCACCCGACTGCGCCCAGGTGCTCTTCACCAAGGAGGTGAAACTGAAAGAGACCGTGGCCGACATCTATCCCGACCTCGACAAGTCCTCGGGCCGCATCAACAACGACCTGATGTACCGCCACTGGGACCACTGGGTCGACACCTACGGTCACCTCTTCGTGGGTAACTTCAGCAATGGTAAGATCGAGAACGCCTTCGACGCCATGAAGGACGAGCAATGGGAAGCCCCCGTGCGTCCCTTCGGCGGCATGGAGCAAGTGCAGTGGCTGCCCGACGGCAAGAGCTTTGTCTACTGCTGCCGTAAGAAGGTCGGCAAGGACTACGCCCTCTCCACCAACACCGACATCTACCAATACATCATCCAAAGCGGCGAGTGCAAGAACCTCACCGAAGGCATGATGGGCTACGACCTCAACCCCGTCATCTCGCCCGACGGCAAATGGATGGCCTGGGAGAGCATGGAGCGCGACGGCTACGAGAGCGACAAGCAACGCCTCTTCGTGATGAACCTCGAAACGGGCGAAAAGACCGACTACTCCGCCCGCTTCGACCAGTGCTGCACGGGCTTCAGCTGGGCCGACGACAGCAAGACCTTATACTTCATCAGCGATGCATACGCCACCGACCAACTCTACGCCCTCACCCTCGAGAATGGCGAGATCAAAAAGCTGACCGAAGGCGTGCACAACTATGTCTCGGTGCACTTCAACGGCGACAAGCTGATTGCCGGCCGCCAGTCGATGAGCCACCCGACGGAGCTCTTCAGCGTCGACCCCGCCACGGGCGAGGCCACACAGATCACCACCGTCAACGACAAGATCTTTGCCCAACTCACCATGGGTGAGGTCAAGGAACGCTGGGTGAAGACCACCGACGGCAAGGACATGCTGACCTGGGTCATCTATCCCCCGCATTTCGACAGCACCAAGCAATACCCTGCCCTGCTCTACTGCGAGGGCGGTCCGCAAAGCACCGTGAGCCAGTTCTGGAGCTATCGTTGGAACTTCCAGATGATGGCCGCCAACGACTATATCATCGTCGCCCCCAACCGTCGCGGCCTGCCAGGCTTCGGTCAGGAATGGCTTGAGGAAATCAGTGGTGACTATGGTGGACAGTGCATGAAGGACTATCTCAGCGCCATCGATGAGTTGAAGAAAGAACCTTATATCGATGAGAACCGCCTCGGTGCCGTGGGTGCCAGCTTCGGCGGCTTCAGCGTGTACTGGCTGGCCGGTCACCACGATGGACGTTTCAAGGCCCTTATTGCCCACGATGGTATGTTCAACCTTGAGGCACAATACCTTGAGACCGAAGAGATGTGGTTCGTGAACTGGGACCTCGGCGGCCCCTTCTGGGACTGGAACAACCCCACCGTGCGTAAGACCTATGCCAACTCGCCCCACCTCTTCGTCGACAAATGGACCGCACCCATCCTCGTCATCCACGGCGGATTGGACTACCGCATCTGCTTCACGCAGGGCATGCAGGCCTACAACGCCGCCATCCTTCGCGGCCTCGATGCGGAATTCCTCTATTTCCCCGACGAGAACCACTGGGTGCTGAAACCGCAGAACGGCGTTTTGTGGCAGAGACGGTTCTACAACTGGCTAGACAAATATTTGAAATAATCACGGATTTGTAGAGACGTTGCGCGCAACGTCTTGGAAAAACCAACAACGGGTTATGCTGCATGCAACGTCTCCCAAACAGAATCGATTTGTTCTGAAGGAGACGTAGCACGCTACGTCTCTACAAACCCAACGGACAAAAACGAATACATGGCGGAAAGGTCACCAAAACAAGGATCATTAGCTGTTATTATTCGAGGCATTAAATCGTCTATTACAAAATTTGCAAATGAAAATAATATCGATTTCGCCTGGCAACCCCGTTTCCACGACCACATCATCCGCGACACATCGGAATTGAACCGCATTGCGAATTATATTGAAAACAATGTGGCAAATTGGAAAGACGATGAATTTTATACGCCGTAAAACCATGTAGAGACGTTGCGTGCAACGTCTAAAAATGGCAATAAACAAATGGTGAAATAAACAATGTGGAGACGTAGCGCGCTACGTCTCTACAAATTTATCCCATCCGCTGCCGCACCACCTCGAAACAAACCACGCCCGTGGCCACCGAGACATTCAATGAATCGATGTCACCGGGCATGGGGATCATCAGGTGGCCGTCGAGACGCTTGAGGTAGGCGGGGCTGATGCCATCTTCCTCCGAGCCCATCATCACGCAGAGCGGGCCTGTGAGGTCGGATTTCCATAGGCTTTCGTGCGCCTTCTCGGTAAAGCCTACTACACGCAAGCCACTGGCCTTCAAGAAATCGATGGCGTCCTTCAGGTTCTCCACACGGCAGACATTGATTAAGGACAAGGCTCCAGCAGAGGTCTTCATCGCATCACCGTTGATGGAAGCCGATCCGTGGTTGGGAATAACGATGGCATCCACACCAGCGGCATAGGCCGTGCGGGCGATGGCACCGAAGTTGCGCACATCGGTGACGCGGTCGAGCATGAGGACGAAGGGGTCGCGGCCGTCCTCGAAGACCATCTGCACCACCTTTTCAAGAGGCTGGTATTCAATAGGGCAGATGAAGGCCACCACGCCCTGGTGGTTCTTGCGCGTCAGGCGGTTCATCTTCTCGATAGGCACAAACTGCACCGGCACGCCGTTGGCACGGCAGGTGTTGGCGATTTCCGCAATCTCGGGCGAGCGCACACCGCCTTGGATGTAGACCTTTTCAATCTCCTTCTGCGAGCGAATCAGCTCGAGCACGGGATGAATCCCGAAAACCATATTATTCTTGTAGTTGTCTTCCATAAACTTAAATTTTCCGCAAAAATAGGAATTATGTTGAATCGTTGAGTGTTGAATTGTTGTAAAGTTACCGCCAACTCAACATTTCAACAAATAAACAGTTCAACATTTCAACAAAACAATTATCTTTGCATCATCAAAAAACTATAACGCCATGAAAACAAAACTCATCATCGCCATGGTCATCCTCTTTTCAGGATGGCAATTGAAAGCCCAAATCACGGCCCCACAACCCGTTGCAGGCCATGAAGTGACCGAGGACTACATTACCAGAACGCTGGTCTATCCCGAAGCAGACCTTGAACAAGGCAAGAGCGGCAAGGTCATCGTCGGCATGCACATCGACCCGCAAGGCGTGGCTAGTAACTACACCATCAAGTCGAGTTTCAGCGAGGCGGCATCCCCCATCGCATTGCATCTGGTGAAGACCATCCTCTGGAAGCCGGCCCTCAACATTGGCATCCCGATGGATTACGACTATGAATACGAGGTCAACTTCAGTGCGAGGAGCTACAAACGCCATTGGAAACGCCACGAGCGCCCCGTGGTTCCGCTCACTTTGGAAGCCGACACCTCATATAAGATTTACGAGTACAAACAACTTGAAGAGGTCGCCCGACCCTATTTCGCCGACGGCGGCAACATGGGCAAGTACATCGCCAACAACATGCAGTTTCCCGCCGAGGCCAAGGAGCGCGAGATACAAGGCACGGTGCGCCTGAGCTTCGTGGTGGAGGTTGACGGCAGCGTGTCGAACATCGTTGTCATCAACTCGGTGGGTGGTGGCTGCGACAACGAGGCTATCCGACTCATCGAAGAGACCGTTTGGTTGCCTGCCGAGAAGAATGGGAAATATGTGCGTAGCAGCAACATGCAAGATATTACTTTTAGTATAGGTGCGCACAACTTCCAAGATGGAAACAGCTATTAGACAAGACGGTGCTTCGATAGGCTCAGCAACCTTAGCTCGCTTAACAGGTTAAGGTCTCTGAGCTTGTCGAAGGGCCAACAAAACTACAGACCAAATTTAATTTAATCCATATCAAAATGAAAAAAGTTTTACTTAGCGCATTGGCAATTATGCTATGCATTGCATCGTTTGCACAAGACGAACTGCCTCAAGGCTGGAGCCATAAAGGCAATTTCGGCCTCAATTTCGGTCAAAGCTCTTTCACCAACTGGGCTGCTGGCGGCCAAAACACCGTCAACGGACAGGGCATCTTCAACTATGAGATCCATTACCTGAAAGACAAGTTCAAATGGGACAACACCTTGAACACCGCCTTGGGCTACAGCTACTTCGATTTCAAGAAAAAGCCCATCAAGACCGACGACAAGATTGAATTCACCTCGCTGGCCACGCTGAAAGCCACAGAGCACCTCAACTACGGTGTCGAGTTGGCCTTCCGTTCGCAATTCGCCTACGGCTTCGACTACACGAAAGACTCCACCAATTACATCTCCAAGTTCCTCGCTCCTGCTTACATCAGCTTGGGTCTTGGTATCGAATGGGTGCCCAATCCGCACTTCTCGCTTTATTTCTCGCCCATCACAGGCCGTATCACCATCGTGAACGACGACTACCTGGCTTCCATCGGTGCCTTCGGTGTCAACGAGTTGGACAAGAACGACACTGTCGTCCACACCAACTATGCAAAGGTCCGTTATGAGTTTGGCGCCCGCGCCGTGGCCAAGTTCCAGTATCCTTTGGCCAAGAACATCGATTTCAACTCGAAGCTCGAGCTCTTCTCCAACTACCTCAAGAACCCGCAATACATCGACGTCGACTGGCAGAACATGCTCGTGCTGAAGGTCAACGACTGGCTCAACTGCAACCTTTCCACACACCTCATCTATGACCGCGACATCCCGTTCTACGACGAGAACAACGTGAAGATTGAAGGTTCGAAGGTGCAGTTCAAGGAGGTGTTGGCGGTTGGGTTTATGGTGAATCTGAAGTAAAAAGGACTGGGTTTTAATCCCCCCGGCCCCCTTAAAAGGGGGAGTTGCTTGAACTTATGAAGAGAATAGGGATATTATCAGACACGCATTGCACGCTCATACCACAGCTTTTCAACTTCTTTAAGGATGTTGACGAGCTGTGGCATGCTGGCGACATCGGCAACATCGAGACCGCCGATGCCTTGGCCAACTTCAAACCCTTGCGTGCTGTGCATGGCAATATTGACGACCATGTCGTGCGGATGCAATACCCCGAGGACCTGTTTTTCCATGTCGAGGATGTCGATGTCTACATGACCCACATCGGAGGTTATCCAGGCCACTACATGCCTGAAGTGAAATACATCCTGGAAGAAAAGAAGCCAGACCTGTACATCTGCGGACACTCGCATATATTAAAGGTCATTTACGACAAGAAACTCAACCTGCTGCACATCAACCCAGGCGCGGCGGGCAACTCGGGCTTCCATAAGCAAATCACCTTTATCCGAATGGTGATTGACGGGAAGACCTTCAAGGACACGGAAATATTCCAACTCGACAGGAATTCCAGATCATATTAAAGGCATCCCCTCTTTTCATAGATTCCCAAGGAATGACTTGAATAGAAAACGAAAAGGCCGGCTCCCATTGGAAGTCGGCCTTTGTTTTGCTATTTCGGTTTCCTTAACGGATGCGGTCGGTGGAACGCACCTTCTTGATGTCCTTCCTCAAACCGGAAGCGGCGGCGATGGACAACAAAAGGGCGGCCAAAGGCAGGAAAACACCCACCTTGAATGTCGGGTCGGCACCAATCGGTTTGCCAATCACGCGAATGTAATAGGCAAACACCACGGCGATCCATGCTACGATGACGATGATGTTGATACGGGCAATCTTGTGCAGCTTCACGAACTGCGCCAACTTCACGGCACGGAACAATCCCATGGCCAAATAGCCGCTCAGCAGCATTACCGTAATGCTGAGGATCAGCACCGGCAGACTAAATGCAGTCTTAAAGGGCACCTCACCATCGGGCAACATGGACTCGACACCGTAAACATTGAACCTCAAAATATTCAACTCGCCATGATATTCAGCCAACGGAAGGAAAAACAGCAGCGCAAACAGCAGCGCCGAAAGGAAAAAGAAAATGGATTGCAATCTTTGTGACATGATAATTCGTTTTTAAAGCGGCGCAAAAATACGATTTTTTTCGACAAAAACTTGCCATTACAAAAAAAAGCCTTACCTTTGCACCACTTTAGTAGCCAATCAATGAGGATTGACCGCATCAAAGTGTTCCCAGAATTTATTGTATCACCAAACTATATTCCACTAGTGGAATTCTTTCAACCAATTATTTATGTACAACATTTTTGAACTCAATGAGAAGTCGTTGGACGACCTCAAAATCATTGCTACCGAGATGGGTATAGACGACGAAAACCGTGACCGTACCCAGCTCATTTACGACATCATTGATCATCAGGTTGACCATCCTGACATCAAGAAAGCCACAAAACCTAAAAAACAGAAACAAAAATCGCCAAAAGCAGACAAACCCGAGCCCATAACCAAGGAAGCTCCCGCCGTCGAGAAACCCGAGCCTGTTGAGGCTAAAAAAGAACCCGCAAAAGAGCCCACCGAAGCTAATGCTCCCCAACCCAAACGTGGCAGACGCCCGCGTATCAGCAAGGATGCCGAGGCCAACGTCAGCGAATGGCAGAAAAACAATGGCGTTCAGCCTACGTTCCCTATTGAGCCGCAAAAAGAAGAACCCAAAGCTGAAGCGCCCAAAGCTGCTGCAAATGAATCTACTCCCCCGACCATCGGGCACTCTATCCCAGAGGGGATAATTCTCCCGGCCCCTTTAAAAGGGGGAGAGGTCGAGCAGAAACCTGCTCGCGAGAAGAAAGAAAACTACAAGCAGAAACGGAAACGTGTCCACGAAAACGGAGCTGAAGGCACTCCTGCTCCAGAGGCACCAAAAGAAGCCCCTGTCGTGGAGGAGAAACCCATAGTTGAAAACACCGTTGTTTCGGAAGAAATACCCGCCATGCCTAAGCAAGAGCGCCAAGATAAAGAGCGTTTTGAACAGCGTCCGCGCCGCGATGAACTGCTGAGCCAGTTCGACAGCACCGTGCGTGCCGAGGGCGTGCTCGAAATCATGCCCGAAGGCTTCGGTTTCCTGCGCTCGTCGGACTACAACTACCTGCCTTCGCCCGACGACATCTACGTCTCTCAGTCGCAAATCAAGCTGTTGGGACTGAAAACGGGCGACACCATCTTCGGCGTCATCCGTCCGCCCAAAGCTGGCGAGAAGTTCTTCCCCCTCATCAAGACCGACCTCATCAACGGACGCCGTCCCGAGGAAGTGCGCGACCGCATCCCCTTCGACTACCTCACGCCATTGTTCCCGAACGAAAAGTTCAACATCACGGGGCACAAAGGCTGCACCATCTCGACCCGCATCATGGATCTCTTCGCCCCCATCGGCAAGGGACAGCGCGGCTTGATCGTGGCCCAGCCCAAGACCGGTAAGACCGTCCTGCTGAAAGAGGTGGCCAATGCCATCGCCGCCAACCACCCTGAGGTGTACCTTATTATATTGCTCATCGACGAGCGTCCCGAGGAAGTCACCGACATGCAGCGCAGCGTCAACGCGGAGGTCATTGCCTCCACCTTCGACGAGCCTGCCTCGAAACATGTGCAGATTGCCAACATCGTGTTGGAGAAAGCCAAGCGTCTCACCGAATGCGGCCACGACGTAGTCATCCTGCTCGACTCCATCACCCGTCTGGCTCGCGCCTACAACACCGTTTCGCCCGCATCGGGCAAGGTGCTCACCGGTGGCGTGGAAGCCAACGCCTTGCAGAAGCCGAAGCGTTTCTTCGGTGCCGCACGTAAGATCGAGAATGGCGGTTCATTGACCATTTTGGCCACTGCACTCATCGACACAGGTTCCAAGATGGACGAAGTCATTTTCGAGGAATTCAAGGGCACCGGCAATATGGAGTTGCAACTCGACCGCCGTCTGTCGAACAAGCGCATCTTCCCGTCCATCGACATCGTAGCTTCGGGTACGCGTCGCGACGACCTTTTGGTCGACGAGCGCACCTTGGCACGTGTTTGGGCCTTGCGTAACCACTTCGCCGACATGACACCGCTCGAGGCCATGGAGTTCCTGAAGGACCGCGTGGCTAAGACCATCAATAATGAGGAGTTTTTGATGAGTTTGGATAAGTGAGGTGAGGTTAGTTGAGAGTTGAGAGTTGAGAGTTGAGAGTCAGTTTAAAGTTTAAAGTTTAGAGTTAATCCCCCCCCTGCCCCCCTTAAAAGGGGGGAGATTGCCCCAGTTTGAAAGGGAGGGGGAGGTTGGGGGCACGGTTTTTGCAGCATCACTTGTCGTTTTAATTGAAAGCAATGAAGAAAATCATCATTCTCCTTACCACCGTCCTGTTTGCAGTGCAGATGCAGGCCCAGGATGTCACGTTGCTGAACCGCATTAAAGACATCAATGGCAAAGTAAAGTCATTTAAGGCCGACCTGAACAACACTTTGGTCAAGCCAAAGAAGACTACAACCCAGAACGGCACACTCTATTTCGTCAAGCCGAAAGAATTCGCCGCCTTGTTCACTACGGGCAACTATATGATTGTCAACGAGAAAAAGATCAAGATGGATATCGGGCTCTTCCATGGCACATTCAAGCTGAAGGATGGCGGCAGAATGCAATCGTTGGGCAACATCTTCCTATACGGTTTTCAGGGCCGCACGCAGGATTTAGCCAACGAGAACGACTTCACCCTTTCGACGAAGACCGAAGGCGGTTTCCACATCGTCACTGCCGTGACCAATAAGAAGTCGCTGTTGGGCATCGGCTATAAGAAGGTCGTGTTCAAATACCACACCGACAGTCTGCTGCTCAAGGAGATTGTGTTGTACGACTACAGCGGCAACAAGGATTCTTACGTCATCTCGAATGTGAAGTATGACGTTGCGATTGACAAGAAGACGTTTCAGTTTTAAACCACACAGATTGGTTTCCCCTTCAATGGGTTAAGGCTTCAGAAAGTATGTCATTCCGACGCTGACATGTGGGTGAGCATGGAATCTATACTTTCTGAAGCCGACTTTTAATGCTGTGGTTTTTCATGAACCGCCTCCTATAGATTCCAGCTCACGCACATGCCCCTGCAGGAATGACATAGGAGGCTGGCTTCTATCAGGCTCAGGGGCCTTAGCTTTTACAAATACAAGGCCTTCAAGTCGTCGGTCGTGAGGCCGTTGAAGTCGCCGGAACTCATGAAAGCGCCAATGACATTGCGTCGTTGGCCTTTTTCTAATAGCGCCACCAGCTCCGCCTTGTTGTGGACGACCTTCAAATCCTTCCTTCCAAAGCCCTCGACGATGCGCTCGTCGGGCATCAGCTCAAGTTTCTTGATGGCCACGGCATGCGGGTCGTAGAAAACGATGGCTGTGTCGGCCAGCTTCAAGGCATCGCGGTAATGGTCGATGAAGACCTCGCTGAGGCTGCTGTAGGTGTGCAGCTCGAACACGGCAATCAGATGCTTCTCGGGGAACTGCTCGCGCAAGGCCTTCACGCTGGCGTTCACCTTGGAAGGCGCATGGGCGAAGTCGCGGAAGACGAAGTTGTCGCCGTTGTCGAACAGCAGCTCCAAGCGTCGTGCAGCACCCTTAAACGACGCAATGGCTTCATATAATTGCTCATCGCTCACGCCGAGTTGTTGGCACACCAGCCTTGCCGCGTTGATGTTCTTCATGTTGTGGCTGCCAAACACGCCCACTTCCCTCCTACTGCCGTCGGGCAAGAGCAGGGTCGTCCTGATGCCGTTGCTCTCGAAGGGATGCACGCCATAGCCGAAGGTGCGGCATTGCGCGCCTTGGACAATCTTTCAGCCTCCACATCGGTCTGGTCGTAGATGAGGCAGCCGCCCGACTCGATGGTGCGGACGAAGATGCGGAACTGCTCCAAATAGTTGTCGAAGGTCGGGAAGACGTTAACATGGTCCCAGCCGATGCCGCTGATGACGGCAATATGCGGGTGATAGTGGTGGAACTTGGGCACGCGGTCGATGGGCGAAGTAAGGTATTCGTCGCCTTCCATCACCATGTATTTCGCCGTCTCGCTCAGGCGCACCATCACGTCGAAGCCTTCCAGTTGCGCCCCGACCATAAAGTCGGTCTCGATGCCGACCT
>JAEEGJ010023607.1_pt1 | contig 12884 bp, 9 predicted proteins | sample 8958761 | NCBI WGS metagenome assembly JAEEGJ01 (sample SAMN16246546, study PRJNA631951) | gut metagenome | biome: gut microbiome; feature: rumen; material: RS-attached | host: Bos | place: Iran: Karaj | collected 2018-10
CGGATGAATTAAGTGCCGTCTCAACGGAATCCTGAACAACACCGATAATAAATCCGACACCGACTACCTGCATTGCAACATCAGCCGGTACACCGAACAATGAACAAGCCATGGGGATAAGCAGAAGCGAACCACCCGCTACACCCGATGCTCCGCACGCACCAAGAGTTGCTATGAAGCTTAATACAAGTGCCGTTGGTAAATCCACCGAAATTCCGACGGTATTGGCCGCAGCCAGACTCATTACCGCAATCGTTACCGCGGCGCCGTCCATATTGATGGTCGCTCCGAGAGGTATCGATACGGCATACATCTCTCTGTCCATACCGAGCTTTTCACAAAGTTCCATATTAACGGGAATATTCGCTGCCGAACTTCTGGTAAAGAACGCCGTAAGTCCCGATTCCTTCAGGCATCTGAAAACAAGCGGATATGGATTCTTCTTAAGTGTTAAGAACGCTATAAACGGATCCACAACAAGTGCAACCGCAAGCATACATCCTACAAGAAGAATTAAAAGTTTTCCGTAATCCGTAAAGATTGAAAGACCGTTGGTTGATACATTGCTGTATACAAGCCCCATGATACCGAAGGGAGCAAGATTGATGATCCACTTAACTGCCTGCGATACAATCTCGGCCAGATCTTCCATCAGTTTCTTTGTTGAATCGGATGCGAGCTTCTTGGCTGCAATTCCCAGAACAGCCGCCCAGAAAAGTATACCTATATATCTTCCGTCCACTATCGAGCCGATAGGATTGCTGACCATACCCTTAAAGAGGTTACCCAAAACCTCTCCTATTCCGGTAGGTACCGACTCGGCCTCCGCACTTGCCGCAAGCTTAAGCGTCTGAGGAAAAAGAAAACTTCCGACTACGGCTATCACGGATGCAAGGAATGTACTTGTCATGTATAAAGCAATAACCGTACCGAATCTGCTGTCTAATTTATCATTGCCCTGCGCCAGTGCCGATATCACAAGCACAAAGACAAGTACGGGTGCTATAGCCTTAAGCGCTCCGACAAAAAGATCACCAAGCAGACCTACAAATCCGAGACCGTCAAACAAAAGACCCAAAACAGCTCCGACTATCAGTCCGCAGATTATCCTGATTATCAGGCTTGTATTATTATATCCGTCAACAACTTTCTTTAAACCCTTCATAAAAACTCTCCTTTATCCCGTTTGAATGTCTATATGTTGGTCCTTACTATCTTGGGCTTATATCCTTCTTCTTCAAGGCGCTTTAAAATGCTCTCCTTATGCTCCGTTCCGAAAGCCTCAAGTGTTATACGAAGTTCCACTGCCGCATTACGGTTGATTGATACAAACTGGTTATGCTCCAGTTTGATAACATTGCCGTTCTCCGTGGCGATGACAGATGACACGCGTGTCAGTTCTCCCGGCTTGTCGGGAAGCAATACCGATACGGTGAATATTCTGTCTCTCATGATGAGTCCCTGCTGAACCACGGACGACATCGTAATGACATCCATATTACCGCCCGAAAGAATCGAAACAACTCTCTTGTCCTTTAAATCAAGCTGCTTAAGTGCCGCAACGGTCAAAAGTCCCGAGTTCTCCACAATCATCTTGTGATTCTCAACCATATCAAGGAAAGCAACAACCAAGTCTTCATCGTCAACTGTGATGATATCATCAAGATTGTCCTTAAGATAAGGGAATATCTCTTTACCCGGTGTCTTTACGGCCGTACCGTCGGCTATGGTGTTGACTCCGGGGAGAGTCACAACTTTACCGGCTTCAAGCGATGCCTTAAGACATGCCGCACCGGCAGGTTCAACACCTATGACACGTATCTTGGGATTTAACAGTTTGGCCAGAACTGATACGCCCGTAGCCAGCCCGCCTCCTCCGACGGGAACAAGTATATAATCCACAAGCGGAAGTTCTTTGAATATCTCCATCGCTATTGTACCCTGACCCGTAGCCACCGCTACGTCATCAAAGGGATGGATGAAAGTATATCCGTGCTCTTTTGCAAGTTCAAGCGCATGTGCACAGGCCTCATCATATACATCTCCGTAGAGAACCACCTCTGCACCGTAACTCTTTGTACGATTAACCTTTATAAGGGGTGTTGTCGTAGGCATTACAATTACAGCCTTTGCCCCGAAACACTTTGCAGCATATGCAACTCCCTGTGCATGATTGCCTGCTGAAGCCGTGATAAGTCCTTTTGACCTCTCCTCTTCGCTTAATGTGCTTATCTTATAATATGCACCCCTTAACTTATATGCTCCGGTAAACTGCATATTCTCAGGCTTAAGGTATACCTTTCCGCCCGTCTGTGCGCTCAGATAATCACTGTATATGAGCTTTGTCTCCTGCGTAACTTTGTTAACCGCCTCGCAGGCTTCTTCAAATCTGTCAAGTGTAAGCATCTCTATATCCTCCTCGGTTCGCCTTCAGCGAACCGTAGGGATGTTACCGATTCTCAGCGAAACAGCCCTTGCCATGAGCTGTCAGAATCAGTTCATCCTATTAGTCCGGCCAATGAAAATAATCATCCTTGTCTTCAGTCTCTGTGGTTTCTTCTTCGGGTTCCTCACCCGTATCAAAAAGTGCCTTAACGAATGTATCCGCATCAAATTCCTGCAGATCCGATATTCTCTCGCCAACTCCAATGAACTTAACGGGGATATTAAGCTCGGACTGAATCGCAATTGCGATGCCTCCCTTGGCCGTTCCGTCCATCTTTGTGATTACTATGCCTGACAAAGGTGCAACTTCTGAGAATTCTTTTGCCTGTACCAGTGCGTTCTGTCCGGTCGTACCGTCCAGAACTATAAGATTCTCACGTTTGTAATCCGGAAGATTCCTGTCAATGATACGGTTCATCTTCTCAAGCTCATTCATGAGGTTCTTTTTATTATGAAGTCTTCCTGCGGTATCGCACAAAAGAACATCTGCCCCTCTGCTTTTGGCCGCATTCGTAGCATCAAACAATACGCTTGAAGGATCCGCTCCTTCTCCCGCGGATATAATATCCACTTCCGCTCTCTTGGCCCACTCTTCAAGCTGTTCCGTAGCTGCCGCACGGAATGTATCGGCTGCGGCTATGAGTACCTTCTTGCCTCTCTTACGATAGATTGCCGCAAGTTTTCCGATAGTTGTGGTCTTGCCCACGCCGTTAACGCCGATAACCATGACAACACTCGGCTGTGACAGGAAGTCGTAGTCCTCTCTGGATACCTTCATCTGCTCCTTAATGCCGTCTATAAGAAACTGTCGACATTCCGCAGGTACCCTTATGTGATTGGCACGCACATCCTCTTTAAGTTTATCAAGAATCTCTTCCGTGGCATGTACTCCCACATCACCCATAATAAGAATCTCTTCGAGTTCTTCGTAGAACTCGTCGTCTATCTTATCATGTCCTGAAAATACGCTCTCTATACCGCCGACTATATTGTCTCTTGTTTTAGTCAGGCCTTCTTTAAGCCTTCCGAAAAAACCTGCCATTACGTGAGCGCCTCCTCAACAAGATTAACACTTACAAGTGTCGATACGCCCTTCTCCTGCATCGTTATACCGTAGAGTCTGTCGGCTCTTTCCATCGTTCCGCGTCTGTGCGTGATAACAATAAACTGTGTATGCTTCGTAAGCTTATGAAGATACTTGGCAAAGCGCTCAACGTTGCTCTCATCAAGCGCGGCTTCTATCTCATCCAGAAGACAGAAAGGCGAAGGTTTTAAGTTCTGTATTGCAAATAACAGCGCTATAGCCGTAAGAGCCTTTTCTCCACCGGATAACTGCATCATGTTCTGAAGTTTTTTGCCCGGTGGCTGTGCCTCTATCCTGATGCCCGCTTCAAGAATGTCCTGGTCTTCCATAAGTTCAAGTGTACCCTGTCCGCCTCCGAACAGTTCCTTGAATACCTTGTCAAACTCGGTCTCGATTGCATGGAACTTTTCCTTAAACTGCTTGCGCATTGCGGTATCAAGTTCTTCTATTATACCCATAAGGGTCTTCTCTGCTTCAACCAGATCATCGTGCTGAGTCTTAAGGAATGTATATCTCTCAGATACCTGCTTGTATTCCTCGATTGCTCCGACGTTTACATCACCGAGCTTTCTTATCTCATCTCTTAAAGTTGTTGCGGTCGACTTCATGCTCGTCAAATCATTCATCTCGGGATTTCTTAAGTTCTCGGCATCCCTTAATGTGATCTCATATTCATTCCACATGTAGTCTATCTGAGTCTGTATGGACTCACTCAACTTCTCAACCGCAGCCTGTAATCGATATTTCTCCTTATCAAGACGTGCTCTCGTCTCACTGAGTTCTTCTCTGACCGTAAAGAAATTCTTCTGCTTCTCCGACAGTTCTTCCTTTTTCTTTATATCCTCGGCAAGCTTGTCGTTTGTCTCTTCCTCTGCGGTATGAGAGGCCTTGATTGTCTCTTCCAACTCTTTTATGTTGTTCTCTTTTTCTTCAATAGCCTTGGCTCCGCCGCCGATCTCACCCAAAATCTCGTTAAGTTCAGCCTCAAAGCGTTCTCTTTCGGCCTTGATTCTGTCGAGGTTCTGCTGTTCGAATCCAACCTGCTGGAGTATCTTCTCCGCTTCAACCTCTGCAAGCTTAAGCTCATCCGATACTTTGCTCTCTTCCTCGTGATCCTTATCAAGCAGCTTTTGCATCTCTTCTATATGAGCTGTCTTGTCTTTTTCGAGTTTTACCGAAGCCTCAAGTTCTTTTTCGATATTCTCTTTTTCGGCCGTATTGTCGAGCACCTGCTTATCAAGTTCCGCAGACTCACTCTTTAAGCTGTCATAATCGGCCTTATTCTCTTCCTGCCTGTTACGTGCGGCCGTAAGATTAAGTCTTGCCGTATTCTGTGCAATGAACTTCTCCTGCAGAACAAGTTTAAGCTTCTCTATCTCAACTCTTTCTTCATTACGCTTTGTCTTGGTATCCTCTATAGCGGATAAGAGTCTGTCAATCTCCTTAAGAGCATCGGTAATGCCCTTATTAAGTTCATCCATCTCACGACGTCTTGACAAGAGATTGCTGTTATTCTTAAACGCACCACCACTTATGGCTCCGCCGGGAACAAGCAGCTCACCCTCAAGAGTAACCATTCTGATGCCGTAATCATACTTACGTGCTATCTTGACCGCATTGTCAACATTGTCAACAACAACTATCCTTCCAAGCATAGCCCTGGCAACATTTATATATTCTTTCTTGGTCTTAACAAGACTGTCCGCAAGTCCGAGTACGCCCTTTTCATCAAGCACTTCGGGTGTTTTAAACTCCTGCGGGTGCTTGATACTTGTAAGCGGCAGGAATGTAGCTCTTCCGGCTTTTTCCTGCTTAAGGAAAGCTATCATTTTCTTTGCGGTCTCTTCATCGTCTGTAACTATGTTCTGAATATTGCCGCCCAAAGCTGTCTCGATGGCCGTCTCATACTTCTTGTCCGAAGATATGATATCGGCTACAACACCGATGATGCCCTTGTGCTTATCCTTCTGCTCCATGACACGCTTAACGGAGCCGCCGTAACCCTCATAACGTTCCGTAATGTTGGATAATGCCTCAAGCTTACTCTTGTCCTGATGATACTTAACCTGCATATCACGCAGGCTTGCATCCATCGACGTAAGTTCTTCTTTATATTTTGCTACCTTTTCTTCCTTTTCTTTTTCGGTAGCGTTAAGTCCGTTAATCTCCTCGGATATCTTCTCAAATTCATCCTCATACTGCTTGATAACGTCCTGCTGCTTGGCCTCATCCGTACGCGCTGACACAAGCTTACTTGTAAGTTCGGCCTTTCTGATGTCTATCTGCTCCTGCATCGCAGTAATACGCTCGGCGCGCGATCTGATATTGGCACGCTCATTCAAGGCACCTATGATATCGTTTTTACTGTTCTCGATATCCGTGTTGGTCGCCTCGATACGTGACTGAACTTCGGCAAGCTTGCGCTCTATCTCTTCCTTCTTGTCGCTTGCGGCTTTAAGCTTCTCATCAATAAGGCCTTTCTGCTTATCAACGTTTTCCTCTTCCGCCTGCTTGGCTTCAAGTTCCTTTGATACGCTCTCCTTACGGTTATCAAGATGGGCTTCATTGCCCCTTATGGAATTGATCTGCTCTTTTAACAGTTCTATCTGGCTTTCAAGACGCTGGCGTACACTGCCCGTCTCACTTAAAGCATTACGCTCTTCCTCTATCGTCTTCTCAAGTTCTTCGATAGCGGTTATGGTCTCGTCATACTCCTGCTTTGTGCTTTCGTACTTTGCATCAGCTTCTTCATACTCTCTTATGGTATTCTCCAAGTTGACATTGGTGTCATTAAGCTGATCCTTTATTGAGTTGTTCTCTAGCAGGAACATATTGACATCCACCGTCTTAAGTTCCTGCTTCTTATCAAGGTATACCCTTGCTTTTGAAGCCTGGCGCTCCAAAGGTCCTACCTGCTTTTCAAGTTCGTTTAATATATCCGAAACACGCACAAGGTTGTTGCGTTCTTCTTCAAGCTTTTTCTCCGATGCAATCTTGCGTCTTTTGAACTTGACGATACCTGCGGCCTCATCAAAAAGCTCTCTTCTGTCTTCCGGCTTGCCCGAAAGAATCGCATCAATCTGACCCTGTCCTATGATGGAATAACCTTCCTTACCTATACCGGTATCGTAGAACATCTCACTGATGTCCTTAAGTCTGCAGGGCGCACCATTGATAAGGTACTCACTTTCACCGGAACGATACAGTCTTCTGGCCACAGTCACTTCATCAAAATCAATTGCAAGCTGATGGTCGGAATTATCCAATGTGATTGCCACATATGCATAGCTTAAGGGCTTACGCATCTGTGTACCGGCAAAGATGACATCCTGCATGGATGCGCCTCGAAGTTGCTTGATTCTCTGCTCACCAAGCACCCATCTTACCGCATCGGCAACATTACTCTTACCCGAACCGTTGGGTCCGACTATACCGGTAATACCGTTATGGAACTGAAAACTTATTTTATTGGCAAAGGACTTAAAGCCCTGAACCTCAATACTCTTAAGATACATATCTACCTACTGCCTGTTTTTATTCTTTCTATTGCCTTCTCGGCCGCACTCTGCTCGGCCGCCTTCTTAGTCCTTCCCTCACCGTATCCTATGACTTCACCGTCAAGGACCGCTTCTGCCATAAACGTCTTGTCATGGTCGGGACCTTTCTGGCCGACAAGCCTGTATTCAAAACTCTTATAATCTCCGGCCTGAACAAGTTCCTGAAGAATCGTCTTACTGTCACGGAAAGATATCTTTTCCTTTTGCTTTTCCAAGACAAAAGTATGGATAAGACTTCTCGCCTCATCTATTCCGCCGTCAAGATATACAGCTCCGATTAAAGCTTCCATGACATCGGATATTATCGAATCCCTATCTCTTCCGCCTGTATGTTCTTCTCCCTTTCCAAGCAGAATGTATGCCTCAAGTCCGATATCCCTCGCACAGCCGGCAAGGGCAGGTTCGCATACCATCGATGCTCTTAGCTTGGTCAGCTTACCTTCCGGCAGGTCTTTATTCCTGTGAAACAGATAGTCACTCGATACAAGTTCAAGTACCGCATCTCCCAAAAACTCCAATCTCTCATAATCGGGTTTTTTGTCCGTCTTGCGCTCATTTGCATATGAGCTGTGCGTCAACGACTGAGACAACAGGTCCTTGTCCTTAAAAAAATACCCTATTTTTTCTTCAAGTTCTCTCTGGTCCCCTGCAATTCTTACAGAATCCACAAGTGTACTCCTTTACAAACCAAAAAGCCCTTTTTGTGGGCTTTTTGATCCGATTTAGTCTACTTCATTCTTGATAAGTTCCACCGCTTCGCCGACGGTTGTTATCTTCTCAGCCTTCTCCGGCGGTATCTCTATATCAAATTCTTCCTCCAGTCCCATGATAATCTGGAACACATCCAGCGAATCAGCTCCCAGATCGTCTATAAAGGTTGTCTCCATAGTGATCTCTTCCGGGTCAACACTGAGTACTTCCGCTATAACCTTTTTAAGCTTCTCAAGTTCCATAAAATCCTCCTAGAATTATTCTATTACAGCCTTTATCTTATCGCTTATGTTCTGTTCTTTGAACTGTACGCACTGTATAAGCGTATTCCTTATCTCTTTGGGAGTGCTGCTTCCGTGTGTCTTAACCACCAGACCGTTAAGTCCGAGCATCGGTGCTCCGCCGTATTCGGAAGCATCAAACTTCTTTAATGTCTTCTTAAGCGAAGGCTTTATAAGCAAGGCACCTAACTTACTTCTTGTTGTGGACAGCATTGCCTCTTTAAGCTTCTCCATAAGTACGTTGCCCGTACCTTCGAAGGTTTTAAGAATAACATTGCCGACAAATGCATCACAGACTATAACGTCCGCCTCACCGGCCGGAATATCCCTTGCCTCTATGCTGCCGATAAAATTAATATCCGGGCAGGACTTAAGCAGCGGGAACGTCTCTTTAACGAGTGTATTGCCCTTCTCTTCTTCGGCTCCGATATTGACTATCGCAACCTTGGGCTTCTTAACTCCCATTATGCTCTCCATATATATGGAGCCCATCTTGGCAAACTGTACAAGCATTGAAGGTCTTGCGTCCACATTGGCGCCACAGTCTATGATGAGTGATACTCCGTCTTTCGTAGGAATAAGCGGTGCAAGAGGTGCTCTCTCCACGCCCTTTATTCTACCGACTATCACCTGGCCTCCCACAAGCGTGGCTCCGGTGGAACCTGCCGAAACATAGGCATCACACTCGCCGTTCTTAACCATGTTCATAGCCTTGACTATAGACGAATCCTTCTTCTTGCGAATCGCCATAACGGGAGGTTCCGCATTCTCTATCACATCGGGTGCATCAACTATAATCAGCCTGTCCTTGTCATAATCAGCGCCTTCGACTTTGGCGCTCTCGGCTATCGATGCCTTGATATCGGCCTCTCTGCCCACAAGATATACCATCAGCCTGCTGTTTTCCTTGATAGCTCTGATTGCACCCGCCACATTGCATCCGGGAGCATTGTCTCCTCCCATGGCATCCAGCGCAACCTTCGTATAATCTGCCATAAATACCTCTCCAAATCAACTACACAATACTATACAAGAGGCACCTTCAAAAATCAAGTATTTCTACAAATCCCTGAATCTGAATTCCCTGACACCTTTCGCGTAATCATCGACTATCTGACCGCTTCCGTTTAACATATATTTGTATGTCATAAGCCCGTCCAGTCCGACAGGTCCTCTGGCATGAAGTTTGCTGGTACTTATACCCACTTCGGCTCCGAATCCGTATCTGAATCCGTCTGCAAATCTTGTCGAACAGTTTCGGTACACTCCGGCCGAGTCCGTCAGCTGCATAAACTGACTCGCTGCCGTGTCATCTTCCGTGATTATCGCATCGGTATGATGCGAACCGTGGCTGTTAATATGGGTAACGGCCTCCACGACATCATCAACAACCTTAACCGAAGCCATAAGACTTAAATATTCTATATATCCCTCTTCGCCTATTGCCTCAACGGGTATTATCTCTCTGGTAGCAGAGTCTCCCTTAAGCGTAACACCTACTTTGCCCATAGAATCATTTAACTTGGGCAGGAATTCATCCGCTATATCCTTATGCACAAGAATGGTCTCTACGGCGTTGCAGGCCGCAGTATACTGAATCTTTGCATCCGTTATTATCTTAAGCGCCATATTCTGATCGGCCGCCTTATCCACATATATATGACAGATTCCGTCCGCATGACCCATTACCGGTATGCGTGTATTGTCCATGATATATCTTACAAAAGCGTTGGAACCTCTGGGTATGATAAGATCCACATCACCGTAGCAGTCCAACAGCTCATCAATCTCACTGTGAGACGTCGCCTGATACAGACATTCTTCCGGCAGTCCGGCACTTTTTACCGCCTCGTGTATAAGCGCAAAAATCTCCTTATTGGTCTGCTTTGTCTCTTTGCCGCCCTTAAGGATTGCACAGTTGCCGCTTTTAATACATAAGGAAGCTATCTGGATCATCGCATCGGGTCTGGCCTCGAATATAACGCCGATAACACCGATCGGGCAAGAAATGCGCGTCAAAACAAGCCCCTCATCAAGCTGCCTGTGAAGGGTTATTCGTCCTATCGGATCTTCAATCCCTATAAGGCTCTCTATACCGTCAGTCGAAGCTTTAAGCTTTCCTTCATCAAACTTAAGCCTCTTTAATACGGCTCCGGGTACACCGTTTTTCTCGGCCTCAGCCATATCCTCGGCATTGGCTGCAAATATCTTATCGGCACCCGCCTTAAGCGCTTCCGATATCATCCTAAGAGCCTTATTCCTGTCCTCTATGGATGCGTTCGCCATATACGGCGCTTTAAGTTTCATTTTTCTTGCATCATCTCTAATACTCATAATTGTCCCCTTACTTAGACTGTTGGAATTCATTGTACCACACCCTAGTGATTTATGGTATTATATTTCCTGTGCAAAAGCGTGACAAAGGTGCTCCGCACCTTTGTAGGCTTGTAAGCGCAGCGTATTGCGTGACAAAGGTGCTCCGCACCTTTGTAGGCTTGTAAGCGCAGCGTCAAGCTAGTGCAGGCGTAGTTCATCGGTAGAATGTCAGCTTCCCAAGCTGAATAGGCGGGTTCGACTCCCGTCGCCTGCTTAAAAGGCCGTATCGGAATATCCGACACGGCCTTTTTTGTAAAAAAATAACGACTACGGGAATCCCATAGTCGTCAAAATGCCTATTCGCAAAGATTAATCTACAGCAACGATCTCCTTCTTGTTATAAGAACCGCATGCCTTACATACTCTGTGGGGAACCATCAGAGCACCGCACTTGCTGCACTTAACAAGAGTCGGAGCTGTCATCTTCCAATTAGCTCTCCTCTTATCTCTTCTTCCCTTTGAAGATTTATTCTTAGGACAAATTGACATATCTACACCTCCTTTGAGAGTTAACAATCAAATATATGCGCCATACACGCGCCTATGTATTATATGGTGCTTTACCACCCTTTGTCAACAGTTTTTTATCAGTTTTCATAAAAAGCGCTCACCGATCGGTGAGCGCCATAAAAATCATCATATCCGAGTCAAAGCCGGCCCTACATGAATAAGCCCTGTGCCTTCTTCTTCTCATCATCCATTCTGCGCTTCTGCATCATGGTCTGATAGTCACGCAATACCTGCTGCTTCTTAAGCTTCGAACTTGCCTTGGCAATGTCCGTATCCGCTATACGGCTTTTGGCAGCTGTTGTATTCTCAACCGATATCTGACTGGCTCTTATGCTGTGCTCCAGTCCGTTGGTCTTGGCACCTACGCCACTCCTTGCGGATACCGTCTGAGCAATCATATCGGAAGGTGAACCGGATACACTGAAATCCTTAAGCACATATGACTCATTGTACTTGGTCTGCGATGTCATATCATTGATACCCGCAGAATACTGATCTATCTGGTCCTGTATTGCCATCTTGTCGCTTGCCGACATCGTACCGTTCATCTGTCTTATAGACAGTTCACTGATGCTCTGTGCATAATCCGTGATGCCTGCAAGTCCGGAATCCTTGATATTCTGATAAGCCTGATCCATAGCCGCATTCTGTGCAAGCGCTTCCTGCGTCCTGATCTGGGTCTCCATCTTCTGCGCGATAGCTAACTCAGACGCACCGTCTGCAGCTCTTAAAAGCTTATTGCCGCTCGCAATCTTGCCGTACAGAGACTTGTCGTAATTATTCTTATACGCGTTAACTCCGCCTAATCCGCTTATTCCTGCCATATGCCCTCCTTCCGTCCTTGTCAGAAGTCGAAAACTGTGTACAAAAGTACTACCTGCGTACATTTATTCTATTCTTAATTACCGAAAATGTCAATCAAATATCGCATTTTACGGTATTTAAAGTAATTATACACCATCAAGTGTAACAAATGTGTTATATTAATATTATGAAGATAACGGGAATAATCGCGGAGTACAATCCGTTCCATAACGGACACCAATATCAGATTGACACTGTAAGAGAAAGCGGCAGTGATTACATTATTGCGGTCTTAAGCGGCGACTTTACCCAGCGCGGAGAGCCTGCTATAGTCGACAAGTACGCAAGGACAGCCATGGCTCTGTCAGGCGGCGTGGACCTTGTTTTGGAACTGCCTGTTGTCTATGCAACTGCGGATGCCGGACGTTTTGCCAAAGGGGGCGTATCTTTGCTTAACAACCTCGGCGTGGTCGATGAACTTGCATTCGGCGTGGAAGAAGGCAGCGAAGAGACCGTATTAAGCCTCGCGGAATTTTTAACCGATCCGCCTGCGCTTTACGATGCGACTTTGGATGACTATCTTCGCAAGGGTTATTCTTATCCTCTTGCCCGGGCAAAAGCACTCGAACTGTACTACGCCCCGGATAAGCTTACCAACTTGGACAAGCCGAACACCATCCTTGCCATAGAGTATTGTCGTGCCATCAAAGATTTACGCTCTGCAATGAAGCCCAGTGCCATTACCCGAAAGGGTTCGGATTACAGTGAGACAGAACTTGATGTGGACGGCATGAGTTCCGCTTCCGCCATAAGACTTTTACTGAGCGAAACCTTTGATGAAGAACTGTTACTTAAGCATATGCCCGCACCAAGCGTAAAGATTTTAAAAGAAGCCGGGCTTATGTATCGTAAAGACTTCAGTTCTTTCCTGCATTACAGACTCATTAACGAGACGGATTTTACCGGTTTTCTGGATGTGACCGGACCGTTTGGCAACAGATTATCATCATGCAGGAATGAATATATCGACTTTGATTCCTTCATTGATGTGATGAAGAGCAAGAACATCACACATACAAGCGTAAGCAGACTCTTAACCCATATCATGCTGGGAAT
>JAEEGJ010023608.1_pt1 | contig 12883 bp, 7 predicted proteins | sample 8958761 | NCBI WGS metagenome assembly JAEEGJ01 (sample SAMN16246546, study PRJNA631951) | gut metagenome | biome: gut microbiome; feature: rumen; material: RS-attached | host: Bos | place: Iran: Karaj | collected 2018-10
CGTACCTCGGCGAGGTAGGAGGTGAACTGGCTGAACACCACCACCTGGTTCGCCGGGACGGCGGAGATGGACTCCAGCAGGCCCATCAGGGCGTCGGTCTTGCTGGAGCCCAGCTGCCAGTCGTCATAGACGAGCGACATGGACAGGGCCGCGAGACGCAGCTTGGTCAGTTCGGCGAAGAACTCGACTTTGACGGTGTCGTCCTTTTTCTTTTTCTTGTTCTTCCCGCCGCCGATGCGGTTCACGCGCTCCTCCACATACTGGCGCATCGCTTCGTACAGGTGCATTTCCTCGGCGCTGAGCTCGACCATCTGCTCGCAGACGATCTTTTCGGGGAGTTCGTCCAGGACTTCCTCCTTGGTGCGGCGGAGGATGAACGGCTGCACCAGGTCGCGGAGGAACTCGCTGTGCTGTTCGTCCAGGTCGCCGTGCAGGTAGCGGGCTTTGAAGTCCGACCACTCTCCGAGCAGTCCCGGATTGATGAACTGGAAGAGGTTCCACAGCTCTCCGAGGTGATTCTGCAGGGGCGTTCCCGTGAGGATGAGCCGGCTGCGGGCCCGGAGGGCCATCGCCGCGGCGCTCACCCGCGTGTTCCGGTTCTTGATCTGGTGCGCCTCGTCCAGGCAGACGACATTCCACTCCTTCTTCGAGAGCGCCTCCGTTTCCGTGCTGAGGACGCCGTAGGTCGTGAGCACCAGGTCGCCGGGGCCGGCGTTGGCGATGCAGTCGTCCCGGTGGGTGACGTCGTTGAGGACGGTCACCTTGAGCGACGGGGCGAACTTGGCCGTCTCGATGTCCCAGTTCGGGACGACGGATTTCGGGGCCACCACGAGCGACGGGCCTTCGGCGGCCTTGCTCAGGAGGAAGGCGATGCTCTGGACGGTCTTGCCGAGGCCCATGTCGTCCGCGAGGCAGGCGCCGGCGCCCCAGGCGTCCAGGCGCTTCATCCACACATACCCTTCCTTCTGGTATTCGCGGAGGGTGGCCTTCAGCCCGGAAGGCAGTTCCGGGGTGGAGTCGTAGGCCTGCTGCATCCTGTTCAGGAGGCTCTTGAAGCCTTCGTCCATCGAACCCCGCAGGCCGCCCTCGTCCCCGAGAATCTGCGCGAGATGGCCCACGCGGTACACGGGAACGACCCGGTTTTTGCCGGCGCGGACGGACATCATCTCGTCCATCGCCTGGAGATGCCGCTGCAGGGCCTTGGTCATGCGCACATAGTCCTTGTCGCCCAGCCGGATGAATCCTTTCACGTCGGAGCGGCGCATCGCCTCCAGGATGTCGGTCAGTTTGAACCGGTCCCCGCCGATGAGCACGTCGCCTTCCACTTCGAACCAGTTGACCCCGGACTTGACCGTGATGTCGATGTCCTTGTCCTTCACCTCCCCCCGGAAGCGCAGCGCGCGGCCTTCCGGCCATTCGACGAAGCACTTGTCGCGGTGGTCGTAGGCCCAGGAGAGCACTCCGAGGAGCGATTCGCTGGCGTAGAGTTCACCATGCTTTCCGTCCTCGAATTCCAGTTCCAGCTCCTCCTTGAGATAGTCCGTCAGTTCGGCGTAGTTGTCGTATTCAGCCTGGAGGTCGCGGCGGATGAAGCGGGGTTCCGCGCCGGTGCTGTCGTAGACGTCCTCCGCACCCCGGCCGGGCTCGCACCGCAGGTCGCCGTCCTCGAGCGGGGCGACGGAGAGGTCGATCCCGTAGCCGTCACCGTCCTGGAGCGGGGCGAGCCGGATGCAGGTGCGCGCGCTTCCCCGGAGGGTGGGGATGACTGCCATGGAGGACAGGTCGGACCGCACTTCGAGAATTCCTTCCAGCGAGTCGATGGTGCGCCGGATGACCGGGAGCGCCGAGACGGGGAAAGTCCCCACCGTCAGCAGGCGCGTGAGGATGTCGCGCTGGACGGGGTTCGTCCGGATGCAGGTATACTTGCCTCCGTTCCGGAGGATGGATACGTCCGGGACGGTTCCGTCCGGGCGGCGGCGAACGTTCGAGGAGACCGTGATGGAGCCATCCTTTCCGGAGAAGGCCACGAAGGGCTGTTCCACCGTAACAGGAAGCGGCCTGTACGGTTTCCGGTAGAACTGCCCCGTGAACAGCCGCCCGGTCCCGGCCAGGGCGGGGATGACGATGTCGGTGTCGGGCCGGTCGATGACCTTGTTTCCGAGCTCCCGGGCGATTTTGAGGTCGAGCAGGTCCATGGAGTCGTAACAGCCTTTGACGAGCAGGCTGCGGGACAGGAGCTTGTCCCCGGTCCATTCCGTCTCGCCGGGAAGGCGGCGCTGTTCGATGACGGCGGTGATCCATTTCTCATCCAGGAAATAGATGATCCGTTTCTCGGAGGCGTCCTCCTCTTTCGAGGTGGCGACGGAGGCCGAGAGGTCGTTCAGCGCCATTTCCCAGGCTTCCTTCCGGGGGACGGAGGACAGGGCGCCGGGACCGCCGAAGCGTTCCTGCAGGCGCTGTTTTTCGGCCGATGCCGTCGGACAGAGATCCGCCGTTTCGTTGCGGAAGACGGGAATGCAGGGAACGGCCGACGGGTCCAGCCCGAGGGCGGAGATCCGGTCGTCATCCGCCTTGAAGTACCGCAGGACGGCGAGCGCCATGTCCCGCCCCAGGGCGCTCCGGTCCCGGTCCAGGTGCTTCTTCAGTTCGCCGGAAACAAGGTCGAGGCAGTTGTTTTCGCTTTCGTCCATATGGACAAGGAGCGTCTGCGTGACGGCGTGCATCGGGTCATAGCGGAAACCGGTGCTCAGCTTCAGCGCGTCCAGGGCGCGTTCCGCCCGGCTGCTCTGATACTTCCGGCCGTTGCGCACCAGGCACAGCGCGTAGAACCAGGTCATCAGCCGGTCCGGGAACGTCCCGTCGCATCCCGGCGGCGTCAGGTTCCGGGCTTTCAGGAACGCTTCCAGGGAGTCGGACAGGTTTCCGCGGAGGAGGAGGTCCGTCGCCCGGACGCCGTCGGCCCAGAAGGAGCGGCCCGGTTCCGTCTCCTGCGGAAGGGTGCCGTTCAGATAGTAGGCGTAGGCGTCGGCCCGGCCGGGGATTTCCGTCGAACGGGGGAACCGGTCCAGGGCGGATTCCCGGACGGCGGACAGCGTGGCGTCGTCCAGCTCCCCGGCTTCGAACTTCCTTTTCAGGAAGTCGGCCAGGAGCAGCTCCGCGTCCTTTTGCGGCAGGATGGAGAGGATGGCGTCCCCGGAGCCGTCGTTGAAGAGGAGCCCGGTGAAATACTGCCAGACTCCTTCCTTGGCGGGATAGCGGAGCTTCCGCGCCTGGGAGAGGTTTCCGGCGGCGATGCATTCCGCGACGGACCACAGGTAGGCGAAGGTTTCCGAGCGGAAACGGCTGAATTCCCCGTAGGCGCGGGCCCATTCCGGGAAGTGCTTCACGATCGGAACGGCGGTCCGGAAATAGTCCTGCGGCGGGATCTCCCCGCCCACGAGCAGTCCTTTCTTCTCCAGGACCTTCCGGTCGGTTTCCGTCCGGTTCTTCGGAATCTCGAAACGGCCGTCGTAGAGGGTGACCGTCCAAGGATTGAGCGGAAAGCCGCCCCGGTAGGCGCAATAACCCAGCAGCCGGACCTGGCCGGGGGTCAGGTCCGGGAACGCCGAGGCGATCTCGGGAACGGTTATCCTTTCATTCTTCGTCACGGGCGTAAAGATAGGGTGACATTGTGCCAAAGTACGGCATAATATACGGTGGTCCCGTGGATTCCTTTCAAGTTTTTGAAAACTTTTTTGTCTTAAAGCGTATATTTGTGAAGACACATATTCAATAACGTCATCATGGCATTATTCTTTCACGGAAGTTCCGTTTTGTTTGATTCGTTCGACCTTTCGCACGCCCTGGAGGGTGACGGAAAGGCCAAGTTCGGCTACGGCGTCTATGTCGCGGGCACCTATGCGTCCGCCGCGCACTATGCGTTCAACAAGAAGCGTCCGGAGAACCGGGACTACTATGTATATACGGTGGAGATCCCTGACTGCACGGAAGACAACTGCCTTTCCCTGTTGAAGGGGAAGCCGGTCGCGGAGTCGATCATCCGGCGCACGGAGCAGCGGCTCGGGGAGGCTGTTCCCGACGAGGCGAAGGTGGAGGGGAAGTATTTCCGGAAGTACCTGGCCAACCGTCTGACCGGTCCGACGAAGCCCGTCGGCCGGATGATCGACAAGGCTTCGGTGGAAGGGGAGAAGGCGGCGTCGGCCTTTCTGGACAGCATCGGCGTGGAGCTGATCCGCTGGCCGCATGACTGGAGCAGTCCCGAAGGGGAGATGAACATGGCCGTGCTGGACGCCGCCAAGGTGCGGATCGTCCGGATCGAGCGGGTGGAGCTGGATGCGAAGAAGCACCAGCTGGTCCCGGGCTCGCAGCAGTTGGTCAAGGCTTTTTAAGGGAAGACTATGCACGTTCGTGAATTCATCGAGAAGAACTATCCGGAGTACTACGGCTGGTTCGACTATCCCGCCGGCCGGACGGTGTCTTTCTGCAGGACGGACGGGCCGTGGGGCATCCTCGGCAATTTCGGAAGGACCCCGCTCGTGGTGGACGGCGTCCCTTTCGACTGTGCGGAAAAGCTTTTCCAGGTGATGAAGTTCACCGACGCGGAGTCCCGCCGGGCCGTCTATGGGCGGGCCGGAAGGACGATCAAGATGACGGCGAAGCATCAGGAGAAAGTCGGATGCGTCCGTCCCGACTGGGGGGAGATTCTTGTCGACGCGCTCAAGTTCTGCCTCATGACCAAGTATGCGCAGAGCGAGGCTTTCCGCGCCGAACTGGCCCGCACCGGCGACAGCTTCATCGTGGAGGAGCAGCCCAACGCCAAAAGGCCGGCGGACACTTATAACGCCAGGCTTTCGGCCGACGGCGCCATCTGGTCCGGCCCCAATCTCATGGGCCGTCTCCTCATGGAGCTCCGTGACAACGGCGCTCTGGCGTATCATCTTCCCGAGGATGCGACGCGTTTTTCGGATCTGCTTGGACAATAGGTGAAAGAATCGGGTTTCAGAAGCGTATTTAATTGCAATCATGGAAGAGTATCTCAATCTCGAATCCCTGCTGACGCAGGCGGCGGAGGCCGACGTGACGGCGCTCCGGCAGTTTCTCACGACGAAACCCAGTCAGCCGCTCGTAACCGTCGGCTCCGGCGGCGCCGAGTCCGTGGCGGACTTCGCGGCCCTGCTGTACGGAGCCCGCGGAGGCGTCGCCACGGCCGTAACTCCGTACACCCTCAATTCTTATAGCGACGATGCCCTGAAGACGGCAAAGCTCCTGCTCGTGAGCAAGGGCGGGCACAACCAGGACATTACCTTCGCGGCGGGCCGGGGGCTGGATGTGAACGGTGACAAGACGGCCAGCTTCACCCTGAGCACGGGGGAGAAAAATGAAGTCCGGAAGAAGTTTGCAAAGGCCCGGTCGAACCTTTCCTTCGACATCCCGGATCTGAAGGCTCATGACGCGTTCATATCGGTCGGCTCCCCGGTGATGTATTTCGCGCTCCTCTGCCGGGTGTTCAGTCCGGGCTGCGACCTTTCCAAGTACCAGTCAAAACCCGAAGCGCCGTACCGGTCGGAACAGAAAGACGGAACTCCGTTGTCCATGGATGACTTGAAAGGGGTGAAGAGTCTCATCGTCCTGAACGGTTCCTGGGGCCGCCCCGTGGCGAAGAACCTGGAAGGAAAACTCGTGGAGAGCGGCCTCTGTCCGGCCTGCGTGATCGATTTCCGCAATTACTGCCACGGCCGGTTCATTTTCACCTCGGGCCATCTGGAGGACTCGGCCGTCGTCATGTTCATTACGCCGCGGGAGAAGGATCTCGCCGGACGCATCCGGGAACTCCTCCCGGCATCGGCCAAGCTCGTTCTCATCGAGACGGAGGCTGACGCCCCGGAAGCGTCCCTGGACCTGCTCATCCGGTCCACGCTCTTCTTCTTCGACCTCTGCGAAGCCACCGGCACCAACTGGGTGAAACCTAAGAATCCCGGCGATATCGACAAACGGAAGCCGATCGCAATACCATTCATCAGCCAGCTGAAAAAAGACGGACCTTTGAAAGTACAGTAGCTCGTTATGAAAATCATCCATACGGCCGACCTCCATCTCGGCCAGATCCTCTACCAGAATTATGACCGGGAGGACGAACACGCTCATTTTTTCAAGCAGCTGAAAACCTGGTGTCAGGAGGAAAAGCCTGATGCGCTGGTCGTCAGCGGCGACATCTTCGATATCCAGCAGCCGTCGGCGGCCACGAAACGGTTCTTCAACGAGCGCTTTGTGGACCTTGCCAGAAATAATCCGGACATGGCGGTCGTCATCGCGGCGGGAAACCATGATTCCGCCTCCCGCATCCAGGCCGACAGTCCGGTCTGGGATGCGGCCGGGGTCCGCCTCGTCGGGACTGCGCCGGCCGTCGGGTCAACGGATTTGCCGAACGGCTGGCAGGAAAAATACATCGTCCGGCTGAAGAGCGGCTATATCGTCGCGCTTCCTTACATGATCGGCGAACGTCCGGAAGTTATCCAGTCCATCATGGACAAGGTGAAAGAGGAGAACACGGAAGGGAAGCCCGTCGTCCTGATGGCGCATACCGCCATTACCGGCACGGACATGCAGGGGCATGGCGAGATCGGCAAGATGCGTACGCAAGGAATCGAGTCGATGGGCCATGGCTGGGATTACCTGGCGCTCGGCCATATCCACAAGCCCCAGACTTTGGGGCGCCCGGAAGATGCGCTCAAGGCGGAAGCCGTGACCTATCCTTCGGGGGTGGCGCGCTACAGCGGAAGCGCTTTGCACGTGAGTTGTGATGAGACCTATCCTCATTCCGTCAGCCTGGTGGAGATTCCGGCGCACGGCGCCGATGTCACCATCCGCCCGTTGCGGATTGACGAATTGCGCCATTTCTTCATCCTGCCGGCCGACGGCAAGAGCTATGCGTCCGAGGAAGAAGCGCTTGCAGGCGTGAAAGACTTCTGCGAAAAAGTGGGGAAGGGCTATTTCCGACTTTGCGTCGACGCCGAGGTCTCCCTGTCTTCCAACTTCAACCAGAAGGTCTATGACATCCTGGCCCCGTACGACGAGGAGGTTCGTTTCAACCCGAAAACGATCTGGGCGGGAGAGACCGGGAAAGAGGAAGTCGCCGAAAAGCCCGTCTTCGAAGTGGCGGAGCTTCAGCAGATGCAGGATCCTGTCGACTTTATCGAGAAAACCCGGAGCCAGTATCCAGGTCTCCCGGATGCTGACGAACTGCGCAGATTATTCGACGAAGTCCGCGACGAAATCAAGCGTTTTGAGGACGAAGCCAGGCAGAAAGAGGCCCGGAAGGCCGCCAAACAGAAAACGGAGGAGTAAGGTTATGAAAATCAAGAAACTGTCGATACGGAATATCGCGTCCATTGAAGAGGCGGACATCGATTTTACAAAGGATCTGGTGGATGTCGTCACCGGTGATCCGGCCTCCATTTTCCTGATCTCCGGTGACACCGGGGTCGGAAAGTCAATCATCCTGGACAGCATCGCGCTGGCCCTGTACGGGACGACGCCCCGGCTGGAATCCGTGGAGAACGCCAAGTCGAACAAGTTCATTGACACCCGGGGAGAAGAAGTGATGGTCAAGAGTGTCGAGCAGTATACCCGTCTGGGCATTTCCGAGAAGGACCCCTGCTTCTGCGAAGTGGTCTATGAAGGGAATGACGGCCGGGAATACTGTTCCCGTCTGACCTTGGGGTACATGCTGGGAAGAAACAAAGTCCTTCGCAACCGCACCAGCGCGATGTCTTTGACTGTCGGCGGGGAAACGTTCAATAAAAAGGAAGAAGTCAGGAAGCAGAACGAAGCCGCCATCGGACTGACGTTCGAGCAGTTCAACCGGATGGTCATGCTGGCGCAGGGTCAGTTTGCCGCCTTCCTCACGGGCAGGAAGGAGGAGCGTCAGGAAATCCTGGAGCAGCTGACAAACACGACGCATTTTTCGGATTACGGCGATGCGATCGAGCGGTTGTTCAAGAAAGCGAAGACCGACTATGAAACCAAGGAGAGACTCAGGGACCAGGCGGCGGAATATGTTCTGGATGATGCGACAGTCGCCGGCTTGAAGCAGCAACTGGCGGAGGTCAAGGAAGAGGAAAAGCAGAACAATGAAGCTGCGACAGCCGTCGGCGTCAAGATCGAGGCGGTGAAAAAGATTGTTGCGGCCGCTGACAGGATTCAGAAATCATCGGCGAAGAAAACCGAATTGGAAGCGGTCATGGGCGGTTCGGAATATCTGGAAGCCCGGGCCGTGCTCAAGGACTGGGACGGCACGGTCACGGAACGCCAGCGCCTGCAGGATATCCGGAGTGAGCGGCGGGATTTGGAAGACGCGAGGAAGAAGGCGGTGGAACTGGCCGGCCAGTTCGCGATTCTGCTCGCCGACCTGGCCTTCCGGAACGAAGACATCAGCCGTCGAAAAATCGACGTGGGTACGCTCGACGCCTGGCTTCAGGAGCGGGAGGATCGGAAGGACCTGTACGACCGTGCCGACGGGACCGTCGTGAAACTGGGCAACCTCGGGGATCTTGATCATGAAATCGCCGATCTTCAGACAAAGCTGCAGGATGAGTCGGCCCGGACCGAGCCGCTGAAGAAGAGCGAGGCGGATACCAAAGAGGCCCTGGATGCGGCACAGGATAACCTGGGCAAAAAAGAGGATGAAATCAGTCGCTTGCACGAAGAGCAGGATGCTTTGGATTCCGTGGGAACGAATCGCGAATTGAACAGCGTATTGCCCGAAAAAGTCTCGCAGTTGGAGAAGTTGAAGGCCGCCATCGCCGACCGGGACGGGCTCATAACGGAGAGAGAGAACCTTTTCGTCAGTATCACGACGGACGAGAAGACTCTGGCGGAAATGGAGGATGACGTGGTGCGCGCACAAGAAATCAGGAATGCCGCCAAGAGTACCTATGATACCGCGCAAAGGTGTTATGACACCATGAACATGTCGACGGATGACATCCTCGTCGATCTCCGGAAGAAACTGCAGGAAGAACACCAAAGTGTCTGCCCCCTTTGCGGTCAGGAGATCAAGGCTTTCACGGAGGACTATGCGGCGCGCGTGACGGAACTGGATGGAATCCGTGCGGAGAGGCGGGACGAGTTCGAGCGGGCCGACGGGGTGTGGAATAAGGCGAAGGAAGAAAGAGACCGGTTCTCCGGCCAGTTGGATCAGAAGAAAAAGAACAGGGAAGGCCTGGACAAGGACATCAAAGCCAAAGGCGGTGAAATCAAGAAAATGGCGGAAGAGGCCGGCCTGAATCCGGAGGAGGAATTGTCCGTGCGGATTGAGGCCGCCTTGAGCGACCTTGAAGTCCGGAAATCCGAGCTGGAGGCCCGCCAGGGCCGTATTTCGGCTCTCGGAGAGAAACTCAAAGCCCTGTTGGAAGAGCGAAAGCCGTTGGAGCAGACCCGGGAAGGCGCAAAGGAAAAATGGCAGGAGGCTTCGGCCGCTGTCAGAAATAATGAAGAGAACATTCTGGAGTATGGTCGGCGGAAGGCGGAATCCGAGCAGAAAAGGGATTCCCTGCGGAAAGAGCTTTCCGCCGCGATGACCCCCTTCTATCCCGACTGGGCTTCCGATCTGGAGCAGGTGGCCGCGACCTTGAAGGCCGATGCCGATGAGTATAGGGAGATGGCTCAGGCAGCCGGGGCCGCCCATGCCGCCATCGAACGATCCGAGCAGGAGATTTCGATCATCCAGGGCAGCCGGGATTCCATCCTCGGGCTTTTCCCGGATTGGAAAAAGACGATGGCTCCGGCTTCCCATGCTTCCGCCGATATCGTCCAGGAATGGACGACTTTGAACAGCGATGTGAGTTCCGCCCATGCCGCCATCAAAGAGCATGAGGAGGACATTGCCGATTACAAGGAGGTTCTGGATTCGTGGTATCTGTCCACCGGCCGGGACGAGGCCGCTCTGGACGCCATCCAGGCCTCGGCGCCGAAACTGCAGGCATTCCGGGATTTGGTGAAAGAGACGGAAGACCGGCATCGCGACGCCTGCAAAGAAATTACCACCGCACAAGAGGAGAAGAACGATGCCATGGCGAAGCTTGGAATTGCGGAGGAATCCGAAATCCCCGTCCTGCAGGATCTGGAGGCGGAGCAGGACGGCCTGAATGCCGGACATGATGGCATCGTCTCCCGAAAGGCGACCCTTGAGGGCCAGTTGAAGGAGAACGAGGAAAACCAGGGCAAGCTCACCGAAAAGGAGAAAGACCTCCAAGAGGCGGAAGCCGTATTCAAAAAGTGGGAACCGATCAACCGTCATTTCGGCGGATACCGGTTCCGCACCTTGGTGCAGACCTACATCCTGCGGCCGCTCCTGAATAACGCGAACATCTATCTGAAAGAGATTACGGACCGCTACAGGCTCACCTGCAGCGAGGACAACGAGCAGTTGTCCATCCTGGTCCTGGACCGTTACAACAAAGACCAGATCCGCAGTGCGACCGTCCTATCCGGCGGTGAACGCTTTATGATTTCGCTGGCTCTGTCATTGGCCCTGTCCTCCTTGAACCGCACGGACATGAACGTGAATATTCTCTTCATTGACGAAGGGTTCGGCACCCTGGACAAGGCGAGCCTGGAATCCGTGATGGCCACCCTGGAGAAACTGCAGGAAATCGCCGGCGAGAGCAACCGCCGTGTGGGCATCATCTCGCACCGCGAAGAGCTGGACGAGCGCATCCCCACCCAGATTCGTGTGGTCAAGAAGGGTGAAGGCCGGAGCCGGATTCAATTCGTGAAAGGGGGCTCACTGGTCTGAGCCCCCTTTCATTAAGCCGTCTGGAGCGCCAGGTCCACGATCTTTTCGGTGATCCGGACATTTTTCTTGCCGACGCTGGCCATCAGCGGCGCCGTGAACATGATGTCCCGCATCACCCGTTCCATGATGCCCCGCAGGGCGCGGGCGCCGGTGCCCGACTGGCTGGCCCGTTCCGCAATGGCATGGAGGGCTTTCCGGTCGAAGTCGAGTTTCACTCCGTCTTTTCCCAGCAGGGCCGTGTATTGGCGCACGAGCGCGTTCTTCGGTTCGGTCAGAATCTTTTCCAGGGCCTTCATGTCCAGGGGCTCCACATATGTGATGACCGGGAACCGGCCCACAAGTTCCGGAATGAGTCCGAAGGACATCAGGTCGTGCGGGTCGACCCGCCGGTAGAGGCTGCCCTTCGGCTGGGTTTCCTCCGTCTGTCCGGTGAAGCCGATGCGCTGCGCGCCCTTCCCGATCCGTCCGGAAACGATCTTGTCGATGCCGACGAACGCGCCGGACAGGATGAAGAGGATGTTCTTCGTGTTGATCCGGATGCATTCCGCGTACGGGTGCTTGCGTCCGCCCTGGGCCTGCACGCCCACGATGTCGCCTTCCACGATCTTCAGCAGCGACTGCTGGACACATTCGCCGGACACGTCCCGGGTGATGGACGGGTTCTCGTCCTTTTTGGCGATCTTGTCGCCTTCGTCCAGCATCACGATGCCGTACTCCGCCTTAGAGACGTCATAGTCGCAGGCGCGGAGCAGGCCCACCAGGCACTCTTCCACGTCCGATCCCACATATCCGCTCGCCGTGAGCTTGGTGCAGTCCTGGATATGGAACGGGACGTCCAGCAGCTTCGCGAGGGTCTGGACGAGGTACGTCTTGCCGCACCCCGTCTCTCCGAGCAGAATGACGTTGGATTTCTCCAGTTCCACGTCGGACAGGCCGGACTCGTCGTCCGCAATCCGCTTGTAGTGGTTGTAGGCCGCCACGGAGAGGGTGATTTTCGCCTCGTCCTGGCCGATTACGTATTTGTCCAGGCCCTCCTTGATCTGGTCGGGCCGCAGGATATTCATTTTTTTCACCATGGGCATTCCTCCTTATTTAATTAGGCGCAGTAGTGGAATCCCGTCGGCACCTGGCCGAACAGGTTCTTGAACTGATTGGATACATTGTGGCGGGTATGGTAGCGCGCGCCGTTTCCCGCCAGCTTGTCGCGCTTGTTGTTTTTGATCAGGCTCTGGGCCTGTCTTTTCTCGATGATCCGCCGTATTTTACGGCAGTTCGCATTGTCTTCAATGCCGATGCTCACGTCGCCGAGACGTTTCCCGTCCATGAAGACGAGGCGCTCGTCGGCGAGTTTGCGGGTCTGCTTGAGGATGAACTTGGCTTCGGAGAAGCGGACTTGGGTATTGCGGTCAGAAGTTTTCATGGGCGATTCAATTTAAGGGGTTAGTGAATAAGGGATAGCTGCGCCGTGCCGGCAACCATGATAATATACCATGGTCACAGGATATTCTTTCAGCTGGCGCGGGGGAAGTTTTATGAGGCCGGGGTGCCCTTCGGGCGACTCACCGGATATGGAGCGAAGTCAGTCATAGGCGGTCCATTTTCCGTTTGGCGGGACAAATGTACTCATTTTATTTGGTTCCACCAAATTTTTCTGCCTATAATTGATTGATAATCAGTATTTTGGAAGCGGACATTACCCTTCTGTAAAATAACACAAAAAAGGTAACTTCCAAATATTTTTTGGCGTCAGACGGCCCTGGCGCTTCCGCTCCCGAGAATCATTTCTCTGGTCACGACGATATCCCGTTTTCCATTCTGGAACGCGGCCTTTGGGGCGGTGAACATAATGTCACGCATCGCCTTTTCCATGATGCTGCGGAGGCCGCGGGCTCCTGTTCCTGTATCAGTCGCGAGCTGCGCGGCCGCGGAGATCGCCTCCGGCTCGAAGGACAGCGAGATTCCGTCCTCCCGAAAGAGTTCCGTGTATTGACTGACCAGGTTGTTTTTGGGTTTGGTGAGAATATGCTCCAGCGCCGCCTTGTCGAGGGGGTCGACATAGGTGACGACCGGGAATCGGCCTACGAACTC
>JAEEGJ010023610.1_pt1 | contig 12882 bp, 2 predicted proteins | sample 8958761 | NCBI WGS metagenome assembly JAEEGJ01 (sample SAMN16246546, study PRJNA631951) | gut metagenome | biome: gut microbiome; feature: rumen; material: RS-attached | host: Bos | place: Iran: Karaj | collected 2018-10
CACTGCCATAATAAGAATTCAAGATCGAGAGTTCGTCTTGTTCGGAACGATAGGCTTCAAGAGCCTCGGAAAGTTTCGTCACAGCGTCCGACACCCGGTCAAAACGCTCCTCCATCAATTTTATTCTTTCAACGTTCATATCTTTATGTAGAAAAACCCTTGTGTCCCAATTTCTAATTGAACGACTCCTTGAATACAATCATTTGATAACACACTTCTTCCCATTGTGCAAATAGATGCCCTTTATCTCGGGCTTGCCGTTGAGCCGGAAGCCATCGAGGGTGAAATAGGAATCCGTGTACTTGGAATGTTCGGAACAATCGGAGATTTCGGAGATGCACGTCTCATCATCACCAAAGTCAAGGACGAACGCCTTGATACCTCCGCTTGTGCCAACGGGCAGGCCTGCCGTAATTCCTGCACCAAGCTGGAAGTAGGCGCGGAAAGCACCGATGGTCATTTCGCCGTCGGGATAATAAAGTTGGTTGCCGTCTCCAAGGAACAGCTTCGTATCGTCAGCCGAATCGAGATGGAGAGGATTGTAAAGACCATTGAATGAAATGATGTCATTATCTGCTGGTGAAGCAGCAGGAGCAGCCTTGTCGATGGTGACGCCCTTGAATGTCGGAGCTTCGAGCGTAGTACCCGAATCAGCCCACCTGATGAGGTAGGAAGTGCCTGCCTCAAGTTTGCTGCCCGCATCTCCGAAGGTCAGGATGAGCTCATTATTCACAAAATTTGCCCCAGTGAGCTTCCTGACCGCCAGACCTTCGCCCGCAAGGGGACAACCCGTGGCTGTCAGATCCACATCGAACGGCAGGCATATGGTGTTCCAGGAGCCATCCTGATAGAACGTGCGCCCACCGAGGGTGACGTTGACGGTTCTTCCGTCGAGCAGGTCAATGACGTCCGTGTTATTCCCGTCATTTTGGAACGAATTGTCCCTGCTAAAGAAAACAAAGTCGATGGTTCCATCTTCGTTCTGAGTGATCTGTTCCACCGAAGCATCCAGCAGGTAGCTACCGTCGGCATTCTGGTTATAAAGCGTAGCAGCTGGTGTAGTGGTCGGTCCAAAGGCATTCACTTTGCCGTAAGGGAACGGGTCGGAGCTTGTTCCATCGAACTTGTATTTACCCGTTTCCGGATTGGTGTCGTACACATTGTCAGCAGGAATCCAGGTCATACGCTGATGATCAGGGTTGTTATTCACCTTGTTAGTCGACCAGGCTTCCGCATCATAATCCACGTGGAGGATGAGCAGGCCAGGGGCTTTGAGATGAGTATCCCATCCCGTCAGCTGACGATTTTCAAGGAGATAGTACTCGTTCCGGTTGCCCTTGTTGTAGATGACGTAGGTGTCGCCACCGTTCTGAAGCCCCTCCATGCCTGTGATTGCCACGGTCGAAGTCAGTTCAATGGGAGTCTTCCATCCGGCCATCCAACGCTCATAGCTCGTATAGCCCGCTGGCATGTATCCGCCCCATAGATAGCATCCCGTATCCATCAGGTCCCAGACGTACATTCCCTGGCCACCATTGTCATCGGTATCATAGAAGTCGGGATAACCCAGACAGTGGCTGAACTCATGACAAAGGGTGCCGATTCCCGCCAGCAGATTTTCTCCGTTCAACTCGCTGCCACAGGCGTAGGTGTTGATGGTTACGCCATCCAGCGTTTGAGCACCCGATCCATCATCATTATTCTTGGCCGACGACAACGTCCATTCATGGGGCCAGATGGTATTACCGGCTCCACCATCAGCCTCGCCCTGTCCGGCATAGATCACATACACCTGATCGACTTCGTCGTCATTGTCCCAGTCATACTTGCTGAAATCGACGGCATTATTCACCAGACTCAAAGCCTCGATCACCATCTCGGCAGGATGCTCGTCGTTGCCATCCGTATTGTTTTTGTTATTCCCATAGTACGCTTGGTTTCGACTCACCGTAACCGGTCCCACGACGTCGAAAGTCAGATCGAACTTTCCATCGCTTTGAGCCAGGAAGTAGTCGCGCACCGAACCCTCGAAACGCCAACCGTCGTTGAAATCCTTGACGTTGGCAATGTCATCGAAACGTTCGCGGGTATGCTCGTTCCCGAATGTCACATCCTTGAAGTTGACCAGGATGATGAGTCCCTTCTTCTCGCCTTCATAATTGCCAACAGCACCTACGTTGCGACGAGCTGGAGCCAGACGCCGTGCACGGCGCTGGTTGGCTTCTTGTCGACGCTGGTTGGCATGGACGCCGATGGCCTCCCTGTCAACGAGTTGATACGTGTCGCCGACACTTTGGTAAGCCTTGCCGTCGTCGCCCAGCCAATAGTGCCCATGCTCATCTCCAACGAGGCGGGCGTGAACGGTGGTTCCGTCCGGAAGGGTCAGTACCCTGAACAAGCCGGGCTTGGCAGGCACGGCATATACTATTGTCACAATCAAAAATAGCAGCGATGCCACCACACTGCGCATCGCAACACGCGAAGACAATCTTTTATTCATATAGTTCACTATTGTATTTACAAATGGCTGCAAAAATAATGCAATAATTCGAGAAAACCAAAATTATCGCTGAAGAAAACCTGCTCAAAACGATTCCCTCCCAATTAAATGCTTATTTGACAGCTCTACCTATCATCAAAAACCGACACGGCAGAAGCATAAAAAAACGGGAGTTAGCCGATAAAGCCAACTCCCGCTAAAATGAATGTTTTATTGTTGATCGACATGCTTCTTGCCGATAGCAACTTTCTGTCCATTATGGATGTAGATGCCTGGCGACTCGGGACAACCGCTGAGACGGAAGCCCTGGAGCGTGTACCATGCATCGACATCCGGTTCGTCGGCACGAACATCGCTGATTCCATCAGGCAGATGCTGCAGGTCGATGACGAAGGGCGACCACGGATCACCGTACTGGTTCTCGATGCGGAAGTTGTAGGTACCGCCGCCTTCATCCTCCACGCCATTTCGTTCGTATTCCCATCAGGCGAATACGGGCGTAACGCCTACCGAAAGCAGGACGAGTGACAGGACGAGTTGAAGGAATAAATGTTTCGGTTTCATAAGTTCATGTGTTACAAGTAATTTATGCCGATGTGTTTCACGGGCTGTTGCATTCGGCTTTCTGTGCGCAAAAATAACGAAAAAACAATCCGTTCCAACTTTTCGCCACAAAAAATGGATGAAAAGAGCGACAAGGCACAATTCTGATGACAAATTGAGGAAATCGGTCGTAATTATGTCACGTATTCAGTCGAAATAATTATCTGATTCTGCAATGAAACATAAAAGTTCATAGAAGTCCTCCAAAAGAATGAAATGGAGCGTCTATGTTCATAGATGTACCATTTCGTTGTGAAATGGAGCGTCTATGTTCATACACGTGCTATTTCGTAGTGAAATGGAACGTCTATGTTCATAGATGTACTATTTCGTTGTGAAATGGAGCGTCTATGTTCGTAGATGTACTATTTCATTGTGAAATGGAGCGTCTATGTTCGTAGATGTACTATTTCATTGTGAAATGGAGCGTCTATGTTCGTAGATGTACTATTTCATTGTGAAATGGAGCGTCTATGTTCATACACGTGCTATTTCGTTGTGAAATGGAGCGTATATGTACGTAGACGTCCTATTTCATCTTTGATAAAGAATTCTCACAAAATATCGGCCAACCTAAAAAATTAATTATCTATTTTTTCTCTCAAAAAATCTTTTGAATATGAAATTTGGGCTGACAGCGAAAAGGAATCGCTGCCAAGCCCAAAGAGTCATTCGATCGAAGATTTACGGATTATTGTCTGCATCGGCGCCGACAGCCACCTTCTGACCTCGGTGGATGTAGATGCCGGGCGACTCGGGACGTCCACCGAGACGGAAGCCCTGGAGCGTGTACCAGGCATCGTCGTCGGCATCTTCGTCGGTCGAAATGGAGCCGATGGCATCGGGCAGATGCTGCAGGTCGATGACGTAGGGCGACCAGGGGTCGCCGATGTTGTCGTCGCTGGTGAAGTACTGCGAGTCGTCGATCAGGACCATGCGACCATCGAGATACGTATAGAGCTGCATCGGAACGGAACTTCCCTCACCCGATATGATGAGATAGTAGAGTCCATTGTAGGAACGCGTTGCACCCCGGCATTCCCCGTTGACGAAGGCAGCCACTTCGGCCGAATCGACCACTGCCTCACCGTCAGTGAGCTGGATGACCATCGTCATGTTGTCGGGATAGTGATGACGATCGACGGGCGAGAAGAGGGTGGGCTGGTCGCCTGCATATGCCATAGCTCGCATCCGAGCCTGGCTGCTTGCCGAAGGCGACGGATAGACGAAGCTCTTCCGGACACCCGAAGAATTGTAGTACATGTATCCATGACCGCTTTCAAGCGACTTGAGGTTGCCCTCCCAGCCGGTATTTCCGTAGATGGCAATGCCACTCTGCGACTTCACACGATCGCCACGCTGCGGGTTGGCTCCTGCCAATGCCTCGTCGATGGTCATCGAATAGAGCGGCGTGTAGGCAATCCAGTTCCATTCGTCGTGGAGTTCGACGGGTGTGGTCGATAGCGTGACCTGACGGCCTGTGACAGCCAGTTGCGAAGGAAGCTGAGGACTCGTTGGCAACGAAGTTACACGGAGCTTGTACATCGTACCTGCCGTGACTGAGAGCGGGCCATCCCATTCGGTGCCGTTGCTCCACGCCACCTGCGAACCCTGGTCCTTCATCATCAGCGACCAGCCGTCGTAGCTGCTGAATACACTCTGCGGACTATCATCCTCGGGTTGTACACCCAAGCCTATCCAGTTCCAGTTTTCGTGGATCGACAGACTTTGTTCAACCTTGCCGCTCTTGGTCCAGATGGCAGGCTGATCGAAGTCGCCGATGAGCTCGTCGTGCTTGAAGAGCACCTGGGCAGGCGTGCCGTCGGTCAAGGTCAGATCGACATCGACGTAGGTCATTCCATTCGACGCATCGTAGATGGCGAAGGTGACTGGCTTGTCGGCATCCTGATTGCGATAGCCATTGCCATAGATGCTAAGGGTGACATAGGCCGCGCCACGCACCTTCTCGGGCGAAGCCAGGCCACGGCACTTGCCACCGATGAAGGCGGCCACGATGCTCTCGGTGTTCTCCATCAGGATACCGTCAATGCGTACCTGTCCGATGACGTTCATCTGGTGTTCGTAGGCAGTCGGGTCGAAACTCCAGTCGGGCTTTTCGCCACTCACCTTCAGCTGGATACGCAGCGGTTCGAGAATCTCGAAGTTGCCCTGCAGACCTATGGTGACATCGTAGAGACCAACGCGCACATATGGATCGACACGGAATCGCAACGTCCGGGAAGATGAGGGTGCCACCTCGTCGGCAGCATCGCTTTCGACAACGGTGAGCCACTGCGGAAGATTCTCGACCGAATAGTATTCGACATTTCCACTCTTGTTGATGACATCGACGTCGAACACAAGTTCCTCGCCATAGAGCTTGGTGAGGCTCACGGAATCTCGGGTCCACAGGAGCGGATTCCGCCTGACGTAGGCTGTCCAGCGAATGGGCTGCGAAGCATTGCCATTCAGGTCGCGCACGTCGGCGACGGTGAGGTTGAGCGTCGTGCCCTCGATGTCGCGTGGCGCGATGTTGTCGCCCTTCAGTTTGACGACCAACTTGCGCTCGGAAGCGATGGGCGAAGCCAGGAGGCGCGACTCCTCGGGAGCCTTCTTGATGGGCGCCGCAAAAACGGCCGACGCCTGGCTGTTGGCGATCACCCTGAGTTCGTCGGTGGCACCGGGCACACGGTTCTCGAACGTGTAGGACTTGGTGGGCACGCCGTCGATGGTGTCGTTCTTCTCGAACGGGAAGTAGAGAGCCAGACCACGCGAATAGACGCTGGCCGTGTCGATGCAGTTGAACATATTGGAGAGCAGACGGCCCTCGGAGAGCGTGGCACGCCAGTAGCGCACTTCATCGAGATAGCCTGTGTATCCTTCGCCAAACTTCATTACCGGACCTTCGACCTGAGGCATGTCGGTTTCGGAAATAACCGTGGTACGATGGCCGTTGAAGTAGAAGCTGGCGCTCTGTCCACGTACGACGTTGAGGGCAATATGGCTCCATCCGCCTTCGAAATCGAGTGTCGATAACTCGTTGTCGTCGGCCACCATCTGCTTCTTTTCGCCGTATTCAAGCCAGAGGTTCTTGTCAGCATCGTAGTAGAGCCGCAGACGATTATACGGATTGGTGCCCGTCTCGAAGAGCGTAGCCCCTTCGGTAATCTTTTCGGGGTAGGTCCACATTTCGATGGCATAGCTGTCGCCAATGCCTGTGGCAAGTCGGGAGATGTCGGCCGTCATACCTTCGCTCGTGAGGAAGCGCACAGCATAATTCCGATTGTCGATCAACCAGGTGTTGACGACATCGAAGTCGTGCGTATGACGGGCGTCAGCAATCACGTAGCCATGTCCTTCGTTCATCGGCCAGTAGTTGGTCAAGCCATAGGTGTAGGCAGTCTTCGACTGATAACGGGTGGCGGCTGCATCGTTCACGTCGCGATAGATATTGAAGAGACTCAGGTCGTGCATAGCACCACCGAGCAGGTCGCAACTGATGTAGAGGTAGTTGTCGTCGGCATACTGGATGACCTGGGTGCCTGTGTCGGACACAGGTTCGTTCATGAACAGATCGACGTTGGTCGTACCATACTGGGCAAGCATCGAGAACGTCTTTTCGCTCGACTTGTAGCTGAGTGCCATGAAGGTCCACGGACCAGCAGGCAACGTCTTGGTGCTCACATGGTCGGTACCGCCGATGATGGCATGGACATGTCCGTCGGCATCAAGGCTGAGGGCAAAGGCGTTCTGGCCCTTACCGTGCCGGAGGATGGTACCTGCCTGATCCCACTTCAGCCAGAAGTCGAGGGAGAAGTCTCCGCTCAGGAAAATGGGGTTGCGCGTCCGTCCGGCCGGTGCACGCGGAACGAGCTGATAGGACACCTCGTGGTCGATCGGACGGTCGTTGAGCACCGCCGTGACAATGACGTTCTTGTCGCCCACGTAGCCTGGGACGATGTCCTCAGTGAACTCGATGCTCATGTCGTCGCCAAAGCCCAGGATGCCGCTGGACGGAGTGGGTGTGGTGAGCGGACGGGGAGCGATGTTGTCCTTGATGACCGTCACCTCATCGCTATAGACATAGACGTACTGGTTGTCGAAATCGGCAGCTGTAAAGGCGCGGAAGGTGTAGGTACCCTGCGGATAGCTGGCCTCACTCTGCATATCCAGCGACAGGGGCAGGTCGCCCGATGTAGGAAGAACGGGATAGTCATACTTCGCCGTATCGGCCGGATTGACCAGATACTGGTAGAGCGGTGTCCAGCCGGTGTTGCCGGCGAAACGGTATTGCACACCGACGAACTTAAGGCTCTTGAACGAACGATCGAAGTCAGTCACCTTCATCGCGAGGCTGTTGCCTGTCTCGATATTGAGAACGGGCTCGTCGATGACTAGATTGACGGGCGATGAACTGGGCTTGAAACGGGCATTGAGCGTGACATCGGAGTTGATGATGGCGGGCTGGTACTGCGAACAGAAGCGGATTTTGATACCGTCGTAGTTTAGGATACTCTGGTCGGTCTGCCGGATGGTCAGCACCTTGGTCACCGTCTCGTTGTGGTTCAGATAGATGGAACGGCCATTGATGGGAACTCCATCCATCAGAATCTGCAAGCCATCGACATTGGTGTTCTCGAGAATGATGAGATTATAGCTGAAGTTGATGCCCTGGTGTGCAGTGGCCAGATTGGTGCAATGCAGAACAACATGGGCTTCGCCTCCAGCGGGAATGTCGGTGAGCGTGGCACTCTTGGCGGGATGCTGCCCGTCGAGGCTGATCTGCAGGTCGGGCTGTTCCATCTGCAGCGTGGCATTGCCCAAGGGCGTACCAGGCTGATACCACTTCGTCGTGTCCTGACCTTCGTAGGGATTGTAGGTCTGACCACCGAAGATACTGAATATCAAACCATTGTTCTGATTGGTGGGCTTGTACTGATTGATGGAAATGTCGGTGTCGCGGTTGCCATCCTGCACGGTATATTCCCACTCGGTGTAGTTGCTGGTCTTGGTCCCATCGCCATCGACATAGCCTCGACCTGCTTCGGAGGTGATATTCGTGATGATGCCGAACTTGGCGGTTGACAACAAGGACCATCCGAAGTGTTCGCCGAACACACCGCCCATTCGCCAGGTAGTCTTCTTCTCGTCGGTCTTGGACACTTCGTGACGAGAACTGAACGTATAGGTGGATCCTCCATCGATGGAGAAGTTTTCGGGTGTGCTTTTCTTCATCACCTCGACCTTCTCCTCCTCGTTCGTGTAGAGTTCCTTAATCCAGTGCTGGATCTGCTCGTTGCACCACATGACGCTGTCAATCTCGCTTTCGAGAGGCTTGAGAGGAGCGACATAGACATAGGTGGAATCTTCGCCATAGTCGGGATCATTCTCTGGCAGCCAGGTGAGCCACACGCCCTTCTGGCCCGTGTTGACATAGTTGTCGGCCTCTTCCTTCGAACCGATTGGGGAAAGATACTGGCGGCGCATATCCTTCCACTTGGGAATCATCACGGTCTCGATCTCGTAGGTGGTGTATTTGAAGGCGGTGGCTATCTCCTGTCCAAGGGACAGCGCATCCTCGAGTTCGATGTAATATTTGAGTGTCTGTGGATCCTGCTTGATGAAGAGATTGCGGCAGGTGCCCAGTAGCATATTGGTGGATGTGCCGACAAACACGTCACCCTTGGCTCCTACATAGGGAGAGGTGGCGGCGGTCGATATGCTTGACATTTCGGTATCGATCACGACGGTATCCTTCACATGATTCCACTCCCACTGGGATGCGACGCCGAGGTCGAGCTGATTATCGACCTTGTTGCCCGTGATAACAAAGAATCCGATACCCGTACCGACATCCAGTTCAGAGCCCATGATCAGATTGTTGACCAGACTGTGGTTGCCATAGGCGCGATAGGTGTCGTAATGCGTCTTGGTGGTTACCTTGCCTCGCTTGAGTGTCGTCTTGGACTTTGCTCCCGGAGGATCGCGCAGGATGAACTGAACCAGATCGGGACCCTTGGTAATGAAATTGTTACCCATGGTCAGTGCACCCAGCACAACAGCATTGAGGTTTGCCACGACATAAGTGCGTCCGTTGCGCTCGAGGGACGTGGAGAAGAGACGGGTGTAGGGCTTCACGATGTTGGGGGCACCGACCTTCCACGACAGGCGTCCTTCGCCATTGCTATCCAGATCGAACGATTCGTTGACCAAATCGTAGAGATCGCCCGGCTTATAGGGAGATTCGGGATCCTCGACCTTGCAGACCACCTTCTGAGCAGAGCTCATCTCGTTGGTCACCGTGAGTGTGGTCCCACGGAGAGGAATGGTGTCGGTGACAACGACCTTTCCGTCGTAGTTGGCGTATGCCTCGTAGGCTCGCAGATCGAAATACCGGACATCGCCGGTCTGATAGATGGGATAATCCAACAGATATTTGACGGAACCATCCTGCTTGCGGGTCCACAGGTCGCCAATGACGCGGTCGGGACCTCCCTGGTCGTCCTTATAGACAACCTCCTTCATGCCAAAGGCGCCGGGGTCATTCCCCTTTTCAACGATATCGAGCCTGGGTTCGGAGAAATAGGTCTTGACAAGTTTGGTGTTGTAGGTATAGGTGAGACAGATGCTGTCGCCGTTCTGGTAAACCTTCAGCGAATCGACAATCGCCTTGTTCGGATTGGTCAAATCAATCTCGGGGAGCGAAGAGAACTCGATGTCGGGATTCTTGTCGATCCTGATGTTCTTGGTGATGTACTTGAGCGGCGGAAGCAGGGCTGAGAATTCGCCCGTGAGCGAATCGGTACGGATGTAGATGTACTTTGAATAGGGTCCTGTACCAGCCCAGGAATGGCTGTTGATGGACGTCGTGTCGCTTGCAAAGGGTCGGTTCTGGGCAGCTGAGGTGATATGATCGTCCAGGCAGTTGAACGAGAATGACTCGTTGTTGAGTTTCAACGTGATGGTTGCAATACCGATGTTGTTCTTCGAAGCACCGAAACCGACAGCCAGCGTGTCGTTGCGTTCGCCGCCTCCGATACGGCCTACAAAGTTGACCAGGGTGGAGTCGGCAAAGTCGTGGATTACTGCACGGTCGAAGTTGAACGTGCCCTGATGGGGGAATCGACCGCCATAGGCCATGCGGTGACCATCGAGCTTAGCTTCGACGTAGTGTTTGCCAATCGGGACAGAGAGCGAGTAGAAGCCATCGGCGTTGGTCTTGACTGCCTGTCCGTCCTTCGACTGCATTTCACCATCGACATAGAACATGATGCCCTCAGCGGGTATGTTGGTGCCGGCATAATAGATATAGCCTTCCATCGGGAACGCCGAGACGTCCTCGAAGTTGACATTGTTGGCTGTCAGACTGGTGGGACTGACGAACATCGACGACGAGTTGGGACTGAACTCGTGGACACCCAGCTGGGGTACAACCTTGTAGTTGGTGCCGCCTTGCTGGAAGGGGATACCGCGGATGATGTAGTCACCTTCGGCATCGGTCATGCCATAGAGCCTCAGATGATCGGGCACAAGGGGCGAGGGCACAGCATTGACACCCACTTCGGGATGATTAAGCTGGTAGATTCCATCCTGATTGGCTACATCGAAGACATAATGGACAATGTTGATGCCTTCGTCGAAGGGCCAGTAGAGCACAAGGCCTTCGTCGGTACCACCCAGGATGCGGTCGAAGTTGCTATTGAACTCCTTCTGAGAAAGTGCACGGTTCCACAGACGTAAGTCATCGACATTGCCCTTGAAGGCACTGCCCGTGGCATGCAGCGAACCTCCCAGACCGAGCGTGACGGTACCCGAGCTGCTGCAGGAATTCCAGGCGTTGCTCGCCACTGCGATGGTGTCGGAAAGCAGCGTGTCGCGGCCCACCGAGAAGATCCACTGGCCCTGCTGATAGCGGGCTGTAACGTGTGTGAAGTCGAGGGTATGGAAGGGCAGGTTCTGGAACTCGGTCACACGATACTGCGTCGGGTCACCAGGTGTCAGATCGACGGCGTAGAGACAATAGGCATTCCGATCGATGGTGTCGGAGCTGGCAGGATGAACCGTAGAGGCTATGCGGTACGTGACGATCCGATAGTTCACGGGACTCTCCTCGACGCGCGGCACGACACGATCGTTGCTATTCATCCAGTCGGCGCCCAATAGCGAGGGTTTGACAGCTCTGGACGAGATGTATTCTCCTTGTACTTCGCCCATGGCCTTGGTATAGTAGGAGTTGTTGATAACCAGGAACGACGAAGAGCCGCCGCGCACAAAGGTGGCACATCCCGAAGTGACGGGGACACTGGCAGGATTCATCAGACAGTGGACGATCTCAGCGGTGCGCCGTTCGAGCTGCAAGCCTATAAATCCGCCGCATTTCGTCAGGCCGTCGCCCTTGATGACACCATCGAACAGGCAGGAGTTGACAATAAGCATGCCACCCGAACGGGCAATCAGGCCGCCGTGGTTCCCTTCGCCGCCGCATCGGCTTTCGATGGTTACCGACGACCAGCAGCGGTACAGGTTTACCTTGCAGTAGTCTTCACAGTCACCGATGATGCCACCGGCAAACTGTGCGTTGGTGCTGATGGTGCCTGCCACATGCAGATCCTCGATGGTACAGTTGCTGACGTAGGCGAAGGGTGCCGTACGATAGGAGTCGGAGCCATCTTGGGAGCTATGGACATAATAGTGGACCGTCAGCGTATGTCCATTGCCGTAGAAATGACCGGCATAACGGTTCCGCCCTTCTTCGCCCACCATCGTCTGGCTTTCCTCCAGATCAATGTCGGCAATCATTACGGCATCCTGGTTGAACATGCCATTGCGGACGAGCTCGGCAAAACGTTCCCAGTCGGCTGCCGAAGCCAGGATAAGACGGCCAGCGGCATCGTAGCCATTTCGTTCTTCGGCAACGACCGTATAGTTGGAGTCATCGCTGATACGTTTCACACCGAGTTCGAGGGCATTGGTGAGATGGAGGAAGGTCTGCTTGGACAATCCGGATTCCATCGTCGGCTTGGCCCAGAGCTGCAGGGTGAGTTCCTTCTGCCCATTGAGGACCGAAGCATATTTGGCTGAATCGGCTGTCCAGGCGATGCCCTTGCCATCGCCCTCGATGAAGCGCGACAGGTACTGAGGCTGGTCGGTCACCACGTCGGACGACGACTTGACCAGGTTGACACGCACGTCACGGACGGCTGTGCCCGAACCGAACGCCACATGACCGGTGATGGTGCCGCGAGCCTGCGAGAAGCCCGGGGTAATCTGCGAGTCGGTGCGGACGAACTGGTCGTCGCACATCGCATCGTAGGCCTCGACGGTATATTCGTAGTAGGAACCGGCTGCCACACGCGTATCGGTAAATTGGTATTCCGATTCCGTACCGCGGATGTCGTCGGCAAGCAAGGTCCATTCTTCCGCCCCGATGAGACGACGCAGCACACGATAGGAAGCTTCGTGGGTAACATCGACGCGTGCCACCTTCCACTTCACAATGACACTGGTCTCCTCCGTGCCCGTGGTGGCGGTCACTTCGCTGATATAACTACCTGCTGGAAGGTTGGCAGCCAGGATGTTGGAGGTCAGTTCCTTGCCGTTGACGGTGGTCAGCACACGATATTCGAGCACATCGCAGACCGTACCTTCGACATCGAAGTGCTCTTGTGACTGGCTGGCATCGACGGGAATCGGATCGTCAACCGGCTTCCAGACGATGGAACCAGGGGTACGCCGTTCGATGCGCCACGCCAGATCCTTCAACTGGATATTATAATCCC
>JAEEGJ010023613.1_pt1 | contig 12881 bp, 8 predicted proteins | sample 8958761 | NCBI WGS metagenome assembly JAEEGJ01 (sample SAMN16246546, study PRJNA631951) | gut metagenome | biome: gut microbiome; feature: rumen; material: RS-attached | host: Bos | place: Iran: Karaj | collected 2018-10
GCTCAGGGGTACCGTCGTTCAAAGCCTTTACGCGAACACGGATCTTACCACCACGGGGAATACCTGTCATCTGTCCCTCACGATCAATTTCCTGATCAAACTCGTAAGTTACCATCTGAACTTCACGGTCCTTGTAGTCAGCTACTTTCATTACAACTGGAGTCTTTGCCATAATTCTTTTCCTTTCTTAAATTTTAAATTGTTAATACTATTATAATTTTTAAATTCTCTTTTTGTGTCTGAGGAAGTATTTTGTTCCTTTCGACGATGCAAAGGTAAGACGAATTTTGGCTCATTCCAAGTTTTTTTCTTAATTTCTTCTTGGGTTGTAGCGACACTAAAAACATATTGCGACAAACTTGGCGCATGGGCCAAAAATCTGTCGCAGAAAGGACAGATACAATACACAAAAGGACCGGCCTATATGCATTTTATTATAAAATAATCTTAATCTTGTGGCTTATTGGGAATTATTTCGTAACTTTGCAGCCAAATTAGTTTAGAGTTTAAAGTTTATAGTTTATAAATATGGCACAAGAAGATGTATTTAAGAAGATCGTGAGCCACTGCAAGGAGTATGGCTTTGTGTTCCCCTCAAGTGAGATTTACGATGGTTTAGGCGCTGTATATGACTATGGTCAGAACGGCGTGGAGTTGAAGAATAACATTAAGCAGTACTGGTGGAAAGCTATGACGATGCTTCACGAGAACATCGTGGGTATCGACAGCGCCATCTTTATGCACCCGACGATATGGAAGGCTTCCGGTCATGTGGATGCTTTCAATGATCCCCTCATCGACAACCGTGATTCTAAGAAGCGCTATCGCGCTGACGTGCTGATCGAGGATCAAATAGCAAAATACGACGAGAAGATCCAGAAGGAAGTGGAGAAGGCTCGCAAGCGTTTCGGCGATAGCTTCGACGAGGCTAAGTACCTGGAGACTTCTGAGCGCGTGAAGGAGACCAAGGAGAAGCGCGACGCCCTCCATGCCCGTTATGCCGCTGCCATGCAGGGCCCGGATCTCGACGAGCTGAAGCAGATCATCCTCGACGAGGAGATTGTATGTCCCATCAGCGGAACCCGCAACTGGACAGACGTCCGTCAGTTCAACCTGATGTTCTCGACAGAGATGGGCGCCAGCGCCGATGCTTCGATGAAGATTTACCTGCGTCCTGAGACGGCTCAGGGTATCTTCGTGAACTACCTGAACGTGCAGAAGACTGGTCGTATGAAGATTCCTTTCGGTATCGCCCAGATCGGTAAGGCTTTCCGTAACGAGATCGTAGCCCGTCAGTTCATCTTCCGTATGAGGGAGTTCGAGCAGATGGAGATGCAGTTCTTCGTACAGCCCGGCACAGAGTTGGAGTGGTTCCCCAAGTGGAAGGAGACCCGTATGAAGTGGCATCAGGCCCTGGGCTTCGGTGCTGAGAACTATCGTTTCCACGACCATGACAAGCTGGCTCACTATGCCAACGCTGCTACTGATATCGAGTTCAAGATGCCATTCGGCTTCAAGGAGGTGGAGGGTATCCACTCTCGTACCAACTTTGACCTTTCGCAGCATGAGAAGTATAGTGGCAAGAGTATCAAATATTTCGATCCTCAGACCAACGAGAGCTACACGCCGTATGTCATTGAGACCTCTATCGGTGTCGATCGTATGTTCCTCTCAATCATGTGTCACGCCTACGAGGAGGAGAAACTCGAGAACGGCGAGACCCGCGTTGTGCTGAAATTGCCTGCAGCTCTAGCTCCTGTGAAGTGTGCCGTAATGCCTCTGGTGAAGAAAGACGGTCTGCCCGAGAAGGCTCGCGAGATTATCGACCAGCTGAAGTTCCACTTCAACTGCCAGTACGACGAAAAGGATTCTATCGGCAAGCGTTATCGTCGTCAGGACGCCATTGGTACGCCATACTGCGTCACTGTAGATCACGACACGCTGAACGACGGTTGCGTCACCCTGCGTTTCCGCGATACGATGGAGCAGGAGCGCGTGAAGATCAGCGAGCTCAATGACATCATTGAGGACAAAGTGAGCATCGCATCATTGCTGAAGAAACTTCAGTAACGAAGTGAATAGTGATTAGTGAATAGTGAATAATGAAAAGTATGATTATTAATAGCTGTAAGAAATGGCTTGAATATGTGGGTGTGATACTATTCACTATTCACTGTTCACTATTCTTTGTTTCTTGCAGTAAGGAAACCACAGAGGAAGAGGAGTACGCGAACTGGCAGGAGAAGAATGATGCCATGATCGAACAATGGGCTTCAAACTCCGCGTTCACCACCTACAAGACCTATACCAAGGATCAGACTACGGCAGGAAAGAAAAGTGACTACATTTACGTACAGATCCTCGAGGAGGGTTCATCCAGCATTTGTCCAATGTATACCGATACGGTACGCGTTATGTATCGTGGACGCCTGCTTCCTTCCAAATCCTATCCAGAAGGCTATGTCTTCGACCAGACTTATTCCAAGGATTTCTCCTGGAAGACAGCCAATGCTTTGGACTTTGTAAGCTCAGGCCTGGTGGACGGTTTCGCGACAGCTGTCATGAAAATGCATAGAGGTGACCATTGGCGTGTACATATCCCATATACTCTGGGCTACGGAACCAGTTCCTCCACGTCTGGGATTCCTGCTTATAGCGACCTGATTTTCGAGATTGCCCTCGTTGACTTCTGGTCGCCTGGTGAGACCCATCCATCCTTCAAGACAAGATAAGAACAACTAAAAACAAGCCAACACTATGCCGAAGTATGCTGATTACATCAAACGAATAGAAATCGACTCGCTCTGGAGCGGGAAGAAGCATGTCGTGTGGGAACTGAACCGTCAGGTGAATATCCTGAGTGGTTCGAATGGTGCAGGTAAAAGTACAATTCTGAACAAGGTAGTAAAGGGACTGGCAGCTGGTGGCGAGTTCCCTTCTCACATGCTAAAGGGTGTGCATCTGGAAGTGGAGCCCGAGGATGCCAAGTGGATCCGCTACGATCTGATACGCTCGTTGGACTCAAATCTGCAGCAGACGTTTGCCGAGAATAACGGCATCCTGAATCAGGCACTGACGGCATTGGCAGGCATAGGAGCAGGATCGCTACTCGACATGCAGTTGTTCCAACTGCAACGTAAATATCTTGATTACCAGGTGAATATCGGCAACCGCATCATCGAGAAGCTCCAAACCGGTGATGCAGAAGCTGCCCAACAGATGTCACAGAAAAAGACACGGTTCCAGGATATCGTCGACGAGCTGTTCAGCGATACAGGCAAGAAAATCATCCGCACAGCTAACGAACTGCAATTCACACAAATCGGTGAGGTGCTGTTGCCCTATCGTCTGTCGAGTGGCGAAAAGCAGATCCTGATCATCCTGCTCACGGTGCTGGTGGAGGACAACTTGCCTTATGTGCTCTTTATGGACGAGCCCGAGGTGTCGCTGCATCTGGAATGGCAGAAGCGACTGGTAGACCTCTGTCTGGAACTGAACCCCAACGTACAGATTATTCTGACAACCCACTCACCCGCTATCGTCATGAATGGTTGGGTGGACTCTGTTACAGAGGTTTCCGATATTACTATTTAAACAGAAACAGACTACAGGACTATATGCCAAGTAGACTGAAAGACAATCTCAACTCTCGCTATTTTGAGGCGGCTAATTCTCTGACGTCCAAGAAAGCACGACATAGGATAGTGGCCTACGTCGAGAGCTACGATGACATCTACTTCTGGCGGACAGTTCTCAGTGAGTTTGAGAATGACAAGCGCTATTTCGAAGTAATGCTCCCTTCGAAAATGAACCTGACACGCGGCAAAAAATCCGTACTGATGAACTTCCTTGAAGGTGAACCCCTCGGACGGGACATGATTGCCTGTGTCGATGCCGACTACGACTATTTGATACAAGGAAATACAGCCCAGTCGCGCAGAGTACTCGAAAGCCCATACGTATTCCACACTTACGTCTATGCCATTGAGAATTTCCAGTGTTATGCCCCTTCGTTGCATAATGTCTGCGTATCCGTCACACTCAATGACCATCGCATCTTCGATTTCAGAGGCTATTTCCAACAATTCAGCGAGGCTTTGTTTCCGCTGTTTGTCTGGTCGGTCATGTTCTACCGTAACGGCAATTACCCCAAATTCTCGATTACCGACTTCAATCGTATTGCTGACCCTGGCGGTTTCAACGTGCATAACCCGGAGGCATCCATTGCCAATGTCAGAAGGAAGGTACATACGAAGATCAACGACTTGCAACGACAGTTCCCTGATGCCAAGGATGAGTACCTCGCCACAAAGGAAGACATCAAGGCACTGGGTGTCACCCCGCAAACTACCTATTTATATATACAGGGGCATCATCTGTTCGACACGGTGGTTTCCCCTATCCTATCCAAGGTATGCAATCTGCTACGTCAGGAGCGTCAGAATGAGATCTACCATGCCACTGCCCATAAGACTCAGAAACGTAATGAAATGTCCTGCTACGAAAACTCATTGCAGGACATCAAGGTGATGCTCAAAAAGAACAGTGGCTATATGGTCTCTGAACAGTTCCGACGCGTTCAGGAAGACATTCGCAATTATTTAGACGTAAGTCTCTAGAAACTTTATTTCGCCTTCTACCTTAACTTCTTTAGCCGTTGCTGGCAGCAAAATGGTGTCGCCCATTTGGAACGACATTGTCTTACCCTCACAGATCAGTTTACCTGCGCCTTTGACACCAATCAGAATCACGAATGAGTCGAGTTCGGAGTAGTCGAGTATCATGGGCTCTGTCAAGTCATAGACGGCTGTGGTGAAGTAAGGACTGGTTGCTACCTGCACACCTTCGTTCTTTAAGGGCTTGTATTCCGTACGATAGTTGGGCAACACGGTGTAGTCGATACTCTCAGCAGCCAATTGAGTATGGAGCTCACGATAGTTGCCATTCTTGTCTTTGCGTTTGAAATCGTAGATACGATAGGTGACGTCTGATGTCTGCTGGATCTCTGCTACGAAACAGCCGGCACCGATGGCATGGATGCGGCCTGCGGGGATGAAGAACACATCGCCCTCATTCACTTCATAGCGAGCCAAAGCATCAGTGATGGTGTCGTTCTCCACCATCTGTTTGTATTGTTCAGGTGTAATCTGCTGCTTTAGGCCATTATAAAGCATCGCCCCAGGCGTGGAGGCAAGGGCATACCACATCTCAGTTTTCCCCCGGTTCTTGCCCTGGCGATGAGCGATCTCATCAGAAGGATGTACCTGAATAGACAAGTCCTGACAGGCATCGATGAATTTGATCAACAAAGGGAACTCATCGCCAAAGCGCTGGTAGTTCTCTACGCCGACCAGGCTGCCCTTCAGTTCTCTGACAAGCTGGTTCAGGCTCATGCCTTTGTACTGGCCATTGGCCACAATCGTCTCATTGCCGCTGACGCCTGAGATTTCCCAACTCTCGCCAACATTCTCAAGTTGCGCATCTAAATGCTTAAAAGGGATAATCTTACTGCCTCCCCAGAGTGTCTGTTTCAGCAGCGGTTCAAATTTAATCATCATTATAATAGTTTTACCTTTTTACTTTTCTACCTTTTTACCTTTATCAGTTCTCTTTCCAAAAGCTGGGTGTAAACAGTACCAGAACCGTCATGATTTCAAGACGTCCCATAAGCATCAACACGCAAAGCAACCACTTGAGATAATCGGGAAGCATGCCCCATGACATGACGTGGCCTATCTCATTTTCCAGAGATGGTCCGACATTACTGACACAACTCAAAGCTATGACGATGGAATTCGTGGTGTCAATACCAGATATCAGCATGATGGAAGTCGTCACCGTAATCATAAGAATTGTCATGGTGAAGAAAGCAAAAAGCGAAATCAAACGGTTTCTCGGAACATTCTGACCATTAACCTTCACAGGTAACACTGCATTAGGATGCAGTGCCTGACGGAAATTGTTTTGTATCACCTTGAGCAACATCACACCTCGTATACACTTAAATCCACCACTCGTACTACCAGCACAGGCACCCAGATACATGACCAGCCCCAGAATAATCCAAGTGATATGGGGCCATTGGGCTACATCGTCGCTGAACATACCCGTCGTCGTAATAAAGGCAACCACCTGGAACAAGGCATTTCTGAAGGCCTCCTCCCAATCATAGCCCACATTGACCACCAACATATACATAATCCACAATGTGGCAATAAGTACGACACTGATATACAACTTAAACTCGGAATTCTTGAACAACGAACTGAACTTCATCTTAAAGATGGCTACATAAAGCAATGTAAAATTGATACCTGCCAGGAACTGAAAGATGATACAGATATAATCCACCGTTGGCGAACAGAAATGAATCGTACTATCATTATGAATAGAGAATCCGCCAGTGGCTGTCGTGGTCATCGAGTAATTGGTGGCTTCAAACCAGTCCATACCAGCCAGCCAGAATGCCACACCACAACTGACGGTCAATATCAGGTAAATAGACCAGATCCACTTAGCTGTAGTTGTCAGTCTCGGATGCATCTTAGCCTTAATGGGGCCTGTGGCTTCTGCTGCAAACACCTTCACACTGCCGCCAACCAGCGAAGGAAGAATGGCAATGGTGAAGAAGACTATTCCCAATCCACCTACCCACTGCATCAGCGACCGCCAGAACAGAATACCATGCGGCAGACACTCTACATCGTCGAAGATGGTGGCACCCGTCGTAGTGAATCCCGATGTCGCCTCGAAATAAGCATCTGTCAGATTCGTTATACATCCATGGATCAGGAACGGCAACATGCCAAATAGTGAGAATACCAGCCATACTGCCGTCACCAGCAAGAAAGCATCATGACGGTTCAGAAAATTCTCGGCATCCTTGCCTAAAAGGAAAAAGAAGAATCCACTTCCAAAAGTCACCATCATCGACATCAGGAATGCCATCTGGTCGTCTTCATGAAACGAGAAGGCAATGACAACACACCACGCCATGAAGAAAGCCTCGATGAACAGAAGTGAACCAATGATCTTGCTGATGATACGGAAGTTTACCATATCGCGTTCTTTTTGAAGTACTTCTCTAAATTGTTTAGTTTCTGGTCATGACAGAAGACCATCACAGAGTCGCCTGCAAGAATCTGCGAGTTACCATTGACGAGCATGCCGACACCGTCGCGCACAAGACCGCCAATCGTTGTTCCGAATGGCAGGCGTAAGTCCTTCACAGGTTTCTTCGTCACCTTAGAGCCCTCAGCCGCTGTAAACTCTGCTACATCCGCATCAACGAGCATCAGCGAACGCAGGTTGTCGACATCTGCTTCAAGCATCATCTGGAAGATATGACTGGCTGCAATGGTCTTCTTATTTATGATAGTACCGATATCCAAACTCTCTGCCATGCTGACATAGTCAAGATTCTCGACCATCGCAATCGTCTTCCTTACACCCAGTTTCTTGGCTGTCATACAAGCCAGGATATTAGTTTCCGCATTGCCTGTCAACGCCACAAAGGCTTGCGTATGCTTGATACCCTCCTCTTCGAGCAGTCCTAGGTCGCGTCCATCACCGTGTATCACCATAGCCTCCTCTTCTTCGAGCAGTTCATTCAGTCTCTCACAACGCTGACTACTCTTCTCAATGATTTTCACGTTCATGTAATCAGGAATCGTCAAGGCTGCACGTACAGCAGTCTTTCCGCCACCCATGATAATCACATTCTTCACATCGGTGTAATGCTCCTTTCCCACAATCTTGCGGATATACGGGATATACTCCTTCGTGGTCATGAAATAAACCAGGTCATTGGTACGCAGTTCATCCATACCACTTGGGATGATGGTATCGTCTTCACGCTTGATGGCTACAATGTGATAAGGATCATCAGGACCACAGAGTTCACGGAGCGGACGGTTCAGGATCTCTGCTGTTTCACGCAGTTTGATACCAAGTAAAATGAGGGCACCATTATGCACGTCCCAACGCTGGCGTACCCACGACAGTTTCAGACCGTTGGTGATGTCGATGGCTGCCAGCACCTCTGGATAAATCAGGGAGTCGACACCGAGTTTCTTGAAAAAGACCTGGTTCTCGGGAGAGAGATATTCATAGTTGTCAATACGGGCTACTGTCTTCTTCGCGCCAAGAGTATGGGCCAGGATGCATGCATTCAGGTTAGTACTCTCCTCAGGCGTAACGCCTACGAAGAGGTCTGCCTTATCAGCACCTGCTTCCTTCAGAGCCTTGATACTGGTAGGTGAGGCGTTATAGGTCATTACATCATATTCCGACAACCCACCCAGACGTTCCTCATCGTCGTCGATAAGCACACAATTCTGATGCTCGCCCGACAAGAGTTTCGACAGATGGGTTCCTACGGCACCTGCTCCGGCAATGACAATTTTCATAACTCCCTAATGGCTTTAATAATACTATCAGGATCAAGACCTACAATCTTCTGCAACTCGGGCACAGTACCATGCTCCACAAAATAGTCAGGCAGTCCCAGTCGTATAACACGAGGACAGTAATGATGGTCGTTCATCCACTCCAAGACAGCAGAGCCCAAACCACCACGGATGGTACCGTTCTCAACAGTGACGATACGCTTAAACTTCTTACCTACCTCCTCGAGAATCTGTTCATCCAGGGGTTTCAGGAATCTCATGTCGTAATGGGCCACACTCGGGGCTCCATCCTCTCTTAGCAACTGGGCAATGGCTTTCGTCACATTATTACCTATCGGTCCAATACTCAATACAGCAACATCGCTCCCGTCACATAGTTTGCGACCTGTCCCCACTTTGACACTCTCGAACGGACATCGCCAATCTTGTAGCACACCACCACCGCGAGGGTAACGGATTACGAAGGGGCCCATGTCAGGCAACTGTGCCGTATACATCAGTCTTCGCAATTCATGCTCATCCATGGGCGACGAGATGATCAGATTGGGGATGGGACGCAGTGCAGCCAAGTCGAAAGCACCATGATGCGTAGGACCATCTTCACCCACGAGACCTGCACGGTCGAAACAGAACACCACGTTCAGGTTCAGCAGCGCGACATCGTGAATGATATTATCAAAGGCCCGCTGCGAGAAAGCGCTATAGATATTACAGAAGGGCAACAGGCCATCCTTGGCCATACCACCAGAGAACGTCACGGCATGCCCCTCAGCTATACCCACATCGAAGGTACGCTCAGGCATCTCCTTCATCATGATGTTCATCGAACAACCTGAAGGCATAGCCGGTGTCACGCCTACAATCTTTGGGTTCTGTTTGGCTAACTCAAGTAGCGTATGACCAAACACATCCTGATATTTCTGGGGTTTTGTAGGATCGTTGTCAACTAATCGCTCACCCGTATCGGGATTAAACTTACCAGGTGCGTGCCAAACCGTCACATCCTTCTCTGCGGGCGCATAGCCATGTCCTTTCTGGGTGTGCAGGTGCAACAATTTCGGACCTTTCATATCCTTGATCTGTTGGAGGATACGCACCAGTTCTTTCACATCATGACCATCGAACGGACCGAAATAACGAATGTTCATGCCGTCGAAAATGTTCTGCTGGTGGGCAATGGCACTTTTGACAGCATTCGACAGACGTTGGATACCCTTTCTGCGGTCATCGTTCATCATACCCTTTCTGTTCAGCCAACGGGCAGTCTTGAACTTGATGGCATTATAGGTCTTGTTGGTATTCAGCCCCAGCAACAACTGTTTCATACCACCCACAGAACGGTCGATACTCATATTGTTGTCGTTGAGAATGATCAACAGGTCATTGGGCGATGACGACACGTTGTTCAGTCCCTCAAAAGCAAGACCTCCTGAGAGGGCACCATCGCCGATGACAGCCACCACATGACGGTCAGTCTTACCCTCCAACTTAGCAGCCACAGCCATACCTAAGGCTGCCGACACGGAGTTGCTCGCATGTCCGCAGGCAAAGGTATCGTACTCACTCTCTGCTGGTGATGGAAATGGCTTGATGCCGCCTAACTTCCTATTAGTGCAGAACTGCTCCCTACGCCCCGTCAGAATCTTGTGTCCATAGGCCTGATGCCCCACATCCCACACGACTCTGTCCTCAGGAGTATGATAGACATAATGCAAGGCTACAGTAATCTCTACCACACCCAGACTGGAAGCCAGATGACCAGGGTTCACAGCCACTTCTTCCACGATATCCTCGCGCAACTCCTTACATACCCTGGGGAGATCATCCACTGACAATTTACGTAAATCCTCTGGGTACTGGATCTTATTGAGTAGTGTAAATTCAGTCTTTTCCACTATAATTTCTGTTATTTTGCTGCAAAGATATATATTTTTTATCAATATACAAAAAAAAACACAAATTTTGCACCGTGAAATCAGTCTTCTGTGCTAGGGAATAAGACAACGCCCTGCTGTTTCTTGCCGTCCATCATAATTTTCAGAGGACGCTCGAAACGGACATGACGCACATACTCTGTCTCCTCCACAGCAGGCATCTGGTCAAGAATCTCCTGGCGGAACAGTCCATCACCTGTGTAGGTGTTTATGGTAAAGTAACCGACACCAAAGCTCGTCAGGTTCTGGAAGAAGTGCGTACCTTGCGACGGATCCACGTGGTAATTCTTCAGACCAGTCTCTACAATCACACGCGCAGCAGAGATATGAGGCCACTTGACGGGTATTCCCAGCCAGTAATCGCTGGAACCCCAACGACCAGGGCCAATCAAAACATAATTCTTCTCCTCAGCCAAGAATCGACGGTTGATCTGTTCTATCTGGTCCGCTATCATCGGGTTGTTTACAGCTGTAAAATCATCACCTGCCTTCACATAAACCACGTCGAAGACATCCTCCGAGATACCATGCCCCAAAGAGTTGGCCGAACGAAGCAGGCACTGCTCATCAGGGATTTGTTCCAGATCTTCATTCAGCACCTGTTTAGAGTCAACAATCGGACGTATCTGTAACAGGTAGAACTCACCTGTGCGGTCATCATTGAGATTGCAGGCAAACTCTATCTCTACAGGCCGTTTCATCTCGTCGGATCCCAACTGCTGCACCATCTGGAGGATCTCAGGCAACGGGAATACCCCATGCTGGAGCACACCAGTAAAGGAAATCACCTTACGGCCACCCTCATAGATACCGTCACGGATAATTTGATCGACTGGGTCGAAAGTAGAGGCTATATAAGTTAGAGCACCGTCTTCAGCAGCCTGCTTCACACGAACCTTTTTAATATTGAAGCCATCGTCAACCTTGAAGTCATCGCCCACATGGGCCATATCAAGGGCATAGAAACGAGTCTGGGTTTCACTGAGAGCCGTTTCCATTTCAGACATCTGAAGTACCTGCGTGGGATGATAGGGCGACACACGGAGCGTCTGACCACCATCGACAATGTATTTTCCAAGACCCAATGCCAGTGAGGCGATACCCTCCTCAGCCGTCTCCTCGCCGATGGGGTAATAGTTGAGCGAACGAAGCACACCAGAGAAATTGGGATAATAAAGATCGCCATAGCGCTTACCAACCACTTCCTGCAGAATCACAGCCATCTTCTCCTGATCGATGACGTTCGACGTCGCTGTCATATAAGCCTTCGAATCACGATAGTAGACAGAGGCATAGACAGCCTTAATGGCACAGGCCAGCATCCGCAGCATCTCGTACTTATCGTCGAGATAAGGTATCATATAGGTAGAATAGATACCAGCGAATGGTTGGTAATGGGAGTCTTCCAGCAACGATGAAGAACGCACGGCGATAGGTGACTTCACGGCATCAAAGAAGGTGAAGAAGTCTGCTATCAGTGAGTCGGGCAGCTGAGCCCGCATAAAGTGTTTCAGGATCTCCTCATCAGGTGCATCACTCAGGGCGATGGGATAGAGATTATTCTTCTCCATGAACTCGTCGAAGAAGTCGGTACACAATACCACTGTCTTCGGGATCGTTACCTGCGCATGTTCATATTGGTTGAGTTCCGGATGACGCTTGATGATATTGTCGAGGAAGGCGAGGCCACGGCCTTTGCCACCCAGGGAGCCCTCACCGATACGGGCGAAATGGCTGTAGGCGTCGAACTTCATACGGTCGAAGACGGCGACAACACCGATATTCTTCATACGACGATATTGTACGATCGCATCGAAGATGATCTGACGATGGGCATCGACATCTTTGAGCTTATGCCAGGTAACGTGTTTCAGGAAAGCACTGACAGGGAAGATCGCACGGGCACAAAGCCAACGACTCATGTGATTGCGCGACACATGATACAACATCGACTCACGGGGAATCTTAAAGATATTGTCCTGCAATTCCTTCAGATTGGTTACACGGAACACCTCCTGCTTGGTCACTGGGTCGCGGAAGATAAAGTCGCCAAAACCCATGTGTTCCTCGATGAGGTGATGGAGGTCGACATTCAGTTTCGTCGAATTCTTATCGATGAAGTGGAACCCCTCTGCCTCGGCCTTCGCACGGTTGATGGTTTCTGAAGAGTCGAGGATCAACGGCACATACTCATCACGGCGACGGATCTCACGGAGGAGTTTCAGACCTGCCTCAGGATCACCTTCCTCCACATGTGAAAGACGACCAGGAACAGTCTTCATCGGGAACCGGGTATCAGAGATGACACCCAATGTATTCTCGTGATACTTCTCATAGATCTGCATGGCCTCCTCGTAGTTCGTGGCAAGCACCACCTTCGGACGTCCACGCTTACGCTGGGCTGCTGAGTGGGGATTAAGGGCCTCTGTGGAGAATCGCTTCGACTGGGCGAGGATGTAATTATAAAGGTTAGGAAGTACAGAGGAGTAGAAACGGATATTGTCCTCGACAAGCAGAATCATCTGCACGCCCGCCTCCT
>JAEEGJ010023614.1_pt1 | contig 12881 bp, 8 predicted proteins | sample 8958761 | NCBI WGS metagenome assembly JAEEGJ01 (sample SAMN16246546, study PRJNA631951) | gut metagenome | biome: gut microbiome; feature: rumen; material: RS-attached | host: Bos | place: Iran: Karaj | collected 2018-10
CGAGCTTTCCACTAGCGCCGAAGACGACGAGAGAACCGGAGTTTCAGAGGACGACGAGACAACCGCGCTCGACAACGCAATTTCGCTTGAAGACGAGACTACAGTTGCACTCGAAGAACTCCTTACAGGAAGCGGTTCCGAAACGACTTCATAGACTGAGCCCTGATACACGAAATACTTGATGTTGGCATCAAACGGATCAATCGTAAACCATTCGTCGGTAACGCACATGCATTCTGTTTGGTCAGCAACAAAATTGATTTTTAACGTATCAAGCACTCGTTGGTTATTGAACACAATGTTCGCATAGCCGCATGCATCGACAATATTCGGGAGAACCACATGGTACCCCGCTTCATCAACAACCAAATAAGCCTTCGGATTTGTAGCAGCGGTTTTCAGCAAGGCATCATACGGATGACCGTAACAGCCCTTTAAATCGACAGACACATTGCGCGTGGAATCCAACGCGGTCCCGCCCCCTTGACCGGCGCCACCCCCAGCAGGAGGAATAGTTCCCGTCACCGGATCATCACTACAAGCGGCAAACAAAAGTGCAGCAAACGCTGAGCAAGCAAAAAACGAAAGCATTTTCACAATCTTCTCCTTTTAGGAAACCACTAAATTTTCACATTCATAATATAACCATTATTTTTTGTAAAACCAATACATTTATGCAACAAAAATAAAGATTTTTGATAAAAATTAGCAATTTTTACAAAAATTTTCAACACAAACGCTCTATATGCAACATCGTGTTGTATATAGTGAAAATAATCAATCAAACCTTTTTAAAGATCCAATACTATTAGGTAATTGCTATATTACCCAAGACAAATTAAATATCTTAGGAACCATAAATGTATATTGAACAAGACAAATTAAATAGAAACGCTTTCGTTGACACACTAGAAAAGATTATCGAAAAAAAATTCAGTGAGCAAGACGGTTTCTCATTCGCTATTGACGGGAAATGGGGTTGCGGCAAAACTTTTATAGTCAATATGCTCGAAGAACGCCTAAAAAATAAATATCTAGTTATTAAGTACAATTGTTGGAAATACGATTACTACGAAGAACCTGTCATGGCAATAATGTCTGTCATTGCCGACACCCTAAATCAAATCGCAGCCGAAGAAAAACCTCCACACTTTGTCAACCAAGATACTTTTAAAAACATCGCCAAATTTTTAATCAAAACAGGATCGACATTATTCGAAGCAGCAACCGGAATAGACATCGACAAAATCATCGAATTCGGTAAAGAAATCATTAATGAAGAAAACCAAGAAGCCATTCCAAAAGATTTCGACACAAAAGACACATTAACCAAAGCCATAGATATCATCTACATGACACTTTGTATTGCCCATTGCGACACAAGAGTTTTGTTTATTGTAGATGAACTTGATCGTTGCCTTCCTGAATACGCCATTAAAGTATTGGAACGGTTGCACCATGTAAACGAAGGTTCTCAGTTCATTACAATGCTATCAATCAACAAGCACGAACTTGCAGGATCAATAGCAAACGTTTTTGGTAAACACGAAAACGACACCGATTTTGCGGACTATTATTTACAAAAATTCACTAATTTAATCATCCCTGTGCCCAACGGAAAAGTAACCAACACTCTATTAGACAAGTTTAAATTGTGCAAAAATATCTTTAATTTCTACACGAACGAATTATTCAATGACGATTTTGAAAAGTTTCTCTCAGATGTTCTAGGAGCACTTCCCATCCGCTCAATTGATATCATAGACAAACAGATAAACGCCATCAATGCACTCATCCCCCTTTGTGGGGACAAACCTACAGAAATCGCCTTTTGCGCCGCCATATTAAGAGTTTTTGAAAAAAACATCGCCAAAGGACAAATTACTATAAGCAGCAACGACTCCTCCACTTATTCTGCACAAATATCTTATACCAATCCTCGTTCAAATATTTACATCGAAGATTCTTTTAATAAAGCCTTTACTAATTGGAGCAGCACAGGATGTAATGAATCAAGAAACTTTATGGGAACTTTCATCGGATTTCGCAACAATTCAAATTGTTTTCAAGACTATGTGAAAGCAATTTTAAAAGATAAAAATTCTAATATGATTATAACCCTGACTCCACCACTGCAATCACAAGACTATAACTACATTCAAGAATTCACCACTTGGCTTAATCAAATCAACTTAATCGAAGAGTAGTTTTCAAGTCTAAACAAGATCTTTGGATCCTATCGGCAGAACAGATCCAGTACTAGCGCAGCGCCTCCAGGATGACGAAATCCCGAGGCCGCCCCCTGTTTTTATACAACCTTCAGCAAATTGCTTACTGCATACTTTTGTATTTTATATAAGGTCTTCATAAATATTTTTCGGAGCATTATGAAACAGATTGCATTATTTTTTGCCGTTATCGCCACCACTTTAACTCTTGATGCATGCGCCAATTCCGACCCGCGAGGCTACCAACCCATAGAAATCGGAAACACGCCAAACGAAACGCAACTGATCCGTGAAGGCCGCGACACGCAAACGTATATGAACACGAAAATGCCTACGCCATCAAACGCCGAAAGCACCTACATGGGAAAAATGCCCGAAGCCAAAGTCCACTACGAAGAAAAAGAAGACATCAAAGTCGACGACAAAATCGATTTCGGAAAGATTTAGCACACACATCAAAATCCGTTTTGGAGCTTTTAAATAACAAAAATCTCTCGTCTCTAGCCTCTAGTCTCTCGTCTAATTCCTATATTTGCTAGCACTATGAGCTTAAAATTTGATACTCCCATTACCGAAGTTCCACTGTTCCACCAAGGTAAAGTACGCGACATGTACGACCTGGGCGACAGCTTCCTGATGGTCGCCAGCGACCGTCTTTCCGCTTTTGACGTGGTGCTCCCCACCCCGATTCCTGGTAAGGGCAAAATCCTCAACCAGCTTTCGCTGTTCTGGTTCCAGCACCTCGGCATGAAGAACCACCTCATCACCGCCGACGTGAACGAATACCCGGAAGTGCTCAAGAAGCACGCCGATTACCTCCGCGGCCGTTCCATGATCGTGAAGAAGGCACACCGCCATTCCGTGGAATGCATCGTGCGCGGCTACATCGTGGGTTCCGGCTGGAAGGACTACCAGAAAACCGGCAAGATCTGCGGTCACGTTCTCCCGGAAGGCCTGCAGCTTTGCCAGAAGCTCGAAAAACCGCTCTACACGCCGAGCACCAAGCCCGACGTTGGCCACGACGAAAACATCAGTTTCGAACAGACTTTCGATATCGTAGGCGAAAAGGTCGCAACGACTCTCCGTGACATGTCTTTGGACATCTACACGAAAGCCCGCGACTACGCTGCTAGCAAGGGCATCATCCTCGCCGACACCAAGTTCGAATTCGGTGAAATCGACGGCGAAACCATCCTCATCGACGAAGTGCTCACGCCGGATTCCAGCCGCTACTGGCCAGCCGACAAGTACCAGGTGGGCAAGAACCAGGAAAGCTTCGACAAGCAGTACGTCCGCGACTGGCTCGAAACGCTCGACTGGGGCAAGACCTATCCGGGTCCGGAAATCCCTGCCGACGTCGTGAAGAACACGCTCGCGAAGTACGAAGAAATCTTCGTGCGCCTCACCGGCAAGCAGCCGGAACTGTAATAGCTCGGGCGCGATGCGCCCTTTGAGCTATGAGCGATGAGCTGTGAGCTCGGAGGCTTCGCCTCCTTTGAGCAAAAAGAACCTAGTACCAACTAGGTTCTTTTTCATTTTTCTATAAACTCAGAGCGGAGCGACCTCACTGCTCACTGCTCACAGCACTCCGCTACTTTTTCGTCAAGCGGAGAATTCCTTGCTTGTTGTATTCGGGGCTGTCTTTCGGGAAGGGGTTTTTCGCTTCGGCGCGGAGCACGTAGGCTTCGCCTTCGCCAATGTCCACCTCGGAGCCGGACTTGGCGGGAATGCCGTCGCCATAGAGGGCATCCGCAGCCAGGAGCAATGCACTTTCCGCATTCTCGACCGACTTCGCGAGACAAAGGTCGGGCAAAGAGAACGCCGCCATGCCCAGCGTATAGACAACGTTGTCCCCTTCCACGAAGTTGATCCACGTGTCCATGGGGAATTCCGCATCGCCGAGCACTTCGCGGAAGCGGGCTGCCGTCCAGGCGGTTCCGGACTGCTGCATGTACACGCCAAGAGCGCCTGCTGCAAGGATTTTCAAAATGGCAGAATCCACCTGGCTCACGTCGTCGATGGACTTGACTTCGCCCAAGAGGAACAGGAGCGACTTGTGCGCATCGATGGCCGCAGACTCTTCGGGAGAGACGGAATCGTTCTCGGCAAACAGGCCCGAGAGCCCCGCAGCGGCGGCCTGGCGCACCACGTTAAATTGCACGCCGCAACCCGGGATGATGACGTTTGCGGTATCCTTGTCGATAGAGACGAAGTCCGTAACCTTGAACGGTTCGTCACAGGCGACGTTCAGCGGGAAGGCAAGCACAAACTGCGGCATGTCAAATTCTCCTTAAAATTTGGGTGACGGCATCCGACAAAAGCGTATTTTTGGATTGTCGGGGCAATTCAACAACATCGGTGCGTTGCAAGGCGCCCTTCAGCGAATCCACAGTCAAGGCATCCTCTTCCATAGATACCGCATAACCGGCGGCGGAAAGGTCTGCAGCCAAGACGACCTGTTCATACTGTCCGGGAGTCGGCACAAAGATGCTTCGCGCACCAAGCAAGGCCATGTCCATCACGGTGCTGTAACCGCCACGCGAAATAACCCAGCCGGCCCTAGAAATCACCTCCGCGAATTCTCGCGTCGGCAGATGGTTGTAAAAAGTCACATTCCCTTCGGTCCAAGTTTTCTGCGAAGATGCGGGCTTGCCCAGAATGACCACATGCTTGCCGGGAATCTGCGAGAGCACGGAACGGAGCCTCGACTCAAAGCGCGAACGCGCAGGTTCCACACCGGACACCACGGCAACAACATCCAAGTCCTTCGCAGCAGACTGCGGCGATGCAGGGACCAAATCCGATAACATCGAGAATCGCGAAAGCGGGCCCACGAACTTGAGCGGACGCGGGCAAGAATCCACATGCGAAAGTTTTCCCGCATAGCCGGGGAACTCGGGAACGTCGGGCACCCAGACTTCGTCAAAGCGCGACATGACCGAAGCGTGCCAGGCGGCACCGAACGCCTCGAACATTCGGAGCATCTTCGGGAAAGCAATCCGGCACTGATGCGTCATGTAGACGCTCTTCGCCTTGCGGGAACGAAACGCGAAGCGGTTGTCCGACACCAAAATGTCGTAGCCGTGGCGCTCGACCATTTCTTCGGCGTAATGATGTTCCGCGCGCATGACGGCGTTCAAGTGGGCGCTGTTCTTCAGCAGCCAGAACGCCATGTTGTAGCCATGTTTGGGATAGACAATGTTGTAAGACGGCGCCAAGCGCTGCCGTACATCGGGAAACATCTCGCGCAATATGGCCGCATTCCCCTTGGTGACGGCAATTTCTACATCGCAGCCCTTTTCCAGGAATTCACGGACAACTGGCGCACATCGCGTCGCATGTCCAAGACCCCAGTCCAGCGGCGCGACGAGAACTTTCACTTATTTGGCCTCCAGCCAGGCATTAGCCCAGTCGCCATGGTCACAGTTCTTTTCGCCACCCATGTCGATGCGCAGTTCAAGCCTAGTCGCCCCGCCAATATCCACGTCGATAAACTTCTTCTGCGTGGAGTAAAGTCTTTCGGAGCGGAAGACCTCGCGACCATCGGCCACAACGATAAAGTGTACGCCATCACCGCAGGCGCTTTCGTCATCCAAGCCAATAACAGCGTGGAACACGGAATACGGGCGATTCAGCGAATACGTAATCTTGGAATTCGCATGGCTTCCGATGCCGTAACGGAACACTTCCTTGTCGATTGTCAGGCGGTGGTGTTCGACGGACTCGTTCTTCTCGGGATTACCCCAGTCCTGCGAATAGCCGTTCCACGTCAAGTTCGAAAGCAGTTCCACGTTCTCGCCCGGCACGAAGAAATCCTTGACCAGGTGAAGCGTATCGTTGTCCGGCAAGACGCAATCAAACATGGCCCTGTTCAATCCCTTGCTCATTTTTGCGGAATCGAGAGAGACCACATCCTCGGACTGGGAAATGACCAGTTCCTCGACCAGCTGCCCGTTCAGGGAATACCTGCAAGGAATCGTTTCCGGGAATTTCTTGGTAATGACAAAATTGCCGCTGTCCGGGTCGGAGACAATGAATTTCATTGCATAGTCCGAAACGCCCTTCTTTGCATTCATCTTGTAGACTGCAAGCGGGTAGCCGAACAATCTTGGTTCAAGCAGCACGCGCTCGTTCTTGTAGTCATCCAGTATTTCATCAATCTGGTCGGTCGTCTTGAAGCCGACCACGCGACTCTTGCGGTTAAGTTCGCCATATCCGTCCTGGCCGCGGACCAGGTAGATATTGCCGTCGGAGACCTGCATCCAGTTGGCAAACGTTTCCGTGTCCCAGCCCATGAAAGAACGTTCGCTAAAGGCGCTGTGTCCCTGAGCGAGCATCTGCCACGGTCTCGAATAGATGTAAATCGAGTTCGGGGGCAGCGTCGCGATGTACTTGTTCAGGTAATCTTCCTCGGCCAGGAGCTTGTTCTTGTAGTACAGCATGTTGGAGCGGTAGCTGTTGCCATGGAAGAACATCAGGCCAAAAGTCATAATGGCTGCGATGGCGACTGTGATGCCTGCGGCCCCGTTATCGTTCATCTTGGTGCAGAACTTGAGCGCATCGTAAAGGCCGAGCGCCATGATCAGGGCAAACAGCGGGAGCGCCACCAGCACGTAACGCTGGTTGATATAGATGGTAAACGTTCCCGACACGTTGAACATGATAACGAAAATCTGGAGGCAGAAGAATATGCCGAGCAAAGCCCCACGCCAGTAACGGCGGTGTGCAATCAGGCGAAACAGGAGCCAGGCCGTTGCAGCAAGCAGCAGAATGGTAAACGACGTGTAGAACGGGTTCTCCATAACCCCGGCCAGGTTCGGGTCATCCTTGAAGTTCAGCATGACTTCGAGGTTGGTCTTGAGGTTGAACCAGAAGTTGCTGAAGGAATGCGCCGCATGTTCACCGCCCTGGAAATCGTAGCCACGGTAGGCAGCCATCGTGTTCACGGACGGCCAGCTCACGAAAATCACGGAAAGCACGAACGCAGGGAGACGGTAAGGTCTCTCGAGGAAATAACGGTAGTAGAAAAGGGCGAACGGGATAAACGCAAACACGGTCTCCTGACGGGTCTGCGCAAAGAAGCCCAGCAGGGGCACCGTCAACAGGAAGTGCTTCCACGTGACCTTATTCGTCGGGACAAATGCATACCAGGCCATGAGCACGGCAAGCAGGCAGATGTAGAGCACCTCGGTCGAAGCCGAACGCGCCTGCAACAGGTAAATGGGCATACCACCCAGGAACGCGACGGCAGCAAGGGCCACCTTCTCGTTCTTGAACCACTTCGACAGCGCAAGGAAGAACGCGATGAGGCTCAGGATGAAGAACGGATAGTTCACCAGCAAGGCCGTGTCACGGTTGGGAGGCATGAAGTTGAACACGACCGAATAGACAAAGGCGAGAGCCTTGCCCTTGAAGTTGTTCACCTCGACCTTGCAGTCGAGAACGCCATCCTTCCAGATACCTTCGTTGCAGACGCCACCGGAATGCTGGAAGTACATCTGCAGGCCCATGGATTCCCAGCTTGTCTCGTCACTCAGCACACGGTGCGTATTGCTGATGTTGCTGAACATGAAGATGGAGAACACGGCGAGGATTATCGCAAGCCAGCAGAACGACTTGCCCGAAGGCAGGAACGACTTACCGTTCTTGACGATATACGGGATGTTCACTACGGCACCGACGACAAGGAGGATGAATGTCGAAAGGATGCTGATATAGCCCCACTCGATATCCCAGTGACGCGCATACGGGACCGTAAGATTGTTAAAAATCAGGAATGCAAGAATAAGGATGCCCAAAGTCGTGCCGGCAGCAATAGCCGCCCCACGGCCCAGGCCAAGGGACTTAATGAAATTTTTCATAGTAGTGCAAATCTAGTTTTTTACAAACTACGTATTGGTGATTCCGAGGCGTTCCATGGCGATTTTCTTGCCGGTCTGGACGTCGGACTTGCCGCTACCGAGCTTGGGAAGTTCATCGACCTTCACCACGGCACCCGGAAGCATCAACGGCGGGAGTCCCACCTGCTTGAGCATATCCTTCACCTCGTCCTCGGACTTGTCGCCCGCATACACGAGCACAATCTTCTCGCCCTTGGAACCGTCGGGAACGGCCACAGCGAAGTGGTCAATCTCGTCGAACAGGGCACATTCCGAAATCTTGAAGTCCACAGAACCGAGGCTCACCATCTCGCCGCCAAGTTTCGCAAAACGGCTGTAGCGGTCCACGATGGTCAAGTAGCCATCCTCGTCCACATGGCCCTTGTCGCCCGTCTTGTACCAGCGCTTGCCATTGATGACGGCAATTGCCTGCGACGTGCGTTCCGGATCCTTCAGGTAGCCCTTCATGATCTGCGCACCACCGATAAGGATAAGGCCATCCTCGCCCACGGGAAGTTCTTCCATAGTGTCGGGGTCCACGATGCGGATCTGCGTACCCGGCAAGGGGGCGCCGACAGTGCCCGGCTTGTTGCCCTCGAGCACGGTCTTGTAGTCGTCCATGAGCACGTCTCTCGTGTTCACGGCCGCCACCGGAGTCGTTTCCGTACAACCGAAGCCCTCGAAAATTTCGAGCTTGAACTTGCTGCGATAAAGCTGGCGCACATCCTCGCGAATCTTCTCGGCACCTGCATAAATGGCGCGGACATGCGAGAACATCAGCGGATGCACAGCGCGGTTCAGGCCCCACATACGCAGGAACGTACCCGTCGCCACCATGAAGGAAACCTTGAACTGGGCACACATGCGCGAAACGAGACGCGCGTCGGTCGGGTCGGGGCAAGTCGCCACAGGGACGCCTTCCACCAAGCAAAGCATCGTCGTAATCGAGAAACCGAACGCATGGAACAGCGGGAGCGAACCGAGGAACACGTCGTCGGCAGTGGGCAAAAGAACGCTTTCGCACTGCTTGATATTGCCCATCAAATTCAAATGCGTCAGCTCGACACCCTTCGGGCGACCTTCCGAACCAGAGCTGAAGATAATCGTCGCCACGTCATCGAGGCTGACCTTCTTGAAGAAGCGCAGTTCCAGGTACCAGGCCGGCAGAATGAGCACGCGCAGGAAGTTCTTCACGAGCGTCGACTTGTGGAGTTTTGCCTTGAGGTCTTCCATGTAGTAGACCTTGTACTTGTCGAGGAGCTGGTCCATCGGCACGCCCTTCTGCTTGAGCTTGTCGACAAAGGCATGGGCCGTGATAATCGTCTTCACGTCGGCCACTTTACAGCAGTAGTCCATCGTATCGGGCGTGTTGGTGTAGTTCAGGTTGTACACCGTCTTGCCCTTGATGAGGCAGGCCATGTTCACGATGATGCCCGGGCCCGAAGGCGGAATAAGCACGCCCACCTGTTGCTCGCCCTTGGTCAGCTTTTCAAATATCGAGGCAAAAGACAGGGCCGCCGTCGCAAGCGCATTCGCCGAAAGGTGGTTGCCGTCGGGGCTATACACCGAGGGGCCACTACCAACATGCTTCACCGTGCGGATCCATGCAGACGCCACCGGACGGAGTCTCCGGATATAGCTCGTCCAAGCGGTAATGGAAAGCTCCTGCACAGCGCGCTTCACCATCATGGGCGTCGAGTCGAGCGGCAGTTCCTTGCCGAAGGCGACCGAGACAATACGTCCGCCAGTATGCACCATGTCCTTGAAGCCGGCATCGGCCATGGAATAGCTACTTCCCCACAGGCCCTGCACGTAGAACGGCAAAATCTTGAGACGCGGGACATCCTTCACGACAGAGGAATAGTCCAGGCGGAAACGGTTCATGTTGCCAGTCGTGGTCATCACGTTCTCGGGGAACATCACCACGGCCTCGCCGCGCAGGAGAGCCTTGCGGGCCTCTTCCATCGCCGGGCCGGGATTGGAAATGTCGAGATCAATTGTCTCCATCTGCGAAAGCAGCAGACGCATGTACCATTTCTCGAAGGGCCTACGCGTAATGACAAAGCGCAGCGGCCTCGGGCTCGCCATCTGGATCATCGCCCAGTCGATATAGGAGATGTGGTTGCCCACCAGGAGCACGGGGCCTTCCCAAGGAATGTTCTGCACGCCCGTGACCAGGAACTTGTAATGCATCGAAAGCGCCGAACGCAAAAGCTGGCGCAAAAGCGTCTGCGGCATCGCCCAGAGCGCCCAGATTGTTCCCGCAAGGCAGACAATGCCGAACGCAAAGAACAAGGCCATCCTGTCAATTGCGAAATAGCGGATGGCGGCGACGGCCATGACCTCGAACACGAGGATGCACAGGTTCTGCACCATGTTGCTGAGCGAAAGCACGTGCCCCGCCGAACGAGGCTTCGTGTTGTAGAGAAGCATCGCGAACATGGGGAGCATGTAGATGCCGCCGCAGAAACCAAGCAGGGCAAAGGCAATGGCGTTATAAGGACGGGCGATCAGCGGAATCAAAAAAACAAGAATCGCGGCACCGGCTGTACCCATGGGGATAAGCCCCGTCTCGATAAAGTCGCGAGACATCTTCATCGCGAACACGAACCCGACAATAAGACCCAACGCCGTGCCGAAAATAGCGTAGTTCGCGAGCACGTCCTGGTTGAACAGCGAACCCGAACTGAACTGGTCCTGAATAACAAACACCATGAGGAAAATCATCGTCCAGAACATCGAAAGACCGATGATGGACTGGCGAAGCGCATGGTTCCTCCAGACCTTCGTCATCTTGCGGCGAACAAACAGCAGATTCCAGTAGCGATTCCACGGGAACTTGAGATCGGCGTCGTAAGCACCAATGGACGGCAGCCGCAGCGCAGCAAGCAACCCAATTAATTGCAATCCACCGAGCGTATAGAGCACAGGCATGACCACGCCTTCCCTAATAGCAAAGGCGAGCGCTACACCCGAAAGCATCAAGGCGGAGAAAGTAACGACCATCAGGATGCCGCTTCCCTTCATCAAGGAGCGTACCCCCACCAGTTCCTTCATGTAACCATTCTTTGCGGGGCTCTGGAAAGCCTGAAGTATAAAGAACGCGCCGACAGACGAGAGCATCATGCCCAAGTTCGATAGGTTGACGCCGGCACAGAACAGTCCCACAACCGGAAGAGACAGGAACGTCGTCCAGAAGAGGACCTTTTCCTTGGGATACTTGTCAGAAAGGAAGCCTGCCGGAGTGAGCAACAAGACGCAAGGCAGCAGAAAAAGCAGATGGAATACATAGAATTCCCAAGAACCGGTCGCCGTGAACCCCAGGCGATTGAGCATGAATTCCATGTAAGCGAGAATCACCGTCGAGACGGCAACCTGCGTAAACGCAAGGACGTAAAAGGAAGAAAAGCTCCTGATCTTTTTCATCTATATTCTTTCCCCAATATGATACAGACAATCTCGCCGTACAAGATAGAATTTTTGCAGGTTTTACAGCCAAAACGTAAGCAGTTCGTAAGATTCACATCTCGTAAAACGGCCAAAAAAACGCCAATACGTTTTGTTTTTAGATTTTTTTACAATCCCGCTCCGGTAAGCGGACCCAACACAAAAAAATTCCCGCGCATTCACATGCACGGGAATCTTTCAATAGTTTATACTAAACTACTTGACTTCGAAGTAGTAAGTCTGGAGAGCCTTGCCATCCTGAGTGAACTGGATGATCTGCTTGCCCTTCGGGAGGTTGCCCGTGATTTCGTAGAGACCTTCGGCCCTGTACGTCACAGTGAGAGCCGTGCCCTTGGACTTGTCAGCAAAGAGGCCCTTGGTTTCGCCTTCGCCAAAGCCAGTGCAATCCTTGTGGGAAGCGATCGGAGCTTCGACAGCCGGATAGGTCGTGGCGATGATCGGGGTAGAAACGGAGTTGGCGTTGCGGTAGAACACGTCGAGCTTGCCGTCCATGACGCGCGGAGCCGGGAGCGGGAGCATCTTGATGTCCGGCTTCACGACCTTAGCAGCCTTCTTGGCCTTCTTGCCTTTCTTGCCCTTCTTGGCATTCTTTTCGGCTTCGGCAGGCGGGAGCTTGGCGGCTTCGGTAACCTGCGGCATTTCCAGACGGTAACCGGCACCGGAAGTTTCACCGCAGTTCACGGACCAGATAACCCATTCGTTGGAAATCTTGACCGGGCCCTGTTCGCTGCCCTTGTACAGACCCGGATCAACCTGGTCGCTGTAGCTGTAGAGCGTAACGACTGCATCCGGATTTTCTTCGGTAGTCGTAACCGTGCCACGGCCGAGGATATACTTCGAACGGCGGGTCAGGATACGGTAGGTGCCCACCGGCACGTTTTCGAACTTGAACTTACCTTCCTTGAGCAAGTCCTTGTACTTGTACTTCGTGGACTGCGTACCATAGATGGTAGAATCCATCCAAACAGTGGGTATTTCGACGCTCTTGCCGGTGAACGGGTCAAGAACAACACCTTCGACAGTACCCTTCTTATCGCAACCCGTCATTGCAAAGGCAACGAGAGCAGCGGCAACCAATGTAAGCTGTTTTTTCATTGTTATCCTCATGGTAGAAACGTTCGTGAAAAAAGCCCTCCCTGGCGGGAGGGCAATCCGCTAAAATTATTCGGCGTCTTCGGCCTTCGGAGCGGCCTTACGGGTCTTGCGCTTTGCGCCCGTGATGTTGCCAGCGAAACGCTTGTTGAAGCGGTCGATACGGCCAGCCGTATCCACGCGATGCTGCTTGCCCGTCCAGAACGGATGGGTA
>JAEEGJ010023619.1_pt1 | contig 12879 bp, 7 predicted proteins | sample 8958761 | NCBI WGS metagenome assembly JAEEGJ01 (sample SAMN16246546, study PRJNA631951) | gut metagenome | biome: gut microbiome; feature: rumen; material: RS-attached | host: Bos | place: Iran: Karaj | collected 2018-10
CGTTGCACACCAAGGGTCTCGTTATGCTCACAGGCATTGACCCTGCCGTTGCGGCAGGAGGCACATTTGCCACAGTTGGTGTATGGATTGACGGTGACAGTCATGCCGGGCTTCAGTACATCGGGAACATTTTTGCCCACCTTGACAATCTCAGCTCCTACCTCATGACCTGGAACTACAGGCATCTTTACCATCGGGTTACCACCACGGAAAGTATTCAGGTCGCTTCCGCAAAAGCCTACATACTTCATTTTCAACAGCACTTCCTCGTCACCCATCTGGGGTTCGGCGATGTCGATAATCTTCATCACAGAAGGTTCGGTTATTTGTATCGCTTTCATATTATGTAATTAATTATTTGAGTCCTAATATAAGAAAAACATTCTCTCCATCATCTGCCATTTCTCATCACTGGTAGCACCTTCACGACACTGTTGGAACATCGCCATATAGTCTTCCCATTCTTGTTGACGGGGTAGGGTGGCAAGTCGCTTCATCGCCGTATCCCAATCGAAGTCAAGAGGCGTTTCGACAATCATGAACAGTCGGTTGCCGAGGATATAGATTTCCATCTCCAAGATACCTACTGAACGGATACCATCCAGTATCTCTTTCCATGCCTCTGGTTCACTATGGCGACGACGATACTCAGCAATCAGTTGAGGGTCGTCTTTCAGGTCCATCGTCTGACAATAGCGCTTGACGGGCTGCTGATATTCCTTGATTTGATAACCTTCTGTCATAGACTTCTACGGATATGAGTACGATAACCATAGACGGTTACGATGAGGAAACAGATAAATGGCAGCACAAAAGAGGCGTTGGTTGCCGGAAATGTGCCAAATATTGTATTCTGGTCGATAATCATTGCCTGCAACGGAGGAAGTACGGAACCTCCGAGAATGGCCATAATCAGACCAGCTGCTCCAAATTTCGCGTCATCACCTAAACCATCAAGGGCGATACCATAGATGGTAGGAAACATGAGTGACATACAGCCGCTGACGCATACCAGACAGTAGATACCCACTCGGTTTTGGAATAAGATTACCCCTACCGTAAAAACCATAGCAAGGATACCGAAGATAGCAAGTAACTTAGCTGGTTTCAGGTATTTCATCAGGTAGGTAGCAATAAAACGTGAGCAGATGAAGAAAATCATGGCATAGATATTGAAGCGTTGCGACAACACTTCTGCAGACTGTTCATCCATGCCCTCTGCCATAAATACACGTGTACCATATTGTATGATAAATGTCCAGCACATAATCTGTGCACCGACGTAGAAGAACTGGGCAATCACTCCTTCCCGGTAGTATTTCAGAGAGAAGATGCGTTTCAGGGTAGACCAGAAATGGATGTCGTGACTCTGGTCTCCGTTTTTAGGCATCTTGGAAAAGAAGATGACTAGGAACATTGCCACGATGACCAGTCCTATTATTAAATAAGGTGAGATCAAAACGCTGAGGTCGGCATCCTTCATCGCCTCGAACTCTGCATCCCCCAACAAGGCACGTTCGTCACTGCTCATCGGATTCAGCTTAGCTTGAATGAAGTTCATGGCGACAAACATACCGATGATAGAACCGCAGGGGTTAAAGCATTGAGCCATGTTCAGTCGACGGGTGGCTGTCTCCTCCGGTCCCATCGTAAGGATATACGGATTACAACTCGTTTCCAGGAAAGAGAGTCCGCAGGTCATGATGAAGTAGGCCATCAGGAAACAACCATAAAGTCCGATACTCTTCGATGGGAAGAAGAGTAGGGCACCTGTTGCATAGAGTCCCAGACCCATCAGTACGCCGGCCTTATAGCTGTATTTCCGGATAAAAATGGCAGCAGGAAATGCCATACAGAAATAACCTCCGTAGAAGGCAACCTGTACCAACGTTCCGTCTGTTACACTCATTCGGAAGATCTTGGAGAAAGCCTTCACCATAGGATTAGTGATATCGTTGGCAAATCCCCATAGTGCAAAACAGAACGTAACCAATATAAACGGAATGAGGTAGTTTACTCCGTCCTTGGCGATTAATGATTTCTTTTCTTCCATATACCTTATTTATATAAAGGACCAAAATTCTGGCAGGCGCGGTAGTCGGCCCCTTCCTTATCCATACCGAAAGCATTCCATGCGGCAGGACGGAAGATGTCCTTGTCGGCAATGTTATGCATACAAACGGGGATGCGGAGCATGGCGCAAAGCGTAATCAGGTCGGCACCTACGTGTCCGTAGCAGATGGCACCATGGTTGGCACCCCAATTGTTCATAACACTGTAAACATCCTTGAAGGCATCCTTCGTGGGGTCAAGACGTGGGGCAAACCAAGTGGTAGGCCATGTCGGATCTGTGCGCTTGTCTAGGATGTCGTGGGTCTTGGGATCGAGTTCTACCGTCCACCCCTCAGCCAGTTGCAGTACTGGACCTAAGCCCGCTACGAGGTTCAGGCGCAGCATCGTCATTGGCATACCGCCCTTGGTGACGAAGTGTGAAGAATAGCCGCCACCACGGAAGTAGTCGCGGTCGGCAGGCATCCATGAGGTAGCCTTCAGACAAGCCTCCATATCCTCGTTTTTCATCTCCCAGAAGGGCTTAATGGTAGGATTGCCATCCTTATCCGTCATCGCGCCTGTTGCGTCGAGGGTGGTAGCACCACTGTTGATGAGGTGGATGAAACCACCAGCAGCTGCACCACTAAGGTCAGTACCTGTGACGCGCTTTACAGCCTCCGGACTCCAATAGGTGCGGATATCAGAGAACATCACACCACGGTTGGTCAGCAGATGGCCCAAGAGCATCGACATACCATTCAAGAAGTCGTTCTCAGTAGCCAATGTATAAGCCTCACGCGGACCGTTCCAGTCGAACGATGTACACATCATCGACTCAGGGAAGTCGAAGTTAGGCTTATAGTCCGTCCACTGACGTTGTCCCTGCACACCAGCAGCAATGGCGTTGTGTCCGATGGCCTCTTCCTTATAACCCATCTCCAGCAACTTCTCAGAGCCCTGCATCAGGTCGCGGATAATCATCATGTTCTTAACGGTAAACTCCCAGTCCTCGTCTTTCTCCTGACGATTCTTGCCTTTACCCTTACCATTGAAGGTGGTCATGGGAACGCCAGGGAATAAGGGACGGTCCTCGTTATAGTCATGACCCTCTTGGGGTTTGCAGTATTTCTCCACCCAGGCCATTGCTTTATCGAACTCCTCTTTATCATAGATGCCAAAGTCTACACGACGCAGGATTTCAACAAGCGATACATACTCCGTTCGCATGCCTAAGTATTGCTGCAGGAAGTCTGCATTGACGATACTTCCAGCGATACCCATACAGGTGTTGCCCAACGACAGATAGCTCTTTCCACGCATGGTTGCTACAGCCTGGGCAGCACGTGCAAATCGCAGAATCTTCTCAGCTACATCCTCAGGAATGGTATTGTCGTTCAGATCTTGCACGTCGTGGCCGTAGATGCCGTAAGCGGGCAGACCTTTCTGGGCATGTGCTGCAAGAACAGCAGCCAGATATACAGCACCAGGGCGCTCCGTGCCATTGAAGCCCCAAACTGCCTTGGGATAGTAGGGATTCATGTCCATGGTCTCAGAGCCATAGCACCAGCAACTGGTAACGGTGATGGTGGAACCGACACCCTCGCGCTCGAATTTCTCAGCGCAGGCTGCCGACTCACCGACACGTCCAATGGTGGTGTCGCTGATGATACACTCTACTTTGGAGCCATCACCATTGCGAAGATTGCTCTCAATCAGGTTCTTTACTGCATTAGCCAATGCCATGGTCTTTTCCTCAAGACCTTCGCGGATACCTCCCTGACGTCCATCAATGGTGGGGCGGATACCGATTTTAGGATAGTTTGTCATGTTTTTTAAGTAGCTTATTTGATTACAAGGTACAAAGTTACACATTTTTTAAAAATAAACAGATATTTTTAAAAAAAATGTGGTCGATGTAAAAGAAATTGCTATTTATGAATCGTTACTACCTCTCACCTCTAATTGCGTCAAGGCACTGTTCCATCAGCCACTTAGGAGTGCTGGTGGCGCCACAAATGCCGACAGTCTCGATGCCTTTGAGCCAGGAGGGGTCTATCTCCTCCGGTCCCTCGATGAGGTGCGTGTTGGGATTGACACGCAGACACTCGTTGAAGAGCACTTTGCCGTTGCTGCTCTTACGACCGCAGACAAAGAGAATGAGGTCGTGGCGGGCGGCAAACTGCGAGATGTTGGGCATGCGGTTGGCGACGGAGCGACAGATGGTGTCGAAGCTCTTGAAGGTGGCTGTGGGGACGATGTGCGACTGGATATAGTCGATGATGCGATGGAACTCGTCGAGCGACTTGGTGGTCTGCGAGTAGAGGAAGATGTCGCGTGTAAAATCGAGCTGCTTGACGTCATCAAAGTGTTCAATGACGATGGCGTTGCCTGCTGTCTGGCCAACCAGTCCCAACACTTCTGCGTGTCCTTCCTTGCCGAAGATGACAATCTGTCCACCTCCCGTGTCATACTGTTTCTTGATACGTTGCTGCAGCTTCAGTACCACAGGACAGGTTGCATCGATAATCTCGATGTTGTTACGGCGTGCCAGTTCGTAGGTGGCTGGGGGCTCACCGTGAGCACGCAACAGTACCTTTACATCGTGGAGCTGTGCCATCTGTTCATGGTCGATGGTGATAAGCCCCATCTGGCGCAGACGGTCGCACTCCATACCGTTGTGAACGATATCGCCCAGGCAGTAGAGGGCGTTACCCTTGGCCAACTCCTCCTCGGCCTTCTGGATGGCGGTAGTCACTCCGAAGCAGAAGCCACTGCCGCTGTCAATCTCTATCTTTAAACTCATGGGGCTCATGGGGCTTATGGGGCTTATGGGGCTTATAGGGCCTATGGGGCTAATAGGTTATTATAATACGTGTCTAACAGGTTTTGGGCAGCGATAAAGCTAGTCTGCTGACCGGCGAGGACAGAGGCTTCGGCAGTCTTTAGCTGCTGGCGGATGGTGGGGTTATGGTAGAACTTCATACGCAACTGCTCGTTGATGGTCTCATACATCCAGTACTTCGCCTGTTCGTTGCGACGGTGGTCGAAGTAACCATTGGCCTTGACGAAGTCTACATACTCGTAGATCATGTCCCACACCTCCTTGATGCCAGTGCCATAGAAGCCGCTATAGCATAACACCTTCGGCATCCAGCCACTCTCCGACATGGGGAAGAAGTGCAGGGCGTTGCGGAAGTTCGTGGCGGCCATCTGACACTTGTCGACATTGTCGCCATCGCACTTGTTGATGACGATGCCGTCACAGATCTCCATGATGCCGCGCTTGATACCTTGCAGCTCGTCACCCGTACCTGCCACCTGGAGCAGCAGGAAGAAGTCGACCATGGAGTGACAGGCAGTCTCCGACTGTCCCACACCTACCGTCTCGACGAATATCTTGTCGAAGCCGGCAGCCTCGCAGAGGATGATGGTCTCACGCGTCTTGCGGGCCACACCACCCAGGGAACCTGCTGTTGGACTAGGACGGATAAATGAGTCGGGATGGATGGAGAGCTTCTCCATACGTGTCTTGTCACCGAGAATGGAACCCTTGCTGCGCTCACTGCTGGGGTCGATGGCGAGGACGGCGAGACGACCGCCATGCTCCTTCAGCACATGAACGCCAAAGGCATCGATGCTCGTCGACTTACCAGCACCCGGTACACCGCTGATGCCAATACGGATGCTGTTGCCGCTAAAGGGCAGACACTTGTTAATGACTTCCTGGGCTTTGGCTTGGTGGTCGGGGTTAACACTCTCTACCAATGTGACGGCCTGCGAGAGGATGGTGACATCGCCCTTGATGATGCCCTCCACCATCTCTGCCGCTGTGAGTTCACGACGACGGAAGCGGTTGCGCTTCAGGTAGGGATTGATAATCGACGGCTGTTCAACACCGCTGTTGACCTGCAAACCGGCATATTCGGCACTATTCTCTGGATGGTCCATATATTGGAAGTTAAAGGAGTTAAAGAAGTTAAAGGAGTTAAAGAACATTGATGGTGATTGTGACCTTGGGATGGTCGGGATCGTTGGTAATCATGAGGATACGCGGACGGGTGCGAACCTTCTTCAGTTCGTCGCGCAGGGCGGTAATCTTCAAGGTTGTCTTCTCGCCAGGCTGCAACTTACCCTTGCTCAGCGAAACCTGCAGACCGCCGGTGAAGAGTTGTAGCGACGAGATGGCCAACTCGGTACGTCCCTTGTTGGTGATCTCGATGACGTCCTTCTTTTTCGACTTACCGTTAAACTGGATGTCGCAGGTAGTCTTCGACAGTTGCATCTTCGGGGCATACTGCTTCTGCGCAGCATTCATGCCCATGAACGAGGGCAACAGGACGGCAGAGACAGGTATCTCATGGTCGGCACTGACAGTATCGCCAGGGTTCTCAGCCAGAAAGACGGCACTCTGCGTCAGTCCGTAGTCGTGGAGCTCGTTGGAGTTCAGCGTGACGGTCAGCGTACCTGCACGACCAGGACCTAAGCGCTCAGGCGTCATAGTGGCCTTCAGGTAGGACGGCAGGTGCATGAGGTTGGGCTGACAGACCGTGGTGCTACTGTTATAAATATGTAGGAGTTGTACCTGCTGGTCGCCACGGTTGATGTCGTCGAACTCCAGCTCGCTATGGTCGAGCAACAGGTTACCCATCGTGATAGGATAGTTCTTGCTGAGGTCCTGATAGTCTCGCAGCACGATACCCTTCATGCGGATATAGAAAGGTTTGACAGTGGCGTTGGTTACCACAGCGGCCTGTTTGTCGAAGTGCCCTAACTGACGAGCGTCGTAGGTCATGCGAATCTGGAACTTGTCACCCTGGTCGGTCTTGGGATACTCTACCTTGGTACAGTTACAGTCGGGGCGCACGTCGTTGATACGCACCTTCTTGCTGCCCTTCACGCGGAACTCAAAGACGGCTGTGATGGGCTGTTCGTAACCCGTACGTCCCACGTCAATGGTGGTCTTCTCGATTATCAGCTTCTGCGCCACTGCGTGGCTGACGGATAACTGATAAATGAAAAATGATAAACAAAAAAACTTGATGTATCTTCTCATCTTAACTATTATCTCTTATCTATTAACTGTTAACTGAATAGACGGCGCTGTGGCGCGGTATTCCGGTGCGTAGGCACAGCCCACGGTACAGGTGCCTGTCTCGTAGGTACCGACACGGTCGATGTAGTATTCGGTCTCTATGACGTGCTTGCCCTTCGCCAGACCACCATAGAAATAGTGCGTGGCATTGTCCTTGGGTGAGCAGTAGGCACCATTGCGGTAGCCCGACAGTTGGTTGACGGGTTCCATGCAGGCAGCACGACGGTCCACCACCTGTACGAAGTCGAGGTCGCGGCTGGTCTCAATGGTGATACGCACCTTGATGCGCTGGCCAACGGCCAGTGTGGATTGCGGTTTTGCCGCAATCACTTCGCGCTTGACAGTAATACCACTCTGCGAAGCCTCGATATCTGCGGTCTTCTGTAGGAACTGGGCATAGACGGCGCCCCACGACGTACCCTCGCTGGTTTTGTTGGCGGTGAAGGTGTGCTCGCCCTTGTAGGGCAGGGCTGTCTTCACATAGCCGAGGCCGGCGGACGCCTTCCTGGTGTCGATGGGCAAACCATCGACCACAAGGGCGGTGGCGGGCTGGCTGGTGGTCAGCGTACTGCTGTTACCGTTTAGGAAGGCATAGATGGCATTGACGCTGTTGATGGGCGTATCCCATAGCTGGGTGCGTTTCTCCTGCAACAGCCAACGGCGCATCTCGTCGATGGTCTGTTGGTCAGCTGGTGTCACGTGTTGGATGGCCTCGATGGCGGCTACCTCTGTCGGTATCTTGTAGTCATACCACGAATAGCTGGCACGACGGGTGTCGTAGTAGCGGCCCATCTCTTCGGTATATACGGTATATTCCTTCAGGCTCTTCACATACTCAGCGGCCTTGGTCTTCTCACCATGCTGGGCGAGGACAACGGCGGTGAGTGCCTTCTCATAGATGGTCTGACGCTTGATGTCCTTCTTCAGCAGGGCGATGAGGTAGTCGTTGGCAGCCTTGACATCCGTCTTTAGCGTGCGTCCATCGATGGCGCAGATGTAGAGCCAGCGCAGGGCGGTGAATGTCGGGAACGTCTGGCGGTGACCCTTCTTCTCATCTTGTTTCATCTTCTTCACCAGGGCTACCATCTCTTTGCTAAGGTAGGTGAAAGCGTTGTCATAAAGAGGTGAGAGGTGAGAGGTGAGAGGTGAGAGACGCTGCAGGCGGGCAAGCATCTCAGCAACGGTGACGGTGATGTAGGTGCTACCCTCCATGCCAGGGTACCATGAGAAGGAACCATCGGCATTCTGTAGCTTCTGCAATTTCTCTACGGTAGTGGTCAGGCGGTTGTTGATACCATTCTCATCGAAGAAGTCAGCGAGGCGCTGACGCTGCTCACTCTCACGGTCGGCGGCAGCCACCCATGGGGTCTCGGCAAGGACGAGGTCTTTGAGGTCTTCATTCTTGGAGAGGTGAGAGGTGAGAGGTGAGAGGTGAGAGGATAGTTCTTCCTGCTTCCACTGCTCGAAGACGCGCTTGGTTTGTGGATTCTGGTCGAGGAGATGCTTAGCCAATAGGTTGCTATAGTACGAAGCTGCCTGGTCGATGGCGCTGTGCTCCCACGGCTGTCCGAGGGTGGGCAATGCCTGAACCATCAACCATGCGGGGTTGTTGGTGTATTCGATGGTCAGCTTCTGTTGGTCGGTACCCTGTGGGAAGAGCTTCGTGAGGTCGATGGTCTTCACACCTGCCTCATGCTGGGTGAAGGTAACTGTCTTGGTGACATACTCTTTATTAGAAAGGATGGGCAGGTAGTGCTGCTCGCCATCGCTGAAGCCGTCGCCGGTGGCGGTGACTTTGCAGATGAGGAGACTGATGTCAACGGACAAACCATTGACCACAAACTGAGCGGCGGTGGAACCGTTGGCTGCGATGGTGAAGGGTGCTGACTGTTCGCAGATGACCTGCTCACTGTTGGGGTCTATCAGTTGGAGTCTTGCCGTACCGCTGACGCTGTGGTCGGTGGTATTAAACAGACGGGCAGAGATGGTGGCATCGTCACCCTCACGGACGAAGCGCGGCATGTTGGGTTGTATCATCACATCCTTCTGGGCGATAGCCTCGCCGTCGATGTAGCCATAGAGCATGTCGGCAGTATTGGCAATACCCATGAATCGCCAGGTAGTCAGACTCTCAGGGAGTGTGAATGACAACGAAACGTTACCATCGCTATCAGTCTGCAGGGTGGGGTAGCAGAACGCCGTCTCGTTGAGGTTCTCGCGGACCTGCACTTGCTCCTCGGCATTTTGTGAGTCTGCCACAACTTCTTTTGCTTTCAGGACTTCGTTAGCAGACTCATCGTTGCCCTTTACGTCGAATGCAGCAGTCTCTGCAACAGCTTTCTCTTTCACTGCCATGGCTGTTGGGGCTGCGGCTTTCATGAGCATATTGCGTCCACGGACGCGGATGGGATGGTAGTAAATGGGGAAGATGCCCTCGTCAAAACGGCTGAACAACAGTTGGTCGACATCGATGTACTTCATATCCTTGATGGCTGAGGCCCAGATATTACCAAACGACGTGTGCTGCCAAGAGGTAGCAGGCATGGATATGTATGACATAGGAGTAAACGACCACTGGTGAGAAGTCAGGGCATCGAGGCTCTTGTCGTAGAGTACCGCCATAAGACTGGCGTCAGCGGGTTGCCCATCGGGTTTGTTAATCTTCAGTTGCCACTGTTCCTGCTGGCCAGGTGTCAGACGGTCGCGGAAGGTGGTCCACTGCAGCTTTAATCTCTTGTCGGGCATGGGACGACGTATTACCTGCTGGTGGCTGTAGCACTCGCCGTTCTTCATCCATGCGAAGGTCAGCAGCAGTCCGTTGCCATATTCCTCGCGATAGGTAAATTGACGATTGATGAGTTCACCATTCTTCTTGACGGCACCTTCCTCAATCTTTTGTTTGCCGGCAAAGAGGCTATAGACAATATAGGTGTTGGGATCTGATGCCCCCACCTGTACGGTGACGGGTGTTCCATCGTTGGGGAACTGCTCATGAGAGACGTAGAACCAGTCGTGGGTCTCGAAAGCTGGACGCTTGTCGGTGAGACTGAACACCACGAACGTCTGGTCGATGCTGTCTTGGGCGCAGATAGCCTCTATGCGATGCTGACCACTCTTCAATTGATAGTTAATTGATAATGGACCATTGGCAGACCACTGCTGCCACTTGCCGCCATCGATGCGGTAGCGCAGCTTGCCGGGAATCTCCTTGCCGGCGGCATTGCGACGGGTGAAGGTAATCGCGGGGAACTGGTCGCTGCGCACCTTTTCGGGGATGTCGCAGGTCAGTGAGGTGGCTTTGTTGCCCAAGGGTAGCGACAGACTGCCGTGGTGCGTCTCGCCAGCCTGGTCAGTGACGTCGGCATCGACGACGAAATGATAGAACATAGTGTGGTGACCAAGGTCTTCGGGCATTATTAACGGCATGCCCACAGTAAACGAACCATCGTCGGCTGTGGTGGCGTCGCCCTCGCTGACAACCGTCTCGCGGAGACCATCACCGAAATAACCTCCCTGCCAATAGCGGCTGTAGGACATCCACCAGAAGGCAACACGACGCTTCACGGTATAATGCACCTTCGCATCCTGGATGGGTACACCGGCATAGCTCATGGCCTTGGCCTTGGCCTGCACGGTGTCTCCAGCCTGATAGGATTCCTTATAATCGTCGAACGTCACCTGGAAGGCAGGACGCTTGTACTCCTCGACACGGAAACTGATATTTCCGTTATTGGTGCGGATGGAGTAGCGACCGTTGAGTTTACCTGTAGGCAGGGTGAACTGTACGTTGCACTTGCCATAGCGGTCGGTGGTGGCCTGCTGTTCGGCAACCAACTTGTAGTTGGCGTCGCGCAGTTCAAACTTCACGACCTTATCGCTGACGGCGGCATTGTCAAGGACCGACTGTTCTTTCCACACGATGGCGGTGGAATAGACGGTCTGGCCTGGACGGTAGATGGCGCGGTCGGTAAACAGGTTGGTATGTTCGTTATTATATTGTCGCTCGTAATAGCTGTAGGCACCATAGCCGTTCTGCTCCGGACAGTAACTATCATTGGCGGTGTAGGCAAAGAGTCTTGACGGCCTTTGCTCGCCGGTATAGACCACTTCTCCTTGGCTGTTGCAGGTGAGCACACGGGTGGTCTCAGGACTGTTCCAGTTCTTGCGGAAGGATAGCCGGACGGAAGCGTTCTTGACGGGTTGTCCTGTAGTGGCGTCGACGACCACATAGCGACGGTTGTTGTCGGGCTGGCCTTGTTGCAGGAGTCGGATGCCCGATACGAAGTACAACTGGCGGACAACCTCCGTCTGAGGAAGGCTGGTGAACTCCAGCAGATAAACACCGGCGGGTAGCCCTTGCAGTTGCAGGGAGTCGGTAAAGATATCATAGACGGCATGTCCTGAGAAGGAAATGGTCTGTGTCATCTCTGTCAGTTCTGTCAATCCCGCTTTTATCTTCTTGTACTCGTCCTTGTTGTTGGGATTAAGTTGTGTGTCACCCTGCAGCGACGTGCGATAGACACGCATGGTCAACTGCGTGCTGTTACGCAGGTTCTTCAGACTGACCACCTGCGACTTGCTCACCTCCTGGACACGACGCTCTACATTGGCAGTAAACTGCGATGTCGTCAGGGCGGTCAACTCGTTGCGCATGATGTTGGCACGTGGCCAAGAACCCCAACGCTGCAGTGACTGTTGCAGCCAGTTGTAGCGGTCGGCATTGGTGAACCTGTCGCCATGCATCTTGCTATAACGACCTATGGCCAACTCAGCAGCCTCTGGATAGTCACCGAAGATGGCAATGAGTGAATCGTACTCCTCAATGTTCTTGGCAATATAGCTGGCAGCAATACAGGCAGCAGGGCAGTTGTCGACCTTCGTGTAATAGTCGTAGAGCCATTGCCACTCGTCCAGTTCCATGCCAATGACGCTCAGCAGGTCGTGACCGAACACCTTACTGTCCTTGCCGCACTCCACCAAGGGTTCATAGCCGTCGGCCTTTACCTTGGCCAACAGATCGGGTTGGGCCATTGCCTGCCCGCGATAGTGTTTGGCCTTGTCAAAGGTCTCGTTGTCGATAGATGGGTTCAATGAATAGACCTTATACAAGACGGTGGCATAGACCATCTGTAGGACGGGGTCGGTGGCCTCCTTCGCCTGTCGCTCAATGCGCGCTATGGCTGGTGCCAGCGAGTCGGGTGCAATGTCCTGCTGTACATTGGCTGTCAGCAGGGTGGCCTTAAGCAGTTGACCGTAGGCCTTCTCCTTTTGGGCCTTGTCCTCTATCTTCTGCAGATGAGTCAATGCCTGTCGCGGCAGGTCCTTGTCACGAGCGTTCTCCACCTGTTTCCACAATGTCTGGTATGTCTGTGCGAACGTATTCATAGGTAGTAGCAGACTGGCTGCTAAAACGACTAACAATGTCTTCTTCATAGTTCCTGTCGAATAAATAATGCACAAAGATACGAAAAACCCGTTAAACAGCCAAGCCATTTAACGAGTTTTACCAATAATTCATGTTTCTCAATTAGTGCGCATCCTCGCAACAGTGCTCATGACAACCGCAGTCGGGTGTCTCGAACTCCAGCGTGGAGTGGCCGATACCTTTCTCTTTTAAGAGAACTTTCAGGCGACTTTTCACCTCCTCCATGTGTGCGATGTCCTTGATGACGATGTGTGCTGTCAGGGCGGTGTCGGTGGTGCTGATGGCCCCGATGTGCAGGTGGTGCACCTCA
>JAEEGJ010023621.1_pt1 | contig 12878 bp, 13 predicted proteins | sample 8958761 | NCBI WGS metagenome assembly JAEEGJ01 (sample SAMN16246546, study PRJNA631951) | gut metagenome | biome: gut microbiome; feature: rumen; material: RS-attached | host: Bos | place: Iran: Karaj | collected 2018-10
CGCCAGCCGGAAGCGGAAGCAGGCCGCGCAGCGGGCGCCCCGCTCTGGCTCGCGCTCGAGCCCGCGGACCGCCGCCAGCCAGGCGTCGTGGTCATATTCGTCGGCCACGACCTCCACGCCCATCACTTCGCCATAGCGGCGCAGCTCCGACAGGCGCAGTTCGTATTCCTCGCGCGGAGCGATATTCGAATTGCTGAAGAAGACGACCGGCCGGATCCCGCTGTCCCGGAGGCATTCGAGCACCGCTCCGGAACAAGGCGCGCAACACGCGTGCAGCAGGATGTCCCGGGCGCCGCCCGGCGCTTCGACCGTCATTATTCGATAGAATTGATGTCGATCAGGTTGTTGAGGATGGCATACACCGTCAGGCCCGGCACCGTGCGGATGCCCGTCTTGCGGGTGATGTTCTTGCGGTGCGTGATCACCGTGTTGATGGAGATGTTGTGCTTGTCGGCGATCTCCTTGTTGAGCAGGCCCTGCGCCACGCTCACCAGGATCTCCTTCTCGCGGTCGGACAGCTCCAGGCGCTGCTCCGGCTCTTCGTCCTGCTCGCGTGCGCGGTCGCGGAAGCGCTGGGGATTCTCCAGCAGGCGCACCATCGGCACCAGGACGTGGTCCTCGATGTAGGTGTGGCATTTCAGGTCTTCCTGCAGGGCGTAGATGCGCACCAGCAGGTCCAGGCGGATGTCGTTGTCGCAGACGGCGGGCAGCGATTTCATCACCAGGTTCTTGAAGTCGCCCAGCTTCTCGTCGATGTTGGAGTGGTTCTCCTCGAAGCGGTCGATCGAGAAGCCCGGCCGGGACTGCCCGATGATCAGCCCCTGGACATAGGGGATGACTTCCTGCTCCTCGAAGCCGAAGTGGTTCTTGACCTCGGCCTTGTAGCCGCGGAAGAAGTTCCACACCACGTCCTGCTGCTTCTGCTGGCAGGGTTCGAGCAGTTTCGTAATCGACTTTTCCATCTCGGAAATCGCCCGGTTGAGGTAGTAGTCGTGCGACTGGTGCATATAGCGGAGGATGTCGCCCACGTGGCAGCGGCGCAGCAGCTCCATCGACGGTTTGAAATTCGGGAACGTATATACTTCGCAGAGGAGGATGACCGTGTCCGGATCCAGGCCGGACGAGATGCAGACCTCAGAAATGGTCTTCTCTCCGAAACTGCCGTTAATGCCGACGCGCGCTAAGACACCGAGGAGGCGGTAATTAGCCTCGACAAGCCGCGCGACTTTCATGTTGCTCGTAAACTTGTCCATACATCTACAAATTTAGTAAATATTTTTTGCGAATTACAGAAATATACCTATTTTTGCAGTCCCAAAACAACTGCGGTAGTGGTGAAATGGTAGACACGCTACTTTGAGGGGGTAGTGGGCATTGGCCTGTGTGAGTTCGACTCTCACCTACCGCACGAAAGACAAGTTCGAAAGGACTTGTCTTTTTTTTGTCCAGGAATCTGAATATCTTTGTTCAGACCCTTTATCCTGATTGCGCCATGAACTATAGAAACTTGGGATTATTCATCTTATCCATCCTTCTTCTTTCCTGCTCTCCCGGGACACAGTTGACTTTGAATTCTTCTTTTAAGGATACGCGCGCGACAAACATGAAAGTCATTGTCCCCAATAACGATCTGATCGATGCCTATCAAATCAAGGAGGGCCGTGTCGCATACACGGTCGGGGGAAAAAACGGGGAAATCGTATATGTACAAACTATCGACAAAGCTTTCACCGTCGGCGGCCTGCGGGTAGGCGACCCGCTGCCCAAAGCATTTGCCGACAGGGAAATAGGATACCGCCTGGGCTGGGGCTATTATGTCGAGATAGAAGCGGGGTGGTATGCCGGCTTCGATCACACGACCAGGCCGACCGAAGGTTCCCGGATCCAATGGTTCTTCAAATACGCCTTTTAATATATTTAGTCGTTATTTCGGAGTCTGCGCTATGAAAAAAGTTTTATCTGTTTTTTTGTTGATAATGGCGTTCTGCCTGCCGTCGATGGGGCAGATCCGGGAGATATTTGATAGCGGAGAGTCTGTTGATTATACCGGTGGTTTAGTATTCGAAACGCTCGGAGAATCCATCTATTCATACAGATTCGTTTATGGACGGTACCCGGAAGACAAACAAGCCCTTCTTGACTTTCAACGGGAGCTATCCAAAGTTGAAGCAAAAAAGAGCGAGCGGTGGTTTCATGGCCCCCTCAATCTGTTCGTCGGCGGCGAGTATCATGATTATAGCCGCTTTATCGACCTGCTCGCCAAGAGGGACAGTCTTATTGCCGTGGATCTGAATGACCCCGGGAATGTGCTTACGGTTTCCGGAGATACGTGTACTTTCACCTATGCAAAAGCCACGAGAGAGTCATACTATTTGGCCTTCGACGAGAGGTATTCCGACCTGAAACTCCGTGCTATCCAATGCATCGGCGGGCCAGAGGTTTTACAGAAAAAGGATTATAGAAGCTTTCGGCAGCATATTCGCACCCTTGCCTATGACAAGAATGGAAAGTGCCTGTGGCCGCTTTGTTCAGAAGCACCTTACTTGTCTCGGGAAGATGATTGGGAGTTTCGTTATGTTGTATCAAGAGATCCTGGAAACTATGCTGACGGGAGCGGTTATTCGCTGGCCAGGCCAGTGCTTATCCCTTTCACGATAACCAGAAGCGGGAAGTTAAGTTATGATGTGTCGTGCTTGGATGGCCTTCAATTGTATTGCCGGGCTTTTCGCGATTTAAACTCTACGGCGGATTCGGAAGGCACTATAACGATAGAAGAAGCTCTTGACCCGGACTATCGGGAAGCGATCAAGACCTATACAAAGACCTTTTTCGATGAGCATGAGGAAGTCGATAGAATGGAACTCTGGGAGCTGGTCCTCTTCAACAATCCACCGGAGTGTCTGAAAGACGAACTGACTGGATTGAGAGTTTTAAATCTTTCCGATATTGACACCCCTCCATTGTGCAACGGAGTACCGTTCCCGGAAGGATTCCTTCCTGAATACCTTCGCAGATTCCATCCTGAAAAGAGTGAAGAGAATCCGTATCGTTACGCTGTGCAGTTTGTTATCGACAAGAACGGGAAACTGCTTGCTCCAAGGTTTAAGGGCAAGACTTCCGAGATGCTCAGTGCTTATGAAAAACAGATTCTCGAGAGGGTGAGCCAGATGCAGGATTGGGAGCCGGGCAGAGATAAGGGGATTCCGGTCGATGTGTTTATAACCGTGCCTGAAATCTTCTAAGGATCCCGGAAAGGAGTTTCATATGAATCTGTGTATCTTTGTTCAGCGATCGATGATTTGAACTTGTATTATGGGAACTTTTCGTTCAATCCACAAAAAGAAAGTGTTCGCCGGGGAATTCAAGGATGTCGTCCGGCGCTGTGCCGACAGGATCAACAACCGCCCGTCTTATAAGATTACCGAGTTGGATGAGGACGGAGGTGTCATATGCTGTATGTATCTGGGGCTGATCCGCCGGGACTACCAAAGGAAATACCTTACCGAGGAAGAGACATATACCATTACGCTTTCATTCAAACAGATCCCCTCTGGTGTCGAATGTACCGGGTCCATCTCCGACCCGGTCCTTATGGAGGATTACCGTGTGGGGCGTGTTCTCTTCGGCGGTTTTTTTGCGTGGCTCTGGCTTACCTGCTTCTTTCTGAAACTCCGGCTGGACTAAAATATGAAATCTTTCCGCTTTATCTTAGTGCTGCTAGTCGCGGTGTGGGTGTCCGGTGGCACGCTGGATGCTCAGACGGATGGTGCGGATGCCCTCCGTTTCCCGGGTATCCACTCGCTGTCTTCCCGTAATTTGGACGAATTCTTTGTCCAATTGGAGCGTTGGTCTCAGGACGTGAAAGACAAGGCTGAACCCAATCGATATAATGACGTCCTCGTAGAGTTTTTCAAGGCAGAGTGGGGAGACATCGACCGCCTGCGCGGGGAATATGCCGTACTCCCCGTCGTGAAGGTCCTCGAATATGACTTCGACTTCGATCCTGATTCCTGGAAAGAGAGTCTTCAAGAATACTGGCCTGTCTGCGACAGCATTCCTGCCCGGACCTCATATTATATACCTGTCGTCGAATGCGAGAAGAAGGTTTTGTACCTTACCCGGGAAGTCAAAGGCAGCATCTTGTCTTTCCTTAATTCCAAACGTGAGTGGCAGGAACGGTACAAGGTGTGCGCCAAGTATATACCCGTTTTGATGTGGCCGGACACTGCGGATGGATTCAAACTTGCCTCCTGGCCTTTGGATGATACAATCTACGTCGGAAGAAACGGATTTGTCTTTATGTGTAATGGTTTGGGGCAGGGCGGCCTGTATTTCGTCCCCTGGGGCAAGGATCCGATAGAACTCCAATGGTGGATTGTCGGTTAGCTTGCTGAAAGCTTCCCGCTTCCCGCCGCGCCCGGCAAACCTTCCGCTTCGCTTCATCCCTCCCACGCCTTTCGGCGCGGGCCCCTCCCGTTCACGAGGCCACGGGCGGCCATGGGTTTGGCTGGCTACCTTGACCGACGAATGAAAAAAATCATAAATTCGATATATTATTATTGGAAAACAATAATTAATTATTATTTTTGCGAAAGAGTCGCAAACCTGAAAATATTATGAAAAATTTTAACCGGGTTCTTGCGCATATGAAAATAATATGTACCTTTGCAGTGTAATAGTTCAATAGGACACTATATGCTCATCGAACTCAAAGACGTCAACAAGACTTACAACAACGGACAGCCGCTTCACGTGCTGAAGGGAATCGACCTCTCGATCGACCGCGGCGAGTTCGTCTCCGTCATGGGAGCCTCGGGCTCCGGCAAATCCACACTGCTCAACATCCTGGGCATCCTGGACAACTATGATACCGGCGAATACTACATCGACGGCAAACTGATCAAGGGCCTGTCGGAAAGCCAGGCTGCGGACTACCGCAACCGGATGATCGGATTCATCTTCCAGTCCTTCAACCTGATCGGCTTCAAGACCGCGGTGGAGAACGTCGAACTTCCGCTCTTCTACCAGGGCGTGAGCCGCCACAAGCGCCACGAACTGGCGATGCAGTACCTCGACAAGCTCGGCCTGACCGCCTGGGCGAAGCACTATCCCAACGAGATGTCCGGCGGTCAGAAGCAGCGCGTGGCCATCGCCCGCGCCCTGATCACCCATCCCAAGATCATCCTGGCGGACGAGCCTACGGGCGCGCTCGATTCCAAGACTTCCGAAGAGGTGATGCAGCTGCTCTCCAAGCTCAACCGCGAGGAGGGCGTGACCATCATCGTGGTCACGCACGAGAGCGGCGTCGCCAACTGCACCGACAAGATCGTCCACATCAAGGACGGCATCATCGGCGAGATCGAAGACAACCGCCAGCATCACGCCTCGATGTTCGGCGTCAACAGCACCATGAAATGAGAGACGTCTTTACAGAGATATGGGCGAGCCTCCGCCGCAACAAACTCCGGACCTGTCTCACGGGCTTCGCGGTGTCGTGGGGCATCTTCATCGTCATCTTCCTGCTGGGGGCGGGCAACGGCCTGATGAACTCCTTCCAGGAGGACCGGGAGGGCGTCGCCACCAACGTGATGACCGTTTCCGGCCACCTGACCTCCAAGCCTTATGCGGGCATGAAAGAAGGCCGCCGCATCGACCTGGACAACCGGGATGTCGATGTGACGGGAAGCGAAATGTTCGCTGAGCATATCGATCAGGTCGTTGCCTCCGTGAGCGCAAGCACCCGGTATGTCTACGGGAAGAAGCGCATCTCCGGCACGATAGCCGGCAACTATCCGGACCGCCAGAAGATAGACCATCTTGATATCCTGCACGGCCGTTTCATCAACGACAACGACATCGCCCATAAGCGCAAGGTGATTGTCCTGGCGAAGAACGTGGCGGAAGAGCTGCTCGGCATCCTGTCGCCGGAAGAAGAGGAAATGACCGGCGTCATCGGCAACAGGAAGGCCTCGTTGGAGAGCATCATCGGTAAATATGTCAAGGTCGGCGACATCCCCTTCCGGGTGGTCGGCATCAGCAAGACGGACTATGCAAGCAGCAGCAACACCTGTGTCGCTCCCTTCACGACGGTCCAGAGCATCTACGCCCGGGGCAACCGGGTGGACGAGGTTTCGTTCTCCTTCCACGGCCTGCCGACGGAAGCGGCGAACGAGGAGTTCGAGAAAGAATACCGCGCGGTGCTCAACAGCCACCACAACGTGGCCCCGAACGATATCCGCGCCATCCGGATCGACAACCAGTTCACGGCGAACATGCAGATGAACAAGGCGCAGAAGGCCCTCCACTATGCTTTCTGGTTCGTCGGTATCCTGACCCTGCTCGGCGGTATCGTGGGCGTGAGCAACATCATGCTCATCACGGTCAAGGAGCGTACGCACGAATTCGGCATCCGCAAGGCCATCGGCGCCCGCCCCTGGTCCATCACGAAACTGATCCTTGCGGAGAGTGTCACGATCACGGCCGTCTTCGGCTATGTGGGCATGCTGCTCGGCATGATCGGCTGTCAGGTGCTGGACAAGACCGTCGGACGGACCGTCATGACCGTCGCGGACCAGAAGATTGCCGTCCTGGTCGACCCGTTTGTCGGAATGGATTCGGCAATCGAGGTGACCGTCGTGCTGATCGTCGCCGGCACGTTCGCCGGCCTGTTCCCGGCCCTCCGGGCCGCCAAAGTCAGACCCATTGAAGCCCTCAGAGCAGAATGAAAATAGATATAGACCATTTCCGTGAGATTGCGGATTCCCTGACCCGCAACAAGAGCAGGAGCCTGCTCACCGGCTTCGGCGTGTTCTGGGGCGTGTTCATGCTCCTGATCATGCTGGGCGGCGGCCAGGGCTTCAAGAAAATGATGGGCAACGTCTTCACCGGCTTTGCCACGAACTCCGGCATCATAGGCAGTCACGAGACCACCAAAGCCTATGCCGGCTTCGGGGAAGGGCGCTGGTGGACGCTGAACAATGGCGACATCGAACGGATCCGGCAGGCAGTGCCGGAACTGGATATCGTGACACCGACCGCCTTTGTCTCGAATTCTCAGATCGTTTATGGCGAGAACTCCTCCCGGGGCATGGTGCAGGGTGTATATCCCGACTATGCGAAGATCGAAGAGCCGCGCCTCAAATACGGGCGTTTCATCAACGATGCGGACATGCTGCAGTCGCGGCGGGTGTGCGTGATCGGAAAACAGATCTACACCGACCTTTTCCCGGATGGCGGCGATCCGTGCGGCAAGTTCATCAAAGTGGGTCCGTCCTACTACCAGATCGTGGGCGTGGACGTCAGCAGCCCGATGTTCTGGGTCGGCGCCCCGGCGACCGAGCGCGTCACCATCCCGCTTTCCATGGTGCAGAAGATCTACAACCGGGGAAATGATGTGGACCTGATCTGCGTGACGGGCCTTCCCGGCGTCCGGATATCGAAACTGGAACCGCGGCTGCGCCAGATCCTTTCCCGCGCACATAAACTGGACCCGACGGACAAGCAGGCGCTCTTCGTATTCAACAGCGAGCAGCTCTTCGACATCATTGACAACCTGTTCAACGGCGTTGCCTTCCTGGTCTGGCTGGTCGGTCTGGGCACCATCTTCGGGGGTGTGATCGGCGTGAGCAACATCATGATGGTCACGGTCAAGGAGCGCACGACCGAGATCGGCATCCGCCGCGCCATCGGCGCCACGCCGCGCAACATCCTTTCGCAGATCATTTCGGAGAGCATTGCGCTGACCCTGGTCGCAGGCTCGTTCGGCATCGTGCTGGCCGTGTATTCGCTGCGCGGCCTGGAAATAGCCGTCGCGCATTCGCAAGAGTTCGGCCCGACCGAATTCCAGATCGGGTTCTGGCTGGCCATCGGCGCCGCCCTGATGCTGACCGTGCTCGGCATCGTGGCCGGCCTGGCTCCGGCGGGCCGCGCGATGTCCATCAAACCCGTGGACGCCATGAGAGATGAATAATAAATAAAAACAACACATATGAAACGCTTTACCAAGTACATCGTTTTCGCCCTCATCGGGCTGTTCGTCATCGGTACCTTCGTGTACCTCTACAAGAACTCCCAGCCGGAGAAGATCCGCTACAAGGAGCTGGAAACCGCGGTGATGGACATTCACCGGACCACCGTCGTCACCGGCAAGATCACGCCGCGCAACGAGGTCAACGTCAAGCCGCAGATCAACGGCATCATCGCCGAACTCTACAAGGAGGCCGGCCAGATGGTCAAGGAGGGGGAGGTGATCGCAAAGCTCCGCGTCATCCCCGACATGAACTCCCTGAGCGCCGCCCAGTCCCGCGTGCGCCTGGCCGAGATCAACCTCAAGCAGGCCAGGACCAATTATGAGCGCGAGAAGGCCCTCTACGACAAGAAACTCATCAGCGACGACGAGTACGACAAGGTCTTCCAGACTTACAACCAGGCCAAGGAGGAGCGTTCGGCCGCCCAGGAGTCCCTGGAGGTCATCCGCGACGGCGTGTCCTCGTCCAACAAGACGGGCAGCTCGACCCTGGTCCGCTCCACCATCACGGGCCTCATCCTCAACATCCCCGTCAAGGTGGGCAACTCCGTGATCCAGGCCAACACGATGAACGACGGTACGACCGTCGCCGTCGTGGCCGACATGTCCGACCTGATCTTCGACGGCAACGTCGACGAGACGGAAGTCGGCTCCCTGGTGGAAGGCATGCCGATCAGCATCAAGATCGGCGCCCTGCCCGACTACAGCTGCGAGGCTTCCCTGGAGTACATTTCGCCGAAGGCGGTCGAAGTGAACGGCGCCAACCAGTTCGAGATCAAGGCGGCCGTCAAGGTGAGCGGCGACAAGATGATCCGCTCCGGCTACAGCGCCAACGCGGAGCTCGTCCTGGAGTCCGCGAGCCAGGTCCTCTCCATCCCGGAGAGCGCCCTTGAGTTCATCAAGGACAGCACCTACGTCTACCGGAAGAATGCTGACGGCACCTACGAGCGCGTCAAGGTCGAGACCGGCATGAGCGACGGCGTCAACATCGAGATCAAAGACGGTCTGAACCAGGGCGACAAGCTCCGCGGACCGCGTATCCTCAAAGATGAAACGAAATAACATACTGCTATGAAACGCTTCCTGATCATTGCAGCCTGCCTCGGCGCAGGCGTCGCGGCCCAGGCGCAGCAGGGCCCCTGGAGCCTCTCCCAGTGCATCGACTATGCACTCGAACACAATCTGTCCGTCAAGCAGAGCGCACTGGCCGTGGAGCAGCGCGAAGTGGACCTGAGCACGGCGAAGGGCCGGCGCCTGCCCGGCCTCTCCGCCTCTGCTTCGGAGAGCATCTCGTTCGGCCGCGGCCTGACGGAGGACAACACGTATTCCGACAACACGAATACGTCCTCGACCAGCTTCACCATCGGCGGTGAAATCCCCATTTTCCAGGGATTCGACATCACGAACGGCATCAAGATCAGCAAGCTGAACCTGGCAGCCGCGACCGCCGACCTGGAGAAGGCCCGCGACGACATCCGCGTGGCCGTGGCGCAGGCCTACGTGCAGATCCTCTACAACCGGGAGCTGCTGCGCGTGGCCGCGGAACAGGTCTCCCACGACGCCCAGCTGCTCGAGCAGATCCGTGAGCGGCGGCTGGCCGGCCTGGTCAGCGACGCGGAAGTCTCCGCGCAGCAGGCCACCCTGGCCCAGAGCCGCCAGTCGCAGATCCAGGCCGAAGGCAACCTGCGCATGGCCCTGCTGGAGCTCACGCAGTTGCTGGAGCTCTCTTCCCCGGAGGGATTCGACATCGTCGTCCCGGAGGTCGGCGATCCTTCCCGCACGCTGCTGATGCGGCCGGAGTCCATTTATGAGGAGGCTGTCGCCGTGAAACCGGTCGTGGAAGCCGCCCGGCTCAATGCGGATGCGGCCGCGCTGGGCGTCGACCGCGCCAAGGGCGCCTACCTGCCCCGCCTCTCCCTCAGCGGCGGCATCGGCTCCAACTACTACACCAACTCCAACTCGCCGGTCCCGCTCCCGAACTTCGGCACCCAGATGAAGAAGAACTTCAGCCAGTCGCTGGGCCTCTCGCTGAGCATCCCCATCTTCCAGCGCTTCTCGGCCCGCAACGGCGTCCGCACGGCCGAGATCAGCCTCAAGAGCCAGCAGATCCAGCTCGAGAACGTCAAGAAGGCGCTCTACAAGGAGATCCAGCAGGCGTACTACAACGCCGTCACCGCGCAGGCCCGCTATACGGGCAGCCAGGAGGCGGCCGCCAGCGCCCGCCAGCACTACGAGCTGACCGAGGAGAAATACAAGGTCGGCAAGGCCGGCGTGACGGACTACAACGACGCCCGCAACAGCTGGCTCCGCGCCGAGTCCGAGCATATCCAGGCCCGCTACCAGTGCCTGTATCAGGCCAAGATCCTGGACTTCTACCGCGGCGAGCGGCTTGACTTCTAAGGCACTTTTGCTTTTTTGCCCTTCAGTATCTACCTTTGTGTCATGAACAAGATTGCATTAACCATCGCGGGGCTGGCCCTGGGGGCCATCTCCCTGTCCGCCCAGGAGCGTCGCCTGGAAGTCGACATTCCTTCGCTGGACGACTTCAACCGGGTCGAGATTTCCAAATCCAATGGCCAGGTGGAGACGAGTCTGAGCGTCGCTTTCCCGATGTATTTCGGCACGACCGTGCTCACGGACGTCAACTATAAGGGCGCGTGGGCGCTCACCGAGCTCTTCGACAGAGATTTCCTGGAGATGCGTCCGTCCAAGAATTTCGTGTATGCGCTCGACCTTGCGGCGATGCACATCCGCTCCGGCGCCTTCGACGTGTCGATGGGCCTGCGCTGGACCTTCATGGACTTCACGTTCGCCGATCCCGCCTACACCCTCCGCCGGGTGGGCAGCAAGACGTTCCTGCCGAGCGACATCCTCGGGGAGAACGCCGCATACGACTACACCAAGTCCAAGATCCACGCCAGCTATTTCGGCATTCCGCTGCGCCTGAGCCTCAATTACGACAAGGCCACGATCTATGCCGGCGCCAGCATCGAACTGCTGACGGAAGGCTATTCCAAGTACAAGCACCCCAAGAACCGCCAGAACATCCGCGAGGCCTTCAACGACGTCCGGGCCACGGTCGAGGCCGGTTTCTCCTGGAACCGGATCGGCGTGTTCGTGATGTACGGCCTCACGCCGCTCTTCCCGGATTCGCTCAGCGATGCGCGTACCCTTTCCTTCGGCCTGACGCTGGGCATGTAACATGAGCAAGACCGTACTTGTCTCCGGCGGCGCCGGGTTCATCGGCAGCCACGTGACCGTGGAGCTGACCCAGGCCGGCTATGACGTCGTCATCGCCGACAACTTCTCCAATTGCGACGAGACCAACTACAAGGGCGTCTGCGCCATTCTCGGCAAGGAGCTGCCGCTGGTCCGGATGGACTTCTGCGACAAGGCCGCGGTGGACGCGCTTTTCGCGAAGTACCCCATCGACGCGGTCATCCATTTCGCCGCGTTCAAGGCGGTGGGCGAGTCCGTGGACGAGCCGCTCAAGTACTACCGCAACAATCTGCTGTCGTTCATCAACATCCTCGAGGCCGCCCGTGAGAAGGGCGGCTGCAACGTCCTCTTCTCTTCGTCCGCGACGGTCTACGGCCAGACGGAGGAGCTCCCGGTGACGGAGCGCAGCCCGCGCCAGCCCGCCACCTCGCCCTACGGCAACACCAAGACGATGTGCGAGGACATCCTGCGCGACAGCGTGAAGGCCTATCCGGGCGTGCGCGGCATCGCGCTGCGCTATTTCAACCCCATCGGCGCGCATCCTTCCGCGCTGATCGGCGAGCTGCCGCGCGGCGTGCCCAACAACCTGGTGCCGTTCATCACCCAGACCGCCATCGGCAAGCGCGCCTGCCTGTCCGTGTTCGGCAACGACTATCCGACTCCGGACGGGACCTGCCTGCGCGACTTCATCGACATCGTGGACTTGGCCAAGGCGCATGTGTGCGCGGTCACGCGCATGGTGGAGGATCGGATGAAGGAGGAATACGAGATCTTCAACGTCGGCACCGGCCGCCCGGTGTCCGTGCTCGAGCTGATCAACTCCTTCGAGCGCGTCAACGGCGTCAAGCTCAACTGGAAGTTCGCTCCGCGCCGCCCCGGCGACGTGGTGGCCGTCTGGGCCGACCCGACGCTGGCCGAGCAGGAGCTCGGTTGGAAGGCGGAGCGCAGCGTGGACGACACGCTGAAGTCCGCCTGGGCCTGGGAGAAGCATCTCGCCGGCAAATAAGATGTATATCGGTCTGATCTCCGACACCCACGGTGTCTTCTCCGACGGTTTCAGGAAGTTCCTGGAGCCGGTGGACGTGATCTGGCATGCCGGCGACTTCGGCGGCGGCATCTCGTTTGTCGACAGCATCGCCGCGTTCAAGCCGCTGGTGGGCGTGAGCGGCAACTGCGACGGCCAGGACATCCGCCGCGAATATCCCCAGCACCAGTATCTGGAGGTGCAGGGGCTCAAGGTCCTGATGACCCACATCGGCGGCAGCCCCGGCCACTACGACCTGCGCGCCGCCGCGCTGATCGACCAGTACAAGCCCGACGTGTTCATCTGCGGCCATTCGCACATCCTCAAGGTGATGCAGGACCATCAGCACAAGATGCTGTACATCAATCCCGGCGCCGCCGGCATCCAGGGCTGGCACATCGTGCGGACGGCCCTGCGCTTCAAGATCGAGGCGGGCGAGGTCAAGGACATGGAAGTGTTCGAATTACCGCGGAATTGATTATCTTTATGCCGTATGGCAACGAAAGCGAAGACCCTTTTCTACTGCACCTCGTGCGGAAACGAAAGCCCCAAGTGGATGGGCCGCTGCCCGGCCTGCGGGGAGTGGAACACGATGGTGGAGGCTCCCGT
>JAEEGJ010023625.1_pt1 | contig 12876 bp, 6 predicted proteins | sample 8958761 | NCBI WGS metagenome assembly JAEEGJ01 (sample SAMN16246546, study PRJNA631951) | gut metagenome | biome: gut microbiome; feature: rumen; material: RS-attached | host: Bos | place: Iran: Karaj | collected 2018-10
GGCGCTGCTCGGCGCAGGATGCGCCCCGCAGCGCGGCCCGCGGCCCTACCGCGTGGGCGGCAAGGCCCGGATGCAGCTCAGCTGGGCGCCCTATGAGCTCCAGTTGCGGCACACTTTCACAGTAGCTTCCTATTCCCGCACCACCACGCCCGACGTGCAGGTGGAGATCCGCTACGACGGTTTCACCGGCTACGGCGAAGCTTCGATGCCCCCGTATCTGGGACAGACGGTGGAGAGCGTCTGCGCCTTCCTGGCGAAGGTGGACCTTGGGCAGTTCGCCGACCCGTTCCAGCTGGACGACATCCTCGCCTATGTGGACAGCCTCTCGCCGGGCGACACGGCGGCCAAGGCTGCGGTCGACATCGCCCTGCACGACCTGGTGGGCAAGCTTCTGGGCCAGCCCTGGTGGCGCATCTGGGGCCTGGACGCCGCCAAGGCGCCGGACACGACTTTCACCATCGGCATCGACACCCCGGACGTGGTCCGGGAGAAGACGCGCGAATGCGCGGACCGGTTCAATATCCTCAAGGTCAAGGTGGGCCTGGACAACGACTACGAGATGATCCGCACCATCCGCGAGGTCACCGACCTGCCCCTGGCGGTCGACGCCAACCAGGGCTGGAAGGACCGCCAGCAGGCGCTCGACGAGATCTTCTGGCTGCAGGAGCACGGTGTGGTGATGGTCGAGCAGCCGATGGCGAAGGAGCGGCTGGACGACAACGCCTGGATCACGGAGCGCAGCCCGCTGCCCGTCTTCGCCGACGAGGCCGTGCAGCGGCTCGCCGACATTCCCGCCCTGGTGGGCGCTTATTCCGGGATCAACATCAAGCTGATGAAATGCACGGGCATGCGCGAGGCCTGGAAGATGGCCACTTTCGCGCGGGCCGCGGGGCTGCGCGTGATGGTCGGCTGCATGACCGAGACCTCCTGCGCGGTCACGGCCGCCGCCCACCTCTCGCCGCTGGCCGATTTCGCCGACCTCGACGGCAACCTGCTGATCAGCAACGACCGCTTCCGCGGGGTTACCGTCGAAAGCGGCCGTCTGACGCTGCCCGACGCCCCGGGGCTGGGGCTCGAACTGCTCTGATGCCTGTCTAGTGCTTGCGCACCACGCGGATGTAGAGATACTTCGCGCGGGAGCGGTGCTGGCCTTCCGTGGATCCGATATACAGGGTCGTCTGGGTGGTGAGGAAGTCCAGGCGCGTGAGCGTGCTCGCTCCGGTGACGTTGCCGTTGCCGCGGATGTCATTGGTCCAGTCCGGTTCCTCGTTATACCCGTCGCCGTTGCTGAGCAGGAGCACCCCGCGGCCTTCCGTCAGGTCCTTCTTGAGGCATATCCACAGGACGCCTGCCGACAGTTCGCACGGCTGGACGCGGTTGGTCTCGGAACCGCGCGTGGAAATCTGCAGCCTGTCGATGCCCGTAGGGTTGTCGTGGGCCGGATAGTAGAAGAACATCGTGCCGTTGTTCCAGTCGAGATTGCTCTTCGAACCGATGGTGATCAGGTTGTCCATGCCCAGGTCGTTGGTGGAGTTCGGCGTGCTGCCCCGCATCTGGTAGTAGCAGTTGGACACGTCCATGTAGGAATCCAGGAAGTCGCCCGCCGAGAAGTCGAGCCCGGTCACGGGCTGTGACGGCCAGGCTACCGGCGGCTTGTTGGCGGCCGTCCAGGCGCCCGGGTTGGGGTCGTAGTGGATCTTGACGAAATCCATCGTCTGCGTGTCGTCTGACAGCACCCGTTCGTTCTCGTTCTCGAAGAGGACCGAGAACCGGTAGCGGAGATTCTCCTGCAGCACGTCGTCGGTCAGCCAGGCCGGCGACCAGTAATACGTCTCGCTGTAGTCCTGTGCGGGGTTGGCGATCGTGACGTGCTCCTCGCCGCAGTCGTTCTCATCGTCGATGTTCTGCCAGTAGAGCGTGTAGGAGGTCGCCCGCTCGTTGGCATTGCTGGAGCTTGCCGTGATGAGGATGGGGAAGCCCCGGCCCGGCTCGTAGCCTTCGCGGATGTCCAGGCCGCCCCGCAGGTTGGACTCCAGGTTGAAATTCGTGGAGAAGGTCTCCGTCCGGCCGCCTGCGTTGCGCAGGGTCAGCTGGACCGTGATCGTGGCCGGCAGGAGGTGGATGTCGAACGTGCTGATGCCGGGGACGGTGAATTCCTGCGTGAGCTGGTAGGACGTGCCCGTAGGCAGTTCGTCCAGCTCGATCTCGCGCTCGCGGTACTCGCCCTGCGTGCTCGTGTAGCACATCTTCAGCGAAGCGTAGGAGAAGGCGGACGCCGTGGAGATGAAGCGCAGGTCGACCCGGGCCGTCTCGAACGGCTTGTAGGCCGGCTTCTCCATCTGGATCGTGCCGGTGATGGAGCCGGAAAGGTCTTCGTCACGCACGCAGCGGAAAGAGGTGCTCTCCTGGTTCTGGTAGGGGAGGCGCATCTGGTCGCTCAACGAGAATCCGGTCTTGGTCCGGTCGTCGGCGGAGCCGCTCGGATCGTCGCCGTATTTGCCGCGCGAATAGAAGGTGCGGCTCGGGATACGGATGGGGTTGCCCGTGCCGAAGTATCTGATGGTCTCTCCCGTCACGGAGTTCCTGCCCGCAATCACGAAGCTCATGACGGACAGCTCGACCTGGTTGGGGAAGCGGTAACCGGGCGGGCAGAAGGGATTGTAGCCCAGCTCCGTCACGCGCTCGTTCATCTTGCCCATGTCGGCCAGGCGCGTCCGGGTGCCGTTGCCGGCGATGTTGACCGCGTCGTCGGGATAATCCGCGGGATCCCGGCTGCCGTCGGGAATGACGACGTCCGCCTTGCGCTGGGTGACCAGCTTCAGGTAGGGCCGGTTGTTGACGGACCGCTCGTCATGGAAAGGAAGTTCCTTGTCCGTGAAGTCCCGCAGGCACTTGGGGTTGAGCCGGCGGAAGGAGATCTCATAATGGTCGTCGGCAAAGTCCGTGCGCTCGTAATACGGGTCCACGGCCAGGCTGTAGGGGGCGGTGGTGATGTCCTTCGTGCGGTTGTCGTAGGATCCGAGGTTGCGGACGCAGCGCACGGATTCGGCCTTGTTGGCCTCGACTTCCGCGCCGGCACCCAGGTTGTTCCAGGCCCAGAATGTGCTGTATTCGTAGGTGGAGGAGCCTTCCTCGGAGGTGAGGACGCGGGGGTCGTTGGGATTCTTGAGGCAGGTGCTGGACACGACGTGCGCGCGCCACTGCCCCGGCGCCGGCTGGTAGATGCGGGCGGTGGAGGAGAGCGCCTCGTTGCCGATCCACATGCCCACCAGCTGGTTGATGGAGGCCAGGTACCAGCGGAGCTCTTCGGGGTCGATCTCGCCGTCGCCGTCGTTGTCGCGGTTGCGCGTCATGCAGGAATAGACCATCTGCTTGTAGTCGTCCTGCAGCTCCGGCTCCTCGTTGACCACCGTGTAGTTGAGGTAGGTGTCCCACTGCGGGCGGTTGCCCTCGCCGGGATCGGGATCCAACTGCCAGAGGCCGGCCGTGTTGATGCGGCCGTTCTCCATGTTGTTGATCGTGCGGCCGGAGAGGGTCGCGGGCGTGCCCCAGGGCATGCCGTCCTCGACCATCGCGCGCATCTCGTCGATGTGCTCGGTGCCCCAGATGGACTCGAGTCCCGGCGCGTAGCTGTTGTAGAAGGTCTGGATGGACTGCTGGATGATGGAATGGCTGGAGCGGATCACGTCGCTCCTGCGGTCCTGGCTGTAGAGGGCGTCGGAGAGGATGTGCAGCTCGCGGGGCGTGGCGTTCACGAACGTGCGCCACAGGTCCGGGTTGAATTCGCCGGTGCGCGGGTCCGTCTCGTAGTAGTATTCGTCCACGAAGGCGGTGATGCGGATATGGTCGGCCGGATCGAAGAGGTTGGCCCGGCCGTTGCGCTTCTCCGTGTTCTGGAAGAAGAGGAAATTGACCAGCTGGTTGAGGTCCATCAGGCCGGGCGGATTGTTGTCCGGCACCCAGGCCGGGTCATATTCGTCCTTGCCGGGATATTCCACGCGGATCAGCTTGTATTCGCCGGTGCCCGGGTCGATCTCGTTGAGGCTGAACTTGACCCATTTGTAGTCCGTGCGCTCCTGCGGGACCACATACTTGCCCGTCTCGATGTCCAGTTCGGGCTGGCCTTCCCAGAAGGGGGTCTTGATATACCAGGACAGCTTCTTGCGCGTGTCCCAGCGCGCCTCGCCCTCGCCCAGTACGTCGGGCTCGCCCCATTCTTCCTTATAGATGAAATCCATGCTGCGGTACTCGTAGTGGGCGTCGCAGTTGATGATCGTGTTGTCCGTCAGGAGCAGGGAGCCTTCCTGGCCGGGCTGGTTCTCGATGTCCTTGCCGTCTATCTTGTCGCCGCTCACCTCGATGAAGATGTTGGAGGTGTTGCGGATCGTGATGTCGTAGGTGTAGGAATAGCCGCGCTTCGTCTCGTAGTTGCCCCATTTGTTGCCGGAGAAGTCCCCGAGGTGGACCGTGAACACGGCGTCGGAGGTCAGGGCGTAGGCGACGTCCTGGCCCATCTGCTCGATGCCGGCATTGTTGAGGGTCAGCACGACGTTGAACTTGACGTAGGTGGAGTTGGGATTGGAATAGACCCAGTCCGTATTCTTGACGTAGTCGTTCCGGTCGTCCCCGTGGGTGGCGGGGTCCGGGACCTTCTGCTGCCGTTCGCGCTCGTGGTAGCTGGCGGGCGTGCCCAGGGGCGCGAGCCGGTTCTCCAGCATATAGAAGCAGAAGACCTGCCACTTGGCGCCGGGCTCGCCGTCCACGGCTTCTTCCCCTTCGAAGTAGGCGTTGTCCGTGTCGAAGTAGGAAATGTCTCCGGGATCCTGCTCGTTGGGATACAGATAGCAGGCCGAGGGCGCGCGGTTGACGTTCCAGTAGCGCGTCCTGATCGCGTCGATGAAGCGGGAGTCCACCTTGACGCGGAACTTGACCTTCGCGTCGACGGGGGACAGGGTGATGTTGTAGTCCGGGGAATAGGTCGGGGTGTCGTTGTTGCCCAGGGTGCCCCAGACCATGCCCGGGTCGTCGGTGTCGATCGCGCGGGAACCCAGCATCAGGAAGAGGTTCTCGCGGTTGACCGTGGCCTGCTCGAGCACGACCTGGACGGACTGGAGCTCCGTCAGGTCCTGCAGCGCGTTGAGGCGCGTGACGGGATCCTGCCCGTCCAGCGAAGTCAGGGCGTTGGAGATGTTGGCCAGGACCACCAGGGTGCAGTTGGCGTGGGCCTGCGTGGATATCTTGACGGCGCCCTTCGTCTCGTTGACAGCGGGCGTGACGCCGGAAATGGTCTTGTTGGAGACGAACCAGCATTCGTTGTTGGCGTCTTCCAGCTTGCGCAGGCTCGACACCTGCTGCTCATAGCTGAAATAGCGGCCGTAGAACTTGTCGCCGTTCTGGTCGAAGATGAGGACGTACAGGTCGTGTACGTTGGACTCGTCCGCCCGGGAGGCCTCCGCCTTGGTGCCCACCTGCACGTCCAGCGGCAGCGAGGAGCCGAAGTCCAGCTTCAGGTTGACCGGAGAGCCCTCCGGCAGGCTGAAATGCGTGGGCAGCTGTTCCCGGATGCAGGAAGCGGCAAGCAGGAGAAACGGGAGGAGGAATATCAGGCGGAAAGTTTTTCTCATCGTCTATTCAAATAATACGGTTTCTGTCAGGGAGACCCAGTCCTCCAGGCTGAAGTTGAAGGAGACGGTCTGGCCCCGGCTGATGCGGATCAGGATGTGCAGGGACTGGTTGCGGGACAGGGAAGTGATGCGCACCGCCCGGTTGTCCTGGACCTCCAGGTCGGTGTACGTGTACGTTTCGGGCGTGCCGTCCTGGTCGGCGTCGAAGTCGAAGGTGACGTCGCAGGTGTATTTCCCTTCCGGCGCTTCGCTCGGGAAGACGAGCGAGGTCAGGTGCCCCGACTCCTGGGTCGGGATGGTGATGGAGCCCTGCGTCTGGATCAGGTTGCCGTCCTGCGCGCCGGCCGGGAAATCCGGCGTGTGCGGGAGGACATACCCGGTGGCAGGGTTGAGGTGGTGGAACGTGACGGACAGGTTCGTCAGGTTCAGTTCGGAGATGTAGTCGTTCCGGAATTCGGTGTCCACCTGGGCCACGCAGCGGAGCAGGTCCAGGGACACTTCGCCGTTGCCGCGCGCCGAGACGCTCAGCTGGCCTTTGGCGCTGAGCGGCAGGCGGGCGCCCTGCAGCGCCGGATTCGGATAGACGTCGTTGGCCGGGTCGAAGGTCAGCGGCGTGAAGTAGAGCGCGTCCAGGACCGCCTGCGAGGCGATGCCTGTCAGCGAAGCTGCAGTATAGCTGTCGGTGCCGTCGGTAAACGCCCAGAGTCCCTGCGTGTTGGCGAAGGCGTAGACCGTGTAGGTGCCTTCGGTCAGGCTGGCCTGCCGGAAGGTGATGCTGGCGCGCGACGGGTTGGACGGGTCGAAGTCCAGCTCCGTGTCGACCGGATCCACGGCGGGATACCTCGCGACGACGGTTCCGTCCGCGGCGGCGATCAGGACGACGAGGTCCGGGGTGCCGGCGTCAACGGCGATGGCCCGGCCGTCCGCGATGCGGGTCGCGAGGTCGTCGTCCGCACGCGTGGCGGGAATGCCGGTGGAGAAGGACAGGGTGACCTGCCCGGCCGGCCGCTCGATGCGCGTGCAGCCGGCCCCGGCCAGCAGGGCCAGGACGGCAAACAGTCTGATGAGCTTCCGTGTCGTCATATCAGCAAGCCGGGTGTTTCCGCCTCGACGACTTCCCAGTCGGTCGTCTGGACGTGGACGACGATGCCGCCGTCCAGTTTGAGATGGATCCTGTAGATGTATTTGACGCCGCGCTCCCACTGCAGCAGCGGGATCTGCGTCTCTTCTTCGTTGGCGCCCAGCCGGCAGATGTCCTTGAGGTTGACTTCCGTCTCCTCCTGGACGCCGCCCTGCTTGGTGTAGCGGAGGACCAGTTTGGGCCAGTTGCCTGTGCCCGTGCCCAGCTCCTCGTCGAGGGCGGCCGGGATCAACATCTGGTAGTCCCCCGTGTAGCCGGGCGCGGCGCTGCCGTGGACGAGCGTCTGGCCGATGCCTTCGGCACCGCCCACCTCCGTCCCGGCCGTGCGCTGCGCGCCCGTCCATCCGTAGACCACGTCGCCCGCGTTGATCTGCACGCGCGCGGTGGACTGGGCGGGGATATTCTTGAACTTGTATGCGTCCAGGGTGAAGTCCGTCGTCTGCGAGTCGTTGTAGACGACGATCCTGACCGCACTGCACATGTGCTGGAACACGAGGGGGACCACCCGGTTGCGGTCGGCCTCGTCGTGCCTCCTGCGCACGCCGGCCATCATCAGGTCGTAGTCGTCGGCGATGTAGTACGGCTGGGACACGATGAGCCGGGGCGAAGTGGCGGCGCTGGGGTGCGGCGGGGCGGTCTGGTAGCGGTAGATGGCCAGGAAGTCGTAGTAATCCTCGCCGGCCTGCCATTCCCAGGAACGGACAGGGGAGTAGGACCAGCTGCCCGACGCGTATTCGACGGGCTGGTCGTCGAACTCCAGCGTCTGGGAGCCGGCGTGCCAGCCGTAGACGGAGATCTTGTCTCCGTTATCGAACAGCGGACCTTCCTTGGGCGCACCCTTGGTGGCATCATCGCGCAGCAGGGCCGTTCCGGCGGAGAAGCTGATGGGCCGCCCGTCGGAGACGATGGAGCTGCGCTGGATGCATCCTGCTGCAATCAGGATGCATCCGGCGAGCGCCGTGACTTTGCGTATGATGCTTTTCTGCATGCGAGTCTACTGGAGAAGGTAGTGATAGCCGTTGTCGGCCGTCACCCAGTCGGTGATGCTGGCCGTGAAGACGATGGCGTTGGCGTTGATCGTGATGTAGAAGGTGTAGTGCTTGCCGCCTTCCCAGCCGCCGATGATGGTGTCTGCGTTGTCCTTGTCGTCCACGTTGTCGAACGTCTTGAGGTTGAAGGTGGCGGTGTTGGTGACGGTGTCGCCGCCCGAGGTGATCGAGTATTCGATGGTGACGGTCTGGATGTTCTCATCGGTGCGGAAGGTCTGCGGCATCGCGACCAGGTGGTTGATCAGGAAGTCGGAACCGTCCGTGCCGACATTGCTCGGCAGGGTGGCCACGGAAGTGACGCCGCTCGTGTTGCTGTAGGCGCCGCGGGCGGTCGGGTTCCAGGTGACGACCGGATGGCTGCCGGTATAAGCGTCGCTGACGGAGAACGTACCGACGTTGTCGATGTTGTTGAGCTGGAAGCTGGTGACCGCGACGGTCGCCGCCGCGATCTCGGCGTGCTTCTTGACCTTGAAGTCGACCAGGGAGGCGATGTGGTTGAACGAGAGGTTCACCGGGTTGTTGAAGTCGGCCTGCGGGACGACCTTCTTGTCGGCGACGAGCACATCGTTGTCGTTGCCGGCGAAGGCGATGGAGTTGCTGGTGAACTCACCCGTCTGCGCGTTGGCGGAAGCGATCTTGCCGGCCGGGGAGGCGGCATAGAACGTATAGCTGGACGCGTTGGGATCCCAGAAACGGAGGTTGTCGTACGTCCAGTCCGTTCCGTCATAGGAGACGGCGTCCCCGTTGAACACGGTCGTATTTGCTGCGTTGATGGTCTTGAATCCGTAGACGTTGAAGTCGTCGCCGTTCACGAAGGTGCTGGAACCTGCCGTGCGGGCTTTGGTGAGGACGTTGGCCCAGGTGCCGAATCCGAGGGCCGAGCCCTGGGTCTGGACGGCTTCGAAAGTCTTGGTACAGGCGGTGGCGGCAATGGCCGCGACGGCCGCGAGGATCATAATCTTTTTCATAAGGATGAAAATTAGTTGGGTTGGATTTAATTGTTATTAATTAGTTCGTTATTATTACTTCGCCAGTATGTTCGTCCCAGTCCTGCACGAGGGCGTTGAAACCGTCGCCCCCCACAACGCCGCCCTCCGGCGGGAAATCGTCCACGTCGAGCTCCAGGTCGATGACGCCGCCGGTGGGCAGGGCGCGGACCTGCTCGGTCAGGTCTACGTGGATGTTCTTGTAGGCGCCGTTGTTATAGGTGACGTTCAAGACGAAGAAATGCTCGCCCGCAGGGGCCGCCGCGACGCTTTGCGGGTCATACGCGTTGCAGCCCGGAATGCCGAAACTCACGATGCGCGCGCCCATCAGGTCGGGGTCGGCGTCGCGGTTGATATACACGTCCGTGGGCACGGTCACCGTCGTGGTGCCGGACACGTTGGACTTCAGGTCCACGCCATCCGCCATGCCCGTCAGCGCGCAGCCGCCGGCGCTGCCGACGACGCGGCCGTCGTTGTGGACGAGATGGATCTGGACCAGCCAGATGTAGTCGGCCGGCGTCAGCGTTCCGCCCACGCGGATGACGTAGCGTCCGTCGATGAACTCGAAGTCTGCCGGGTCGTCGGAGATGAACTGGTTGGGGGTGAACAGGGAGAACAGCCCGTCCGGCTGCAGGACGACGGGATCGCTGGCCGCCTTCATCTCGACGCCGGCCTTGGTGGCCTCCGCCTTCTGGCTGAGGGTCTGGATGGGCGTGGAAAGCTGCAAGCCGGGCGAGATCACGCGCGTATAGGCGTATACCTTGTAAGGATCGGTCGTCGTGTCGAAAAGAAGGGCTTCCGAGTCGTTGTTATGGAAGAGAAAATCGTAGGAGCCTGCGACGGCACGGATCCTCCCGGAGGTCCCCATGAAGTTATATTCCTGACGCGAAGCGATCTCGCCGTCGGCGTTGCGTGTATAAGCGTACATCCGGATGCTTTCAGGCTCGTTGTATTCCAATTCGCCCAGGATCTGCGTGTTCCAGTCGAAGTTCCAGCGGGCTTCCCAGTCCACCTGCCACAGTGCGACCACGTCCAGGTCCAGCTCGAGGGCGACGTCCACGTCGACGGTCTGGCGGAGGTGGAGGGGCGGTTCGATCCTGCAACTGCACACGGAGGGCAGCAGCGAACACAGCAATATGAGCGTCCGTTTCGTCATCTGCGCTTGCGGTTGAAGAGGTCGATTCCGATGGAAAGATAGATCCGCGTCGGTCCTGCCCAGAAGAAGCGGTGGTTGCGCTTGTGGAACTGGGCCGGATCGCCGGCATAGTCGTAATAATAGCGAAGCGTCGCGTCGAATCCGAACACGTACGGATCGTACTGCGCGTAGAATGCGCCCAGCGCGATGCCCGCGTCGAGGAACAGCCTGCGGCCGAGCAGCCACTTGTGGCCGATGCCCAGCGACGCGCCCACGCCTTCGCCCTGCCAGCCCTTGGCGTTCCAGCCGATGCCGAAGCGGGCACTGTTGACGCCGGCGAGCAGATAGAGACCGTGGAAACGCTCCTCGCAGGACTTGAAATAGCGGCGCGTCCAGAGCGTGATGTTATAGACCGTCAGGAAGCGGTGCTCGTCCCAGTGTTTCCACGACGGGAATTCGACGTCGCATCCGAAGGTATAATGGCGGTTGCGTGCCGGATAGTATTCGAGGCTCAGGCTGGGAATGGAAGTCAGCCCGTAATTCGGGATGTATGTGATATCGTAGAGGAGGTTGGTGCTGACGCCCAGCACCGGCCGCAGGCGGGCGCTGCGCGTCAGCGCGGGCACGTCGAGGCGGTCCGGCAGGAATTCGATGGCCGGCGTCGGCAGCGTCCAGTCGAGGCGCTCGATGCCGAAGTCCGCGTCGAAATCCAGGGACGGGAATGCGGAGACCGGGGTGAGCGTCGCGGTCCGGAAGAGCGGGTTGAGCGTGCGGGCGTAGGCGCGCCAGCCGGGGAGCGCGTTCAGCCGCCGCTCCTTGCCGTCGGCGGAGAGTTCCGCATCGAAGATGTCGAGGAGGGTGCTGCGGGTATCCGATGCGAGCAGGCTGTCCGCCGCCACGGTGGCGCGGACCTCCTCCCAGGGCTCTCCCGCCGCGCGTACGGACAGGACGCCGGCGAAGTCGGGATAGCGGCCGGATACATAGCGCTTGAGCGCTTCCGCGCGGCGGCGCGACAGGTCGGCGTTGTAGGATTCGGGACCGTCGATCGAGGCTTTGCCTTCGATGACGACCGTATCGCAGGGCATCGGACCGCGTCCGCCGAACAGCGAATCCAGCTGCGCGATCGCAAGGGCGTTGGTCTTGAAGGACGGGTGGACCGTAGCGTCGTTGACGGGGAAGAAGAACCGGACGGGCTGGCCGTAGGAGCCCGGAAGGGCCGGCATATCTGCGGCCGGTTCGCCGAATTCGAAGAGGATCCGCGTCTGTCCGAGAACGGGGAATACGGTCTCGCGGAGCTGGTTCCAGGTCTTGCCGCCGTGCAGGTCCATCAGTTGCTTCTTGCGCGAACTGACGATACGGCCGCGGTCCTTGACCCAGATCGGGACGCTCTTAATAATAAATAGTATTTCATCCGCGTGCGCGATATCGCCTGCGCGTACGAGCGCGGCGAGCGTTTCATAATCCTCGCCGACGGAGGAGACGTGGATGCGGTCGCCCGGAAGCTCCGGCAACCAGTCTCGGACCAACTGGAGGGCTGCTTCGGCGCGACGGTCGGAAAGGGCCTTGTTCCCGTTGACTTTGCCTTCGGGGGAAGTGCCGGTGCGGATGGTTACGGCGCGGAGCGGGGCCTCGTCGAGAAGGCGCTGCAGGGAGAGCTTTGCCTGGATGGTCTCTTCGGGGAGGGAGAATGCGGCCTGCAATTTACCATCGCTCAATAATTCTACAGAGCCCTGCACGGGATCCGGCAGGGTCTGTGCTTGTCCAGACGTAAACCCGAACAAGAAAAGAATTATTGTAGTAAATACGTAATCCCGCATTGGTTATTATTGCGATTGTTGGTGTTTTCTATACTATTTGCCTGCAAATATAGGCTTTTAGTTTTCAATCGCAACGACTTTTCCGGGATAATAATTTTAGAATCGCATAATTTTTAATTGAAATATGAGAAATTTTTCTGTTTTTTGTTTATATCGGAAAAATATTATTCAAACGGATATTTTTCTTTAAATCGTGAATACTGCTTCGTGCGTCAAGAGACCGATCACGATCAGGACGGCGATGGCGATGATGATGAGCAGCCAGAGGATGAAGAGAACCAGGCCGGGATGCCACTTCGGAGATTTGAAGCCGAAGATCATCTGAAGGCCTCCGTAGAGCAGGCCCAGGAAGGGGATCATGACCGCCAGCATCAGCAGGATGTTCACGCCCGGCTGCATCAGGGCTCTCGCTACGCTGGGGACGTGGAAGTAGAGTTCGTGCAGGCCCCGGTCATACAGGAGTCCGAGCCCGAAGATCCCGTCGCCGGCGTTGATGCCGAAGCGGCCGCTGCCGAAGAGGGCGACCGTGCCGGCGAAGAGGCCGGCGAAGCCGACGAACAGGATGATCACGCCGATGACCTTGCCGACGACGCCCGCGAACTCCTGGAAGAAGTTGGACTGTCCGACCTTCACCATCGCGTCTTCGAATTCCTTTGCTCCTTTCTCGATCGTTCGCTCGATGCCGTTGAGGGTCCCGTCCTCGCCGCGCTGCTCCCAGCGCTGCTGGACGGTCTTGGCCGGCGGCATGCTGATCCAGAGGATGACGTAGAGGATCGGGAACGTCAGCACGGGTACGAAGAAGAACACGTGCCAGCGGGTGAAGATTCCAAGGGCGGTGAAGACGGCGAAGAGAATGCGGAACAGGGCGGGGTCGACGTTTAGGTAAGTTCCCAGTCCGCTGCATACGCCGGCGACGACTTTGTCGTTGAGGTTGCGGTAGAGCCGCTTGCGGGGGCCCTCTTCATAGCGCGGCTGGTTTTTCTGCTCCGCTTCTCCCTCGGTGTCGATGTCTTCCGGCTTGCCGAGAATACGCATCACATCTTCGATGTCTGCTGTGGAAACGACTCCTTCGCGGCCGCATTTCTCCTGCAGCAGCTCGGCCATCCTTTCCTCGATGCCTTCGA
>JAEEGJ010023628.1_pt1 | contig 12875 bp, 13 predicted proteins | sample 8958761 | NCBI WGS metagenome assembly JAEEGJ01 (sample SAMN16246546, study PRJNA631951) | gut metagenome | biome: gut microbiome; feature: rumen; material: RS-attached | host: Bos | place: Iran: Karaj | collected 2018-10
TCCCCTTCGAAGAAGGAGACGTGCTGTGGATCGTGGGTGAAAAGGAGGACGTCGAGCGGGTGATGAACAAATAACCCGCTACAACTCGATCGTTTCGTTAAAGGTTTCTCCCGACAGGTATTCTCCGCTCACGGAAACGGAGTGGACGGGCGCGTCCGGGAAGAGCAGGATGCGGGCCGCATCGTCACCCTTGCCCACCAGCACACCGCCTTCCACCTTCCAGAGGCAGGTTTCCACCTCGGTGTTGTCGATGATGAAGAGCTGCGGATCCTCGGCATCCTGACGGAGTGAAACGGGGGCTACGACCATCCGGGAAGCGAAGAAGGCAGCGGTCTGCTCCTTGATTTCGTCATACACCGGGAAGTCGATATTTCCTTCGTCGTCAAGGAACAGGTTGTGCCTGGCCCCGTCGTATGCATGCAGTTCGTTCGCGGTGCCGGCGCGTTTCAGGACCCGGTGGATCACCCCCGCGCCATACATTTCCCGGAAGACATGCCTTTCCACGTCAGGAACGAAGACCGACACGATGGACTCGAAGATGGAACGGAGAAAGTCGAAGCCGTCATCCGGCTTCTCGTCTTGCCGTTCGAAAGGACGCCCGGTCCAGAAAGGTATCTCCGCATCCTCCTTGCTTTGGAAGGAGATGACGGGGATTTTGGCGTTCCGGAGGATGGCCGTATCGGGAACGGCGCCCCAGAGGTTCGCGACGGCGCGGATGTCAAACCCGCGAAGAAGCTGCTGCCGCGAGGCGATGAGGGAATCGCCTCTTTCCGTCATGACGACGGGCATGTTTTCATCCCGCATGAAGGCCAGGTTCATCGCCGTGATGGCCCCGGCATCGGCTCCGGCCGCGAAGATGCGGTCGGAATGGATCAGGAGCGAATCCCGCTTCAGGAGGAACCGGACGGCCGCATTGGCATCCTTCAGCGCCCGGAACATGGCCTCGTCCGTCTCTTTCTCGTTCCGGCGGTAGCCCTGCCGGTAATCGACGGAAGAAACCACATAGCCCAGGGACGCGAAATACCGGCACCACTCCACCAAGGACGAATCGCGCTTGTCCCCGTTCTGGAAGGCGCCGCCGTGGAAGGCCACCAGCAGCGGACGGGCGGTCCGGGCGCCGTCCTCCGGAACGAACAGGTCCAGTTTCAGGTCCATCCGTTCCCGGTCGTCGTCCACATTCTTTACTACGCGCCCATACACGATGTCGCGGTTCTCCCCTACCTTGAAAGCGGGTTCCCGATACAGTTCCCGTTCCGGGAAAAGATGGAACTCCGGCTCGTGATAAGGCTTCAGGCTCTTCTCCTGCGCCTTGAGGTCGAAAGCGAGGGTATCGGCCCATAACGCGCTGGTATCCCGATACATGATGGCTTTCTTATTGCCCAGGGAATCGAGGAAGACGCGCACGAATCCGCCCTGTGCGGTATAGAGGCCCGGTTCGACGGACCGCGAACAGGAGAGCGCCAGGGCCAGACAAAGGAGGCCTGTGAGATGCCGCGTCCTCATCGCTTAAAGAGCCGGTTCATATCCCGTTCCATCGCCGGACCGACAAGATTCTCCGGCACGAACTTCCACTGACCGACGACCGTCGGGAGGCCGATGACTTCCGGGTCGATGGAGCCGTTCTCCATCAGGTAATCGTACAGCATGTTGCGGATTTCCGGATAACGGGCGACGACGCGCTCATCGATATTGTCCGTGTCGATGCCGACCTCCTTCATCAGGCCACCGCCGCCGGAGGCGCGGTAAGAGGTCATCGCCACGTTGTACTCGCGCTGCAGGTCGAAGGCATCGCCGTTGGCCATGCCGCTGACGGAGATGCGATCGCCGAAAGGTTTCGTCACGTCCACCGTATAGTTGATGCCGGCGGCGGAGTCGAAGTTGTAGGAGCGGTTCACGAAGGACCAGCGCTGCGACTGCGTGCGCGGGTCGTCCTGATTCTGGATCTTGAGGAGCGTGTCGTCCGCCTTCGCGATCGTATTGATCCACTTATCATAGGAAGCTTCCAGGTAACGCTTGATCTCGTCGCCCGTCATCTTCACCACAAAGAGCTGATTCTCATAGGGATAGATCGTGAACAGGTCGTTGTACTTGAGGATGCCGGAAGCAACGCGGCCATTGAACGTGAGGGGCGCGCCGAAGGAGATTTCCGCCGGCTTGCAACCCAGGCTGAGCGTATGGATGAGGTTCATGTAATCGCTCATGCCCCGGTAGGCGTCGCGGGTCCACAGATCCGTGTTCAGGATACCCACCTCCTTGAGCGTAAATGCCTTGACCGCTTCGTATTCCGGCTGGAACTGCGCCCGCATCACCGGATCCGCCATCTCCGCCTTCACGGGGATGAGACTCGCTTCGTAGGTCTTGGCGACGACCTTGCGGCCCTTGACCGTCAGGTGCATCTTGCCCTCCGCGACATTGCGGGCATGGCTGCCGGAGTTCAGGAAACCGCAGGAATCCGTGGCCTCCACATAGGGCCGATGGTCATGGCTGGCCAGGACCCAGTCGACACCCTTCACGAGATGGAAGGCGTCCAGTCCCTCGGACTCCAGCATGCTCCCGTCCCCGTCGCCGGTTCCGGAATGCATCACCACCACCATCACGTCCGGGCGCTCTTTCGCGCGGATCCGGTCCACATCCTGCTGGATGACCTTCACGATGGGCTCGAAATGCATCCCGCTCCAGATTTCCTCCTGGAGCCAGGCTTTCATGTTGGCATTGGTATAGCCCAGGATGGCGACCTTCAGGCCGCCCTTCTTCACGACCTTGTACGGCTTGAAATAGGGCTTTCCGCTGTCGTTCCGGATGGCATTCGCCGCCAGGAAATCGACCCCGTTCTTCTGCAGGTCCGCCGCGACGCGGTCATACACCGGATGTCCCGTCTCGATGTCGTGATTGCCCACCGCGACGGCGTCGTACTTCATATACGCCATCAGCCGCGGAAACAGGTGCGGCGTGACCGTGTCGATGTAATTGTAATAGTAAGGTGCATTGTCCCCCTGCAGGCAGTCGCCCGCGTCGATCAGGAGCACATTCTCCGCGCCGTCCGCCGTCCGGACGCTGTCCACATAGTGGTTGACCGCCATCAGCGACGGCCGGGTCCGGCTGTCCACATAAGTGGAGTCGAACCACGTCCCATGGACATCGTTCGTGGAAAGGACCGTCAGGGTGTACTCGCCATCTTTGGGACCACGGCCGCAGGAAAGCGCAAGGAGCGCGCAGGCGGCCAGGAAAAGATGCCGTTTCTTCATCGGTCTTCGCTGTAAAAGTCCATTTCTCCCGAGTAGGAGATCCGGTCGCGGTTGCCGGACTGGACTTCCAGCGACGCACGGCCGTTAGTGAATACTGTCAACAGATAGAGATGCTCGTCCTCGTCCGTCTTCACGTAGATCCGGACCTCATAGCCGTCCTTCCGGGTCTTGGCGACGTTGTACGAGCCGATATCGGCCTTGAAGTTCAAGGCATGGCCACCGCCGTAGGGCACGCGCCAGGCCTGGCCGATGAACGGGAGATGGGAATCCAGGACACCGTCCTTGACCGACACGGAATAGTTGGACACATGCTGGGAAGTGCCCCGGAGCGGGTACATCCGGTCGATGTCGATCGTGAAGTCGGCATTCTGGAGATTGTCCACGACCATCTGGGCCTCGCGGGCTTCACGGGCCACCTTCTCCTCCCGCGTTTCACCGGAGAGGACACCGCAGGCCGAGACCGTCAGCGCAGCGGCGAGGAGGGGTAAGATCCATTTTTTCATATCGCGTGTTTCTGTGGTTAGTTTCCTGGGTCGGATCAGTGTCTCCGCATGCCGGCCATCCGCTGCATCAGATTGCCGGTCATCGCGCCCTTCATCATCTTCCGGGTGCCCTCGAACTGCTTGAGGAGACGGTTCACCTCCGGGAGGGAGGTGCCGGAACCGTCGGCGATGCGCTTGCGGCGGGAGCCGTTGATGATCTCCGGATGCTCGCGCTCCTTCTGGGTCATCGACAGGATGATGGCCTCGGTGGACTTGAACGCCTTGTCATTGTCGATGTCCACGTCCTTGATCGCCTTTCCCATGCCCGGGATCATCCCGGCGAGGTCCTTGATGTTGCCCATCTTCTTGACCTGCTGGATCTGCTGGTAGAAGTCCCAGAGGGTGAACTGGTCGCGGGCGAGCTTCTTCTTGAGCTCGCGGGCCTGCTGCTCGTCGAACTGCTCCTGGGCCTTTTCCACGAGGGAGACGACGTCGCCCATGCCGAGGATCCGGTCGGCGATGCGGGACGGATGGAACACGTCGAGCGCTTCCATCTTCTCGCCCGAGGAGACGAACTTGATCGGCTTGCCGACGACGGCCTTGATGGAAAGGGCCGCACCGCCGCGGGTGTCGCCGTCCATCTTGGTCAGGACCACGCCGTCGAAGTCGAGGCGGTCGTTGAAGGCCTTGGCCGTTTCGACGGCATCCTGGCCGGTCATGGCATCGACGACGAACAGGGTCTCCGTCGGCCGGACGGCCTGGTGGAGGGCGGAAATCTCGTTCATCAGCTGCTCATCGACCGCGAGGCGGCCGGCGGTATCGATGATCACGACGCTGTAGCCCTCGGAACGGGCCTTGGCGATGGCGTTCTGCGCGATGCGGATCGGATCCTTCTCCCCTTCTTCGGTATAGACGGGAACGCCGATGCCCTCGCCGAGGACTTTGAGCTGCTCGATGGCGGCCGGGCGGAAGGTGTCGCAGGCGGCAAGGAGCACCTTCATGCCGCGCTTGCTCTTGACATGCAGGGCGAGCTTGCCGGAGAAGGTCGTCTTACCGGAACCGTTGAGGCCGGCGACGAGGACGACCGCGGGGCTGCCCTTGACGTTGATATCCTGCGACTCGCTGCCCATGAAGGCGGTCAGTTCGTCGTGGACGATCTTGACCATCATCTGCTGCGGCTTCACGGCCGTCAGCACGTTCTGGCCCATCGCCTTGTCCTTGACCGTGTTGCAGAACTCCTTGGCCACCTTGTAGCTCACATCGGCGTCCAGGAGGGCCTTCCGGATGTCCTTGACGGTTTCGGCAACGTTGATTTCGGTGATTTTCCCCTCACCTTTCAATATTTTGAAAGACCTTTCCAGCCTTTCGCTCAGGTTCTCGAACATATTCCTTTATTACGTTTGGAACTGCAAAGATACGCTTTTTATCGGAGCAAAAAAAGCGCCGGCCCGAGGGGACCGGCGCAGATCGCGGTTGGACCGGAGCGACTTACTCCTTGGGAGCGATGGCCTTCCAGACGCAGGCGCTGAGGGCTCCGCCCACGAGCGGGGCGCAGATGAACACCCAGAGGTCCTTGAGGGCCTGGCCGCCGGCGAAGAGGGCCGGACCGATGGAACGGGCCGGGTTGACGGACGTACCGGTCAGGTTGATGCACACGAGGTGGATCAGGATGAGGCTGAGGCCGATGGCGAGACCCGCGGGCTTGCCGGCGCCGACCTTTTCATCCGTCGCGCCGAGGACGACGAGGACGAAGATGAAGGTGGCGATGACCTCGACGAGGAACGCGCCGCCCGCACCGCCGGCATTCGCGACACCGTTGGTGCCGAGGCCGGCCGGATCACCCATGGCACCCGGGGCGCCGGTGACCTTGATGATGAGCAGCAGGAGCGCCGCACCGATGATGCCGCCGATGACCTGGCCGATCCAGTAACCGCAGGCGTCCTTCCAGCTCATGCGGCCGGAGAGGGCGACACCGAGGGTGATGGCCGGGTTGATGTGGCAACCGGAGATGCCGCCGATCGCGTACGCCATGGCGATGACGGACAGGCCGAAGGCCATGGCCGTACCGACGATGCCCGCGGCAGTGCCGCAGCCCAGGAAAACGGCCGTTCCGCAGCCGAGGAGAGTCAGGACCATCGTCCCGATGCATTCAGCGATGTACTTCTTCATACGATAAGGTTTTAAAGTTACGTGCTTCAAAGATAAGGATAATTTCGTATTTTTGCAATATGAAGATGCTCAGACGACTGCGATGCCTTCTCCCCCTGTCCGTTTCCCGGACCGGGAAGGCAAAGGACCGCTCCGGTGTCCCGCCCGAAACGCTCCGCCAGTTCCCTTTCATCCAGGAGCGCCTGGACCGCTGGGTCATCGGGAAACGTTTCTGCGAGGATATCCGCAACAACGTCGATTTCGCCGAAAGCCTCGGGGCGGACCCGAAGGACGTGACCTGGTTTTTCCGCACCGTCGTGCGCGAAGACCAGCGGACCTGGCGGGCCCGCCTGCGGATCGAAGAGGCGATCAGCCTGCTGAAGAAGGATCCGGACATGCCGCTCGGGACGGTCGCCGAAGCCGTTGGTTTCAGCGACGCGTCGAATTTCGCAAGGCAGTTCCGGAAATGGACCGGCATCGCTCCCCACCAGTGGCGGGAGCGCCACGGCGGCTGAGCGGCCGGAGGCGTTAGAAGGATTCCCCTACATTTTGATCTTGGCACCGCCGGAGGTCTTCCGGCGCACATTGCCCGACGCCTTGAGCCTGCGGGCGTCGATGCTGCCGGGAGCGTTCACATCGAAGACGGCGTCGGACGTGCTGCCGCCCAGTTTGAGGGTACCCGGCTCGTCCATCTTGACTTTCAGGCAGTTCCGGACATCCAGATTCCGCGCGGAGACGGTACCGGTCCCGGGGAACAGGACATACAGGTTCTTGCAGCGGACGCCGTCCAGGCTGACCTTGCCGGTTTTTTCCGCCGAGACAGTGAGATTCTCATCGGAGCTGCAGCCTCCCGAGAATGACGAGGCCTCCATGACATGGACGCGGCTGAGAAGCGGGGCCGAAACCTCGAGGGAGAACTTCCGGGCACCCAGCGGCTGGTGACCCTTTGTCCCGATGTACAGTTCGCCGTCGATGACCTTGCAGTCGACGGTATCGATGACCCCCTTCCGGGTGCGGAGGGCGACGCTGAAGGAATCGGCCTGGGTAAAGGTCACATCGGCGCCGTCCGCAACGCGGACCGCCGTGAAATCCCGCAGGTCGAGGTTGCGGCTGACGACGGGGCCGCGGAAGCAGGAAACGGCAAGCAGGGCCGCCGCTGAGAGGATCAGAAAACGTTTCATCGTATCATGCATTTTACTTATTCCCATTACAAATCGACTGCAAAGATACGGAAAGGGAGCCGCTTTTCCAACGGCTCCCCTCCCTTTCTTGCAAGACGGCCTATTAGCGGGCGCGGAGGATCTCTCCGCTGCCGGATCGCTCCGTATGGAACGCGCCGTCAACCCGGAGGTTCCGGACATCCGCGTCACCGGCGCCCTTGACCTTCACGGAACAGCTGGCGGCATGGCCGGCTAGCCGGACGTCCCCGGCTCCGACGACCTGGACATCGACCCGACCGTCCACATCGATTTCTCCGGCATCCACATCGCCGGCACCCTTGACGCCGACGCTCATGCACTTGGTAACCAGGCTCTTCACCTGCAGGTCCCCGGCCCCTTCGACCTGGGCGGTAAACTGGACGCAACGGATCCGGCCCAGCTTCACGTCCCCGCTTCCCTTGATGAGGAAAGTGAGCTGGCCGTCTTCCCGGTCATATCCGTCCGGCATCAAGATGTCCGAAGCACCGTTGACCCGGATGATTTCAAAGGCCGGCGCCGAAACCTCGACAGCGTATTCTTTTATCATCCGGAAGGGATGTCCTTCCTTCGTGCGGATCTCCAGGGTACCGTTCTCGACCCGGTAATCCAGCCATTCGAAGAGGTCCTCATGCGTGCGGACGACGACCCGGAACGAATCGGCCTGATGCAGGGTGATGTCCGGGGAGCCTTCGGCCAGGATGTTGGTGAAATCCTTCAGGTCCAGGACCCGGCTGGCGACTTCGCCATGGATGGTCACGGCCTTCCTGCCGGACTTGTAATTGGGATTGACATGGAAGCAGGAAACGGCGAGGACGGCTGCTGCCACAAGGGGGATGAATCGGTTATGCATGGTCTGTTTCGTTAAGGGTTGAGAAATCGATCCCGAGCAGCCGCATCCGTTCCCGGATGGCCGGCAACTCCTTTTCCATAAATTCCTTCCGTTGGGCGGAGAGGACGGTCTCCCGCGCATCGTCGGCCACGAAGTAGCCGATGCCGCGCCTGTTGTAGATGACCCCGTCGGCGGTGAGCTTTTCGTAGGAGCGCATCATCGTGTTCGGATTGACCCCGATGTCGGCGCCATACTCCCGGACCGAGGGGATCCGGTCCCCTCCCCGGAGGTCGCCGGAGAGGATCCGGTCGGCGATCACATCCACTATCTGCAGATAGATCGGTTTTTCTGCTGCGAAGTTCATGGGACTAATGCTGAAGGGTTTTGATCCGGCGCCAGACGCCCCAGCCGAGACCGGCGGCGACCAGGCAGGCGACGGCGATGAAGCCGTTCAGGATGGACGTGGCCAGACGGAGGGCCTGTTCATCCTCGAACCCGGCGTCAAAATCGAGATGCTGGAACGTCGGGATCAGCGCGAGGGCCGACAGGATGGACAGCACCATCGAGAGGATGAAGATGACCAGCAGGCCGCCGGAAATCTTGTACTTGCGGAAGCAGAGGCCGCAGAGCAGGAAGAAAAGGAAATTGATGACATGCCCGAGGAGGATAATGCCGACCATCCCGGCCGGGGAGATGACTATCGGGGATTCGCTGCCGGACATCTCCGCAAAGCTCTGCATGAGCGTGGAGAGGCCGCCGAAGAAGCTCCCGGCAACGGGCTGGCTCATCGCCGGGAACATCAGGACAAGCAGTGCATCCACTGCCAGATAGATGGCCCAGACGCAGACAGGGATGACCACGAGGACCATCAGGAGCATCGAAATGTATTTTTCCAGGCGCGAGGCGGGAACCAGGAGCCAGGCGGAACCGGCCTTGCGGTCGGTCAGGTGGCCGTAGATGCGGGCAATATACAGTTCCATCACCGTACAGACCACGACAAACATACCGATCCGGACCGCCTGCCCGGGATAAGACCAGGTACCCGAAAAACTCAGGGAGAGCAGACCCTGGACCAGGAAATAGAACAGGCCGAGGCCGGCGAACAGCAGCAGGGGGCGGCCATGGCTGCGCATCACCTGCATGAAATCATAGCGGAAATACTGCCAGAAACGGCGGAGTTGGAATGTTTCGTTCATGGCTTCTGGAGTTTAACGGTTAAACAGGGATTGGGCCAGTTCCTTGTGGGCATGGATGGTGTTGAAGAAGGCCTCGACATTGACCTTGCTCTCTTCGCCGGCGGCATTGGGATAGACCTGGATGGCCCCGCCGGGGGTCATTTCCCGGTACAGGGCGTCGGTGCGGATCTCGGTGCCGTAGTCGAAGAAGAGCTTCTCGCTGATTTCCTGCACCGTCGCGTTCACGAGCACCGCCCGGTTGTCCAGGATGATGATCGGGTCGATGATGTTCTCCAGGTCGCGGACCTGGTGGGTGGAGATGACGATGGCCGCATCCTCGGAGGTGTACCGGGTCACCGCCTTGCGGAACTGCGCCTTGGAGGGGATGTCCAGCCCGTTCGTCGGCTCGTCCATATAATAATGACGGACATTGCAGGCGAGGGCGAAGGAAATCCAGGTCTTCTTGAGCTGGCCGGCGGACATCGTATCCATCCGCTGCGCGGGATCCACCTCGAATTCCCGGAGGATTGTCAGGAATTTTTCGATGTCGAAGCGGGGCCAGAACACGCCGTTCTCCCGGGCGAAGACCTCGGCCTTCGCGGGAACGGGAGCGACCTCGTCGGGGAGGAAATACTGGTCGGCGAGCAGGGAAGGCTGACGGTCGAACGGGGCGAGGCCGTCGACCTCGATGGAACCGATCTGGGGCTTCTTCAGGCCGCAGAGCAGGGTGAGCAGGGTGGTCTTCCCCACCCCGTTTTCTCCGAGAAGGCCATAGATGTTGCCTTCGCGGATCTGCAGCGAAATGTCCTTCAGGACCATTTTGCTGCCGTAGCTGAATGCGAGATTGCTGACGTTGATCATATCTTTGCGAGTGTGTTAGTTCATTAGTACACTGCAAAGGTACACACTTTTTCCGAACCACCAAATTTTTTTTCACTTTTTTTATGCAATGCGTATTTTTGCACAAAATGAACGGCACATGGGTCCGATAACGATCGATCGCGGGGAACAGGTCGCCCTGGTGGGAGGCAATGCCGCGGGAAAAAGCCGGCTCGCAGCCGCCCTCGCGGGGCGATACGGCACAAAGTATATCAGTTTCCGGGATTCTTACGGAAGCTACGGCGACCGTAACTTCTTCATGCAGCAGCGATGGAACCTGTTCACCCTGGAAGGCGACCCGCCGACCCTCGGCGAAGCGCTCCGGGGGGAGGCGGCGGAAAGCAGGGATCCGGCAGCTGCCGGGGAACGGCTGGCGGAACTGACCGCCCTGTTTTCCCTGGAACCGCTGCTGGACAAGCCGCTTGTGACGCTTTCCTCCGGTGAACTCCGGAAATACCAGCTGACCCGAGCCCTGCTGGGCGGGCCGGAAATCCTCGTTGTCGACAACCCGTACATCGGCCTGGACCCGCGGGCACGGGCGCTCCTGACGGAACTGCTCACGACGCTTTCGGAGCACATGACCTTGGTGCTGGTCCTGTCGCGGCCGGCGGAGATTCCCCCCTTCATCACCCATGTCATCCCGGTCAAGGACGGGGTGCCCGGAGAGAAGGTCACGCGGGAGCAGTACCTGGACACGACCCTTCCCCCCGCCGTGATCCGGCTCCGGAACGTGACCATCCGGTACGGGAACCGTGTCATCCTCAACGACTTGAACTGGACGGTGCGGGAAGGCGAGCATTGGGCGCTGACCGGAGCCAACGGCAGCGGCAAGAGCACGCTCCTGAGCCTGATCAATGCAGACAACCCGCAGGCCTATGCCCACGACATCGAACTCTTCGGCCGTCCACGGGGCAGCGGGGAGAGCATCTGGGACATCAAGCGGCGGATCGGCTTCGTGAGCCCGGAACTGCACCGGGCTTTCCGGGTGGACGCCCCGGCGCTGGACATCGTCACCAGCGGATACTTCGATACGGAGGGCCTGTTCATGCGACCCTCCGCGGAGCAACGGGCCGGCGCCCTCCGGTGGATGGAGGAATTCGGCATCGGCGACCTCGCCGGAATGCCTTTCCTGCGGCTTTCCAGCGGGCAGCAGCGCATGTGCCTGGTCACGCGCGCCTTCGTCAAGGACCCGCCGCTCTATATCCTGGACGAGCCCCTGCAAGGCATTGACGAGCCGCACAGGCGGCATGTGAAAAGGCTATTGGACCGCTTCTGCGGCGCTCCGGGCAAGACCCTCCTGATGGTCACCCATTATCCGGAGGAATACCCCTCCTGCATCGACCACAGTCTCAGTCTGTAATCGCTCCCGCGACGATGTTGGCGACGCAGGCGCGGGTGCGGGCCAGGGAACCGTCATCGGTCGGATGGCAGCGGTTTGTCAGGAGGATCACGGCGGTTCGGGAATCCAGGTCGATGATCATCGAGGTGCCCGTGTATCCCGTATGACATAAGGTACGCGTGCGCGAAGTCAGGTCGCCGCGGAGGCCAGCGTGGTCGCTGCAGACGTCCCAGCCGAGCGCACGGCCGATGTGGGGCGCGTTTCCGGCGGGGATGGCGGCCATGGCCTGTACGGTCGCCGGCCCCAGGATGCGCCGGCCGTGGACCGCGCCTCCGCCCATGATGGCGGCGGCGATGACCGACAGGTCCTCCGCGTTGGAGAAGACACCGGCGTTGCCCGAATTGCCGCCGTTCAGCCGGCGGGCCAGCGGATCGTGAACCTCGCCGAGCAGCGGGCGGCCGTCTTCCTGGACCTCCGTAGGCGCCACAAGCGGCAGGATATCAGGATGTTCCGCCTTCGGTTCATAGCAGGTATGCTTCAGTCCGAGGGCATCGAACACATGATGCTGCGCATAATCGGCCAACCGCTCGCCGGTAATACCTTCGAGGATCCGCTGGAGCGTTACGAAGTTCAGGCAGCTGTACATGAAGTCCGTCTCCGGGCGGAAGTTGCGCCGGACTTCCGTCGCAATATAGCGCATCGTGGAGTCCGGGCAGTTCTCCCCGAAACGGTCCACCAGGCCCTGCACGCCGAGATAGGGCGTCAGCCCCGAGGCGTGCGTCAGGAGGTCCTGGACCGTAATATCCACCGTTTCACCCGTTTCCGGATCCGTCCAGGGCTGGAAATCCGGGATATACCGCCGGACGGGGTCCGTCAGCCGGACCCGGCCCTGCTCGACAAGCTGCAGGAAAGAAAGCGTCGTCCCCACACACTTGGACAGCGAGGCCAGGTCGAAGACCGTTTCCGGGGTCATGGCCACGGTGTCGGGAACGACCTGCCGGTTGCCATAGGCCTTCAGATAGACGATCCTGTCGCCGCGGACGACAGAAAGGACGGCGCCGGGCATGTTGCCCTCGGCGATGGACGCGCGGATGACGGAATCCACCCGGCTCAGTTTCACCGGATCCATGCCCGCGCGCCGGGGAGCCGTCCGGCGCAACGCACCGGGCTGCTCCCCGGCGCAGGCGACCAGGAGCGGAATGACGAGGATCAGGAGCTTCCGCATGATCCCTAGCCCTGGTGAGCCGGACGGAGCAGGTCGAGGACGACCTTGACCGGATTGAAGGTCTCCAGCGGGACCTCGACGAACAGGGTGTTCCAGTCGCTCATCGCGCCGTTCCAAAGGCCGGGGAGTTCGAGGGCCTTGAGTTCGCGGCCCTGATAGCTCTTGGAGCTGATGAATCCGGCTTCCGGATCGACATGGCGGAGCAGGTCGAAGGGCTCGCCCTTGTAGTTCCGCAGGCAGCAGACCAGGTCCACCGGGTTGAAATGGGTCGCGCGGGAGAGGGCGTCGGCTGCGCCCGCATCGTCCTTGTTGACCTGGACGCTCTCGAGGATCTGGAGCGACGTCGCCCCATCG
>JAEEGJ010023631.1_pt1 | contig 12874 bp, 8 predicted proteins | sample 8958761 | NCBI WGS metagenome assembly JAEEGJ01 (sample SAMN16246546, study PRJNA631951) | gut metagenome | biome: gut microbiome; feature: rumen; material: RS-attached | host: Bos | place: Iran: Karaj | collected 2018-10
AAAATCAATTTGAATCTCGTTCTGATTCTTGATAGAGACCGGCAATCTTAGATTATGCCAAAAATGCCAAGTATACTCGCTCTCGGAGCAATTGGAATATATACGCCTAAACATTTCGATCTCTCCATACAGAGGACTGCCATCATTTTGAGTAATAATGGCTTCAAGATCGCTAGTGTTATTATATGAGATATGTGGGATAATGGGCATACTAATCTGCTGGTTGAGGGACTTCCCATAATGCGGGATTTACCAAGTCCATCATCTTATAGTTGAACATCTCTATTAACTCATCCCGATGTTCGGGAAACATATCCAAAACATCGACAATATCACGTAGAGGAAGACACATTTTTACCCTGTCGTAGTATCCTGTCCGAATATCGTCTTCAAATTGCTCAAAAGACATCAGTTCTGGACGCCCAGACGGGGGTAAAGTGTTTTCCTCCCAGTAGGATTGATTACGATAAGAAAACTCCCAGAACGACATTTTCTTATAGAATTGCGGTTGGTTGCACCAGCGTGCTATCTGAACATAAAGATTGGCAATAGGTGCTTTGAGATAATCCTGATGCCGCATTACATACCCTACACAACCATACTGCATCAAAACGCGTATTCTTTGGAACAACTCCCATATGTCACGATAGAACCTATTCGTGTCTGTTACTTCCTGCATAAAGCCACAGAACAGATAGAATTTAGTTCCTTTCTTCGGATTGTTACGCTTCCAAATTTTTAAAGCACGCTCAATGAGATCACGGTCTCTCCAATTATCAAAGGCAAAAATGAAATCGCCATGATACTTTGACTTTGATAACATCATCGCCATTTCTTCACCATAAGGACTTTGCGCTAACATTCGCTCATCTAATCCCTGTCTGAATTGGAAAGGCCTTCCTGAGTCAATCAGTTTCTGAAGTAAAGGTCTCCAGACATTGACATTGGACGCAAGGAAGTTGTCATCCCAAAGGTAAACATATGGTCTTACCAATCTTCCTTTTTCATCTCTCTCGTCATCTAAGAACCATTCTAGTTCAGAATATGGATGAATTGTGGACTCTAGTTTATTGACACAGAAAGGGCAATGTCGGATACAACCTCTTGTTAAGAATCCAATGGAGTATTTTTGATAATCTTTGTACTTATCGCGCTTAAAACCTGATTCAACCTGTTGATCAACATACTCGTCATAAAGATGGTAATAAGGCATTTGGCGCGCCATATCAATACCGAAGACTCTTGCGCCACCTCTATGATTTGGAAATCTATTGAGGAATGGATCATTCTCGAGGCTATTCATATCTTTATTCCGTTCCTCGGAAAACTCTTTTACGTTTTGTTTGTCTACATAGAACCCAGTCCCACCTGTAGCAAATATTTTCTCTGCCTTTGTACCTTTAGCTTTTTCAAAGAACGCAGGCATTGAGGTGAATGAAAATACTCGAGACAAGAAAATTCGATCATACTTTGAAATGTCTTCGTCTTGATCAAGGATCAAGTGGAAGGGAATACTATTATCATGTAGAAAGCCAGCTATTTTTAGAAGAACCAAATTGGGATGCCTGGTTCCGTTGTCTAGCAGATCTGCATCTACTAAACCAACCTTGAGCGTCTGTGCATTTTGCTTTTTTGCTCTCATTGATTGATACTATAACGTAACCATTATACCCAATTTACAAAAATACTAATTTTCTTGTATTTTATTGCCGATTGAATCTGTCTATCTGTATGTTAAATAATTATGCCATGTTTGATTTCAACTCGTTTTAATGTGACGAAGTGTGAAATTAAACATGCCAGATTTGGGGCCAGACCATTATGACACAGCCTAACCCCTTGACAACCAATCCGCATTCCATCCTCTGCAACCAATTTAACGAGGAAGAATATTAAGAGAGAATCTTACTCTTAACATACTGATTTACAGCGAGATAAACAAAAATAATTTGTTTGTCTCGCTGTCTTTTTCGCATCCAATTTGGTCGAAAATAACGCTGAAATACGCCAAATATCGCGTGTTTTACGGATAAACTTGTCTATTTTTCATCCTGCGGATTCTTCCTCGTGAATATCGATTTGTCAGGTAGATTTCTTTTCGTATCTTTGAACAATGAGATTCGTTAAAAGAACAGTTCCTTTTTTCATCGCTGTTATCACTTTGATAACGGTTTTTTTCTTTTGTCTGTGTGTACGAATCGCCTGGGTTGATAGATATGTTCTCGTTGATGATGATGTCAAGAATTGGTTTGAGGGAATAGTCCAGATGGAGAAATCTCAATCTTATTCTACAAACAGCATGTTTATCAGTGCGACGACAACGAGGAATTCCATCGTATGCGATGCGATGTTTCCAAGCGAGTACTTTTTTCCAGATAGTTTGTATGGATTTACTGTTATTGATGGAGTTAGATTTATTCTTAGCGATAACAATTTAGATAAAAGTGTCCCACAGGTATTTGGCGATACTTTCAAGAAGAGACCGCTCCTTATGTGGTCTGATTATTTCCTGACGCATTTGAACGGATTCTCTCATGCGGATTCTTATGAAGAAAGAAAAGGGCATTACTTCAAGTATTCAGATGGAACCTGGGAGGAATCTAATTGGGATGAGACATTTGGTGAACAGCTCAAGGAGGAAGATATGCTTTGGATGGCAGAGCATCCCGATACCATTGATAGGACATGTGTGTTACCCGCGGGATTCGTTGAAAAGTATACTCCATTAACCGAGAATAATATACCCTCGTTTATTGCTGAATGGGAAAAATGGTCTGACCAATTAAGGGGTTATTCTGATGATACACTTATAAACAGGATTATTCTGAAGGTCTATCAAGAATATGGGCTCAGCGAAAATACTGACAGTAGCTATTTCTACTCATTCAATAGCAGTATTGAAGTCATGAAATATGCTGGCAAGTACAGTGAATACCCGCCTCTCAAGATATTTGACAGAGACAGTGAATGGTCGTTGAAGATGAGAGCATCAGAGAGATTTGTTTATGTCCCAAGTGCGGATCTTAAGAAAAAGATTCTGTTCATTACACCCGAAATAAACCGTCTGCTTTCGGTTTTTATCGGAGGTGTCGCAGACAATGATAATGATGCTTTTGACGAGTCTAAATGGTCTTCAATTAATGAAAACAGGCTCTTTTTTATAAGGAACTACATTCCAGTAGAAAGAGGTCATTGGTCAGGGTGGTATTTATGTACTATGCCAATTATATACGACATCTATATGTTTGAAGATGGTTATATGGTCTATCTTCGGACATCATTCTCTCAAGGAGAAACGGCTTTTTTCCCTTATAATAGCGGAGAAAAGGTCATGATTGACGGATGGATAGAATAGCAGTTTTCTTTTACCGCCATATAACCTTGTCTATTTTCGAACAACAATTAGCTAATATATTGATAATCAGCGTTTCTATTTCTGAAAATCCTGTTTAACGAGGAGGAATATTAAGCCTGTTAACTGAACGAAATACAATTGATTGAAAGAATTACACGGCGGAACTTAACTGTTCTGTCGTGTATTTTTTGCTTATTAAAGCGTAACGGTAAGAGTAATAAGTTTTGCCTGCATTTTTACCGGCAAATATCATCGATGGATGGGAATAAATCGAAATATAATGTAAAGAGCACTTGACATATTGGAAAATTGTTTTTACATTTGCAGGCGAAAGACAATTATAAAAGCAAAAGCCTTATGAAAACAAGTGATTATCTTCTCCCCAATTCTTACAAAAGGATTGGAATGCTGATGTTTCTCCCCTTTGCGGCCATTTGCCTCTGTCTCCTGCTGGACGTGAAACTTCCCTCCATAGAAATCCCTTGGATAGCCATAGGAGACGACCTTTTCTATCAAGGAAAAGCCGACCTCCTCACTGAACTGGGAATGTTGGGATTACTCATATCCCTTTCTTTCATTGCTCTGTCACGCGAGAAAGACGAGGATGAAATGACCGGCCAGATCCGGATGAAGTCCTTTGTCTGGAGCTTATGGTTTACTTCCTTCATTCTTGCCTTCGGTATTCTGTTCATTATGGGGGTGGATTTCCTATACTTTTCCCTTGCTGCGCTTTACCTGTATTACCTCGTGTATATTCTTAAGTTTAACTTAACAATGAAAAGGATCAGGAGGTCTGCCAGATGAAAAATACCGTAAAAGTTGAAAGGGCGATAAAAGATATTACCCAGCAAGAACTCGCCACGGCCGTGGGCGTGAGCAGGCAGACCATCAATTCCATAGAAGCTGGCGGATATGTCCCTTCTACGGTCCTGGCAATGAAGATCGCCCGTTATTTCGGCAAGCCCGCCGAAACCATCTTTATTTTGGAAGAAGGTGACTGATTGTCGACGAAAGAGTGGACTTGCCGCAATCCTTAGATGAACCGGTGATTCGAGACTCGGTGGTTTTGGCCTGCTAAAACAGAAGAGCAAATAAACGGAAATAATCAAAAGAATAGTTATTTTTGCCAAAATCATCCAGGTCTGTCTGGAAGATTGAAACGAACTTAATTGATTCTTTGGATATGAAAGCTAATTCCTTTCTTATGCTCACGGCAGTCGCGGCGGGGATGCTGGCGTGCTCCGGAAATGATGCGAAGTATGTTATTACAGGAAAGAACGCTCCCCGGGACGGGGCTGTCGTTTATCTGGTGGACCGGTTTGTTGCCGACGACATCGACAGCGCGGTAGTGACCAACGGCACTTTCGAGATGAAGGGGAAGGCCGCAAAAGATGCTTTCCTGAGCATTGTAGTCGAGGGTTCCGACTGGAACTACCTGCTTTTCAATGACGGAGTTCCCATCCAAATCAATTTCACTGACAGTTCCGTCACAGGATCTGCCCTGAATAACAAACTGACGGAGTGTGACAAGCGGAACTCCAAGGCCTACGCCCGGCTGGACAGACTCGTCAGTGATTTCTTGGCGCTGCCAAAGGAGGAGCAGAACTCCACCGAGGATGAATTTGTCGCCCGGTATCAGGACGTGTACCAGCAGTTCGCTGATACAGAAATGGCCATCATCGAGGAAAACATGGACAATATCATTCCGGTCGCTTTCATTGAAAACGTCCCCGAAGTCTTGGGCTACGCGAAGTTCAACGAACTGGTCTCCTCGGATACTCCTTTTGCCAGGCATCCGTACGTGGTGGATCTAAAGGAGGGGCTGGAGGGAGCCATGGCCGAAGAACTGAAGGCTGAAGATGTCAAGAGCGCCGTCATCGGCCAGAAGTTCCTGGATCTGGAAGAGGCCGATACCGACGGCAATATGCACAAGCTGAGCGAGTACGTTGGCCAGGGCAAATGGGTGCTGGTTGACTTCTGGGCCTCCTGGTGCGGCCCCTGCAAGGCCGAAATGCCCAATGTAAGGGATGCCTATAAACAGTATCACGACAAGGGCTTCGATGTTGTCGGGCTTTCTTTCGACAGCGAAAAGGAGCCTTGGGAAAAGGCTATCATCGAATGGCAGATGCCGTGGATCCATCTCTCCGACCTGAAGTACTGGAAGAGCGTGGCAGCAGGGGTTTACTCTGTCAATTCCATTCCGGACAACCTTCTGATAGACCCCGAAGGCATAGTCGTAGCCCGGGGCCTCCGCGGCGAAGCGCTGGCGAAGAAACTCGCCGAAGTCCTCGACTGAACCTATTTCTTCCAGGGCTTCGGGAGGAATCCGCCTAGGGTCTGCTCGGGGGGTGTTGTCACCTGCGCTGAGGATTCCGAAGTTGGCGAAGAGGTCGAGGGACTTCAAACGGGAAACAACGCAGGCGCCCCGAAACCGGGACGCCTGCTGCAATTATTCCTGAAAAGCGTCAGGATGTCGCCGCTTTATTTGAACAGAAGCGGGGCGAGCGTGTTGAGGTAGAGACGCCAGTTGGCCCAGGTGTGGCCGCCCTCGGTCACCATGTAGGTGTGCTTGAGGCCGATCTCCGTAAGCGCCTTGTCAAGGTTGTCGGACGTGCTGATCAAAGAGTCGGCAGAGCCGCAGGCGATGAAATAGAGCTTGCAGCCGGCATCTTTGATAGCCTGCAGCTTGACCTTGTCCATATCGCCGAAGATAGCAGCGGAGAACGGAGCGATGTAACGGAACATATCCGGATACATGGTGGAGCAGGTGTAGGTATTGCCGCCACCCATGGAGAGACCGGCGATAGCGCGGTTGTCGGGATTGGCGATGACGCGGAAGTTCTTCTCGATGAAGGGGACGATCTCTTCGGCAAGGCTGCGCTCGTAGGCATTGGCGTACGGGTTAGGCTGACCGCCACCCTGCTGGCCGCCCTGGGGACGCTGGCCGCCCTGAGGAGCACCCTGCGGGCGCTGGCCGCCCTGCTGGCCGCCCTGCGGGCGCTGCTGCTGAGCGATCTGGGCATTCGGAATGCCCAGGGTCTGGGCTGCATACTGGTTGTTGTTGGTGTTCGGCATGACCACGATCATAGGCTTGGCGAGCCCCTTCTCAATAAGGTTGTCAAGGATCTGGGCGGCGCGGCCCATGGAGATCCAGGCCTCCTCGTCACCACCGGCACCGTGCATCAGGTAGAGAACCGGATAGCGGGTCTGGGGATTGTCGAAATAGCCGGCAGGAAGATAGACTGTCAGACGACGGTTGTCGGTAGCCATGATCTTGCTGGAATACCAGGGATGTAGGACGGTGCCGTGCTGTTTCTTTGACTCGAAATAGTTCTCGGTGAACTCGCCGGGAACGATGAGCATGGTCAGGAAACGGGAGCCGTCACGCTGTACCAGGACATTCTGGGGATCGCTGACGGAGACGCCGTCGACCGAGAAGGTGTAGGTGTAGATCTCCGGGGCGGGGGTGTCGATGATGACTTCCCAGATGCCGTTTTCGCCCTTGGTCATGGCGACATTGCGGCCGCCCTGCCAGGAACCGTTGAGGGTCACTGCATTGGCGTTGGGAGCAGTATAACGGAAGGCGACTTTGCCATCCATGAACTCAGGGGAGGGTTTACGGGCACCTCCGAAACTGAAATTGGCCCATTCCTGAGCGGAGAGGCTCAGGGTCATCAGTGCCGCAGCACAGATAATAAGGATTCGTTTCATATAAATGTTATTGATAGTGTGTTAAGAGTCTTTAGAGCTGATGAAGTTATGTGATTGTCAGAGCAAATATAGCGATTATTTACAAGTAATCAATATCACTGATGCCACGATTTGCCCGTACAAGCTGACAGAAACCTTTCAGAACCGATAGTGCCCGGGAGAGAGCTCCTGTTCGGGGACTCCGGGGATGCGCAGGGTTGCCGTGCAGCCATCGGGGATGGTGAAGGTGTACTCAACTTTGCCGCCGGACCGCTTCCAGCTGCTCTCGATACGGCCGTATGGCGTGTCGTACCAGCCCTCCGCCCAGGTCATATGGCCGGTAGGGTCAGCCTCCGGGTGAAGGATGAAATGCTTGAAACCTGGTGCTGACGGATCCCTGTCGATGCCAAGGGAATAAGCCATCAGCCACTGGCCTACGGCGCCGAACGAGTAATGGTTGAAGGAGTTCATCGAGTTGTTCCCTCCGAATCCGCGCTCCTTGGTGTAGGAGTCGAGACGCTCCCAGATGGAGGTCGCTCCTTGGGTGACAGGATACAGCCAACTGGGATATGAGGTCTGCTGCAACAGCCTGTAGGCCAGGTCGCTGCGCCCGTTGTCGCTGAGCGCCTTGCTGATCCAGGCGGTGGTGATGAAACCGGTCATAAGAGAGTAGGGAGGACAGTTGATGCCGTTGTCGGTAGTGCCCGGGCGCAGCAGGGTCTGGGCGAGGTTGCCGGCGACCTTGGCGCGGAGCGCATCGTCGTCGATGATGCCGAAGGCCAGGGGCAGCACGTAACTGCTCTGGATGTGGATGGGCTGTCCGCTCCGGCCCCTGGCATACTCCGATGCGATGAAACGTCCCGTCGCCGGGTCCAGGTACCTGCTGACGAATTCCTGCTTGCGCTCGGACAGGCGCCTGGAGTAGAGCGCCTCGTCCTCGCTGCGGCCCAGGACACGGGCGGTCTCAACCATTATCTGCAGGTCGAAGATGTAGTATGCGTCCCAGATGGACGAATTGTCCAGCTGGCCGTTCTGCGGCCCCAGCCAGTCACCCAGGCCGCCAAAACCTCGGCTTCCCTGAGTCATCAGGCCGGAATCCTTCTCGATGTATTTGTCTGCGATCAGTTGCATATAGCGCTGCATCGCCTCGTAGTGCTGGTCCAGTATGGCCGTGTCGGCGTACTGGCGGTAACACTCGTAAGGGACGGTGATGCCGGCGCTGCCCCACAGCAGGCCGCCGAAGGCACCGCCGATAGGGGCGACGTCAGGCATACGTCCGTCCGGCATCTGGACGTCGCGGATGGCCTGCATGTGACGGTTGAGGAAGGCGTCCACGTCGGACAGATAGGTGGCCGTGCGGCTGAATACGCTCAAGTCGCCGCTCCATCCCATACGCTCGTTGCGCTGGGGACAATCCGTGGGGATGCTGATGAAGTTGGCCAGCATCGACCATTTGATGTTTTCCCAAAGGCGGTTCACCAGGGGGTTGCTGCACTCGAAATGCGCCGTGAAATCCTGTACTGAACTGAGGACCAGACCCTTCACATCGGCAGGGGAGGGTGCCTTCGAGACACCGGTGATCTCAAGGTAGCGATAGCCGTGCTGCGTGAAATGCGGCTCGAAGAGTTCCTCTGACGCACCGGATGCGACATAGATGTCCTGGGCCATGGCGCCGCGGATGTTCTCCAGCATCAGCATTCCCTCGTTGCCCTTGTACTCGGGCATGTCAGGGTAGAGTACCTCCGCATAGCGGAAACGCAGCTGCTGGCCTTCCTGCAGCCCCCGGAGGGTTATGCTTGGGATGCCGGCGAAGTTCTGGCCCATATCATATACGAATACGCCCGGGCGGACCTCGGTGACGCCCTGGGCGGTCAGGACCGCGAAAACGCGCGGTGACGGGTCCGCCTGCCGGACCAGCTGCCAGCCGTCATATTCGTCCGTGCGAGGGGCCGTCTGCCCGAAGGTGGCGTCGGAGACATGGCCGTCCAGCACCATCTCCTCCGCACTGTGCCACACGGCATCTTCGATGCTCTTGCGTGCGTCGGTCACCTGGCCCTGGAAGAGGCTGGCGTAGACGACCGGGCCGTCGGTGGTCACCTCCCAGTCGAACGGGTCGGTAACGACTACAGTGGAACTGCCGTCCGTGTACTGCACGTAGAGGCTGCCCAGGAAAGCCAGCTGGTCCCCGAAATAGTTGCGGTTGCCTCCGCCGAAAGTGATGTCCCCGGACCACCAGCCTTCGGCAAGTGAGACCTGGATGCTGTTTTTCCCGTCCTTAAGCAGGGGGGAAACGTCGTATGTCTGGTAATAGTGATGCTTGTTGTACTGGGATAGTCCGGGAGCGAGATAATCCTTTCCGACCCTGGCGTCATTGATGCTGACCTCATAGATGCCGCGTGCAGTGGCGTATAGCGTGGCCGATGCGATTTCCTTGCCTTTGACTTTGAACGCGCTGCGCAGGACGGGCATCCCTCCGTGGGTGGGGTCGACAAGGACTTTCTGGTCCGAACCTTCGGCAGTCATTCCGTCAAGATGATACAGGAGGGCATTGGGTTTGCGGGCCTCCCGGACTTCGATATCGCTCACCCGGGCGGCGTCGCCCTTCTTCACCAGCCAGCCAATCTGGGAAAGCTGGGGATAAGCGATGTAGTCTCCGCCGTTACCCAGCGGGCCCACGCCTACCTGCCCCAGATTAGTGCCGTTCAGTTGGATGCGCAGCTCACTGTAGGAAACGGCTACGGTAAGCCTGGAAGTCGGGTCCACCAGAAGGCTGTCGGCCACCTTGAAACTCTGATACACTTTTCCGGGCTTATCCTCCGGGGTGTAGCCGGTCCTGTAGACATAGACCCTCTTGAACTCCCGGTCCAGCTCCACCTGGATATAGGACGCATCCCGGTCGTTTTCGACGCCCATTATATTGAGGTCGGCATCCATCAGACGCGGATCGTTGCCGCCCATCAGCAGGGAAGCGCTGGAACGGCCGTCAGTTATCGTTATATCTGCCGATATCAGGTATTGGGGCAGGAAATCGGAATAGAGCACTGTTTCGGAGGTGCCGATCCATTTCGCCCGGGCAAACGGGTCTTCCGTGTTGAAACGGGAAGTACACGAGACGGCTGCTGCGAGAAGCAGGGGCAGCATACACAGAAGGCTTGGTCTGAAATGCTTCATCGTACATTGTTTTATTGTAACAAATATACGTTTTTTTCCCGGTAATCCTTCATGAAAAAAGGTTCTGGAACCATTATTCAGGATAGTTTCATTATATTTGTAAGACCACAAATGATTGTCTTTTGAAAAGGTTTGGTAATTATCTCAAGTTAGCCGGGACCGTTCTGGCTGCAGGCCTTGTCCTTTATGTCTTCTTCAGCGCAAGGTCCTGCGTCAAGGAACGCCGGTGGCTGGCTCTCGGACCGATAGGGAACCATCCCGTCCGTATCTACGACGTGAATTTCTCCAAGGAGTTCAACGACCTGAACGATACCCAACTGGCGGTGGCCCAGGCCATCGGAGTTCCTCCCGTGGCCGACAGGGAAGCGGCGGAGAAGATCAAGTCCAAACTGGTCAGGCTGGAGGATACCGACACATATGTGATCGACTCTCTGACCTATTCCATCCCTTACCTTATCCCTTCGGCCAAGAGCCTGCTGGATGACATCGGGCGGGCCTTCCAGGATTCCCTGAGTTCAAAGGGGCTCAACCCTTACAGGCTGGTGGTCACCTCAGTGCTGCGTACAGAGGATGACGTGGCCAGGCTTCGCAAAGGGAATATCAATGCCGCAGAGGTTTCCACCCACAGTTATGGAACGACTTTTGACTTGTCGTACTGGCGTTACGTCAAGGTTCCCGACCTTCGCGGCCGTCCGTACGAAGATGTGCCTCCGGAGTACCTCCGTGCCGTTCTCAGCCAAGTGCTCAAGGACTTCCACGATACGCCGAACACCTGTTTCGTGAAATATGAAAGGCAACAGAACTGCTTCCACGTTACCGTGAAAGCAAAATAAATAGATAGTTATGATGAGAGTCGTCCGTTTCTTCGGTTTCCTCCTTATCATGGCGGCCGTCGCCGCCTGCGCCCCCAGGCAGGGCGCCAACGGGCCCGATGCGGCCTTTGCAAGTTATGTCAAAGCCTATACGGGCGGTGTCGTGCCGGACGGCACGGCCCTGCGCGTGGAACTTGCCGCCCCTGTCCCCATCGAGCGGCAGGGTGATGCGCTTTTCAAGTTCAAGCCGGCCCTTCCGGGCATGTCCCGGTGGCTGAGCCCGACCGTGGTCGAGTTCGTGCCGGACGGCCCGCTCAAGGAAGATACGGTCTATGAAGGTTATTTCCAGCTGGGCGATGTCGTGGACGTCCCGGACAAGGCCTGCAAGGTTTTCCCCTTCCGCTTCCGTGCGGTTCCGAAGACGGCCTCGCTATCGCTGGACGGCATAACCGTCACGGATGAGGCCAGGCTCCAGGGAGGCATCACGCTGAGTTCCCCCGTGGCGTTGGAGGACATCTCGCTCACCGTGGAGCCGGATACGCCCGTCACCCTGACGGGCGAAGGCACCGCCTGGCGCTTCGAGACCGGCGGCATCGCCCGCGGTTCAAAGGATACGCCAGTTACCATAAGGCTGAGGGTTAACGGCTTCCACGACGTGTCACCGTTGAAGGCCGTCATCCCTGCCACAGGAGTGTTCAAGGTCATCGATACCCGCATCACCCGTACCGGCAATCCTTGCGTGGAGGTCCGCTTCAGCGAGCCTCTTGCCGCTGAAGCTGCCAGGGAGGGCCTTATAGAACTGTCCGGCGTGATCCGCCAGACTCTGGACATCCGCGACAACTGCGCGCGGATTTACTATGAAGGCGCTGGTGACGACATCTCGCTCGCCGTCCACCGCGGCGTCCGCAGCGCGTCCGGCCTTGCCCTCTCCGAGGAGTTCCGGACCGCTTTCCCCGCCGCGGATCCGGCACCGGCCGTCGTCCTTCCGCTGGATGGCAACATCCTTCCGGACGAGGGCTCCCTGGTGCTGCCTTTCCGCGCGGTCAACCTGTCTGCCGTCGACGTCAAGGTCATAAAGATTTACGAGGACAACATCCTCCTGTTCCTGCAGGAGAACGACCTGAACGGGTCTACCGAGCTCCGGCGCTCCGGCCGCCTGGTCTACAGCCGGCAGATCCCTCTCTATCAGGACGGTGACCTGGACCTGCACACCTGGAACGACTTCAACGTGGACCTGACAGGTCTGTTCAAGCAGGAACCGGGCGCCATCTATCGCATAAAGCTGTCTTTCCGCCAGGAGTATTCGCTGTACGGGGGCAAGCCTGTCCCGCGCATGATTCCCGTCACCGACGGTACGCCCTCTGCGGAGGACGAGGCGGTCTGGGATGTACAGCGTCCGTATTGGTGGGACAATGATACGGACTGGAGCCTGTATGACTGGGAGGACAGGGACAATCCCGAAAAGCCGTCCTACTATATGCAGTCCGAACGTTTCCCGACGGTGAACCTGCTCTCCTCCAACCTCGGTATCGTCGCGCAATATGCCGGAGGAAAGACGATGTGGGCTGCCGTGACCGACATCAATGATGCCAAGCCGATGTCAGGCGTGGACCTGGAAGTATATGATTTCCAGCTCCAGCGCCTCGCCACTGCCAAGACAGATGCCAAGGGACTCGCCGAGATCCCTGTCAGCCGCAAGCCCTTCGCGGTAATTGCCAGGAAGGGCAAGACCACCGGCTACCTCAGGATGATGGACGGATACGAGAAATCCCTCAGCCGTTTCGACGTGTCGGGACAGGCGGTGACCAAGGGCCTCAAGGCTTTCGTCTATGGCGAACGCGGCGTC
>JAEEGJ010023632.1_pt1 | contig 12874 bp, 27 predicted proteins | sample 8958761 | NCBI WGS metagenome assembly JAEEGJ01 (sample SAMN16246546, study PRJNA631951) | gut metagenome | biome: gut microbiome; feature: rumen; material: RS-attached | host: Bos | place: Iran: Karaj | collected 2018-10
AATTTTTTCCATGTTTTTCTTTTTTTTTTTTTTTTTTTTTTTTTTTTTTTCAAGTAGGTTGGTTGTTTGCGCCCCCGCTCTCTCGGTGCCACTCCCCGTCTCTTTCTGTAATTATAATAACACAAAAGGGGCTTGTTGTCAAGCCCCTTTTTTTATTTATTCCAATATTTTCTTGTGTCCGTGGGGTTGGGCTTCCATACTTCTACCGGCTTGATAATAAACGCATCGTCTCGGGGAGCATACCAATGGTCAACGATGAAGATGGAAAAGTTTTGTTTGATGTACTCACGAGCATCGGCTTCAGTTTCGGCAACGGCAACGAAAGGGTGGTTGAATTCATCTTTGAAAATAGCAACCATGTTTTTGTTCTCCTTTTCTTTTTCTGATTAGATTATAGCATACCACGGGCGCATTGTCAATAGTTTTTAGGAAATTATTTTGTTCATAATTTGTTCACAAAATCGCTCTTGACTTTTTGCGAGCGCTGTGTTATAATTTTTCGGGGTGCTTGCACCCGTTTTCGGTGGCAAAAAAAACAACCCCTTAAAGGGGCTGGTGGTTAGTGTGTTCTCACATTGTGGAAAACCATTCCATCTACCTGAACGGCCACCTGCTCAGCCTTCCAGCCATCATTATACGCGCCGTAGAACCACCAATCGCCTTCGCAGAACCGAGCCACGATGAATTCATAGTTGTGGGCATTGGCACTCATGTTGCGGATGTTGATTTCAGTCGTCATTGTTTTGTTCTCCTCTCTTTTTTCTGATTAGATTATACCACGGGAAAAGGGGTTTGTCAACCCCCTTTTTCAAAAATTTTTTTTCTAAATTGGCCGTGCCTCTTGGAATCTTTGTAACCTTGTGACGGTCTTGTGCAACCACTTGGGCAGGCTGTTTTTGTTTGTGCCACGGCAGAAAATTTTTGTGGCTTGTGATATTGTGGCAATGTATGCCGTAATGAGAACAGGCTCCGCATTCTTTTCTACTGTAACCAATACAACCCCTGTATCAGTTAGCTTTAGCATCGCCCCATCTCTTTCCATTTCGGCCAGCACTACATTCCCAAAACCGATTTTGTCCTTGATGTAGTCAAGTCGTAAACCTCTTGTCTCTTGGGCGTGGGCGGTCATGCTCATCGTAATCATGCGCCCACCCCCTTTTCATTATCGGAGGAGGCGAGCAGGGCCATCAGCTCCTGCATCTCGGTGTAGTCTTGTTCGTGGACTTCGTAGTAGTTGGCGGTGTAGTTCATGGTGTGTTCCCCTTTCCTTTTTCTTGACTTAATTATAGCACGGGTTTAGCAGTTTGTCAAGCACTTTTTTTATAAAAATTATAATTTGTTGCGAAAGTGTATTGATACTGAAAACCATGCTTTTCCAGTATGTGAGCCATAGCGGGATTGTCGTTCCACGGCGTTGCACCCACAACGCCCAGCCCCAGCGAACACACGAACCGAACCAGCGCAGAAGCAACGCCCCGCCCTTCGGTGTATACGCACATTCTTTTGATGGCAGTATAGCCCCATGCAGTTTCGGGAACGATGGCACAAGAGCCCAGCAGACGCCCAGCCTCTTCGGCAACCAGCAGACGCCCAGCTTTTACGTCGGCTTGCACATGGGTCGCGGTGTTGTACGCCATGCCCTTGGGCTGGATAGTGCGCACAATAGCGGCGGTGTCGGTATCTGTGGCGTAGCGGATAGTCATTGTTTTGTGCAGCTCCTTTGTCTTTTCTTGGTTTTAGTATAACATACTTTCACGGGGTTGTCAATAGTTTTTTTTTTTTTTTTGTAGCCCCAGTGTTTGCGTCCCCACCGTGGTGCCATTCCTTGTCTCTTTCTGGCTTTAGTATAACACAAAAGGGGCTTGTTGTCAAGCCCCTTTTTGAAAGTTTTACGCTAAACTTTCAAGGATTTTTACCAGTGCCTGGTGTTGTAACTGAAGCTTGCGAACCCGCATTTCGGCGGCAAGCACTGCATTTTGTGCTTTGTCAATCTCCTTTTCCAGCGTTTGCAGGTCATTCTGGAACTCCATCGTCAATGCCATGTTCATGGTTGCTTCGGTATCTTTGGTGAAATCTACATCTTTGAAATTCATGTTTGTGTCTCCTTTTCTTTTTCTGTCTTTATTATAGCATACTCTTGGGGCTTTGTCAATAGTTTTTTTCAAATTTTTTAGAAAAAAATAAAGCCCCTTGCGGGGCTTGGGTTTTACGCCTTGCGGTAAATCACGTTGCCGTTAGGGTCGGTCACGGTTACTTTGGGGAACCACTTCTCAACGTACATCGTCCATGCCATGTTGATGGCGTCCTGCTCTGTCTCGGCGGTAAAGGTGGCAGTGCTGAAAACTTTCTCTCCTTTGATGGTGAACATTGTTTGTTTCCTCTCTTTCTCTTTTCTTGTCTAAATTATAACATGAGAACCCGGGTTTGTCAATAGGTTTTTGAAAAATTTTTTTTATTTTTTTTAGTTAGCAGAGGCTAACTAATTTCAGGGTTCCATGCCCATTGTATCACAAAAGCGGCACGTTGTCAAGTATTTTTTGAAAAAAATTTTAATTTTTTTTCAGCAGTTCGGTGAGTTGTTCCAGTAGTACAGAACGACAGTCCTCCCATGCGGCTAAGGGACACACAGTGCAGTCTGCCCACAGGCAGGAGTCCACCGCCTTGGCGATATTCTCCTTGGTGAGATAGGGCTCAGCCCATGTTGGTATCTTGTCCATGCGTTCCTCCTTCACTCGCTGATGTTGGTGTGCTCGTGAAGCTCGCACAGCGCCTCAAGGCAAGAGTCTGTGAAATAGCTGTTCTCGCACAGCCACGCAAAGCCTTGGGTGACTTCGTGCTCCATGCCGTACACACGAATCACTCGGTCCAGCAGTTCTTCTCTCTTGGGGTTCATCATCGTCTTGGTAGTCATGGGGTTGTTCTCCTCTCTTTTGATGACTACATTATAGCACGTGTTGGGGGCTTTGTCAAGCCCCCGCAACAAATTTTTTTTATTTTTTTAGTAGGCTCCTGCGTGGTAAGTCGCGCCTATCACAGCATCGTCAAGGGGGTCAAATGTTCCCGCATCGTAGAGGATAGCACATAGCAGGTCTCCCACCTGCCAATCTTCCACGCCGTAGAAGCTCCAGTACATGCCCCTGGCATCCATGAACGTAACCACGTCGGCAGTGTAATCCAGCTCTGTCACCACTCCAGCTTCGGCGTAGAGATTGCTGGCGGCGTATCTTGGCTCGCTGCTGGCGGCTGGCACAACTACCACAACAGGCTCTTTGCTGGCGGCCACAGTAGAGGTTGCTGATGGCATCGTTGGACGCTCCACATCGAGGTGGGTTGTATCGTAGGAGTGTTGCGCCGCTTGGAAGCAGCCCGCAAAGCTAACCACCAACAACATCACAAGGAAGATGGCCCATCGTTTGCTTGTGAGTATCTGTTTCATGCTTCTGCCTCCCTTCGTGCGTTCAGCTTCTCCTGCTGTCTGTTGTAGTCCTTGGCGCTCTTGTGCGCCTGCGTGCCTGTGTTCATCAGTACAAGCGTGCGCTGTGTCTTGAGCCACTCCTTGTACGCCTTCTTCGTCATGGTACGCTTGCGGTTCAGCTCGATGGTCTGTTCCATGCTCTTGGTCATTGGTGTGTCGCTCCTCTCTGTCTCTCTTGCTACTGTTAGTATAGCACGGTTGTGTTGTTCTGTCAAGTGTTTTTTGTAAATGTATAATCATGCTGTGTAGTGTATAATTATGCATGAGCGCTCGGTTTGCGTAGCAAATGGGTGCAAGCGTGAGCAAATGGGTGCACGCTCACACAAATGGGTGCAAGCAGTAGCAAATGGGTGCAAGGCATGCATAATTATGTGCATACACAGCATACTTATGCATGGACTGTATACGGCGAAAAAATTGCTGAGGGGGTGCCTCACGGCAAATCGCGCCGCTTACTATCGCAACCGGCGCGACGTTTTGCTAGGAGGGTGGCGCTGTTTCGGCGTGTCGCCGCTTTTGCTCGACAGGCAATACTTTTTGTAGCACATACCCGGGGGCAGTATTTCGGGAAGAAAAAAATTTAAAAATTTTTTTATAAATTGGTCTGGCTCACAAAATCCCTAAACGTTTTCCCGTTCCTAACCAACTTACTCCACTTCTATGGTTGTTTCTAGTTCTTCTTGTGAAACCATCCTAACCAATCCAACACCTGCTACATTATCTACTATAAAGTATTGCGACCATTCATTAGAAGGGGTAGTAGGCCCCAGTTGATTTCTCATAAAACTCAAAGTTCCAGATATCATCCGTCTTTAAATGCTCCTTTGCATCTTCTCCAAAATATAAAATATCATCATCAGCAACATCCAAAGTTTGTTCATCCCCAATTTGGGCATGATATACAGTTGTTCCATCAGCTAATTGTGTTGCATCTGAACCTCTTACTTTACCAATAGTTATCCAGCTTTCTTCATCTTCAACATCAAGAATATAACCATTAGGTGTAACATGCCCGCGCAATACGGGCATTCTAAATATTACCCATCCATCAAAAACGAGCTTTTTCCTAATTGCCTTAATACTATTGTCTATCGTATCACTTGCTATAAGCGTCATAGCGGGCAAGTCCGCAATTTTTGCATCCTTGCCGTAATGGTCCGCATACTGCCGCAAAATCCGATAAAAAAATTCATAATCTTCTTCTCTTGGAACCATTATTTTAACTCCTCCGGCACGGGCACACCTAATTGCTCTAATAATGCACGTGCTGCTTCTTTCTTTTCTTCTTGTATATCTTCTCTTGGCTTTGCTAAAGCAATATAGCTGCGGCCATGGTCATCTTCAATAGTAAAAAATTCTACTTCACTTAAATCGGCGATGCTTAATCTCTACCGCATCGCTTTTGGAATACTAATTCTTCCCAATGTATCTAATTTTCTTGTTGTATTTTCGGGTGTAATTTTCATTGCGCTTGGTCAAATCCTTTCAAAATTATTATAGGAATTTTCATATAATATATATTTTCCCTTTTTCTATAATAATTATATCATAAATTTTTTAAATAGTCAATTGCGCGGCTTTATATGAAAATTTGACAGTAAAAAAATTTTTTGATACAATAATAATATACGGAGATTGGAGGTTTAAGAACTTGATTAAATTAGATTATACACTTGAATCTCCTGAAGAGAGAAATGAATTAGTCAAGAAAATCCTCGAAGAAACTCCTAATCCTAGTGATAGCTATCTCGAGATTTTAGCAAATTATTTAATTCTCTGCATGGAGAAACAAGAACGTCGTGAACGTAAAATTCTTACCGATAACCGTATGACTACTGTGAATAAGCGTGAAACTTCTTTTGAAGGGCTTATCTCCCAATTTGAAAATGGCGAAGATGGTATTTATAACCTAATATCCGAAGATAAGAACACCATCTTTCAACCAAAAATAACCATTACCAAAAAAGATTTAGAAGAAATTCCTTTCTTGCAATAGTTGCGCGATGGTATTGAAATGTGGGAAGAGAAAGCAAAAACTGCCACAGGAAAAGATGCTTATATTATTAAAAGAACAATTATAGATTTAAGAAAAGACCAATATATTATTAAGAACGCATATAGAAAACCTATCGTATGTAACACATTAGTACATTCTAGAAGCACACTTCCATTAGATGGTGAATTAACAATTAATGAAGATGGCACCGTTTCATCCACTGGTATTACTCTAGCAAATCCTGCTGTTTGTTCAGCAATCTTATGTAATTATTCTAAATTAAAACAAGATTGCGATGGCGAGTTTGACAATGACCTTTGGTATATTTTAAAGGATTTTGAGGATACTGCGGACCGTGCCCTTGCCGACTACCCCTTATATTACAAACTAATGATATATAAAATAGACGGCATGCAAAACATAGACATTTAGCAAGCCCTTCAATTTGAGTTTGGTATCAAGCATAGCGTAGAGTATATTTCTAGTCTCTGGCGCAATAAGATACCAAACTTAATTGCTGCTCAAGCAGAAGATGATTATCTAAATTGGTATTATACCATGATAGAGAAAGGTACTTATAAAAGATGTAGCCGATGCGGATAGGTTAAACTGGCAAATAATCGTTATTTTAGTAAGAATAAAACTAGTAAAGATGGTTTTTATTCAATTTGTAAATGCTGCCGAAATAAGAAAAGAAAAAATTTGGACACAGTGGATTAATAAATGTCCGGATATTACCTTAACTTATAAAGGAGGCGAAAAATATGCCAGTAGATAAAAAAGAAAAATGTTTTTGTGATAAATGTAAAAAATTAAAAAGTGCCGATGAATTTTATCAAAGCAATGATACAACCAAATACCCCACTGGTAAGTTGCGCCAATGTAAACAATGCATTACAATGCATGTTGATAATTGGGACCCAAAAACTTATTTATGGATAATCCAAGAGTGTGATGTACCATATATTCCAGAAGTATGGAATAAGCTATTAAAATCATATGCGAAAGACCCTACTCGTGTAACTGGAATGACGATTATGGGGCGATACCTTGGGCAAATGAGATTATAGCAATGGCGCGATTATCGTTGGAAAGATAGTGATTATTTATAGCAAGTTGCTTTAAATAAAATTGAATCGACAATGAAAGCTGGAGGATATGACGCTACAGAGATTGCCGAAGCAGTTGCTGCCTCTCGGTAGGACCTAACTCCTGTGCGCCCCCCAGATTTAGATGAACCAGTAACAGAAACATCTAGCACTGTTTCATATAACCCATGGAATAATGATGAAGTTGAAGATGACCCCCTTGTAGCCTCATTAACAGAAGATGATAAATTAATGTTGTTAATGAAATGGGGTAAAACTTATAAACCATCAGAATGGATATAGCTAGAAAAACTATATAATGATATGACAGAATCGTATGATATTCAAACTGCCGGCCACTTTGATACGCTTAAATTAGTATGTAAAACATCTCTTAAAGCTAATCAATTATTAGACCTTGGAGATGTAGATGGCGCATAGAAGATGATTAAAATGTATGACGCTTTAATGAAAAGTGGTAAATTTACAGCTGCGCAAAATAAAGCTGAAAATGGTGATTATATTGATTCAGTATCTGAACTTGTTTCCCTTTGTGAAAAAGATGGTTTTATCCCTCGTTATTATACCGATGGACCACAAGATAAAGTAGACCGCACAATTCAAGACTTACAAGGTTATACTCGTAGCCTTATTATGGAAGAGCAAAACCTTGGTGAAATGATTGAAGCAGCAGTGCGGCAAATCCAATAGACAAAAGAAAATGAGGCAATACTTGATGCCGAAGCCGCTGGTGATGATGAAGCATTTGAGAATTAGCTATTTGATGAACAACAAGGCTTCTTAAATGATGAAGAATTTGCGGAATTGCGGCAATAGGTAGATGATGAGGTTCAAGACGACGAAGACTTTTTAGCATCCTTAATAGATGATGAGGACTTATTATAATGGCTCTTAAAGATTTATTAAGTATTTCTACAAAGAAAAAGATTGGTCTATCTGAAGAACGTCTTGAACCCATCAGACCAATTTTACGACAATATAGAGCATATTGGCGAGAATATCCCGATATGTTTATTGATTTTTTATAGGGTGGTATTGAGGGTAAAATTCCTGAAAGTGGTTTACATTTTTATTTTTATTAGCGCGTATTTTTGCGCGTTGCCATGAGATATAAATATGTGTATATGGTATTCCCTCGTGCATATTCTAAATCATTCTTATCAGTATTAGTTTTAATGTGCCGTTGTATTCTCTATCCAAGAGCTAAACTATTTGTAACCTCTGGCGGTAAACAACAGGCAGCTGATATTATTAAAGAAAAAGTTGAAGAACTTTGTTCATTAGTGCCGGCACTTAATCGTGAATTAGACCGTCGTCCTGGACGAACACGTTCTAGTAAAGACTATTGCATATTTGTCTTTAAAAATGGCTCATATTTTGATAACGTAGCAGCTAGTGAAAAGAGCAGAGGCAAACGTCGTCATGGAGGTCTTGTAGAAGAGAGTGTTGGTGTAGATGGTAAAATCTTGTCTGAAGTTATTATCCCTACTATGAACGTTTCTCGTCTATGTATGGATGGAACAATGCAGCCTGCCGAAACGCTTAATAAAAGTCAGATTTTCGTTACAACTGCGGGCTGGAAAGGCACTTTTGCTTACGATAAGCTTATCCAGTTACTTGTCTGGATGGTTACTGAACCAGAAAAAGCTTATATTATGGGTGGAACCTGGCGTATTCCAGTTCTAATGAAACTGCTTGACCGTTCATTTATTCAAGATTTAAAAGCTGACGGTACTTATAATGAAGCTTCATTTGACCGTGAATATGAGTCAAAATGGTCTGGCTCTGCTGAAAACGCTTTCTTCAATGGCGATACTTTTGACCATTGCCGCATTTTGAACTAGCCAGAATATGAATATTCTGGTAGGTCATCGGCGCACTCATATTATATATTAAGTGTTGATGTAGGCCGAAAAGGATGCGATAGCGTAGTTTGCGTATTTAAAGTTACTCCTTCTAGCGTTGGTCCTGCTATCAAATCATTAGTTAATGTATATACAATGACTGATGCGCATTTCCAAGATTAGGCTATAAAATTAAAACGTTGGTTTTATAAATATAAAGCTCGTCGTCTTATTATTGATGCTAACGGTCTTGGTATTGGACTTGTTGATTATATGGTTAAATCTCAAGACGATGAGGCTACAAATGAACATTTCCCAGACTTTGGTGTTTATGGCGGAACTCAAGAAGATGCCGCCGAAGAATATAAAAAATATCGTACTTCCGAAACAGAAGAAGATGCTATGTATCTTATTAAAGCTAATGCGCCAGTTAACTCGGATGCGCATGCTAATGCCCAAACCCAATTAAATGCGGGCAAGGTAAAAATGCTTATTGATGAACGTGTCGCTAAAGGCAAATTGTTAAATACAAAAGCCGGACAAAAAATGACACCTGAAAAAAGGGCAGAGTATTTAAAACCATTTACTCAAACTTCCATATTAAAAGAGGAAATGATGAACCTTCGTGAAGAAAATGAAGGTGTTAACATTATTTTAAAACAAGCTAATAAAAGTATCCGAAAAGATAAATTTTCTGCTTTTGAATATGGATTATACTATATTAAATTAGAAGAAGATTCTAAAAAAAAGAAAAAGAAATCTAAAATTACAGATATGTTATTTTCAAATTAAGGGAGGCGTTCAGCATGTTAAGTTCGCGTGGTGAAATTAAAATTCACGAGATATTAGAAGATGCGGGATTGCGCTTTCAAGAAGAATTTATGATACCTGGTTTATGTAGTTCAAATGGGAGACCATTGCGTTTTGATTTCGCTGTGTTTGATGATGATGGCAATCTAGATTTTTTAATTGAGTATCAAGGTCGTCAACATTATGAACCTAGTAGTAAATTTGGCGGAAAGCGTGGTTTCTACCAATAGCAATATAATGATGGTAAAAAAAGAAGATTTTGTATGCTGCATGGTATTAAATTAATTGAAATTCCATATTTTGAAGAAAATTTAATTACTTATGATTATATTATTCATAAAGCTGGATATTAAGGAGGTGGCGTTTTGAATACATAGGAAAAACAAGCTGCTATCCATGAAAAAGGCTTTAATATGACACAACAAGTATTAACTCCAAATGGCGATTTAACTGAATATGGTAAGATTAAAATCGGTCTAAAAACAGTTGATGATGCCGTTATGGAAATTGGCACTTTTACATCCAAGAGATTACCACTAATCTCAAAAGAAGAAATTATTAAAGCATTAGCTTTATTAGATTATCCTCGTATGCGGATGATTTCTGATTACTTCTATGCGGCAAGCGGTATCTATCAAACAGTATGTAATTATTTTGCTTATTTATATAGATATGATTGGTATATTTATCCAGAGAAAAATAATAAATCTGTAAAATCTGATAAGGTAATTGAAGAATATACAAAATTATTAGCATATTTAGATAATACTTATATTAAAGATATTTGCGGTGAGATTGCTCTTAAAGTAATTAAACATGGTTGCTATTATGCTTATTTAATTGACAGTAAAGATAAACTCTTATTACAAGAATTGCCACCTGATTATTGTCGTGTGCGCTATTATGTAGGAAACATGCCAGCTGTTGAGTTTAATATGCGATTCTTTGATGAAAAGTTCTTTGATGTAGCATATCGTATGAAGGTAATTAAGATGTTTCCAGATGAGTTTGCTAAAGGTTATGCGCTATATAAAGCTGGTAAGTTAGAAGGCGACCCACGAGGCGATGATTATGGCTGGTATTTATTAGACCCAGGTAGCGCTATTAAGTTTAATTTGAATCATAGTGATATTCCAGTATTTTTAAATGCTATTCCATCTATTATTGATTTGGATGCTGCCTAGGCTTTAGACCGCAAAAAATAGATGTAGAAGTTGTTAAAAATCCTTGTGTAGAAATTGCCAATGGATAAAAATGGTGATTTAATTTTTGACGTTGATGAAGCGCGTGATATTCATAATACAACAGTAGCTATGTTAAGTCGTGCGATTGGCGTTGATGTTATTACCACATTTGCTGATGTTGATTCAATTGATATTAGTGATAAAAATACTACCACTAGTGTTGATGATTTAGCAAAAGTAGAACGTTCAGTTTATGATGCTCTTGGTATTTCTCGTAATTTATTTAATACAGATGGTAATATGTCATTAGAGAAGAGTATTTTGGATGATGAGTCTACATTACGTAATTTAATCAATCAATTTGTTATCTTATTTAATTATGTTATTGACCATAAAAATGGAGCTAAAAAGTTTGATTTTAGATTTTAGATGCTAGAAACAACCTAGTATAATTATAAAGAATTAGCAAAATAGTATAAAGATTTAACTGCTAATGGTCAATCCAAGTTCTTACCAATGGTTGCGCTTGGTCATTCACAAAGTTCTATCCTGAACTTGGCACAATTTGAGAACGATGTACTTGACTTACCATCCATTATGATTCCTCCTCTTATGAGCTCAACAATGAATGGGCAAGATATTTTGGGCAGAAAAAATCAAACTACTAATAACAATTCACAAAATTCATCAGAAGGTGCAGGTCGTCCTACTAAACCTGATGATTAGAAAAGCGATAAAACTATGAAAAACATAGCTTCGCAGAAATAATGAAGGGAGATAGAAGGAATGATTAATAGTATTCCATTGGAAAACAAACCGATAGAAGTATTAAATATTACTTCTATCAACCCCTTAATTTCTAAATGTGATATTAAAGTATGTTATGTATCTGATGAACCAAATCGTAATAGAAGTATTATCACAAAAGAAATGGGTAAAAAACTTGCGGCTTCACTCCCTGGCAGTCCAATAGTTGGACATTATAATAAAGATGAACAAGACTTTGAAGAGCATAATCGTATTTTAGAATTCGTAAATGGTAAATTAACATTATCAGAAGATACTAAACCCTATGGTTTTTGCGATATAAATGCGCCGGTATGGTTTTAGTGGTTTAATGATGACGGAGTAGAACACGAGTATTTAATGACACAAGGTTATTTATGGACAGGTCAGTATAAAGAAGCGCAAGGCATCATTGATAATGGAAACAATCAGTCAATGAAACTTAATAATGAAAGTGTTAAAGGAAGTTGGACAAAAGATAGTAAAGGATTACCACAATTTTTCATTATTAATGAAGCAATAATTGAAAATTTATGTATTTTAGGGCGTGACGTTGAGCCATGTTTTGAAGGTGCATAGATTACATCTGCTACTGAATTTTCACTTGGTGATAGCTTCAAAAGTGAATTATTCGCATTAATGCAGCAGATGAAAAAAATTCTTGATAAGGGAGGAACACCAGTGTTTACCACTTATGCTGTTGAAATTGGTGATTCCTTATGGAACGCTTTATATGCTTATGCTTCATCAAATGCATATAGTATTAATGGCGTTTTTGAGGAAGACAACCAGAAGTTTGCGGTATTACAAGATGCAGACAACAAGTATTATCGCTTAGACTTTTCGGTTGATGAAGCTGCCGGGTTTGTGCCCGCTGAGAATCTTGTAGAATTAACAGACTATGAGCCTGCTACAGAACCTCAGTTTTCTGCTGAAGCAGTTGCTGCCTATGCTGCAAGTGTAGAAGCTGAAACCGAATCCGAAGAAGAGCCTGCCGAAGAAGCTGCTTCTAAAGAAGAAGTTGTAGAAACTCCTGCCGAAGAACCAGTAGCTGAGGAAGAAGCTCCTGCTGAAGAGCCAGTAAGCTATGTTCTGGACGAGATTCCTGAGTATGTTGAATTACAAACTCAGTTCAATGCGGCCCAGCAACAGATTGCTGAACTCCAAGAGCAAATTAGCACTCTCACAACTGAAAATCAAGAATTAACTGCTTTTAAAGCTGGTATCGACCGTAAGGCTAAAGAAGAGTTAATTAATCAATTTTATATGTTATCTGATGCTGATAAGAAAGATTGTATAGATAATATTGATACTTACAGCTTAGATGATATAGAGGCAAAATTATCTATTATTTGTGTTCGCAATAAAGTGAGCTTTGATCTTGACAAACCTGGCACAGCCGGTCAGCCAAAGACCTTTAATTTGAATAGTATTGATACTACTCAAAGTCAAGCCATGCCTGCTTGGATCCAAAGAGTTAAAGACGTTGCGAAAAATAGTAATATTTAACAAGGAGGAAAAGATATAAAATGCTTAGTGATTTCTTAAAGAAAAATATTAAGAGCCAAGCTGCTTATATTCAAAAGCATGGCTACGGCTATGGTCAAGTAGAGCCAAACCATCTTTCTGCTCAAAGAACAGGTCAGATCTATGCTCAATTGCCAGCAGCT
>JAEEGJ010023635.1_pt1 | contig 12871 bp, 8 predicted proteins | sample 8958761 | NCBI WGS metagenome assembly JAEEGJ01 (sample SAMN16246546, study PRJNA631951) | gut metagenome | biome: gut microbiome; feature: rumen; material: RS-attached | host: Bos | place: Iran: Karaj | collected 2018-10
TCCTACAAAGCACACGCCGGCGATGCCCGTATCCCGGAAGTCTGCGAGGATATGAAGAACGAGATGGGCGAAGGCAAGTATTATCCGGAGCTCCTCGAGCGTATGGCTCAGTTCGAACTGACACTGCTTGACTGGGCGGAGCAGCATAAAGGTGCAAGAAAGTATGTGGCCTTTGCCGATAAGTGCTGGCCGGCCTTCCCGGAGCAGTTCGGCTTTGAGCCCTGCTATGTTAATTCCCGCCTTGCATCCCGCGGTATCCCTGTTTCATGCGAAGTGGATATCTACGGTGCCCTGAGCGAGTACATCGGAGCCTGCGTTTCGGAAGATGCCGTTACGCTGCTGGATATCAACAACTCCGTTCCTGCCAGCCTCTATGAGAAGGAGATCAAGGGCAAGTTCGACTACGTACTGACGGACACCTTCATGGGCTTCCACTGCGGCAATACGCCATCCTGCAAGATGTGCGCCGACCGCGCTGTGAAATATCAGCTGATCCAGCATCGTCTGCTTGAGCCGGAAGGAAGCGAACCCGACTTCACCCGCGGCACACTCGAGGGCGACATTGCGGCTTCCGACATTACCTTCTATCGTCTCCAGTGCGACAGCGAAGGCCAGGTACGTGCCTATATTGCCGAGGGCGAAGTGTTGCCCGTGGCAACAGGCTCTTTCGGAGGAATCGGTGTGTTTGCTATTCACGAGATGGGCAGATTCTACCGCCATGTGCTCGTCCAGAAGCATTATCCGCATCACGGTGCCGTGGCCTTCGGTCATTTTGGCAGTGCGCTGTTTGAAGTATTCAAGTATTTCGGTGTAGCTGACATTGCCTACAACCAGCCGAAGTGCCTGCCGTACCCGACTGAGAATCCGTTCGCATGATGCACGAAGCCAAGTGGCAGCGGATTCAGTATATGCCGGGATACGGAATCGGCAGAGACGGACAGCGTGTAACCGGCAGTGAAAAACATATTGCTTTGTCCCGCCACGCGGCAGCGCAGGGCATGGTCCTCCTGAAAAATGAGGATCATGCCCTTCCTCTGCATCAGGGGCAGCGCATAGCCGTGTTTGGCAAGGCACAGGCGGATTACGTAAAGGGAGGCGGCGGAAGCGGTGATGTGACTGTCGCTTATGTCAGAAGTATCCTCCAGGGCCTGCAGATCAAGGAAGAGGAAGGGAAGGTAGAGCTTTTCAAACCACTTTCCTCGTACTATGAAGAAAATATTGCCCGGCAGCGCGCTGAGGGCAGAGCGCCCGGACTGACAATAGAACCGGAGCTTCCGCCGGAACTTCTCCGTGAAGCAAGAACATTTACCGATATTGCCGTCATTACAATCTGCCGCTTTTCCGGCGAAGGCTGGGATCGTTCAGGCAAGCCTTTTGACGGGGATTTCTATCTCAGCCGGGAAGAAACAGCTATGACAGATGCGGTCCTGTCGGCGTTTGACAAAGTCATCGTTGTGCTGAATGTCGGGGGAATGCTTGATACATCCTGGTTTAAAGAAAGAACAGAGATGAAAGCAGCTCTGCTTGCCTGGCAGGGCGGCATGGAGGGCGGGCTTGCCACCGCGGATATCCTCTGCGGGGATGAAAGACCATCCGGTCATCTGACGGATACTTTTGCCAGCAGCTTTGATGTTTATCCAAGCTCGGAACATTTTCATGATTCCGAGGATTATGTGGAATACACGGAAGACATCTACGTCGGCTACCGGTATTTTGAAACGGTACCTGGCGCTGCGGAAAAGGTCAGTTATCCGTTTGGTTTTGGCCTTACATATACAGAATTATCCCTCACGGAACTTGCCATGCTTCCGGAAGACGGCGGGCTGTCATTCCACGGAGTTGTAACCAATACTGGCAGCGTACCCGGAAGGCAGGTTGTACAGCTGTACTGTGAAGCGCCGCAGGGCAAACTCGGGAAAGCAAAGAGAGTTCTGGTCGGTTTTCAGAAAACAGCGGAACTGCAGCCGGGAGAGAAGGAAGAGCTTGCTTTCAGTGTATCCCCTTACAGTTTTGCAAGCTACGATGACGAAGGGCTGATCCAAAAGTCGGCTTACGTGCTGGAAAAAGGAAGCTACCGCTTTCATGCGGGCTTCAATGTGCGCGATACACAGGAGCTTGCTTTTGGCTGGGAGGTATCGGAAGATACCGTTGTGGAGAAGCTCAGCGAAAAATGTGCTCCCAAACAGCTTCACAGCAGAATGCTGGCGGACGGGTCCTTTAAACCGGTTGCGGCGGACGACAGCTTCCCGCGGCCGGATGACGACCTGACAATCCTGCCCTATGACGGGCAGGCTCCGGAAGAAACCACCTGGCCGGTGGAATACTGCGTGTGGGCGGAACCGGAAGGCACCTTCCTGACAGATGTTTACAACGGGAAGCTTTCACTGGATGCCTTTACGGAACTACTGACGGACGAGATGAAGATTCATCTTCTGGGAGGGCAGCCGAACCGGGGACCGGCCAACACCTTCGGTTTCGGCAATATTCCGAAGTTCGGCATCCCCAATGCCATGACGGCTGACGGGCCGGCAGGACTGCGCTTTCAGGAATGCACCGGCGTCAAAACAACCGCTTTTCCGGTTGCCTGTCTGCTCGCTGCTTCCTGGGATCCGGAACTGATGGAGCAGGTAGCCTCTGCCGCTGCCGAAGAAGTTCACGAAAATGGTATCGGCACCTGGCTGGCACCGGCTATCAATATTCACCGCACACCTCTTTGCGGACGGAACTTTGAATACTACTCGGAAGATCCCTTCCTTGCCGGGAAAATGGCTGCTGCAGCTGTCAGAGGAATTCAGAAAAACGGTGTGGCAGCGTCTTTGAAGCATTTTGCCTGCAACAACAAAGAGACAAACCGCCGGGAATCGGATTCACGTTTAAGCGAGCGGGCACTGAGAGAAATCTATCTCAAGGCATTTGAAATCTGCGTGAAGGAAGCGCAACCGTGGACGATTATGAGCTCCTACAATATCGTAAACGGGGTTCGTGCCAGTGAAAACCGGGAACTGCTCACCGGCATTCTCCGCGGTGAATGGGGATTCGAAGGCCTTGTAACGACTGACTGGTATACCCACGGAGAACAGTACCGTGAAATCAATGCAGGGAACGACGTTAAAATGGGCCGGGGAATGAAGGAAGAGACGCTGAAGGCACTTGCCGACGGCCGCCTCAGCCGTGAAGCGCTGGAGATCAGCGTACGCCGTGTGCTGGAGCTGTTACTGAAGCTTGCGTAAGGAATTCAGCCGGAAAGGAAAAAACGCTGCGGTGTACAAACACCGCAGCGAAAATAATTCAGATCTGTGATCAGTCTGTTATCAGGACAGACTGATTTTTTATGCCTGTCAGTTCCTCTGTCCGGCTGTCAGGAGCCCCGAAGCCGGCGTAGAGACGCCATTGTCCGCTGCCGGGGATCCTTTCTCCCTCTTCAGTTACGACAGTGAAAGCCGAGGCATTGACCGGAATCCGGAATTCAGCCTCCTCTCCGGCTTTCAGAGTTACTCTCCGGAATCCGCACAGAACTGGATTGGGAGGAGCAAGCGGAGAGAGCTCATCCTTGAGATAAAGCTCAATCACGTCCTCCGTGTCGAAGGATTCGTTGTTCCTTGCTGTGACTATTGCCTCAAAACGGTCTGATCGGACAGAAGTGACAACACATTTGCCGTATGTAAGGCCGAATCCGAAGGGATAGAGAGGAGTTCCGCTGTAATAGCGGTAGGTACGGTTGACCATGGAATAGTCTGTAAAAGCGGGCATCTCCTCCAGAGCTTCGTTTCGGTAAAAAGTCAGTGGCAGCTTGCCGGAGGGAGAGTGCAGGCCAAAGAGCAGCTCTGCCACGGCTCTTCCGCCTCTCGCACCGGGATACCAGGAGAGCAGAACGGCATCGGCATGCTCCTGCGCATAGGAGAGATCAATGGCACTTCCTGCCATGAGAATCACGACGGCAGGCTTCCCGACAGCAAGAACTTTTTCCATAAGAAGTCTCTGGGAAGCGGGAAGAAGCAGGTTATCCTTATCACCCGAGAAATAACTGTTCCCGGTGTCGCCTTCTTCCCCTTCGAGTGTTTCATCCAGCCCGAGGACGAGAATCACTGTATCGCTGTTTTTTGCGACAGCTAATGCTTCCGCGATCCTGTCGTTCGGCTGTGCAAGCGGTTCCACGCGGTCTTCACTGAGTGCGCAGCCTTCCGAGTAGAGGACGCGGCATTTGTCCTGAACAAAATCCTGGATGCCTTCCAGTACGGTAATATACCGAGAAGAGGTACCGTGGTAATTGCCGATGAGCGGGACACGGCTGTTTGCATTCGGGCCGATCACGCCGATTATGCCACATCTGTCCGGATTCAGCGGAAGCAGTCCGCTGTTTTTCAGAAGCACACAGGATTTCAGCGAAGCTTCGTGTGCAAGCTCCAGATGTTCCGAACACTCGATGGCTGTGTAAGGAATACTGTTGTATCTGCTGTTTTCATTTCCGAGCGTACCGAGCAGATAACGGGTGGTGAAGAGCCGGACAGCGCAGCGGGTGATGTCCTCTTCGGTGATCATTCCGAGCGCATAGGCGTGCATGATATGCTGGTAAGTACAGCCGCAGTTGAGATCACATCCGGCCTTCAGGGCTTTGGTAACAGATTCCGCTTCGTTTTCTGTGACATGATGATTCTCATGAAAATCCTGGATAGCCCAGCAGTCAGAGACAAAGTGCCCTTTGAAGCCCCATTCGCCGCGCAGCTTTCCCATCAGGAAGTTGCTTGCGCAGCAGGGTTCTCCGTTTGTGCGGTTATAGGCGCCCATAACAGCTTCCACGTTTGCTCCGACAAGGGCCCGGAAAGCCGGAAGATAGGTTTCCTCCAGATCTTTTGGCGAAGCTACGGCATTGAAATGATGGCGCAGAGCTTCCGGGCCGCTGTGGACCGCAAAATGTTTGGCACAGGCGGCGGTTTTCAGCTCATCTCCGCTGTCGCCCTGCAGCCCGCGCACAAAGGCTTTACCCAGCCGGGCAGTCAGAAACGGATCTTCTCCGTAGGTCTCATTCCCGCTGCCCCAGCGCGGATCACGGAAGATATTGATATTGGGGGACCACATCGTCAGCCCATGGTAAATATCCCGGTCTCCTTCTGCAGACAGGGCATTGTATTTTGCCCTTGCCTCCGTGGAGATTGCATCCGCTATTTTCTGGAGAAATTCCTCATCAAACATGGCAGCAAGACCGATAGCCTGCGGAAAGCTGGTTGCGGTTCCTCCGCGCGCCAGCCCGTGCAGAGCCTCATTCCACCAGTTGTATTCCGGAATGCCGAGGCGGTCGATTGCCGGGGAGTCAAAACGGAGCTGGCTGGCCTTTTCGTCGACCGTCATCTGTGAGACGAGCTCTTCCGCTTTTCTTTTTGCTTCTTCTCTGTTCATATGAGCTTTAGCCTTTGACAGCGCCGGCGATAAAGCTTTCCTGAATCCGCTTGCTCAGGAAGATGTATACAATCAGCGTCGGAATTGTTGCAAGAGACAACGCTGCCCCGATTGGCCCCCAGTCTGTCGTATATTGTCCGGAAAGAGACTGCACACCGACAGGGAGCGTTCTCCATTTATCGGAGTTCACAAAGATATTGGCAAACATCAGCTCGTTCCAGCACTGCAGGAATGTGTAGATGCCTACGGTTGAAACAGCCGGCGTCATCAGCGGAGCAATTACACGGAAGAAAGTACCCCATACGCCGCAACCGTCGAGGAAGGCAGCCTCATCCAGATCATAGGGAATATCACCCATGAATCCGGTGCAGACCAGGATTCCCATTGCCAGCGAGAAAGCGGAATACGGAATAATCAGTGCCCAGAGAGTATCCAGCAGTTTGATCTTAGCCAGGGTGGTATACAGGGGAACAATAGAGGCGTGGATTGGGATAGTCAGACCGAGCATGAAGAAGCTGTTCATGCGCTTTTTTCCCTTCCAGCGCAGACGCGTCATAGCATAGGTTGCCATAACGGAAGCAACCAGCGTAATAATGATTGTCGCCACAGCGACGATTAAGCTGTTCAGGAAATACCTGGGCATATTGCCGGTATTCAGTGCCTTGGTATAGTTTCCCCAGACCCATTCACGCGGCAGGCCGACGACGTTTTCACCGAAAATTTCGGAATTCGTTTTAAGGGAGAAGGTCAGCATCCAGTATACGGGGAAAAGGCTGACCAAAGCCCAGAAGATCAGAATGGCGTAAACGACAATCTTTCGCCAGTCGCGCTGTTTCCTTTCGATGGTATCATTCATCTTACTTTTCCTCCTTAAAGAGCATGTTGATCAGCAGGGCAAAGAAGAAGCACAGAATGATCAGCATGACAGCGATTGTTGACCCCATACCGTAGCGGTTTCGCAGGAAAAGCAGATTGATCATCAGGGTGCTCGGTACTTCGGTTGTATGGCTTGGGCCGCCATTAGTCAGCACGTAAATCAGATCGAAGGATTTCAGAGAGCCTGTCACTGCAAATATCACGCTGACGCGCAGAATCGGCCGGATATAAGGAATGATAATATAGCGGCTGACCTGCGCAGGGGTACAGCCGTCCAGCATGGCAGCTTCCGTCAGTTCAACGGGCACGCCACGGACACCTGCATACATCAGCAGCATATGATAGCCCACGTATTGCCAGAGAATCGGGACAAAGGCAGCCCCCAGGGCTGTCTTCTTATTTCCGAGCCATATCTGTGTCCACTTCTCCAGCCCGACAGACCGGAGAAAGACATTTAATACACCGTAGTCAGGATTGTAAATTTTCAGCCACAGCTGTCCGATAACAACGGTGGAAATCAGAACAGGCATAAAGAAAATGGAAAGCAGAGCGGTTCTGCCTTTGATCGGGCGGGAGAGCCTCAGAGCCAGCCACAACGCAAAGGGAAGCTGAATGCAGCAGGACAGCAGAGCCAGCAGCATAACATTCTTCAGTGCACGCCCGATATTGATGGATTTGCTGGTAAAGAGCTCAATGTAATTCTTGATGCCGATGTATTCCGGCGTAGTGAACCCGTTCCATTCCGTGAAGCTGTACGCAAGAGACATGACAATCGGCGCAATCAGAACACCGATAAAAAGAATCAGCGCCGGAAGAAGGAACAGAAAGATATTCAGCTTGTAGCGTAGTGGTTTATTCATCGTCCGTAACTCCTCTTAGGGTAAGAATGGGGAAGGTTCCCCGGGGATAAACCCGTCAGGAACCGTCCCCATCAAAATGTTGTTTTGAAAGACTCCGGGCGTTAATTATTTATTCAGCTCAGCATCCAGACCTTCAACATATTCGGTCGGGGTGACATCGCCAGCATAAGCCTGCTCGATATAGTCGAGGTAGGTGTTGGCAGCGTCAGCACTGAGGAAGTTGTCGCCGAAGAGAACCATGTCTTCTGCCTTGGAAGCCATATCGGCAGCAGCCTGGATCAGCTCATTGACTTCAGCGTTCGGATCAGCAGCCCAGCAGGGGAGGTTTGCACCGCTCTTGTAGTCTGCATCGGACATGAACTTGGCAAGCTCAAATGCTGCTTCTACTGCGAGCTCCTTGTTCTGGCTGCTCTCGGTAACAGCGAGGGTGTTGTTCGGTCCGCCGATCATCATGTAGAGGGAAGCATTCTCAGGATCGAGAACAGGGAAGGTACCGGCTTTCACGTTGAACTGCGCCTGTTCGCCGATGTCCTTGTTGTTCCAGGAACCATTCTGATAGAAAGCATACTTGCCGGCGATGAAGTTGTTCTTTACTTCGTCATTGCCGAGTGCGGGAGCACTGGGATCAAAGTACTCATTTTCAACCATGCTCTGGAAAGCTTCGATAGCCTTGATGTAACCGGCATCGTTCCAGGGAGATACGCCGTTGTAGATATCGCGGAGTTTTGCACCGCCGACAGACTTGATGACCAGCGGCTCAACATACTCGGACAGGCACCAGAGTTCCTTGCCGGAAACGCCGAACGGGATAATGCCGGCGGCCTTCAGAGCGTCGCAGCAGGCGATCATGTCTTCGTAGGTTGCAGGGATTTCTTCATAACCAACCTGAGCCAGCAGATCCATGTTGGCATAGAGGGTGATCAGAGACATGGTGTAGGGAACACCGTACATTTTGCCGTCATATGTGACGTTGACAGTCATGGCCTCGGGGAGCTCATCCTTGTAGCTCTCGTACTCTTTATCTACGCAGTAGACACGGCCGGCATTGACAAACTCACCAAGGAAGCCCATGCCCCAGGTGAAGAAGATGTCGGGCAGGCCTTCGCCGGAAGACATAGCAGCCTTGATCTTGGTCTTGTAGGCTTCGTTTGCGGTTGTGACATGCTCAATCTTGACACCGGGATGTGCAGCTTCGAATGCTGCGATGGCATCCACAAATGCCTGGTGGCTGGAGTCACTCTCAGTGGCGATGGACCACAGAGTCAGGGTAACATCGTCTGCGGAAGCGCTGATTGCACAGAGGGAAAATACCATGCAAAGAGCAAGTACTAATGCGAAGATTTTCTTCATTTTTGGAATCTCCTCCTATAAAAATTTGTGATCTTTATAATATTGCGGCATTTGCCGCCAATCACACAAGCTGACTGACCGATTCTCCCGGCAGCAGTTCGCCGGGGACGATGATCCTGTCCAGAAGAGCGGTCTTGGGGTGTTCAATAAGTTCAATAAGCTTTTTTGCTGCTTCCTTTCCGAGCCTGTCGGTATCCTGGTGCAGCGTCGTGATTTTCGGGCTCATCAGCTGGGACATGAGGATTCCGTCATACCCGATGACTGAGATATCCTCCGGAACCTGCAGCCCTCTCTCCAGAATTGCGCGGACACCGCCCGAAAGGGAAAAGTCGTCAGGGAAAAGAATACAGGTCGGCCTGTCGGCCAGATCCAGAAGCTTTGAAGTTACCTGATAGCAGACGTCCGGCTCATAATACTCGCCTTCTGCCATATACACATCGGGAACCTTGATTCCGTTTTCCTCGCAGGCACGGAAAAACCCGATTTTCCGGTTTTCTGTCACAGCTGTCGGTTCGCCGTAAATGTAGGCAAGCTTTCTGTGCCCCTTGGAACAGGCATAGCGGACAAGCGCTTCCATACCGGCAATGTTGTCGGAAAGGACCGAAGCCCTGCCGTTAAAAATATGATCGATCGTAACGACAGGCAGTGAGGAATTGACGATTTCAACAATCTGACTGTTGTAAAAGTCTACACAGGCAAGCAGTACGCCGTCCACACCGCGGTAAAGACAATGCTGGAGATAGGTTGCCGGTTTTCCGCCGATGTTGTGGTTGTTGATAAACGTGATATCGTAACCCTCGAGCTCGGCCTCTACTTTGAAGCTGTTGAGTAGTGCGGCAAAAAATTCATGTGTCAGGCCTCTGCTGCCTTCATCGATGAAGAGAACGCCGAGATTGTAGGTGCGGTTCGTTTTCAGCGCACGGGCGGCGGAATTGATGAAATATCCGAGTTCGTCCGCTGTTGCCCGGATCCTGTTCCGGGTTTCTTCCCCGATGTCCGGCTGATCATTCAGAGCCTTGCTGACTGTGGCAACAGAAACACCACAAACGTTAGCGATGTCTTTCAGGGATACCATCGCTCAGCTTAGCTCCTTTCAACGTAATCGTTTTCGTAACCTAAAGATACTATATTTCCCAAAAAATCGCAAGAGAAAATCCGCTGGTTTCAAGAAATTTAGCATTATTGCACAAAAAACAAGGGGAGAAATTTGTGCAATATGGACAAGCAAAACAGAAAGACTGAAAAATCTTTTCCAAAATGAAAATAAAACGAAAAAAATTTCCGGAATAAGTGTCAATTTACCTGTTTTTGCTGTTCGAAATCGATTAAGACAGATTGACGAACGACCTGTTATCTGCTACAATTAAATAAATTAAAGAGAACGGAGGCCCGCCGCTTATGAAGTTCGGATATTTTGATGACAAAAAGCGCGAATATATTATTAAGACGCCAAAAACACCTCTTCCCTGGATTAACTATCTCGGCAGCGAGGATTTTTTTACGCTTGTCTCCAATACGGCTGGCGGCTACAGCTTTTATAAGGATGCGCGCCTGCGCCGCATTACCCGCTACCGCTATAATGCCAGCCCGCTGGATCAGGACGGCTTCCATATTTACTTGAAAGCGGCAGGCGAGGTCTGGAATATCGCCTGGCAGCCTGTGCAGACTGACGTCAATTCCTATTGCTGCCGCCACGGGCTGGGCTATACGGTTTTTGAAAGCGAAAAGAAGGGCATTCTGGCTACACAGGAGATGCTGGTGCCGCGCGGTGAAGCCTGTCTGCTCTGCCGGATAACGGTTGCCAACGTCGGGGAAGAGAAAAAGAAAGTTGATGTTTTCCCCTATACCGAATTCTGTCTTTGGGACGCCATGGATGACGCTTCCAATTTCCAGCGCAATTTTTCTACCGGTGAAGTGGAAGTCACTGCCGATACCATCTACCATAAAACGGAATACCGCGAGCGGCGTGATCACTATGCATTTCTGTGGGCAAACCGCACTCCGGATGCCTTCGACACGGCGAGAGATGCTTTTATCGGCATCTACGGCAGCCCGGCAAAGCCTGCGGCAGTTTTCGGCAGCGGTTGCACGGGCAGCATAGCCCACGGGTGGGCACCGGTCGGTGCGATGCAGTTCTCCCTGGATCTTCTCCCCGGACAGACAGAGAGCATCATCCTGATGCTCGGTTATATTGAGAATCCGGAAGATGAGAAATGGGAAAGCAGCGGGGTCATCAACAAGGAACGTGCCGTTGCCATGCAGCAGCGCTATGACAGCGACAAAAAATTCTTCGCAGCAAGGGAAGAGCTGGCGGACTTCTGGAGCAGTCTGCTCTCCAACTTTACGCTTTCCTGCGAGGACGAGCACGTCAGCCGGATGGTCAATATCTGGAATCAGTACCAGTGCATGGTGACGTTCAACATGAGCCGCAGTGCCAGTTACTTTGAAAGCGGCATGGGACGGGGAATGGGATTCCGGGATTCCTGCCAGGATTTGCTCGGTTTTGTGCATATGATTCCGGAGCGGGCGAGAGAGAGAATTCTGGATATCGCAGCCACACAGTTCCCGGACGGCAGTGCCTACCATCAGTACCAGCCGCTGACAAAAAAAGGCAATATGGCGGTCGGCAGCGGCTTTAACGATGATCCGCTCTGGCTCATTGCCGGCACGGATGCCTACATCCGGGAAACAGGGGACTACTCCATTCTCGATGAACAGGTAGCGTTTGACTGTGATGCATCACTGGCGCAGCCGCTGATGGAGCATCTCCGCCGCAGCTTCAACTACACGGTCGAGCATCTGGGACCTCATCAGCTCCCGCTGATCGGCCGGGCTGACTGGAATGACTGCCTCAATCTCAACTGCTTCTCCGAACACCCGGGCGAAAGCTTCCAGGTGACAGGACCGAGCGAGGGCCCCGTTGCCGAGAGTGTGTTCATAGCCGGCATGTTTGTGAAATACGGCCGCGCCTATGCGGAACTTTGCAGCCATCTTGGCCTGATTGAAGAAGCGGAAGCCTCCCTCGCCCATGTGGAAAAGATGGAGAAAACTGTGCTGGATGCCGGCTGGGACGGCGAGTGGTTCCGCCGCGCATATGACGCCTTCGGTCAGCCTGTCGGCAGCAAGGAGTGCGAAGAGGGAAAGATTTTCATCGAGCCGCAGGGCATGTGCGTCATGGCCGGTATCGGCAAGGAGAGCGGAGAAGCCGAAAAAGCCATGCAGAGCGTGAAAGAGCATCTGGATACCAGGTACGGCATTGTGCTTCTGCAGCCCGCCTATACAAATTATTATCTGAATCTCGGCGAGATCTCCAGCTATCCTCCCGGCTACAAGGAGAACGCGGGCATTTTCTGCCACAACAACCCGTGGATTGTCTGTGCGGAGGCGGTTCTGGGGCACGGCAACCGTGCCTTCGAGGTCTACCGCCGCACCTGCCCCTCCTATCTGGAAGATATCAGCGAAATCCACCGCACCGAGCCCTATGTCTATCCGCAGATGATCGCCGGCAAAGACGCGCCCACCCACGGCGAGGCAAAGAACAGCTGGCTGACAGGCACTGCCGCCTGGACGCTTCTCTCCATTACCCAGGCGATTCTCGGCGTTGTGCCGACGCTTGACGGATTGAAGATCGATCCGTGCCTGCCTTCCGACTGGAAGGGCTTTGCAGTGTCACGCCGGTACCGCGGCGCGGTATACAATATCACGGTGGACAACGCTGCCGGCGCGGAATACGGCGTGAAGGAGCTCTTCGTCAACGGGCAGCCGCTGGCAGGCAATGTCATCCCGCCCGCCCCTGCGGGAGAAACCGTTGAAGTAAAAGTTATCATGGGATAAAAAACGACTTCCGGATCATGAAGATCCGGAAGTTTCTTATTGATGACAGGAAGCCGCCTTTTCGGCTTCCGGTGAGCTGCGTGACGGCGCTGTCGATCAGCGTTTCGATCACGTCGTCATACGCCGGGCCGATTTCATCCGTATGGCACACGGAGACCAGCAGCAGCCGTATCATCCCGACGGCTGTTTCAATGGGGATATTCAGCGTCACGCCGCAGATGTCGATCAGCCTTTTCACAATCTCATCGTCGCTGCGGTAAAGCTTTTCCCTCGCCTCTGCCGATACCCTGCGCTCTGCCTCTTTTGCTGTCTTTTTTCAGATTCTGATCAGTTCGTACTCTCTGGTTCCGAGGCCGATTTCCTCCGCGTGGATGAGGCCTGCTTCCCATTCCGCATCCGGATGGTTCAGATGGAAGTACTCGTGGTTTGGGTCTTCCTTCCAGAAGGATTTGATATGTTTGTCAAGGCGGCTGCCCTCGCATACGGGCATCTTGTTGCACAGGTCAACGCAGGCCTGATCCAGCGCAACCGGGTCAAAAGACGCCAGCATTCCGACG
>JAEEGJ010023639.1_pt1 | contig 12869 bp, 11 predicted proteins | sample 8958761 | NCBI WGS metagenome assembly JAEEGJ01 (sample SAMN16246546, study PRJNA631951) | gut metagenome | biome: gut microbiome; feature: rumen; material: RS-attached | host: Bos | place: Iran: Karaj | collected 2018-10
ACCATTTATAGTGTGCCGCAGACCTGTCCCAAGTGCGGTAGTCATCGAACAAGACCCTCTGGCCTCATGGGACGTCTTCATAGCATTGTATACAAGAAGATTTGGGAGAGTATGGAATAAATTAGTATAATCTTCTGCTAATATTTTTAACTCATTTATATGATAAAAGTAGTTATATCAGAAGAGCACGAATGTGATAAGGGAGCTGTTGCAGTAATGCGCAGTTTCGCCAAGGACTTCGAGAGCCTTGCATCAATGAAGTTTAAGAAAAGTGACATTTACATAGTGGTTCATGGCAATACAAGTAACAATGGCTACTATGTAGATTGTACCTTGCTCAATGATAATAAGTATGACAGCAATTTCTATAGCATCGAGTATGATATAAAGAAACTTGCTGCTAAACATCATTGTGATTGTCACTTTGATGACAGGACAAATGTCTTTTTCTTGTTCTAACAATTTTCCAAACGTTTTCATATACTTGTTTTAAGAATAACATAACAAATAAAAAATGGAAAACAATGATTATTTGAACAACTTGTCGTCTGATATTCAGAATATGAATATTTCTGAGGAAGACAAGAAGAAAATTCAAGAGAATCTTCTTAATTTGAAAAAAGAGAAGATTAACCTTATGATTACAGGTGCTACAGGTTGTGGCAAAAGCTCTACTATCAATGCTCTTTTTGGAGAGGAAGTTGCTAAAGTAGGATCGATTGATCCCGAAACTATGACAATAGCCAAATATGACCTGAATAATCTTGTAATTTGGGATACTCCAGGTCTTGGCGATGGTATTGAGAAAGATCGCCAACATGCAGTCAATATAGCTAGAAAATTGCAAGAAAAAGATGCTAACGGGGATTTGTTAATCGATTTGGTATTAGTGATTCTTGATGGTTCCTCTAGAGACCTTGGCACTTCTTATGAGCTTATTCGGAACGTCATTATTCCTAACTTGGGACCAGAAAAAGAAAGCCGAATTCTTGTTGCTATTAATCAATGCGATATGGCTATGAAAGGCAGGTATTGGGATGAAGAAAACAATAAGCCAGAGCCAAGACTGGTAGAGTTTCTAGAAGCAAAAGCCAATTCGGTTCGCGAAAGAATATTAGAAGGAACAGGTATCAACACTTCTCCAATTTACTATAGTGCTGGTTTTAAGGAAGAAGGTATGCCTCAAGTTCAACCATATAATCTGTCAAAGCTTTTGTACTACCTCGTTAAATATACACCTGTTAGGAAACGCTTGTCATACATTGATCATATCAATGAAGATCCTCGTGTTTGGGAAGATGATGATAAGATAAAAGACTACAAGGTGGAAACTGAAAAGGGTTTCTGGGAAACCGCTAAAGAGTATGCATTAAAGGGTTTAAAGTTTGTAAATGAACATAAAGAAGAAATAATTAATTTTATAATTGCTGTTGCCTCACGAGGTAAGGGTGGAAAATTCGGAAAAACTGTAAAGAAAATTCTTAAATTTTTTAAATAATTATATACTATCAACTATAAATGTTTTATCATATGAAAGATTCAAGATTCAAAAATATTGAGGAACTCATTGACAATAATCAAGATCTGCCTCGCAATGTGAAAGAACAGTTGAAGGAGAACTTCCGAAAATTACGTTCTCAGCAAATGAACATCATGGTGACTGGCGCTACAGGTTGTGGCAAAAGCTCTACTATCAATGCTCTTTTTGATACAGAGAAGGCGATTGTTGGAACTGGTCCTAACCCAGAAACAATGGACATCAAGCGCTATAATTTGGATAATCTCGTAATATGGGACACGCCAGGTCTTGGAGATGGTAAGGAAGCAGACGAACGCCATACAAAATATATTATCGAAAAGTTGCATGAGAAGGATTCCCGAGGTTATTTGCTAATAGATTTAGTGCTGGTAATTCTTGATGGTAGTTCACGAGACCTTGGAACTTCTTACGATTTGATTAATTCGGTTATAATTCCCAACCTCGGAGAAAAAAGGGACGGACGTATTCTAGTCGCAATCAATCAATGTGATGTGGCAATGAAGGGACGTTATTGGAATTCGGAAAAGCATCTTCCTGAACAACCATTAATTGATTTCTTAGAGGAAAAGGTGAGGTCTGTAAGAAATCGCATTTATTCATCTACGGGTGTCGATGTTGACCCTATGTACTATAGTGCTGGTTTTAAAGAAAAAGATATGCCTCAAGAGCCATCTTTCAATATCAATAAGCTATTGTACTATATTATTTCCAAGGCTCCAGAGGAAAAACGGATATTTGTCTATAAGACTGTGAATCAAGAATCTGTTAAGTCTGATACGCAGTTCGAAGAACGTAAGTATAGGGAAGAAACCGAACAAATTGTAAAAGAAAGCGCTTGGAAGTCTGTTATGAAAGGCGCTGCTGGTGGTGCTGCTATTGGAGCTGCTTTCGGAGGACCAGTAGGTGGCATCATTGGTGCAGGTATAGGTGCAGTTTTTGGGTGGTTTTCAAGATAGAAATGGCATTTAACCCTTGAAAAATATGAAGAGAGATATATCGAACTATAGGATTAAAGATATCCGAAAGAAACTTGACATTTCTGGCATCTGTCCACTTGATGTAATGATAACAGGTGTGACAGGTGCTGGAAAATCTACGACATTGAATGCTTTGTTCGAAAAGACCGTTGCAAAGGTAGGCGATGGAGTAGACCCAGAGACGATGAAACTTGGTGCATATAGACTGAATGATTGGCTTCGTCTGTGGGACACTCCTGGCTTGGGTGATGACAAAGACGCAGATGAAGAACATAAACAAGAAATGATCGAGTTGCTACGGAAAAATGCGATAGATGGATCATCATCACTGTTTGGATTTATTGATCTTGCTATTATTGTTATCGAAGGAAGCAAAAGAGACCTTGGAACAACAAGAACACTGCTGGAAGACGTTATCCTACCAAATATTGAAAGTAATCGCGTACTTGTTGTCATCAACCAAGCAGATGTCGCTATGAAAGGAAAGCATTGGGATTCAACGCGGAATTGCCCTGATTTTGGACTGAAACTCTATCTTGACAATTTCGCAGCGTCGTTACAAGAAAGAATACATAGAGATACTGGGTTAATGATTCCACGTCCTATCTATTATTCGGCAGAAAAAGGGTATAATATCGAGTCTTTTATGGATTTTATAATCGAAAATATGCCTTTAGCTAGCAGAAATGGTATTGATATAGTTAAAAAATGTGGCGAGCCTTCTGAGGTCACAATTGAAGAGGCTCAATACATATATAATGAAGAAGACAATTTTATTTATTTCTCTTTCGATAAGATTGAGAATAATTGGCAAGGAACCGGCGCATTACAGATCGTTTGCTGGCTGTCGGATACAAGATTCTCTTTTGATGATGGTTGGGGTTCTGATAATAACATTGTAATAGACCACCGATATATTGATCACATTCCAGGTGGTGGATATTTAGGGAAGAAAGAATTCTTTTTTGATTTGCGCACTGTTCTTGATATTAATAGTTTCCGGTATTTTGAATTCACGATTAATGAATTAAATGAAGACGGAAAATGGTATATTATTGATCATCGTTACGTAAGTACAGACGATATTCGGGATTGACAACTATAATCACTTTCACTAGTGTCCTATTATATTGGACACTAGTGTTTTCAGTATATAATTTTCAGTATATAAAAGGTATTGTTATGATCGAAAGTGTTAATCAAATGTTAAAATATATGTTGATACTTTCAAGTTTCAATAATTGTTAGTATATTTGCACCCTAAAATTAGCTATGCAAGATGAACCATGATCTTCATGCTTCTCAAAAGACAAAATAGAGTGATTCGACTTCTTTGTCTCTATTTTGTAGCTTGTTACGAAATACACACAAAGTATGTTTCCACAACTTTATTTCTTCAAAGCTAATAAACCTTATTCAAATTTAATCTGTATCTTTGTAATCAAGACTAACGATAAAATCTATAACCTATGCCCATATATCAAATAACCACCAAGTATCGCAAGAGTGTGAATGGTATTCGCATCGAGCCTGGCATGTCGGTTCAGGGCGTCACCAAGAGTCTAAGCAATCCCGTCGTGACCAATGGCGATCAAACTGTCATCGATGTTTAATTGTATTGTATTTGATGAGAATATTCAAAAAGAAACAACCTGTTATTGATATATTTGTATAGTAACACATATTATGAATCAAAACGAATTGAAAGACGATTATTCTCCACTGGAGAACCTTATATTAACGCAAACTTTCGATTTGGATTCTATCCAAAGGCATTCGGAAGCAATGCGTCAGTATTTGATTGCTTATTCTGGCTCTGATGCGAGACAGCAATTGACAGCGGGTTTGTCACAAATAGCAGAAAGTAGAATCCATCCAGATTACGTCAAGCAGAATCTAAAGCAACAGGCAGGATATTCTGCTGAAATTAAATATGTCGCCGATAGAAATGCCGAGGCAATTTTACAAGGTGATCCAAATCGATACGTTAGAACAGATGATTTACCTGGACATTATAATGATCCGATTTTTGACCATGTTCAAGTAAATGAACAGGGCCATGTGATGTGGGAAACAGGAGAGCAAATGAAGTTTATTAAAATGAAGTTCTTTTGGGAAAAAGAAGGACAAAAACAGTTTGTTGAAGCAGATGGTGAAAAATGGTTAGATAAAATGATATCTGATTCTGATTTCCATAAATATTTTGAACATGATGCCACATTAACTTGTCCAAGTGATGGTTACGAGGTTATTTTAAAAGCGGCAGATAAAAAAATTGAAAAGTTACAATCCCAGATAGATCGACTTAATGCTGATGGAAAATTTGATATAGCTGCGTCCAAACAATTGGAAATAGACAAGACTATCCAGCTTAAGAATAATCTAAAAGATAGTGGTATTACTTCAACGGAAGCCATGTTAGCCAGGTTGTCGCCAACAGTGTCAACAGCGATAGATATGGCTAAAATAGGACATCAAGCAGGTTTGTCCCAATTAAAAAATGGCACATGGGCAATTGTGGCTTCGGGCATGTCAATCTACAAGAATGCTCTTGCGTATTTCAATGATGAAAAGACTCTAATGCAAGCGTTAGGTAGTGTAGGTGTAGATGTTGTTAAAGCAGGTGGAGCCACCTATGGTTTAGCATTTGGAACTTCAACAATTGGTGCGACATTAAGTAATTCCGCCAATTCTACTTTGCAAAGTATCGGATCAAGTACATGGGCACCGGCTTTTTTGGCGTTAACAGCATTAGAAGCCGGGAAGAGCCTTAATAAATTAAGAAAAGGAGAGATTACACCATCGGAGTGTTTCTCTGAGTTAACGGAAAAGACAGTAGTCGTTGCCGGAGCCCAACTTGGAGCGGCAATAGGTCAGGGTTTAATCCCAATTCCTATAGTAGGAGCAATGATCGGTTCTGTCGTTGGTTCCGTTATCGCAACTTATGTCGTAGGAGGCTGCAAGGCTATGTATTATGATATAAAGACTATTGATGCACAGGTCGAAAGAGCACATGAACGTAGTCTTGCAATACAAGCTCAATGTGCTGAAGCTATACGACAAATTCGTTATCAAAGAATGCAGATGCAGATGCTCGCAGCTCAATATATGTCTGGTTTTATGCAAACATTTAATCAGTCATTCGATTTGATGAAAGAGTCTATCTTGACAGATAATATTGATATGTTTATTTATGCAAACAATCTTATTGTTGAGAAATGCGGAGGACAAATTCAATATCGAACAATGAAAGAGTTTGATGATTTTATGAATAGTAATCAATCCTTTAAATTATAAAAAAATGGGTATTTTAAATTTTTTTACGGGAGGCTCCGAGGCTTCTGATAATTTTGAAGAAGCAAAAAGGACTAATGAATTGGCAGATTTCATAGTTGAAGATGCTCAAAATGATTTCTTGGTCGCTAAGGATTCTTGTGAGGAATCATTGAAAAAATTAGACAATAGAAAGCAGGAACTCTTCAAGGGACCTTTGTCTAGATTTGTTAATAACTTTTCAAAAATAAAGAAAGTCGATTTCACTGTTCCTCAAGGACTTTACGAACTTGAAAAGTACACAGAAAGCCACGAAGATGACTACTATTTATATTATCCAAGTTTAACTAGAAATACTACTATTTGGGAATCTTCATTTGTTAAAAATGTGGTAACAGGTGGAGTTGCAGCAGCTAGTGGCCTTGTTGGTCTAGGTCTTACTGCGACAATCTTGAGACCATACATAAAGAAAAAGTCACGAATTGCTTTGGATGAAGCGAATGCAAATTATGCAGAGGCAGAATTAGCTGCGGAACAATATGAAGCCGCTTCAGAATTATGTTCGTATATCGAGGCTAGGTCCGAAATGTTTATTTCGGTTCTGGATAAGTTAAATGAGCTATTTGTTCCTTTGGTTTCTGTCATGTCAGTTACAATTAGAAAAAAGGGAACAGATTATTCTTGTTATTCATTACAAGAACGTAAGAACTTAGCTTCTGCTGTTTCACTAGCAAGCAGCATTAAATCTGTACTTGATGTTGCCATTTTGAATAGCGATGGAGAGCTTACACAGGAATCTAAGCAATTATGTATCGACATGGCAGAACAGCTCGAGCTACCTTGTGATCCCTCCTCTTTGGGAGATGAAGATAGTCAAGAGGAATCTTTTGGCTATTTAAGTGAACAAGAAAGTTTGGATCCTATTGAACAAAGGATTAAAGATATTATCGTCGAAAGGTTAGGGGTTGTAGAATCGGAAGTAACCCGGTATGCTTCTTTTTCCGAGGATCTTGGAACTGATTCTGTAGATGCTGTTGAGCTCATCATGGATTTCGAGAAGGAGTTCGGTATTACCATTTCGGAAGAGGATTCAGAATATATTTCTACAGTAGGAGATGCGTATGATTATATCAAATCCAATATTAAATATTTCCGAACATCATATTAATTCATAATTATTTACGTAAGACTTTTATGGACGAAAATATGCTTAACAATATCCGTCAGGCGTTAGATATTAATGAGAGACGGGCAAGAGAATTAGAGAATATTATTTCTAATCCTAAAGTAACAAAAGATGAAATTGAATATATTGATAGTATCATGGCTCTTTTTGAAGATGGTTCGTCAATAATTCCTCGGCCTAGGATACTTGACCGACAACGCCAATTAATGGGTATTACGGAGGAACGTGCCAAAGAAATTGAAACTTCATTGGCAAATCTATGTATCGAAGAACAAGAGTATCTGAACCGCTGTATCGAATTGAGAAAAAAAGACGAATCTTCTAACCAAGAGGTCGAGATAAAAGAGAAAGACTCTAATATTCGTGATTTTATTTCTGATGTTTCAGGCATTTCTCAAGACAACCTTAAAGAGATAGAAGAAAAAGGAAAAACTTTTATAAAAGGATTGGCTGCTTTATTGGATTAGTATTGGATTAGCATTTGTGTCGGGAACCCCGTATCGGCATCGGCTTTCAAAGACTATGACGCATTCTCCGAAAACTATGGTGATTTTCGGAGAAACTATGATAGGGCAGATGGTGGCTCATCCTATTCCAAACTTATCTCCAAAATTATGCAGCTATTGTTCCCAGCATCATTCTGATTAATGAATATGCTGTAGTATATCGAGTGCTGAGTTTTCAGTTTTTCCTCATATATCCAGAAGGCATTCTAGATCCTAGTCGGGTTATCATTATTTATTAGACTGAGTTGAGACAAGATACCATGCTTTCTGTCCATAATAATAAATGCTGAATTTGAGTGTCTTATATGCAGAATTATAAAGGAGGCTATATAATGCCCGGAAACATGCAAGTATGATTAACTCTTGTCCCTATGGCCATTTGTGGTATGGATGGAAACTGAAGAATAAAACATTCAAAGCTAATAATGGCACAAGAATTATAATGTACTATCAGAAATTAGGTGAATACGAAGATTTATAATACCAACACTCAAAACATATATAAAAAATGAACGATAATAAAAAACAACTTGAAGAATGGGCAGAGTTGGATTGCGACGCTGCCGACTTTGACGAATTAGAAAGCAAATTGGAATCCGAGTTAGAGGAACAAATGTCTGACTTGAAAGGCTTAGAAGAGGATAGAGAAAAGATAGGTAGCCCTGATACTCTTGGTGAAACTGTGATGAACGTTGTCTGGGAGCAATTTATCAACCAAGTTGGTGTTGTCGCTGGCGAAGATTTCATCAAAGAAAATCGTGGCCTAAAGCTTGACTTAAGAGATTCTGCTCATATTCAAACTACTGAGCTTTTTGCCGATGGAAAAATTGCTACTCACAATGACAAAATTGATTATCAACAGCGATATGATGATTGGCAGTCCAATTTTCTGCACGATAAAGAAGGTAATGTAAAAAACCACGAAACAAGAACAGGTAAAAAGGAAGCAACCTTGAATTCTGAAGCTCGCAAACCTTTCGACCAAGGTAGACCTTCTGGTTCCGTTGAACGTGGAACCGATATGGATCACACAGTTTCTGCTGGAGAGATTATCCGTGACCCTGCGGCGAATGCTCATATGACAAAAGAGGAACAGATTAAGTTTGCCAATAGCGATGCAAATCTCAATGAGATGGATTCAAAACAGAACCGATCAAAGGGAGATAAATCCATGACGGATTGGTTGGATAATCCTAACAGTAAAGGTCAGAAACCCAAAGAGATATTTGATATTTCCGATGAACAAGAAAAGCAATATCGCGAAAAAGATATTGAAGCTAGAGCAGAATACAAAAAACAAAAGAAAGATGCAGAACAACGTTCTGTTGAAGCAGGTAAACAATCTCAAAAAGAAGAAGCTATGCGCATCGGTGGCAAAGCACTTAGATCTGTTGTTATGGGCCTATTGGCTTCTCTTATCAAAGATATTATCCGCAAGCTTATTTCTTGGTTCCGCACTGGAAACAGAAAACTTAGCAGTTTCATAGATAGTGTTAAAGAAGCGATTAAATCCTTTGTTTCAAACTTGAAGGAGCACTTACTTAATGCAGGAAATACACTTGGAACAACAATTTTTACAGCTATATTTGGACCTGTTATTGGCATGATCAAAAAGGCATGGATATTCTTGAAACAGGGATATAAGTCAGTTAATCAGGCCGTCAAGTTCCTAAAAGACCCTAAAAACAAGAATATGCCATTTAGCCTTAAAATGATGGAAGTCGGCAAGATTGTTATTGTTGGATTGACGGCTGGTGGTGCAATCGTTTTGAGTGAAGTTATTGAGAAGGGACTGTTGACTATCCCTGGATTTGGTTTTGAAATACCATTGTTGGGTAGTTTAGCAAATATTATTGGAATGTTCTTGGGAGCACTTGTAAGTGGTCTTATTGGTGCGTTGGCACTCAATCTTATAGATCGAGTGATTTCCAAGAAACTTAAAGAAATAAATCTTCAAAAACAGATTGAAAAGAAAAGCGATATAATCAAAACACAAGTTTGTCTTCTTGAAATAACAGGGAAGCGTGTCGAGAATACAAGAAACGAAACGCTTAATAGCATTAGTTCTAGACATATAGAAGCCACAGATGTAATGAAGGCTTCTATTCAGAATATTATGACAAATACAGAAGAGATTGAAGCTCCTCTTTTTGAAAATGCGGAGATTATTGAAGATGATTCAGCGCAAGTGTCTGAAAATGAAGATTCATTAAATGATTTATCTAATTTAATTAACTCAATCAAGTAGTGGTATGCCAAATGAAATTATAAAACCTCATACTTTTGAGGTTGCAAAGAGCAACATTCAGACTTTAGCTCATAACGTACCTCCTACGGTTTCATTGAGACAGTTTCCTACGGAAGGCACAATATTCTCTTGGAATGAACATAACATTACAGGAAATGAAGCAAATAGTCTGCTTGTTTCACCGTTACAAAATACACTCATTAACTTAAATTCAAATATCCGGTCTTTGTTTATTATTGCGGATGAAGTTTACAAAGCTTTAGAATCTCTTGACAAGGAGTACATATCAGGTATTATTGCCGCAGTCAGATCTGCAGAGGTTGCAAGCAATCAAGCCAAAACGGCAAGTTCAAAAGCAGAGCATGCAAGCAAGCAAGCACTTGATGCAAGTAAGCAAGCTTTAGATGCCTCAAATAAGGCCAACTCAGCTCAAGCGGATATAAAAAGGACAATAGAAGCCCTTAAGACTACAGTCCAAATTCTCAAGGACTTTAAAGAAGAAGCAACTAAAAAAATAGCGACTGTGTCAACGTTGAATAAACAGATTACTACAATAAATTATCAAATTCAACGTGTTGAGCAAACTGATGGGCAAACAAAAAGAAAACTTAATTCAATTGACGAACGAATCAAGGCAATGGAATTAAGCATTTCATCTGTATCTAAATCTGCAGATAAACTTCACTCTTTTCTAGCAAGTCTTACTCATATCAAAGACGTAGATAAGATATGGGATGATCTTAATCAATCTAAAGAAGTAGTCAAGGGACTGATAGACACGTTAACTCCTTTCATGAGTCGTGTCAATGAATCTTACAAAGAATTAAAAGATAGTATCTCACAAATAAAAAAACGTGTTGATCCCCTAACTCATTTGCCAGATGTCGATGCCATCTGGAGAGACGTCGAAGGTCACAAGACGGACCTCGCCGGCTTCCATGGGCAGGTCGATGAATTCATAGGAAAGGTGAACCAGGCAACCGAACGCATCAACAATGACATCGTTGCACTTCAACAGTACCGCTCAGTTCTGGAGTCATACCAGCATCTTGGTGACATCGATGCAATCTGGGGAGACGTCGAAGGTCACAAGAAGGACCTTGCCGAATTCCACAGACAGGTCGATAACCTCATTTCAGAAGTCCATATTGCTCAAAGAGAAATCAAAGAATCCATTATCAAAATGGAAGAAAAAAATACTGCTGCACATTCTAGATATGAAAAACGTATAAAGATTGCTTACTATGTAGGTGGCAGTGCAGTAGGACTTTCCGTCATTAATTATATTCTACAAATAATAGGTATTCTTTAAGTATGAATAGATACGAACAAGAACTTTTGCAGTGTTGTTCTCGACTTGATGCTGTAACAACTAGAAATGGCAATGTGTCTAATTAGGGTTTACTGAATAATATTATTTAATTGAATATTAACTATTTATAACACTGAATATTTGAAAAATTAACAAATAGTTCGTATCTTTGCGTGTTAAAACTACAGAAATGAAGTATACATCACAGGCAAAACAACTCACAATAGGCGAGTTCAGGTCCTCTCTGGAGGGACTGGACAAGTCGAACCGATGGGTTATGCTTGGCGACCTCATGCCCTGGGCAAAGATAGAGAAGCTCTACAATTCTAGGCTGCATAATCAGGATTGTGGTGCAGGCAACAAGCCGGCACGCATGATTATCGGGGCGGTGATCATCAAGCACAGGCTCGCCTTGTCAGACGAGGAGACAATACAGATGATCCGGGAGAATCCCTATATGCAGTACTTTGTCGGCCTCAGCGAATTCACAGACAAGCCCATCTTCGACCCGTCTCTTTTCGTCACCATCCGCAAGCGTATTGGAGTTGAGGATTTCAATTCCATGAGCGTCTCACTGCTCGAGAAGCAGGTGAAGCAGATGGAGGAAGCGGAGAAACGTGACGGGAAAGAAGACAAGGGGGAAGAGCCCAATGGTGATTCGCCCGATGCAGAGGAAGGGACAAGGAAGGAGGTAAAGAGAGAAGACCTGGGCAAAGAGTTTACAGACGAGCAGGGGCGCCTCCACAAGGGTGTGCTGAAGATAGACGCCACCTGTTCGGATGCCGAGGTCCGCTATCCTACGGATGTCGATCTCGTCCATGACGGCTGCAAGGTCATCAACCGCTACATGGACAAGATCTGCGAAACCTTTGGACTGCCTCGTCCCGCCAGCCATTACAAGTCTACACGATACGAATACCTCCGGCTGATCAAGAGAAAAGCCAAGAAAGGGAATCAGGTCAAATCTACAATGCGAATATTGCTTCATTATCTCCATGCAGATATTCAGGGCTTTATGGACCTTGTCGCTCCATCGATGCGCTTCTACGACGCACTCTATTCATACGAGAAAAGGACCGTGACAGCCATTATCAAGATGTATCATCAGCAGTTGCAGATGCTGACCGACAATGTGCATCAGTGTGCCGACCGCATCATCAGCATCTTCCAGCCACATCTTCGACCAATAGTCAGGGGGAAGGCCAAAGCCCGGGCCGAGTTCGGTGCCAAGACGGGAGCCGGCATCTATGAAGGGTACACCTTCATTGACCATCTGAACTGGAATGCCTACAACGAGGAATCCGATGCAGAGCTTCAGATCGAACTTTTCAAAGAGCGTTTCAGTTTCCTTCCGGCCACCATCCTTGCAGACAAGATCTACATGAACAAAGCCAACCGGAAGCTCTTCAAGGATTACGGGATCCATGCCTACTGCAGGCCGCTGGGTCGACCACCCAAGGAGCCGAAATCCCCAGAATATCTGGCCCGGATGTCGCAAGCCGTCGGAGACAGGAACGAAGTCGAGGCCACATTCGGAACCGGCAAGCGAGTTTATCGAGCCAACAACATCCGAGCCAAATTGCCCGACACGGCCGCCAGCTGGATAGGGTCTTGCTACTTTGTCAAAAATCTGATGAAGTTCTTAAGGGAACTTTGTCATGTCCTAACCGAAATATGCCGTTTGCTGGATTGGCGTATCATTTCGAGGCGGATTATCTACACCCCCTTGAGATTGGCAGCATAATAATTCAGCGAACCCTAATTGGTTTTTCGAACTGATTTAGTTTTTTTTCGATGTTTTTGCTCAAAAGGAAAAACTTCTCACTG
>JAEEGJ010023642.1_pt1 | contig 12866 bp, 9 predicted proteins | sample 8958761 | NCBI WGS metagenome assembly JAEEGJ01 (sample SAMN16246546, study PRJNA631951) | gut metagenome | biome: gut microbiome; feature: rumen; material: RS-attached | host: Bos | place: Iran: Karaj | collected 2018-10
GTTGCAGCCGAGGGTGAACACCGTGCAGGCGACGGTACCGGGGTAGTCCAAAAGTGTCAGTTTCTGAATTCCCCCAAGTCTCATTCCTTACGTTCCCTTCCTTCGCAAAACCCTGATTTTTAGGTGCGAAACGTCCCGCTATTACCCCGGGACGCTTCTAAAGGATACCCATATATAGTGGTCAAGTCAAGACGAGAACACAACATTTTGTGGTTGTAGTCGTTTTGTAACAAGAATGAAATATTTTCGCAAAGATCATTGATACAGGGCCTTTCAGGGTGATCTTACCCCCGAAAGGCCCTGAACATGAGGACTATATTTTTCGATTTTGATGGAATTTCAGACCCCAAATTGTGGAATCAGTCCACCTTCTCCAGGACATCGATCAGGACAGTCTGAGTGACGTCTCTTCCGGGAAGGGTGACCTTGATCTCCGCCCTGCCCCAGCCGTCCTTTACGGTCCTGACGTAGAATCCGCCCATGCCTCCGAAAATGTCGCAGTCACATGAGCTGACGCCTGATGCTCCGCCTCCGGTAAGCTCTACCGGTCCCTTTGCGGTAACGATCGCGGGCGTGTTGAAGAACGGCAGTACGTTTCCATACTCATCCGTAACCTTGACGCGGACCGCGCAGCAGTCGTATGTGGAGCCTTCCTTGAGGACATCGGCGCTCACATCGCATTCAAGCCTGACCTCTTTGACCGGTGCCTTGGTCACGGTGATGACTTTCACGCCGTCCTTTATGCCTTCAAATCTGTATGTGGGAACCTTGTTCTCTCCGCGTCCGTCAACGTACTTGCGGTAGAGATTGTACATGTCTTCATAACTCATGTGGTAGCGGAGCATCAGTTCGCCCATTTTCAGTTTGAGCCTGAACGGCATCTTCATGCCGTCACATGCCACGAAGTTCAGGCCCTCCTTCAGGATCTTGGCCTGTTTTGGCGTAAACTTCTCTTCTTTTTCGAGCCTTTCTCCGATGTAATCATCGATCAGGATGGGCGCTTTTTTCAGGTTCTTGTATCTGTCTTTAGTATGTCTGTACTCATTTATGAAGACGTCGTCCTTATACATCTTCACGCTGTCACAGTTTGTATAGATATAGACTTTACCGCGGTTCTCGGCAGGATGTTCGCCGAAATCCATGGATGAGCTGATCTCCAGGAAAGGTTCCTGCGCGCCCTGAGCGGCATAGACGGAAGCTGCGAGCTTGTGGTTCCTGAACATGTCGCAGACACCGTGGTGACAGATGGCATCGCCGCTGCCGAAATCACCATGCGTGTTGTAGTCGGCAAAGCACCATCCTATCGCGCCCGCGATGCCTTCCTCGCCGAAAGCGGCATCAAGGACGTTGCAGTGACGGAGGGCATGCTCACTCCTGTGCTCCTCGGGATCGAATGTCTTCGTCGGGAACATGTGGCCATTGAACTCAGAAATGAAATATCCCTTATAGATATCAGGCGTGACTTTATTCTTCGGCTTGCAGCCCGGGTTGCTTCCGGAATGCGAGAAGTCGTTGAACGCATAAACATCCTCTAAAAGCGAACTCTTTTCGAGATATCTGATGCCTGTCGTCTGCCTTGTGGGATCGCACTCATGCGCGACCTTGTTTGTCTTTTTGTAAAAGTCGTCGTCATCCAGAGACTCGTTTATCCTGACGCCCCAGACGATTATCGACGGGTGGTTCCTGTACTGCTCGACCATCTCGCGGCAGTTCTTCACCGCCTGTTCCTTCCATTCGGAATCGCCGATGTTCTGCCAGCCCGGCATCTCGGTTACGACGAGAAGTCCAAGCCTGTCGCACTCATCAAGGAAATAATGGGACTGAGGGTAATGGGACGTGCGGACAACGTTGACTCCGAGCTCCTGCTTAAGGATCTTTGCATCAAGGCGCTGAATGTTCTCGGGCATCGCGTATCCGACATAAGGGTAGCTCTGATGGCGGTTGAGTCCCATGAGCCTGACCCTGACGCCGTTAAGGAAGAAACCTTCCGCCCTGAATTCAGCGGTCCTGCATCCGAACGTGGCCTTCTTTGTATCGAGTTTCTCGTCATCGAGCATGAGCGTGCATTCGATAGCGTAGAGATTAGGGGATTTGATGTCCCAGCGCTTAACGTTGTTTATCTTGAACTCTGCGGTGCCTTCTTCGAAATAGCCCTGATTTACGGCTTCATCGGTGCTCAGGTCTCGCACGAGATATTTGACTTTCGCTCTCGGGTCTTCGCCGTCCAGATTGACGGCAGCCTTTACGTTTCCGTCCATGTCGCCGGTAACGAAGATGTCCTTGATGAACATGCCGTCATAGACATCCATGTGGACTTCGCGGTAGATGCCGCCGTAAGTCATGTAGTCAGTAATGTAGCCGAACGGGGGAACGTTGAGGCTCTCCCTCGAGTCGCACTTAACGCTGACGAAGCAGTCACGGCCGAAAGTGACAAGGTCTGAGATCTCGCAGCTGAACGAGGTGTATCCGCAGAAATGCTCTGCGACCTTTACTCCGTTTACCATAACTTCCGCGCAGTGTGCGACCGCGTCAAAAGTCAGGAAAAGGCGCTTGCCCTCCCATTCACGCGGAATGCTGATCACCTTGCGGTAACCCGAGATCATCTCATACTCTTTATTGTTGAAGTAGTTAAAAGGCGTGACCTTCACGCTGTGCGGCAGACGTACCTCTGTCGTGTCGCCCACTTTGTAGATCGGGGCACTGAGCTCGTCGTTATACTTCGGGGTAAATTCCCAGCCGTCATTAATGTCGATCCTCATCGGCTTATCCTTTCTGCTTCTTTTCCACGCGGTTAAGCTGCGGCCTGACTTCAACCTCGGTCACGCAGGCCCCGTCCCTCATGCTCAAGATGTTTCTCACGCATTCAGCGGTATCCTCAGGCACGAGGAAACATCCCGTATCGTCTGAAGGCTCAAAATCCGCATTTCTGTAAAGCCTGGTCCCCCTTGTGAGATCCGGGCAGACCGTTACTACTTTAACACCATGCTTCCTCGCCTCTTCGAAAAGGCTTCTGCCGAAACTCCTAAGCCCCGCCTTGAGCGCACCGTAACAGGCTCCGTGAGTATTTATCCTGGTGGAAGTCACAGATGCTATATTAATAATATAACCTTTTCTGTCCTTAATTTTTGGAAGGATTGCGGAAGTGATTATCATGGGGGCCTCTAAGTCCACCCTGCACATCTCGCTGATCTGCTCGGGCGTCATGAACTCCGTAAGGCCGTAATAAGCTGACCCTGCTGCATTTACCAATACATCAACTTCCTTGAATGCCGAGAGCTTTTTAAGCAGTATGTCAGTATCCCTGATATCCATGGAGATGCGCTCCTCGAAAAAGGAAACGTCACCCTGAAAGACCCTGCCTATTCCGTAAACTCTGTAACCCTCTTCGGAAAGCATCTTTGATATCGCGTATCCGATACCCGACGATGCGCCTGTTACTACCGCGGTCTTCAGTTCCATGTAAATATCTTCTCCTCTGCGATATGGCGTTTGAGCCTTGTGCACATGAATTCCTGCAACTGCCTGTCGGTGTCTTCCTCATACTGGGCGACACCGTTCCTTATAACATAAGGGTACCACGCAATCTCAGAATCCAAACACTTTTTTCGCATTGAAGAAAGATATTCTTTAGATATCCTGAAACAGCCTACGCTGACATCCGTAAGCTTTGAAAAATCTATTATTTCCGCGGCGTGATCCGCGAACTTTCCGTACAGTTCACGCCAGCCGTCAGTAAGTATCATGGGGTCAAAACAAAGCCTGACATTGCATCCCGCATCTATCGCACGGGCAGCTGCCTTCAGTCTGTCATCGGCAGAAGGCGTGTTCTTCTCATACTTTCGCACGATCTCATCAGGCGAGACCGTGAATGCATAGATAACGTTAGTGACGTTCTCGAGCACCGGCGGAGCGGCCTTAGTGCGCAGCTCCACGAGAAGGTCTTTGTTCCGCTTTGCAAGTTCTATCCATTTGCCCGCGAGTCCGGTCAGTCCGTCAAGCGCTATCAGATCGGTATCGTAAGAAGCGCAGACATATAAGGAGCCTTCCTCAAGAAGTTCGCTGACGTCCTTTTCATAGTCCTCGAAATTGACAAACACGACGATGTTCGAAGAAGGGTACATCCCCTTGAGATAGCAGTATTCGCAGTCGAAAAGGCAGTTCATGACACTGCTCGAATAGTAGAAGTTCCTCTGACCGAAAGACTGGCACACGGGCGCTCCTTTGAATATCCTGCTGCCTTCCCTGACCGCAAGGATAAGCGCGGGAGAGTTCTTCTGCGCCTGAGTGTCCTGCCTGGGTCTGTCGAAAACATCCTTATAGTGAGATACCGGAATCACCACTGCATTGCCGTTTCTCTTAAGGATCTCTTCGGTCAGCGGGAAGCTTCTGGCCTTATCCTCAACGTATACGTGAGAAAATCTCATCCAAGACCCTCCTTCCCTGACGTTTATCCTTTACGGGAAGCGTGCCGCAGGCCCGCATTTCATCGAGTATGCCGTTAAGCTTTTCAGTCTTTCCCGCCACAACACAGTAATGAATGAGATCCTCGAATTCGCATTTCATATACTGTGTCAGGCGGAGTTCTTCCGTTACCGTTTCAGGCAGCGGCATGTAATCCTGTGTCTCGGGTTCACGGCTCAGAAACTCAATGATCTGTTCTATCTCTTTGCGGTAACCCCTTAAAAGCGCTGTGACCTCGTTTGCCGAAGGCCTTCTGCTGCCGTCATCAGAGACCGCCTTTACTATCGCGATCCTTGAAGGCGCGAGCTTTTTCATGGCATGAGCGCAGATCAGCGATGTTTCCATGTCGTAAAGATATCCCGGCTTGGGATCCGTAACGATTGAGGATGACGTTATCAGCGGGGCCTCCGGAAGGACCGGACCCATGAGCATGTCGGGGTAATATCTCCTGCCTGAATCCCCGTCCGTGACGGAATTCACCAGATAGCATCCGCCCTTAAGTCCGGCTGCACAGCCGACGTTTAAGATACTGTCAGAAGGATTGAGTTCAATATTCTGAAGTGTCTTCGCGGCAAACCCGCCGACGCCCGTAACGACATGTTTTCCCGGCAGCCCTTCCAAAGCAGCCGCTTCACATTTAAGGGCAGTCAGAACATAGAGCATATGGTATTACTTGGCGGCTTCAGCAGCCTTTGCGTCAATAGCCTTCTTGCGGCGCACGACATAGAGCATAAGGCAGGCTGCGATACCCATCTCGGTTACTCCGGCGCCGATCTTTGAACCGGGTGTCTCATATACGAGTTCTATCTCATGAGTGCCTGCTTCAAGAGGCAGTCCCATGAACATTGAGTTTGCCTGATAGAGTCTGACATTCTGACCGTCGACTTTCGCGGTCCAACCCTTTGAGTAAGGGATCGAAAGGCAGAGGATCTTGGCCTGGTCCAGAGTGATCTTTCCTGTAACGCGCTTTGTCGATGAGCCGACCTGATGCAGATCAAGATCCTCAAGAACATTCTCTTTGAGCTTTGCGACCTGATCTTCGTAATTAGTCATCTTCTGACAGAAGACATAGAGCTCGTCGAAAGAATACTTTCCGCGCTCCGGGAATGTGATCGTGACCGTATTGTTGGACTTCTCGTTATAACCGGTGTTGATGAAGAAGTCGGTTCTTCCGTTGTATCTCTGGTACTTGCGGGTAACGAAGTTAAATATCCTTGCGGTAACTCCCCTGCCTCCGACGGTCTTTAACGGGACCATCTGAGCCTCGGGCTCGATGTAGTATCTCTTGTCGCGAAGTATCTTCTTCTGTTCCTCAGGCGTCTTGCTGTCCCACTTGCCGCTTAACTGCAGTGCGTCGTACTCGCTGATGCCCATGTATCTCAGATTCTTTATGCCAAGGTATGTTTCGGTGTTCTTGGGTGTCTTGAGGACCAGATTTACAGAAGCATTCTTGCTTACCGTGACAAAGGATCCGTCCTGATCCATCATGACGCCGTGAAGTCCTGAAATGGAATACTTAACCTTCTCTCCGGTCAGTGTGACGTCAGCTTCCTTAAAACCCAGGCTGTTGTCATAGCCGTCGAGCACCACGCCCTGAAGCAATGCTTCCTGACGGTTGGCTGCTTCCATTGAATCAAACTTCTCTCTTGAGATCAGATTCAAATATGTGTATCCGAGCGGGAGCGGATTCTTGTTCTCGTAAACGTAGTATTCCCTGCCGGTGTTCTTTCCTGTGCCTTCTGCGATCTTCACGAATCCGTACGGAATGTTGGATTCCTCGCTCAAGGCGATAACGTATCTTACGGAGCCGAGCGCTTCAAGAGCAGTTCTGGAATCCGGTCCCATGAACCTTGAGACCATCTTGAGCTCAACGAGATTCTCGGCAAAAGACTGGGAAATAGCAGGGCTTACCATGCTCATGTAGAAACCGGTGCTGTTGAGTCCGGCCATCATGGCATCATTGCAGGTAACGATAATGTCTCCGTCAACAAACGAGTATCTGGAGAAAGAAGACCTGTCAGTGTTCTTGAGGATGATCTCGCACTCTTCAGGATCGATGCTGTTTGCGACCTCGCTCTGGAAAAGCGTGGTGGGCGCGATATCCGGATCAAACCACTCGATGAAGCCGAAAACGCCGTTTACCGCGATAGAAACGATAACCGTTCCGATAACGAATATCTCAGGCAGCTTTTTCTTCTTTTCGCTGTCTTTGCGCGAGATCAGGAAACATACGGCTACCGTTAACGCTGCGATCGCGAGCTGGATCGTGACATTGAGGGTCCTCGATTTCGGGATGATCATGCAGGCAATGAAGTATACGGCAATGCCGATCGCAGGCACGAGCGCGGTCTTTTTCGTAAGATGCGTGATCTCGGTCCACATGTGCGTCAGGATGTACGCAACGAGAAGGCTGTATCCGAAATGCCACCTCGCCGAAGGATATGACATGCCGTTAAAGACGTACTGAACGGCAGGGATCATGAAGAACAGTGTGAGCACGGCAAAAGCTATGCGGAGCCTTTTTCTTTCAGGATCCTCGGTCTTACCCTTATAAAGCAGCATTATCGCTATGAGAGCCGGTGAAGCATAACCGAGGTTTGCCCACTCACCGCCCTGTACCGACTGGTATGAAAGGAATCCTGACAGGAAGTTCTCATAGTAAAGAACCGGATAGAACATGTCGAAGATGACCTTGTTCTCTGTCCTGGAATCGCCTGAAAATGAAAGGATCACAGGCAGCAGCAGGATCGCGCTGAGCATTACGCCGATGATCGCGTAGCCTGCAAGCGCACCGATGTTTACCAGAGTCTTCTTAAGCTCGATCCCCTTCAAAGGTATGAACATCTCAAACGCTGCATAGAGCACCGTGAGGATGACGACCATGTAGAAGAAATAGAAGTTTGAGACAGCAGCGAAGAATACAGCGAAGATGTAGAGCCAGGGGCTCTTTTTCGCTAGGATCTTGTCAACGCCGATGAATATCAGCGGCAGTATGACCATCGGAGTCAGGAAGAAGATGTGCTTTACGCTGTTGACCATTGCGAAAGCACAGAAAATGTAAGTGAAAGCACCTGCCAGAACTGCATTGTCCGTGATGCGCTCATCCTTCTTGTTGAAACAGAACCATGAGAATGCAAGTCCCGCGCAGAAGAGCCTGACGTAGATCGAAAGTTCGTAGAAAATGCGCATGTTCTTCGCTGTGAAGAACACGCAGAAGATCGCGAACGGATCGCCTACAGCATAGTAATGGAGCGATGTGGGAATGTCCGCGCCGTATCCTATCGAAAAGGACCAGCAGGGGAACTCGAACTTGTGATCGACGAAGATATTCTTAAGGATCGACCTGATCCATTCGGAATAGTATATGAGGGCCTTGATGTGCTGGCCGTCACCGTCGAAATTGCAGATCTGGGTCTTACCGTTCAGATTGATGGTAAGAACAAAAGCCGCCGACAAAACGGCGAAGATAAGTGTGTAGATTAGCAGGAACTTCTTTTTTTTCATAGGGCAGAGTATAGCATCATTCATTTTGCTTGTAAAACTTAAGATGTGAGTATAATATTATCTTTGTTTTTATTATGGAGGCTATAAATATGGACAGACTTCTTACGGGACTGCAGCCGAGCGGCGCCCTCACGATAGGTAATTACGCGGGCGGCATCAGTCAGATCGTCAACTACCAGAACGACTACGAGACATTCCTCTTCGTTCCCGACATGCATGCGATCACGGTTCCCCAGGACCCTGAAGCCCTTCACAGGAATATCATCAACGCGATCGCAATGTACATCGCATGCGGCGTTGATCCCGATCTTCCCAACATGCATATATACATCCAGTCAGAGAACCTTTATCACGCAAATCTCTCCTGGATCTTCGAGTGCCACACTCCTCACGGTGATCTCACGAGAATGCACCAGTTCAAGGCCAAGTCAGCTCTTCACGAGACTTTCACCGAAGGTCTCGTAACCTACCCTGACCTCATGGCTGCGGACATCCTTCTTTACGATCCCAAGTACGTTCCCACAGGAATTGACCAGAAGCAGCACGTTGAGCTCGCACGCAACATCGCGATCCGCTTCAACAACCGCTACGGCGAGCTGTTCAAGATACCTGAACCTCTCATCCCCTCTGTCGGTGCAAAGATCCGCGATCTCCAGAACCCCGAGCAGAAGATGAGCAAGTCCACCACAAATCCCAAGGCTTCTGTCTTCCTTTCAGACCCGGAGAAGGACATCCGCAAGAAGATCATGTCCGCGGTAACCGACTCTGACGGCGTCATCAAGTTTGACGAAGAGAACAAGCCCGGAGTATCCAATCTCCTTACCATCTATTCCGTCTTCACAGGCAGCTCTATCGAAGATGCTGTCGCCAAGTTCGAAGGCGGCGGATACGGTGACCTCAAGAAGGCAACAGCTGACGCGGTTGTCGAGAAGGTCATGCCGATTCAGGAAAAATACAACCAGATCCTTGAAAGCGGAAGGATCAATGAGATCCTTGATGCAGGCCGTGATTATTCGATCAAGATCGCAGCCGAAAAATACGAGAAAGTCAGGAAAGCCGTCGGTTTCGGAAGGATCTGAGACTCCGGCTGTAACAACTTATGAAGAAATTCGGTAAAGTCCTTTTAAAGATACTCGCAGTCCTTCTCATATTCCTCGTCGCAATGCTCGCATTCGCGGCGCTCTGGACTATGGACACATGGCAGAACAACACCATGGATCAGATAATGTTCCACATCACCTCACCGGTCGAAGGAACAAGCTCTGACATCCTCGTCGGTTTTGTTCTCAAGGTAATCCTGCCCTCGGTTGCAGTAACGGCAGCAGCCATCGTGACCAAGGTGATCCTGAAAAAGAAGGAAGCAAAGGACAAGACAAAGAAGACGGCAAACATCATCATCGCTGCAGTCCTTGCAGTATTCCTCGTTGTTTCCGCTTCCCTTTTCATGAACAAGTACAAGGTCATCGAGTATTTCTCAGCTAAGAGCGTAAACTCAGATTTCATAAAGGACAATTATGCCGATCCCGAGAAGACGGCAATTACCTTCCCCGAGAAAAAGCGCAACCTCATCTACATCTATCTTGAATCAATGGAGATGACATATGCCGACAAGAAGTCCGGCGGCGCTCTTGATTACAACTGCATTCCCGAACTTACAAAGCTTGCTCTTGAGAACGACTGCTTTTCAAGCAGCAAGGATAAGCTCAACGGCGCGAGGGTTTCTTTCGGAACCACTTATACAATGGGCGGTATGGTCGCACAGTCATCAGGCCTTCCCGTCACAGCCGGAGTAGGCAACGCTGCTTCACAGCAGGATTCTTTCTATCCCGGTGCCACCGTTTTAGGCGACATTCTTAAGCGCGAAGGCTATAACAACGAGCTGATGGTAGGCTCACAGGTCGAATTCGGCGGCCGCGGCATCTATTTCAGCAGCCACGGAAACTACAAGCTCTTCGACTACACTTTCGCAAACGACAACAACATGCTCCCTTCAAAAGGCTACAAGGTATGGTGGGGTTTTGAAGACCAGAAGCTCTTTGCTTTTGCAAAAGACGAGCTTAAGACGCTTGCATCAAAGGATGCTCCGTTCAACCTCACACTCCTGACGGTCGACACCCATTTTGAGGACGGCTATGTCTGCGAACAGTGCAAGGATGAGTACGGAACCCAGTACGCAAACGTCATGGCCTGCTCATCAAGACAGCTCAAGGAATTCATCGACTGGATCAAGCAGCAGGATTTCTATGAGAACACCACCATCGTTCTCAACGGTGACCACCTCACGATGGACAAGGACTTCCTTGAGAACATCGATGCCCAGTATGACAGAAGGACTTTTACCGCGATCATCAACTCCGCAGCTAAGACTGAGGAACAGACAGACCGCGTATACAACACATTAGACCTCTTCCCCACCACACTTGCGGCAATGGGCTGCAAGATCGAGGGCGACAGGCTCGGTCTCGGCACAAACCTCTATTCTTCAAAGAAGACTCTTTTCGAGGAATTCGGCGAGGATTATGTAAACGCAGAGCTCGCAAAGAACTCTGAATTCATGAACAGCATCAGCAGCTGGGATCCTTTCGATTTCAACACGATCTCTTACCAGAAGATACTAAACGCGAATATCCAGTTCGGTACGTCTGATGACAACAAGAAGTATGCCGTCATCGGACTTTCCGGAACAGAGAACATCAATGCCAAGACCAACGGCTACATCGCACGCATGAAGGATGATGACGGCAATGTCATCGATTCTTCCGAGATGAAGATCGACGGCGACAGGGTCTATAACGCAAATCTTGAAGTTACAAAGCTTAAGGCCGGAAATCCCGCAACTCTTGAGATCAGCGCAAGGGATTCCAAGGGCGTAGAGCACCTCGTCTATTCCGAGACAGGATTCTTCGGAAGCCATGTCGTATTCGAGAGATCACGTAAAGTCAAATCTTCCGCAAAGTGCGACACGAGCGCTTCAATCTCTGCAGACGGCAAGACTCTTACCGTTACGGCATCCGGATTTGAGAACCCGAACGACATCAGCATGGTCTATATCTACATCTGGGATAAGAAGTCCATCGCAAATCCTCAGCAGATCCTGCTCGAGCGCACAGATGACGCAAACGGCGTAACATACAGTGCAACCGTTGACATTTCAAGGATGAAGAAGGATTCGATCAGGATCAACCTATATCAGAAGGCGAGCGGCGGAACCTGCAAGGTCTGGAAGTCCGTTAATATCGGAGAATAAAAGATCAGTATTCGTTCGGACGGACGAGACGTCTATCTGTATCGAACCACTCTGCGCAGGTCCTGAAACCCCATACAATAAGGCGGCCCCTGTCGGTGATCGAATAGGTCCCGTCAGGATTCTGCTTTATCGAGCCGGTAACTACCTGCTCGTTGAAACGCTTTTCAAAAGCGCCGTAATCGTTGACATATTTAGAGGTGAATACTTCGCCGACCGAATCCTGGGTGAACGTCTTGTCTGAGTTTTCATCCATGTAGCTGAGCATGAAAACAGTAACAGAACGCTCTACCGTAACCGGTACGAGTATGAACAGCGCAGTGTTAACGCAGCAAAAGATAACGAACATCATTATGATGTCCCTTATGGTAACAAACTTCCAGAATTTCCTTATTACGCCCATGACAATGGCAGCAATGATTCCCGTTAAAACGATGAACGCTATGCCTCTGTACATGAGAACATTCATGCTCTTGAGAAGTCCCGTATGGAAAAGCCCGACGAACATGGCTGAGCACACCAGATAGATAATGAAGTAGACCAGTATCAGCAATATTACGCTGCCTGCAGAAGTCTTCTGTTTTTTCTCTTTCTTCGCTTCAGTATCCTTAACTGATGTCTCGCTCATTTCTTCTCTTCGCCGCCCTTCTTACGGATATCGTTTTCCGCTTTGTTCTGGGCACGTTCGAGCGGGCTCGCCACATATGCGATACCCTGCATGCTGACTCTGATAGCTGTGCCGCAGTATGCGCAGTTGCCAGCGGAACCGAGTCTTATCCTGGTATTTGTGGAACCGCAGTTCGGGCATTCGACCGCAACGCTCTCGCGGGCGATCTTCTGCTCATACGCAGTCCTCTTGTATGTTGCTGTTTCCGCCTTTGCACGCTGGGACATGGCCTCAGCCTCACTGCGCGCCTGCGCTTCCAGTGCATGCGCTCTTTCTATCTCCTGCTGTGCGCGGATATTTTCACTAATGGACAACCCAAGCTTTATCATCCAACCCAGATTCATCCTTCTACCCCCTTTGCTCCCTTGTTTAGAAGCTTAATCCTGTCTATCAGCGTATCACAGATTCTATCTCACGCGCAAGTATCGGGACAGGGAGTCCGACGACGTTTGAGAAGTCGCCGTCTATCTTTCTTACAAGCAGTGCGCCGCCATTCTGGATGCCGTATGCGCCTGCCTTGTCGTAGGGTTCGTCTGTGCTGCAGTATCTTTCGATAAGGTCCTTCTGATGCTGATCAAGATCAAAGAATTCGACCAGGGTCTCTTCGGTAAAACATCTCGTTTTTTCTGACGTGATAAGTGCCACACCGGTCGCCACCACGTGCTTTCTTCCGGACAGCCTTGTCAGCATTGATACTGCGTCCGCCTTGTCTACGGGCTTTCCGAAGATCACATCATCCAGGATGACAGAAGTGTCAGCGCCGATCACCAAAACGTTCTTCTTTTCCTCTCCGGGAAGTTCGTCGAAAACGGCTTTTGCCTTAAGAAGCGCAAGTCCCTCGCTCACTAGCAGGACAGGTGTGCCGTTCTCTTCCATCTCGATCTCGGCCTTGCGTTCATCAACTTCTTTGGTGAATATCTCGAAATCATCAGTTATCAGAGCCAGCAATTCGCGCCTCCGGGGAGAAGCGCTTGCAAGAATTATCCTTTT